>Ga0265298_10000005_pt1 | contig 347298 bp, 355 predicted proteins | sample AusTroGonzalo_MG_3_FD_193486 | JGI IMG/M metagenome (GOLD analysis project Ga0265298, IMG submission 193486) | Bovine rumen microbial communities from tropical cattle in Woodstock, Queensland, Australia - Gonzalo_01 | ecosystem: Host-associated > Mammals > Digestive system > Stomach > Rumen ...
ACTGAGAACCGCAAGTTTTTTGGACACAAGAAACGATAGTGGAAATACAGTTCATACGACTATTAGAAGCAGCAGAGAATTCCGCAGTATACACCGCCGGTACAATGTCTTTTAGAACGGTTTTCCAAACTGCATCATTTTTATTTGCATTAACACACTGCTTTGTCACAGTTTCGCACATTATCTTTTTTTGATTCAAAATATCATAAGTCGCAGAACTAATCGTTATGCTGGTCGCCCCGGTTTTAACAGCAGTTGTCGCAACCGAACCACCTTTGCCACCACTTTTGTTATACAACGCTTGCAAAATCGCGGTATCCGCTATACAGCCCGAAAAATCCGTTCCACATTCCGCGGTAGTTTGCAAACACTGTTTGAAACGAATTGTACATTCGCCCAAATCATATTTATTTTCATTTTCATACATTTCCAACGCGGTATCACGCAAAGCTTTCTGTGCCGCCTGTAACTTTTGTTGGCTGGTATTACGTTGTTGTCTTAAACTATTTTCATACGCCGCACAGTCAGATTGTACTTTCTGGGCATATATAGAACGCAACAATTTCGCAGATGCCGCACATTCCTCTGGCATTTGTTTTACACACAACTTGCCAGCCGCAGTTTGTAAATCATCACCCTTTTTGTCCACAAAATTAGTATCTTCGGACTTGAAAATTCCGGAAAAGATATCTTCGTCTTCGTCATCATCCGAATCGCTGAACATGTTATTAGTCCACAATGATAAATCCAAAGATTTTCTTTTCTTTGACGCAGCCTCTTTTTCCGCCAAAGTTTGCTTTGCTACTTTATCGGCAGCACTTTTTGCACGCGACATAATTAAATCAGCATTATCACCCATTTGAATACGTTCAACACCTTCGGTTGCAAGGGCATAACTTTGTTCGTCTAATTTCAAAATCTCTTCCAACACAGTATCATATTCGGCATTTTTATCGCTACACTGGCAACGTCCACCCGATACATTATCCAACATACAAAAAGCATCCATACAACCATAAAAAGCATCTTGACATTCCTGACTTACCACTGTATTAGATACAGCCGTAGCAACCTTGGTCCCACCGCTTATCACTTTTTGCTTAGTCCCAGCACGTGCAGCAACAACCCCAGTATTTGCCGACGTAGTCTTTTTGGCCGTCTGCGTTGCAGAACGCGCAGCAACCCCACCAGTTTTCGAAGTTTGCACCTGTGTTCTTTGCGCAGCACGAACATTTGTTGCCGACCGCGCCGCCGCAGGTTTTGCAGTTTGTGTCGCAGTGCTAGAACCGCCACGTGCATCGCCACGAGCCGTCGCCCCAAAAGCACCATAATCAACGACACAAAGTGCCAGAATTACTGGAAAAAGCAATAATTTACGCATAGAATACTCCTTATACCTTCTGGATAATTTTATCATAAACCCACCCCCAGCGCAAGGTGTATTTATATAAAAAAACAAAAAACGCCCGAAAAAATCGGGCGCAAAAATATAAAAGATATTTTTATTATTTACCTGTGGCACGACGCTTAACGGCAACACTTTTTTTTGCCGCAGTTGCTTTTGGTGCCGCCGCTTTCTTTTCAGCAACAACTTTGGTCGCCTTTGGCGAAGTCGCTTTTTTGACTTCTTCTTTGGTTTCTTTCGCAACAGGTTCCACCTTTTCAGCAGCAACTACTTTTGGTGCCGCTTTCTTGGCACTTTCATCCCTGTCAACCAATTCAATTATCGCCATCGGTGCAGCATCACCATAACGGAAACCCGCTTTCAACACACGGGTATAACCACCCGGACGTTGCGCATAACGTGGTCCCAGCACAGTGAACAACTTTTTCACAGTTGCCGCAGACGAATTTCCTAACTCTGCCGCTGTTAAACGACGATTTGCAACTGTGTCAACCTTTGCGCGGGTAATCAACTTTTCGACAACACCGCGTAAATCTTTCGCCTTTGGCAAAGTTGTTTTAATTTGTTCTTTTTCAATCAAGTTTTTTGCCAAACCTATAAAAAGGGCTTTTCTGGCATTTGTATCGCGATTAAAAGTGCGACCTGCTTTCATATGTCTCATCGATTACTCCTTTTGTTGTTTCTGCCCCATAAAATTGGGGATTTTTGAGACATTGTGTCCTGACAAAATCTCTTTCTCAGCAACACAAGTTTTTGTTTATTATTACTACTTGCTTAGCGCAAGAAAATTGTCAGAATGTGCCAGTTGGCAGTGTTCAGCGGTTCGCGGTGCGGTAAAACTACATAAGAACCGCCAAACACAACAAATGGCGCATTATCACAATTTTATTTGTATGGATCCTCATACTTTTTGGACAATTCTGCAATATTTTCAGGTGGCCATCCCGGAACTTCCATTCCCAAAGACAATCCCATTGCTTCCAATTGCACTTTGATTTCATTCAAAGACTTACGTCCAAAATTAGGTGTTTTCAACATATCGTTTTCTGTTTTTTGGACCAATTCACCCAACCAGTTAATCTTGTCATTTTTCAAACAATTTGTTGCGCGAACAGACAATTCCAATTCATCAACATGTTTTAACAATTTCGGATCAAATGGTAATACATCTTTGGCTTTTTCTTCATCAACCACAGCATTTATTTGTGCAGGATCTTCAAAGTTAATAAACACATTCAATTGGTCTGTCAAAATGCGTGCAGCATAAGCAATTGCATCTTCTGGCGAAACAGAACCATTTGTTTTAACAACCAATTCCAATTTATCATAATCTGTGCTTTGACCAACACGAGTTTGAGATACACTGGACGCAACGTTCAAAATCGGTGAATAAATAGAATCCACAGGTATCGTTCCCAAAGGCAAATCAACAGCATTAACAGATGCAGGAACATACCCACGCCCAGATGCCAATGTTATTTCCATATCCAAACTAGCACCCGCATCCAACGTGCAAATTTCAGCATCTTTGTTCATAACTTCAACATTACCAGATGTTTCAATCATACCGGCAGTTACAACCATAGGTCCCTTGACTTTCAACACAGCTTTGTGTTGACCTTCGGTTAAAGCCTTGAAATACACACCCTTTAAATTCAAAATAATATCGGTTACATCTTCACGAACACCGGACAAACTGCTGAATTCATGTTGTACACCATCTATCTTGATATAAATCGGGGCACACCCCTGCAAAGAAGACAACAGAACACGACGCAAAGCCGTTCCAAGTGTCAAACCAAAACCCTTTTCCAAAGGTTCTGCAACCAACGTAGCGATATTAGGATTATGTTCATCAACTTTGATATTCAATTTCTTTGGTTTAATCAAAGTCATCCAGTTTTTTTCAATCATATTTTTAAACTCCATGGCTTAGTTTATTATTTTCACCATTAAAACACACCTTACCCAAGATGCGCCGAGACATTCTAAACAAAAAATATTATCAAGTCAATTATTTTTAAAGCAAAATGTTAATGCAAACTACCGGTAAAAGTTATACCAGTAGCCCTTTCATCTATTGGGCTTTCAATAACACTACCATCATCTGGCCAGCTAAAACATCCGCCATTTCCACAAAATTCGTTAATGGTTCGGATACTGCAAAAATCTACTGCAATAGCCCCAACAGATTCCGTTGTCCACCCCAATGGACAAGGTTCACAAACCCCCTTTCGAAATCCGCTAATTAACATACACATCGGTTCACCACTGCGTAAACTCTCTCCACCAGAATCATCACACACAGAATACGAAATATTATCTATCCGTGGACATCCGTAACCACCACTAGACCACGTTCCTTTTTTGCAAACATAGGGCTGAAATCTATAACAACAATTACCCGGCGGACAATCCAAACATTGACTTCTATCTTCGGTTATATATTGACGCTCGCAATCAAGACATATATCACTTCCCGGATTTTCAGCATACTTTCCAAACGGACAATCCAAACAAGTGTCCGAATTAACCGCGCCTTCTTCTTCTGAATAAGTACCCTTTGGACATAAAATGCACGTAGTTATACTGGTTGCACCAACAGTTTCAGAATATCTGCCCGCTGCACACTTTCTGCAAGAAGTTGCGCCCTTTTGATTACCATATGTTCCCGCAGGACACGGAACACAAACATCACTGCTGGTCGCACCACATGACTGACAAGTTTCATCATCACAAGAATCACAATTTTCATTTTCGCCCAATGGAACATACGTCCCCTTTGGACACTTCGTACAACTGCCACTAGCAGGCTCTTCCGAATAGCTTCCGGCCGGGCATAATTCACACACCCTAGCCCCAGAACGACTATAATACCCCGCAGGACATTCCGAACACTTATTGTTTGCATCGGGACCGTAAAACCCAGCCGGACACAGTTCACATTCATTTGTATTCGGATTTATTCCATACCCATCGGCACAAAAATCAAGCACACTATTCGCACCAGCCGCCCAACAAAAAGCAACAAATAAAACACCAGCCAATAAAAATTTATTAAAAAAACCCAAATCTTTCCTTTTCTACGAGACACAGTTTAGAAAAAATCCAGATATCGGGTCAAGTATTTTTTAGCAAAAAAAATACCGCCGCAATAGCGACGGTAAAAATATTAAACACGACGAACTTTCTTCGGACGGCACCCATTGTGTGGAATACGTGTCGTATCAGTAATAGATTGAACAACCAATCCTGCATTTGCCAAACCACGCACAGCAGATTCACGACCTTGACCGATACCGCGCATTAAAACATCAACCGTTTTCATACCCATTTCTGCAACTTTTTTACCCACAGCATCCGCAACAACAGTCGCCGCATACGGTGTAGATTTTTTTGCACCTTTGAAATTATTAGCCCCAGCGGTTGCCCATGTCAACACAGCACCACTTTGATCCGTGATCGTAATTCTAGTATTATTATTTGTAGCCACCACATGAGCAATCCCATGTGATACTTTTTTCACAACTTTCTTTTTTGATTTTGTAACTGCCATTTGTGTTTTTCCTTTTTAGATGTCTTCAATTAACTATCGTGTTAATCTCTACCCAATTAAACTTTATTTACCCTTGGTTGCAGAACCAGCAACAACAACACGTTTTCCCTTACGAGTACGTGCATTAGTTTGTGTACGCTGACCACGAACTGGTAAACGATTGCGATGACGAATACCGCGGTAAGTTTTTAAATCTTGCAAACGTTTAATATTCATTGCAACTTCGCGACGAACATCACCTTCTACTTTGAAATTTTGTTCAATATAATTTGAAATTTTGATAACATCCTCGTCCGTTAAATCCTTTGCGCGCAGACCGTCTTTTAATTTCAAAGCAGAACAAATCTGTGCAGACTTAGCCGGCCCAATACCATGAATGTATTGCAACGCAATTTCAATGCGTTTTTCACTTGGAATGTTAACACCTGCTATACGTGCCATCTTTTATTTTCCTTTTTCTTGTCCCACAAAGCCTTTTGGCGAAATGGGATTGTTTTTTGTTTCACCAGGGATGTTTCCATCCACACTGACATCCAAAATCCACACGTTTTTCGGATATCCTATGATTTCTGTGATGACTTATTCTATTACACACCAACACAAAAATCAAATCTTGTTTTTTGTTTCCGGCTAATTACGGAAACGACCTCTCTTTTGTGCTTTATTAACAACACCGGTGTATTGTTTTTCGACCAAATAAGATTGAACTTGGTTCATAGTATCCAAAACAACACCAGCAACAATCAAAACACTTGTTCCACCAATCATCAAAGGCATGCCTGCACGGGTATTCAAAATGATAGGCAAAACACAGACAACTATCAAATAAACAACACCAATAGCAGTTATTTTTGACACAACACTGTCTAAATAATGCATAGTTTGTTCACCCGGACGAACCCCAGGAATATATCCGCCCATATTTTTTAAATTATTGCTTGTTTCTTCAGAATTAAAAACCACAGCTGTCTGAAAATAAGCAAAAAATGCTATCAACACAGTATACATTATCATATAAGACCACGTTCCATACGTAAAGAACCCCAAAATATTCTGCACAACCAGATTTTCACTTTGTACAAAACGCTGTATAAATGCAGGCAACATCATAATAGATGCAGCAAACACAGGTCCCATAACCCCGGACATGTTAATTTTCAAAGGCAAATAAGATGCGCTTGTGTTCATAACACCATTTGCCATTGCTTGACGTGGATACAAAATTTGAATACGACGTTGCGCCTGTTCCATAAAAGCAATCAATGCAACAATACCAACAACAAATCCCAACACCATGGCAATCATAGCAGGCGACATCTGCCCAACCCCTGCCAAAGAAAACAATTTAGCAATACCACCAGGAACTTCGGCAACAATTCCGGCAAAAATCAAAAGCGATGCGCCCTGACCGATACCCCTGGCTGTGATTTGTTCGGCAAGCCACATAACAAACACAGTTCCACCAACCAGTGCGATTATCGCAGACAATTCAAACGCAAATCCTGGATTTGCAACCGCCGAAACACCATTAACCGGTGCCATAGATTCCAATCCTCGCACCACAGCCCAACCCTGAACAACTGCCAATAAAACCGCTAAATAACGCGTATATTGATTGATTTTGACACGTCCAGATTCGCCTTCTTTGCGCAAATCCGCCAAAGATTTACTGGTCGCACTTAACAACTGAATAACGATAGATGCAGAAATATAAGGAAAAATATTCAAAGCCAGCACAGACATACGGGATAACGAACCACCTGAAAACATATCGAACATACCCATCATCCCATTATCACCGTAAAACAAGTGCAACACAGCACTAGCATTAACGCCCGGCAAAGGAATAAAAGAACCAATACGATATACAATCAACGCACCCAAAGTGAATAAAATCCGTTTCTGTAAATCCGATAAATTCCTAAAAATATTTTTAAATCTAAAATATTTCATAATCGTAATCTTTATTCTGCTGAATTCTATCAACATACCTGCGAAAAAAATCGCAGGTATGTAGTTAAAGTTTATTTAGATTGTATCTTGCCACCTGCTTTAACAATTGCTTCTTCTGCAGCTTTTGACCATTTAGTTGCAACAACGTTCACAGCAGTTTTTATTTCACCTTTGGCAAGAACTTTCAATCCATCTAATTTACGATTGATAATTTTCGCATCAAACAAAGAATCTATATTGATTTCTTTCTTCGCATCAATTTTCCCAGATGCAACAAATTTCTCAATATCACCTAAATTTATGGTAACATATTCTTTTGCAAAAGGATTATTAAAACCAAATTTTGGGAAACGACGCATAATCGGCATTTGTCCACCCTGGAACGTAGCCTGTTTTCTTGAACCAGCACGTGCTTTCTGTCCTTTGGTTCCACGACCTGCGGTTTTACCATAACCAGATGCCATACCACGCCCAACACGTTTAATACCTTTACGTGCACCAAAATTATCCATCAACGCATTTAATTTCATTTCTTTTTCCTTTTTGTCCTATGACTACTATATAGTCTGTTTCGCACATAATACAAGATTACGTACTCGGTTTAAAACATTATTTTGATTCTTCTTCTGTTTCTAATTTTCTGCCATCACGTCCAGCAACTATTTCAGCAACAGTTTTTCCACGACGAGCAGCCACAGTTTTCGGAGAATTCATTTTTTCAAAAGCCAAAAATGCAGCACGAATCATATTGTTCGGATTATTTGAACCTTGTGATTTAACCACAACGTCTTGAACACCCAAACATTCAAATACTGCGCGCAATGCACCCCCAGCAATAATACCAGTTCCAGGAACAGCACTACGAACAACTAATTTGCTTGCACCATATTTAGCTGCACTATCATGATGCAAAGTACGACCTTCCTTCAAAGGAACACGTATCATTTTTGCTTTTGCTGCTTTGGTTGCTTTTTGAACAGCGGCTTGCACTTCCAATGCTTTACCTTTGCCAAAACCGACCAAACCAGATTTATCACCAACAACAACCAATGCCGAAAAAGACATATTACGACCGCCCTTCACTGTTTTGGAAACGCGGTTGATAGAAACCAATTTATCTACCAAATTATCTGTCTGCAATTTTTTATCATCAAAACGTGCCATTGTTTTTTGCTCCATAAATTAAATTTTCATTCCATTTGCGCGCATAGAATCGCCCAAAGCCTTTACACGACCATGATACAAATAACGACCACGATCAAAATAACAGTTGTCTTTGATACCTGCTTTCGCTGCGCGTTCAGCAAACTTTTTACCGACCAATTCAGCCCCAGCGATATTCCAACCTTTGCCTTTGAAATCTTTTTCTTTCGAAGATGCGGCGCACAATGTGCACCCCTTTACATCATCAATAGCCTGGATTTCAATATGGCGTCCCGAACGGAACACACACAAACGAATTTTGCCAGGATTCTTTCTTTTCAACGCACCGCGATTTGCCAATGTACGTCTTTCTTCAGAAGATAAATGTTTTAACATTTTATTTTTCCTTTTTTATCAATTTCCGTAACAGCGGAAATTATTTATTATTTCTTTTTGCCCTCTTTGCGACGGACATATTCGTCTTTGTAAAAAAGACCTTTACCTTTATAAGGATCTGCTTTGCGAATCTTGTGAATTTTATCAGCAAACTGACCCAATAAATTTTTATCTATGCCAGAAATAGTGAATTCTGTTGGTGTTTCACCCATAGTGACAGTCAAGCCTGCCGGAATGTCCATAACAACATCATGAGAAAAACCAACAACCAAAGTAAAGACGTTGCCTTTCACAGAAGCTCTGTAACCAACACCTTTCATATACATAGATTTCGAGAACCCCTCTGTCACACCTTTGACCGCAGATTTAATGTTACGAGCCATCGTTCCCCACATTGCCCGCGAAGCCTTATCTTCTGCATCTTTTGGTGTAATTACAATTTGACCGTTTTCCACTTTAACATCAACCAAACCGGCGTTTTTGGTATTCAAAGCCACCTTTAACTCACCTTTTGGTCCTTTTACAACTATGGCATCACCAGTCATTTCAACTGATACACCGTTTTTAATTTCTACTGGATATTTTCCTGCACGAGACATAACAAATTCCTTTGATTAAATAACTTTGCATAAAACTTCACCGCCGACATTCATCAAACGCGCTTTGTGATCTGTCATGACACCATTTGGTGTAGATACGATAGCAACACCCAAACCATTCAAAACGCGTGGCATTTTTGCACAACCTGAATAAACACGACGTCCCGGTTTAGACACTGTAGTAATCTCTTGAATCGCACCATTACCATTAACATACTTTAATTCAACAATCAAATTTGCACGCTTTTCATCAATTTTTTCTTCGCGGAAATCTGTTATGAAACCTTCGTCTTTCAAAACTGTCAACACCGCAGCACGTAATTTGCTGTTCGGCACAGTAACGAACTCCTTACCTGCATTTTGACCATTACGAATGCGGGTAATCATATCTCCAATTGGATGTGATAGTGACATATTTTACTCCTTATACTTCGCAGGATACACCTGCACTTGGGCTGCATTGTCCACAGCTTGCTATTGTTAATCAAATTACCAACTAGATTTGCGAACCCCTGGTAATTTTCCCTCTGATGCCTGTGTACGCACCTGCTGACGGCATAAACCAAACATTCTGGAATATCCACGTGCACGTCCCGTCACAGAACAACGATTATGCAAACGAGTCGGATTTGCATTGCGTGGTAACTTTGCCAATTTTTTCATGGCATCCATACGTTCCTCTGGGGTCGCATTAACAGACATTTTTGCTTTAATTGTTTCGCGTTTTTTTGCATATTTCGCGACCAACTTTTCACGTCTTTTTTGTTTGTTTATCAACGCTAATTTAGCCATTTTTCTTTCCTTATATTATTTCAAAACCAATGGCAAGCCGATTTTTATCAGCAATGCGCGGGCTTCATCATCTGTTTTTGCTGTTGTAACAATAACGATATCCATACCACGGATAGCATCAATTTTATCAACAGAAATTTCTGGGAATATCAAATGTTCTTTGATACCAAACGCATAATTTCCACGACCATCAAATTTTGATTTTGAAAGCCCACGAAAATCTTTCACACGTGGCAAAGCCACAGTAATCAATTTATCCAAGAAATCATACATTCTTTTACCACGCAAAGTAACTTTTGCACCAATGGCTTGACCTTCGCGTAAACGATATGTAGCAATAGATTTTTTTGCATGCGTAACAATACATTTTTGTGCTGCAATAGCTGTCAAATCATTTGCTGCAGAATCTAATTTCTTTTTATCAGACACAGCTTCCCCGACGCCCATATTCAAAACGATTTTGGACAATTTAGGAACTGCAAATTTGTTTGTGTACCCGAATTCTTTAACCAATTCAGGAACAATATCTTTTTCATAAATATCGCGCAATCTGCTTTGCATTTTTATGCCTTTTCGTTATCAATTCCGTAACAGCGGAATCATTTTGTTTTAAATTTCTGTTCCAGATTTTTTCGAAACACGAACTTTTTTATCCCCAGAAACCTTATATCCAACACGTGTTGGCTTTTTAGTTTTTGGATCCACCAACGCAACATTAGAAACATGAATTGGTGCTTCGCGATCAATAATATGACCTGGTTTTTCTTGGGTTGGTTTGATGTGCCATTTACGACGGTTAACACCTTCAACAACCACACGGGATTCAGTCGGACGTGCCTGTAATACTTTACCTTTGACGCCTTTGTACTTTCCCGAAATAACTACGACTTCGTCGCCTTTTTTAATTTTCATGTTTTTCGCCTTTTATCTTTAATAGTCAAAAGTATTATATTACTTCCGGTGCCAAAGACACAATTTTTTGAACGTCATATTTACGACGAACTTCACGTGCAATCGGCCCAAAAATACGTGTTCCAATTGGTTCAAAATTGTTTTTGTTAATCAAAACAACAGCATTATCATCAAAACGGATAATCGAACCATCCGGACGTTTTACCGGGAACTTTGTCCGAACTATAATAGCACGTTGAACCGTTCCCTTTTGAACTTTACCACGTGGGATAGCATCTTTAATAGCAACGACAATCTTGTCGCCAACCGTTGCATAACGACGGTGTGAACCACCCAAAACCTTAATGCACATAGCTTTACGTGCACCAGAGTTATCAGCAACAGTCATAACAGTTTCATTTTGTATCATAACTTTTTTCCTTGATCCTGCAATCTGGGCAATCCCCAAACGCTTTGTTAACGGGTTTCGACTGCATGGAAATTATCAAAATCCAAACCTCAAAAAACCCACCTAAAAACTAGTCAACATTGACAGTTGTATCTTTGCTGACCCCAACACGTCCCTTTACAATCCAAGATTTTGTCTTGGAAACAGGACGATGTTCTTCGATGGCAACAATTTCACCAACTTTGTATTCGTTGTTTTCATCGTGTGCCTTGTATTTTTTATTCTGCTTAACGAACTTGCCATACAAAGGATGACGAAAACGACGTTCAACTTCTACAACGACAGTTTTGTCATTTGCTGTACTTATCACAGTTCCTTGCAATACACGTCTTGGCATAACTTTTGTCCTTATTGTTTTTCGGCTCTTGATTTTACACTAAAAAAACCAAAAGTCAAAGATTTAGTTATCTATTCGCATTCAACTTGGTTTTTACACGTGCAATTTCGCGGCGAGTTTTACGCAAAACATGTGTTTTTGGCAATTGACCCGCAGCCAGTTGAAAACGTTGATTCATTTGTTCTTTTTTCAAATCAACCAATTTACTCTGCAAAGCTTCCTTTGTCAAAGCGTCTTTTTCGGCTGTTTTTTTCACTTTTTTTTCCGCCATTTTTTCAAACCTTTTGCACTTGTATTAGTTTACTTTGCGTTCTACGATTTTTGTTTTTACTGGCAATTTTGCAGCAGCCAACGCAAATGCTTCATACGCAATTTCTGGCTTAACACCATCTAATTCGAACATGATGCGTCCTGGTTTAACACGGCAAATCCAGTATTCAACTGCACCTTTACCCTTACCCATACGAACACCACCAGGTTTTGAAGTAACAGGAACATCTGGGAATATACGAATCCACAATTTTCCCATACGCTTCATATGGCGCGTAATGGCACGACGAGCGGCTTCTATCTGACGCGCAGTCACACGTTCAGGTGTCATCGCCCTTAATCCAAACGACCCAAATGCCAATTCACTTCCACCTTTGGTAACACCGTGAATACGACCTTTGTGCTGTTTGCGAAATTTTGTTTTATTTGGCATTAACATGATTAAAACCTTTGATTTTAATTATTATTTGCTTTTTTTCTTTTCGCTGCTGCCGGCATATTCAGTCGGACGCGCCATTTCGGACGCCAGCTTTTCTTTGTTCACAACATCACCAGTGTAAATCCAAACTTTCACACCGATAACACCATATGTTGTTTTGGCTTGGATTGCTGCATAATCAATATCAGCACGCAATGTATGAAGCGGTATGCGACCTTCGCGAATTTGTTCGCTGCGCGCAATTTCAGCCCCATTTAAACGACCAGAACACATAATTTTGACACCCTGTGCCCCTGCTTTCAAAGCATTTTGAACTGCTTTTTTCATAGCACGTTTAAATGAAACACGACCTTCTATCTGTTGTGCGATATTTTGTGCAACCAGTTGTGCATTTAAATCTGGACGACGAACTTCATAGATGTTAACAACTACCTGATCGTTTTTAACCAGTTTTTTAATATCATTGCGTAACGCTTCGATATCTGCACCATTTTTACCAATAATCATACCTGGACGTGATGTGTGGATAGTAACAACTACCTTTTTTGCAAAACGCTCAATAACGACTTTGGCCAAACCAGCTTTCTTTAACTTCTTTTCAACGAATTTACGAATTTTGATATCTTCAGCCAACAATGCAGCATACTCTCTTTTACCTGCAATCCAGCGAGAATCTGTGATTTTATTGATAAATTCGCGTAACGAAATTGGTGATACTTTCTGTCCCATTTTTCTTTACCCCATTTTTATTTTGTTTCTTTTTTACTTTGTTTAGTCGATGGAGCCACCCCAGATTCTAAAACAATTGTCAAATTAGAAAATGGTTTCAAAATTGGACGAGCACTTCCACGAGGTCCCGGCATAATACGCTTCATAGTTAATGCTTTGCCACACCAGATTTCTTTGACGAACAAAGTATCTACTGGCAAATTTTTATTATGTTCAGCATTAGCAACCGCAGACAACAAAGTTTTTAAAACTTCATCAGAAACACGCTTTTTTGAAAATTTCAAAACGTCAACGGCACGGTCAACAGGCAAGCCGCGAACCATATCACAAACCAGATTTAATTTCTGGTGGCTGATGCGAATCATTTTATTGAACGCACGAACCTGATTGTCTTTTATTCCATATCTTGTCATAGTAACCTACCCTTATTTTGCTGCTGCTTTCTTGTTTGCTGCGTGACCTTTGAAAGTACGCGTTGGCGCAAATTCACCCAGTTTATGACCAATCATATCTTCAACGACTGACACAGGAATAAATTTACTTCCATTATGCACTTCAAATGTTAAACCAACCATAGGCGGCACAATTGTACTACCCCTGGACCATGTTTTAATAGGTTTATGGTCATTTTTTTCGACGGCCACCGCTGCTTTTTTCAAAATAGACGGATGAACATAAGGACCTTTCCATACTGAACGAGACATTTTACACTCCTATTATTTCTTCTTTGCCAAATGTCTGCTGCGGATAATCATCTTTGCAGTACGTTTATTGCTACGCGTACGATATCCCTTGGCTGGAATACCAGAGCGAGATACAGGTTCATGTCCTTTGGAATGACCATTACCACCACCCATCGGGTGATCGTTCGGGTTCATTGCCATACCACGTGTAGATGGGCGAATACCCAACCAACGTGCACGACCCGCCTTACCCAAATTAACATTACGTTGTTCAGGATTAGAAACACTGCCAACGGTTGCCAAACATTCAGAATGAACTTTGCGCAATTCACCACTATTCATTTTAATCTGGGCATACACACCATCTTTACCCATCAATTGAGCATAACAACCAGCACTTCTGGCCAACTGACCACCAGCACCAGGCTTCAATTCAACGTTATGCACAATCGTTCCAATAGGCATATTTTTCAAAGGCATTGCATTACCTGGCTTGATATCTTCACGTGTTCCAGAAATAACTACATCACCTGGTTTCAAATCACGTGGTGCCAATATGTAAGAACGAACACCATCTTTATATTCAATCAAAGCGATAAATGCTGTACGATTTGGATCATATTCCAAACGAACGACAGTCGCTGGTATATCTTTTTTCTTGCGGTCAAAATCAATTAAACGATATTTACGTTTATGTCCACCACCCTGGTGTGGAACAGTGACATGACCAAAATTATTACGTCCACCTTTGGACTTTAAACCAACAGTCAAAGATTTTTCCGGTGCACCTTTGTGCAATTCACTATGGTCAATCAATGTCAAACCACGTGTCCCCGGTGTCGTTGGCTTGTAATGTTTTAATGCCATTTTATTTTACCTTTGTTTATATTTTAACACTAATACCCAATTAATATGGGTTCTCTGTTAAAACGTTATTTTATATCCGCTGACAAATCCAATTTAGCATCTGCCGGCAAAGATACGTATGCTTTTTTAACTTTGCGTTGTGTTCCAGTATTGCGACCACGGAAAGTTTTCACTTTGCCTTTGGTTATAACAATGTTAATTTTTGTTGGTTTAACATTGAACAATACCTCTATCGCTTTTGCGACATCTTCTTTGGTTGCAGACATCGCGACTTCAAATACAACACCATTGCTTTCGGATAACTTTGCAGCTTTTTCCGAAATGATTGGACGACGCAACACATCATAAGTTTGTGCTGTCGCAACTAATTTCTTTTCTACTTTTTTTTCTGCCATATCTTCAAACCTTTGATTATGCGAGTCTCGCTTCTATAGCTTTAACAGCATCAGCTGTTAAAACCAATTTTTCATGTTTCAAGATATCCAAAACATTTAAACCAATTGTCGGCAAAATGTCAACATTGACAATGTTCGCAGCAGATTTCTTGAAGTTTTCGTCCAATTTTTCAGCCCCAACAAACAAAGCAGAAACAATATCCATTTTTTTCAACTGTTTTGCCAATGTATTTGTTTTTACAGTCTTCATTTTTTCGCTATCAATAACTATCAAAGAACCATCTTTGACCTTTGAAGACAAAGCCATTTTCAAACCCAATGAACGAATTTTCTTTGGCAAATCAATAGAATGATCACGAACAACTGGACCATGAACTACGCCACCGCCACGCATATGAACGTTGTATCTTTCACCTTGACGTGCATTACCTGTTTTCTTTTGTTTAAATGCTTTTCTGCCACTTCCTGCAACATCAGACACAGTTTTTACTGCATGAGTTCCTGCGCGAGCATTTGCACGTTGCCATGTCACAACACGGTGCAAAATATCTGCACGCGGATCAATTCCAAAGATGCTGTCTTGTAATTCTACTTTTCCGACAGATTTTCCATCTAAATTTAAAATATCTACTTGCATTTCATTCACCTTATATTGTGTCGTTATGCTTGTTCTGCTTCATCTGCAGGTTCTTTGTTTTCCGTTGTTTCAACTGTAACCGTTGGCATAGGTAAATTATCCTGAACCTTTTTCACAGCGTCACTAACCAAAACAAATGTCCCATTACTACCTGGAACAGCGCCTTCCACAAAAATCAAATTTTCAACAGCATCTGTTCCAAAAACTTTCAAATTCTGAACAGTCACTGTTTCATTTCCCATTTGACCAGCCATCTTTTTACCTTTTAAAACACGACCTGGCCATTCGCGCATACCCGTACCACCAATGGAACGATGGGCTTTTAATACACCATGAGTTGCCTCTTTACCACCAAAATTATGACGTTTCATGGCGCCCTGAAAACCCTTACCTTTGCTAGTTGCTTGAACATCAACATATTGACCGGCAACAAAATGTGTTGCAGACAACTGTGTTCCCACAGGTATAACACAATCATCAGAAACGCGGAATTCTACAACCTTACGATAAGGTTTAACCCCCGCCTTTTCTGCCGCTTTTGCTTGTGGTTTTGCGACATGTTTAGCCTTTGCTTCACGCAACCCAAGAATATTTGCCACATAACCATTTTTTTCTGTTGAACGATTTCCAATAACAGCGCAATCCCCAACAGATAAAACTGTCACTGCATGAGCAACCCCACCTTCATCATAAAGGCGTGTCATTCCTACTTTCGTTGTAATCAATCCGCTACGTTTCATTTTTTTGCCTTTTTGTCAGTGGTTAATGGACACACACCGTCCACTAACATACACATTTTATAATTTAATTTTTACATCAACTCCGGATGCCAAATCCAACTTCATCAATGCATCAACTGTCTGAGGGGTTGGATTAACAATATCAACAACCGCTTTGTGATTGCGGATTTCGAATTGTTCACGTGATTTTTTATCAACGTGTGGAGAACGGTTCACTGTAAACTTTTGAATCAAAGTTGGCAAGCGAACGGGTCCAACGACATCCGCGCCTGTGCGCTTTGCTGTTTTTACAATTTCTTCTACTGATTCCATCAAGACCCTATGGTCAAAAGCGATTAATTTGATGCGAATCTTAGATGCTGGTACCATTGTTCGTTTTCCTTATTTTTTATTTCATTATTGTTTTTGCGGGCTAAAGGATAAACCTTTAACCCGCAAAATGCAACAATTATTTAATAATTTTAGATACAACACCTGCACCAACTGTGCGTCCGCCTTCACGGATAGCAAAGCGGCGACCTTCGCTCATAGCAATAGGAGCAATCAATTGCACGCTAATGCGAACGTTATCACCCGGCAAGACCATTTCTTTGTCTGCTGGCAAAGTAATTGTACCTGTTACGTCTGTTGTGCTGAAATAGAATTGTGGACGATAGTTAGAGAAGAACGCTGTATGACGGCCACCTTCATCTTTCGTCAAAATATAAACTTCAGCTTCAAAGTCTGTGTGTGGTGTAATAGAACCAGGTTTGCAGATAATCTGACCACGTTCTACATCTTCTTTTTTGGTTCCACGCAACAACAAACCAACGTTATCACCGGCTTGACCTTCATCCAACAATTTACGGAACATTTCAACACCAGTTACTGTTGTTTTTTGTGTTGGTTTCAAACCAACGATTTCACATTCATCACCAACTTTGATGGAACCAGATTCAATACGACCTGTAACCACTGTTCCACGACCAGTGATAGAGAACACGTCTTCAATTGGCATCAAGAAAGGTTTATCAACAGGACGTTCTGGCATTGGGATGTACGAATCACATGCTGCCAACAAAGCGTCAATAGATTCTTTGCCCAAACCGTCTTTCTTGTCTTCCAATGCGGAAATAGCAGAACCACGAATAATAGGTGCATTGTCGCCATCAAAGTCATTAGCAGACAACAATTCACGAATTTCCATTTCAACCAATTCCAACAATTCAGCATCATTTGCCAAATCACATTTATTCAAATAAACAACAATCTTTGGAATACCCACTTGACGTGCCAACAAAATGTGTTCACGTGTTTGAGGCATTGGACCATCAGTTGCAGCAACCACCAAAATAGCACCGTCCATCTGTGCAGCACCGGTAATCATGTTTTTAACATAATCCGCGTGTCCTGGGCAGTCAACGTGCGCATAGTGACGATTTGCTGTTTCATATTCAACGTGTGCAGTATTGATTGTTATACCACGCGCCTTTTCTTCCGGAGCGTTATCGATTTGGTCTACACCTTTTTGTGCATCAATACCGACACCATAATAATGAACAATAGCGGCAGTCAATGTTGTTTTACCATGGTCAACGTGACCAATTGTACCAATATTAACGTGCGGTTTTGTTCTTACATACTTTTCTTTTTCTGCCATAGTTTTCTCCTTAGGCTTGTTTGTTATTAAGTTTGTAAACTGTTTTATTTTGTCATCTTTTTGATTACTTCGTCAGCAACATTTTGTGGCACTTCGTCATAGTGTGACAATTCCATATAAGGATTAGCACGACCCTGTGACAAAGAACGTAATGTTTTGACATACCCGAACAAATTAGCCAGTGGCACAAACGCAGTAATTAACTGGCTGCCAAATCTGGTTTCGATACCATTGATTTGTCCGCGGCGACTGTTCAAATCGCCAATAATGTCACCGACGTATTCTTCCGGCGTATTAACCGAAAGCTTCATAATCGGTTCCAATAATTTCGGTGATGCTTTCTTCATCGCTTCGCGGAAGCAAGCACGCGCCGCAATTTCAAAGCACAACACATTAGAGTCAACTTCATGATACTTACCATCTACTAATGTGGCTTTGAAATCCACTGTTGGATAGCCAATCAAAACACCAGTTTGTTGTGCTATCTTTAAACCCTTTTCCACACCGGGGATATATTCTTTTGGAATAGCCCCACCAACAATCTTGTTTTCAAATTCATAGCCCTGCCCTGGTTCCAATGGTTCAAATTGGATTTTAACTTGGGCATACTGACCAGATCCACCAGACTGTTTTTTATGTGTATATTCTTCAAGAACTGGTTTGCGGAATGTTTCGCGATATGCAATACGTGGTTCGCCAACGTTAACATCAACTTTGAATTCACGCAACAAACGATCCACCAAAATTTCCAAATGCAATTCACCGACACCCGCCAAAATAGTCTGACCAGATTCTTCATCAACAGAAACACGGAACGAAGGATCTTCTTTTGCCAACGCCTGTAAACCCAAAGACATCTTTTCAATATCAGCCTTTGTTTTTGGTTCCACAGCGATAGACATAACAGGTTCTGGAACATGAATAGATTCCAAAATAATCGGATTAGATTCATCGCACAATGTATCACCAGTGATTGTTTCTTTCATACCAACCAAAGTGATAATATCACCTGCGGATGCTTCCTTGATTTCTTCACGTGCATTAGCATGCATTAACAACATACGACCAACACGTTCACGTTTATCACGATTAGAGTTATAGATATAAGAACCAGAAACCAACTTACCAGAATAAATACGGATAAACATCAAATTACCCACAAAAGGATCATTGGCAACTTTAAACGCCAAAGCACTAAATGGTTCCTTTGGATCGGCATGACGCTCATCAGCCGTTTCACCGTCCATCTTTGTTCCCTTAATCGCAGGAATATCCAACGGAGATGGCAAATAATCCACAATCGCATCCAATAACGGTTGAACACCTTTGTTCTTGAACGCAGTTCCACACAACACAGGAACAAAATTTTGTGCAATCGTTCCCTTGCGCAACAATTTTTTAATTGTCGCTGTATCTGGGATTTTGCCTTCCATATATTCTTCCATAATAGTGTCGTCTAGTGTGACAACTTCTTCAATCAATTTTGCATGCAATTCTTCAGCTTTGGCACGCAAATCTTCTGGGATTTCTTCTGTTTTAGGATGAGAACCAACTTCGTCTTCCCAAATAATTCCCTTCATTTCAACAACATCAACAACACCCTTGAAATTTTGTTCTTCGCCGATTGGGAAATTTACAACCAAAGGATTAGCACCCAATCTTTCACGAATCATATCAACACAGCGGAAGAAGTTTGCACCCGTTCTGTCCATCTTGTTAATAAAGCAGATACGCGGAACATTATAACGATCAGCCTGACGCCATACCGTTTCAGACTGTGGTTGTACCCCAGACACAGACTCAAACACCGCAACAGCACCGTCCAACACACGAAGAGAACGTTCCACTTCCATAGTAAAATCAACGTGCCCCGGTGTATCAATCAAATTGATACGATGATCACGCCAAAAACAAGTAGTCGCAGCAGACGTAATTGTAATACCACGTTCTTGTTCTTGAACCATCCAGTCCATAGTCGCAGCACCATCATGAACTTCACCAATTTTATATGTTTTACCGGTATAAAACAAAATACGTTCTGACGTAGTGGTTTTACCAGCGTCAATATGAGCCATAATCCCAATATTGCGATACATATCCAAAGATGCGGTTTTTCCAACTGACATTGTATTTCCTTATTTCTTTCTATGTTATTACCAACGGAAATGAGCAAAAGCTTTGTTCGCATCTGCCATTCTGTGTGTATCTAATTTCTTTTTGTATGCGCCACCTTGACCATTAAGGGCATCACGTAATTCTGCAAACAGTCTTTCTTGCATAGAACGTTCACCACGTTTACGCGCAAACATAACCAACCAACGTAAAGCCAAAGTTTGCTGACGATCTTTGCGAACTTCCACAGGAACCTGATACGTGGCACCACCGACACGACGTCCCTTTACTTCCACAGACGGCTTCAAAGCATCAACAGCCTCTAAAAACACCGTTAATTCATCTTTGCCATCTTTTGCAATAGATTTCAATTTTTCTATGGCACCATAAACAATATTTTCGGCAACTTCTTTTTTGCCGTCCCACATAACAACATTTATTAACTTCGCCACCACCAGATTATTATATTTGGAATCTGGTAAAATCTCACGTTTCACAGCAGCTTTACGTCTTGACATAATATAGATCCTTTTTATTTCTTCACTTGGTTTATTCCCAAATTACTCACACTTGTATTATCAAATGTGTATTATTTCTTTGTTTTTGCGCCGTACAAGGAACGACCTTGTTTTCTAGTTTCGACGCCCTTAGTATCCAAAACACCACGAATAATATGATATTTCACACCAGGCAAATCCTTCACACGCCCCCCACGAATCATAACAACACTATGTTCCTGTAAATTATGACCTTCGCCAGGAATATAAGCAGTCACTTCGCGACCATTAGCCAATTTAACACGCGCAACCTTACGTTGAGCCGAATTAGGTTTTTTTGGAGTAGTGGTATAAACACGTGTACAAACACCGCGTTTTTGAGGATTTTCCATCATATCCGGTGCAGTTGATTTTACTGCTACCTTTTTACGTGGTTTCCGAATCAGTTGATTTACTGTTGGCATTAAAAATCTCTTTGTTTTTATTCTCTTTTTTTGACTATACGAAACCTGCCCAGCAGATTTATTTCAACGCAGTTGCGCGATTATAAATCCTGCAAAACATGCAGATTTCTGTGTTTTCTACTTTCCTTATTTACACGGAAAGCACATTTACTATAACCCCGCCCCTGTAAATTGTCAAGCAGAAATATAGTAAAAACACTTAAAAAACCGCTGAAAATCTATATTTACAAAACACCACCAGGTGACAAATAAATAAATACGTCAAAACAAGATAATAATCAAAAAAATCCGACCATGCGGTCGGATTTTTTACAAGATTTACAAAAAACTAGAAATCAATTCCGAATTTAACACCCATGCCAAATCCGTCTTGAATTTCCCAATTACCATCTTCGGTGGCAGTCGGTACATGCAAAACATCTTTGGTCAAATATGCACCGATGTATTTCGTCGCATCAATGTTATAATTTGCACCAAATGTTAATTCCCACGCACCCAAAGTATCATTATAGTGGTCTAACATTTTTGAATATTCAGCACCAGATACCAAATTCCAGTTCTTGTTCAATAACAATTGAGCATCAACCCCTGCGCGTAATGTATGCAATCCGGAAACTTCATCATCTGTCCATTTATTTTCGTCCCAATTAAAGGATTCTGTATTTGAATAATCCATCATGATATGACCAGCGATTGTAAAATCACGTCCGACATATCCCCCACGTGCACCAACAGTCCAAACATATACTGTGTCATCTTTGTCCAAGAACGAACCATGGAAGAATTGACCATGACCATTTTCCCAAACTGGACCAACGCCATAACGTGCAACAGCATCAACTTTCCAGCTTTCAGAATCAACGAAACGATATGTCAACCCTAATCCCATAGTATTCCACTGTGCTTCTTTTAACCAATCTTCTTCTGATATAGAAGCAGAAACATCGACTGCCCATCTATCCGTGATACCAAAGCCAAATTCTTCACCCAGCGCAACGGCATCAACATCACTAGTAGATGTTTCCAACGAAGAAACACTGTAAAAATGACCTTTCTTTGGCATATACAACGGATTGCCATCAATCACATTAGCAGCATGTGCCCCAGCAAAGGCAAACATTGCGATTAAAGAAGTCAAAGCGATTTTTTTCATTATATATCCTTTCTTTCGGTTAAACTTAACTCAGGATTATTTCCTGATAGGCATATTGTCCCACACAAAAACCAGACTTGCAAGAAAATTGATTTTTTGCAAAATTCAAAAAAATATGATATAATTGCGCGCAATTACGTTATCTATTTAAATCCTTTTTGATAACACGCCAATCAATACGATTTTTTTTATGTTCTTCGAAATCAGTTGAAAATTTATGCCCACCACGACCATCGGCAACAAAAAATAAATATTTTGTATGTGCAGGATGCAACACAGCGCGAATCGCATCACGTCCAACACTAGCTATTGGTTCGGGGGGCAAACCATAATTTCTGTATGTATTATACGGGCTTTCTATTTTAAGATGTCCGGACAACAATGGTTCACCATGCATATCGCCTTCGCCTTCGGTAAGAGCATACACAACCGTTGGATCGGCCTGCAAACGCATACGAATACGCAAACGATTTAAATACACACTGGCAACCACCGGCATTTCACGTTTCAAAGGTGTTTCTTTTTGAATAATAGATGCCAAAATTAAAACATCATGCCAATCTTTAAGAGGTGACGGATATTTACGTGTATCCAAATTTTGTTTTACATCTAACATTTTTTTTCGTGCTAAATCCAACACAGCCAAACAAGATGTCCCACGGGCAATTCGATAAGTATCCGGGAAAATATCACCATCTTTTAAATTACAAACCGGTGCATTACCGTCACAATCAACATCACCCGACAAAGACGACGACGCAGCCAACATGTTTTTTATTTGTTTAATTGTGTATCCTTCGGGAATAGTAATAGTAGCAGTCGCAACTTTGCCCTTGGTTATCATATCAGCAATAGTCCACACACCAGCGCCACGCGGAATATCATATTCCCCGGCTAAAATCTTTCCACCATTCATGCGAATCGAAAAATAAAATAAATCGGCAGATTTTATAATATTGTTTTTAACTAAATAATTGGTAATCCCTGTTACAGACGTCCCACGTTTAACAACTATTGTCACAGGCTTTTTTAACGGCGACCATAGATTAAAAATAAAAAACACAACAAAAACCGCCACACATCCAATAGCCAGAAAAAATTTAACCCACGATTTAATATTTTTCCATTGCCGCTTTGTCATAATACCCCACCGTTTTGGCATCAGTATAACAACACACTATTCCACTTGCAAGTGAAAGAAAAAAACAAAAAGCCAAGTTTTCCTCTACCAGATGGGATTTTTGTTTCGCAACCACCCCCTTCGTCACTTCATCACGGCACAGCTCTGCGGTGACGACTTCGTGACACTTCCCCACGGGGACAGGATACCCCCCGCGCCGTTCCGGCCCTCTCCCCCAATGGGGGCGAATTCCAGAGAGTTAATTCTCCCCCGCGGGGGAGTGCCGGCGGAGCCGGTAGGGGGGTAAAATTCCCCGCCCAGGGCGGTTAATTTTGATATTCACTCAAATCCACACTATCGTCATATACCGAATAAGTAACACCATCATATTGTAATTTTAATTTACGTTCCGTTCCGCGTGTCATTGGAATATCCAATGTTGTCATATTACCAAAATAATCGGCGGTGCCGTCTTGGTCAATATCAACATGTAATGCGGGTGTGGTCTTTTTTGTGCTATGTAAATATACCACGTTTTCGCCAATATGTAATATCCGTCCACATTGATTTGATGACGACATACCCATTGGCGCATATAACCCAACCGGACACGCGATAATACCCTGGTCCACGCCATTGTAAGTATATTCACCACCAGGGCAATAATTATTTTCAGGACACGCCACACAACCATCAATTGTTGTTGGAAAATATGTCCCAGAATCACAATCGTGCGTATGCGGTGTGCACGCGACATGCCCATCCCAATATTCTTCGTATCCAGTTATATATTGTGACGTCCCTGTTGGACAGTTTTGTACAAGTCTTGGGACTTCATAAAACAACATATTCATCATACCTGTTTTATATTCTTGTCCCTCTATGCCTTTAAATAAATTTTCAGGTATATACCCAACTAAACCAGTATAACTAAATGTTCGATAAAACATGCCGGGGGCTGTTTCTGTTATACCACTAAATAATTTATCCGGAATAGCTTTTATTGAAAGACAAGAATTGAACGTCCAAGCAAACATATAATCAGCACCACCTGTAATTCCGCTAAACAAACCATCAGGTATTGATTTAATAGAGCGTGATTGTTCAAATGTGGCGTAAAACATATACGGTCTGCACCCCGTCACACCACTAAATAAATTTTCTGGTATTGATGTTATTTTTGTAAAAGTAAAAGTAGAGGAAAACGTTGGTTGTTTATCCGGAGCTGTACCAAGCGTTGGAAAGATTTGCCCTATTGACCCTGAAATTGCAGCCAATAAACTTCCAGATGTCCAATCACCAGGAAACTTAATCGCTGCTAAAATTCCTGAACCGCTATAATATCCTGTGGCGAGACCACCAAATTGAATTATTTTAACACCCCCAGACGGATAAGTATGACTATACAATGTGCTTGTTGTATCATTACGCGTTATTGTATCAACTGTGCCATCACCCCAATCAACGTAAAAAGTCCCAGATGCCGACATATAAAATTTAAATTCGGTGTTCGCTGACATATTCGTTGTTGTGATTGTGAATTTAGCCGCCTCGCATTGTGACCCGTCACCCAAAACATCTATTTCGTTTGATTCGCACGCAATCGCCACACCACACAATCCACCGTATATAACGGATAATACAATCAAAATCTTTCGCATTTTGTTTCCCCTATTTTTGTAAAAAAATAAACCACCAAAAAATTGGCGGTCGGGGAGTTAGTAAATCAGAGTATTAATGATTCTGTCGCCTTCGGGGAACCCCTGTTTTATAGCGAAACAGCTCCCCGACTATTTACGTCAGGGATAATAACGGTGCAAAAAAAACACCGACAACACCAGATTACGATGCTTTCGCACCGAATACTCAGGCCTACTACAGCCCCGAACCCAATCTCTTGGATTCGTCGTTATTCTAACATGCTTGAAAAAAAATGTAAACGCATAAATTTTATAAAAAATTATGATTCATACCCATTTGGATTATTCTTTTGCCAATTCCATGAATCACGACACATATCTTCCAAATTAAATTCTGCGCACCAGCCCAGAATTTGTTCAGCCTTACCTGCATCACTATAACACACAGCAACATCCCCCACACGTCTGGGTTTTATAACATACGGTATTTTAACACCATTTGCCTTTTCAAACGCATGAACAACATCCAACACAGAATACCCATGTCCCGTCCCAAGATTAAATATTTCCAACCCACATTTATCTTCTATGGCACGCAGCGCACAAACATGACCACGCGCCAAATCAACTACATGAATATAATCACGCACCCCCGTTCCATCATGCGTGTCGTAATCATCACCAAAAATATTCAGTTCAGAACGCTTACCAATTGCAACCTGGGTTATATACGGCATTAAATTATTTGGAACCCCGTTCGGATCTTCACCTATTTTCCCGCTTTGGTGTGCACCAATCGGATTAAAATAACGCAACAAAACTATATTCCAATTCGAATCAGATTTGTGTAAATCAATCATTATTTCTTCTATCATGCTTTTGGTTTGTCCATACGGATTCGTACATAAACCCTTTGGACAATTTTCCGATATAGGAATAATTTTTGGATTTCCATAAACACACGCAGATGATGAAAAGATAATATTTTTACAATTATGTTTATTCAGCGCACGCAATAAATTCACAGTTCCACAAACATTATTATCATAATAATCCAAAGGTTTCGCAACCGATTCCCCAACAGCTTTTAACCCAGCAAAATGAATACAGCAATCAAAATAATAATTATCCAACAATGAATTTAACGAATCAAAATCCCGAATATCGATATTATGAAAAACAACACTTTTGCCAGTAATTTCTGAAACACGTTCCAAAGACATAGCATTTGAATTGGACAGATTATCAATCGCAACAACATCATGCCCAGCATTTAACAATTCAACAATCGTATGCGAACCAATATATCCAGTTCCCCCAGTGACAAGTATTTTCATATTTTGACCCCCTTGGTTTGGTATAATAAACATATAGCATAAAAAAATATAATTGACATTATAAAAAACAAAAACCGCCAAATCGGCGGTCTTACAATCCTTTTATTTTTCCAAATATCGTTCAGCCCATTTCTTTAATTCGTCCATCGACACACCCGCATCAAATACTTTTCCTTTTTCAACTTTTGCTTTTTGCGCAAGTGCCTGAATACCACGATACGAATCACCGATGGGACTGCCCCCGGACGTAGCAAACGGAACAATTAACTTTCCATTCAAATCATGTGATTCAACAAAAGTATCTATTATTGACGGTTCACGATACCACCATACAGGAAAACCCAAAAACACGACATCATACTGTGCTAAATCTTGGACACGAGATTCAATTTCTGGACGACAGTTTTTATTTTTCATTTCAATTGTGCTACGACTGTTTTCATTGGTCCAATCTAAATCTTCCTTGGTATAAAATCTTTTTGGAACAATTTCAAAAGTTTTTGCACTGATTGATTTCGCCAACATTTCCGCAATTCGTTTGGTCATCCCAGTCGCAGAAAAATACGCTACTAATGCTTTTTTCATAAAAATCTCCTTTGATTCAAATTCGTTAAAATTATTATAACACAAAAAATATAAATATTTAACGGTATGAAATCCTAGGAAAACTATCTTTTAGATAAAAATTTACATAAACACAAAAAATAATGTCGCCGAATTCGGCGACATTAAAAAAACATGAAAAAATTATTTTTTCGCAGGTTCAGACTTTTTCATATTCGCATCAATGTATTTCACAGCATCACCCACAGTGGCTAATTTTGTTGCTTCTTCATCAGGAATAGCAATTTTGAATTCTTTTTCAACTTCCATAACAAATTCAACAACGTCCAAAGAATCTGCACCTAAATCATTTACAAACGATGCAGCCTCAGTAACCCTAGATTCATCAACACCCAATTTATCACATACAATCTGTTTAACCTTTTCAAAAGTTGTCATTTTAAATCCTTTGTTTATGTTAATCGTGTGGCCCATGTTACACAGGCGCCTTTGCCAATAAGGTATCATTTTATGAAAACCCTGTCAAGAAATTATAACAAACGATAACAAATGGTTGATTTTTTCAGAAAACAAATTATGCAAACAAATCGTCCAACAAATCGTTCATATTTTCACGCAAAATATCCCTGTCTGGATTCCATACCAAAGCATGCATTAAAAATTTATAAACATCATCCATAGTGACATCTGGCATACCTGCTTTGGCTGTGATACGATGCCATGCAATACGCGGATCGGTCAAATGAAATTTGCCACGCCCCATAAATACCCATTCACCATTTTGTGGTAAATCCTGTAATAACAACACAGCCCGCCCAGACAAAGGCATATCATCCCACAAATCATGATTAAAATCTAAATCTTCCCAGCGCATTTTAAACACGCGCGTCTTTGGCGCAAATCCATAAATCAACATTAAAAATGCAGATCGCAAAGTTAAATTTTCTTCGCTATTAATCGCCATAATCAATCTTTGTAATCCGGATTTTCTTAATTTTCTTTCACGTCTAACAACACGAATACGTTCGATATTTTCCATTGGATTGTTTTTTCTGTATCCGATGTTTATCGCATAATTAAAAATACTTTGTAACAATTCCTGCATACGTGCCGCCATCGCACGTCCAGATATATTATCCAAAGCATTTTGTAAATCAGCCGATTTTAAATCTTGAATATTTTGTTGATATAAATATTTGAAATGTAAATCAATGGCGCGCTTTAATTTATTCAGAGAGTCTTCGCCACGACGTACTTTGTTTTTCAAATATAAATCTATAAATTTTTCAAAAGAAATTTTTTTTCTGCGCATCGGTATTTTTTTTTCAGAATCACTTAAAATCTCGCTTACTTTTGCGCGCGCATCTTCTATGTCGACATCTGGATATTTTCCAATTATGATTCGTTTATCATGACCATTTATACGTTTACGAACAAAAAAACTTTTAACACCACGTTGTGTTATATACATACGCAAACGCGGTTCAGAAATATCCTGAACTACGTCAAAACCCTTCTCTGGCGATGGTAAATTGTCCAGGATATACGTATTAAAGAAAAATTGATGCGCCATTTATTTCAGTCCCAGTTAAACAAACTCTTATTCTCCTACAGATTTACCACAATTTGTAAGAACACTTTCAGCTTTCAGCAATCTCTCGTACGCCGCCATATACTCCAAAACATCAGAATAACGCGGACATTTTCTGTTAACACAACCTTCACTTTCGTCAAAACATTCGCAATTTACAGTTACCAAACCATCTTCTATCGTTGAACCAGCACCAGCCTTGATTTTGGAAAAAACATTTTTACAATTCAAAACATGCACGGGCTTACCAGACAACAAATCCAAAACATCTGACCTTTGTGTAGTAATTTTTTGTTCGAACACATTCAAATTTGAACGTGCAAATTCAACATCTTGTTCTAATTTTTCGTAATTTTTTGCCATTTTAATTTTCCTTTTTATTTTTGCTACACACTCTCTATTTTTTTATTCACCAACCTTCAAAGCATTGATAAATGCGGTTTGCGGAATTTCAACATTACCAAATGTCCGCATACGTTTTTTACCTTCTTTTTGCTTTTCCAGCAATTTTCTTTTACGCGTAATATCACCGCCGTAACACTTAGCGGTCACATCTTTGCGATATGCAGCAATCGTTTCACGTGCAATTATTTTCCCACCAATGGCCGCCTGTAATGGTATCTTAAATTGATGACGCGGAATTAAATCTTTTAATTTTTCAACAATTTGACGACCACGTTTTTCTGCGGAACTTCTGTGACACAAAAAGGACAACGGTTCAACATTTTCATCATTTACTAAAATTGATACTTTTACCAAATCGGATACACGATAATCATATAACACATAATCAAATGATGCATACCCCGAAGATAACGATTTTACCCGATCATAAAAATCAAAAACTATTTCAGACAACGGCAACAGATAGACCAACACAGCGCGATTACCAACATACGAAATATTTTCTTGGACACCACGACGAGATGCACACAATTCCATTATTGACCCCATATATTTATCAGGCATCATAATTGTTGCACGAACCCACGGTTCTTCTATGGATTCTATTTTTGTAACATCTGGCATATCTGCGGGGTTTTCCAAATCCATCAGTGAACCATCACGCAAATGAATTTTATAAAGCACACTTGGCACCGTATTGATAAGATTTAAATTAAATTCACGATTTAATCTTTCACTGACTATTTCCATATGCAACAGTCCCAAGAAACCACAACGCAAACCAAATCCCAACGCAGATGATTTTTCAGTAGTAAATACAAACGATGCATCATTCAACGCCAGTTTTTCAGCGCCTTCGCGTAAATCGGGATAATCGTTTGCTTCCACTGGAAAGAAACTAGAAAACACAACTGGCACAGATGGTTTAAATCCCGGTAACGGTTGCGATTCATTATACTTGGCATCACAAATAGTATCCCCTACTTTGCAATCATGAATTGTTTTCATTCCGGTAATAATAAAACCAATTTCACCAGTATTCAACACATCAACATTTTCCATCTTTGGTGTAAAATATCCAACCTTTTCAACAACATATTCAGCCCCAGTTGCAATAAATTTAATTTTTTGTCCCCGCGACAATTTACCATCTACAACGCGAACCAATACAACAACACCAAGATACAAATCATACCAAGAATCCACCAACAACGCCCGCGTAGGCGCATTTTCATCACCATTTGGCGCGGGTAATTTATTGACTATTTCTTCCAATAATTCTGGCACACCATCACCAGTCTTGCCCGATACGCATAACGCACTAGACGCATCCATACCTATCACATCTGCTATTTGTTCACGTGTCGCATTAACATCACTGGACGGCAAATCAATTTTGTTTAACACAGGCAACATTTCCAAATCATTATCCAAAGCCAAATAAGCATTTGCCAAAGTCTGTGCCTGGACACCCTGGGTTGCATCAACAAGAATTATTGCACCTTCGCATGCAGCCAAACTGCGGGAAACTTCATAAGAAAAATCAACGTGTCCAGGTGTATCCATCAAATTCAATTGATATTTTTCACCGTTCTTTGCAGTATAATTTAAACGCACAGTTTGCGCCTTAATCGTAATACCACGTTCGCGTTCTATATCCATAGAATCCAAAACTTGCGCCTTCATTTCACGCGATTGTAACCCCCCAGTATATTCAATTAACCGGTCAGACAGAGTCGATTTTCCATGATCGATATGCGCTACTATGGAAAAATTTCTTATATGACTTTGCTTCATCATTTCACCGTATCACATTTCTAAATTATTCAATAAACTTTCAATTCTATCAGCACGTTCCAATGTATCATCATAAACAAATCTTATCTCTGGAACATATTTTTGATTCATTTTCTGTGCAAGCGCAAATCGAACCGTTTTAGTAATCTCGTCCAATCTTTTTTGAGTTGCTTCCATGTTTTCATGCGCATAAAAAAACAGTTTTACAAATTGCGTTCCACCATGTGCCTGGGCTCCAACCAATGAAACACCACGAATCAAATCATCATCCGAAAAATCACGTTGTAAAATTTCTGCAACCAGTGTTTGCACTTTACTAGCAACTTTTTCATTTCGATTGGAATTTACCTGTTTTTTTATCATAAAATAACCTTTTCACTTTCAAACCCTATGCGGCAATAATACACCGGTATATAAAAAACACAAGAAAATTATTTATAACGCTTGCACATAAAAATTTAATATCTTATCATACGCGACATGAAACTAGTTAACAAGATATTAGAAAAATCCGCCGAACCCTGGTATACTTGGGTTGTGTTCGCAATGACTGTGTGCGAATCCATATTTTTATTTATCCCCCCCGAAGTATTTATGACCCCCGCCATAGTCGCTGAAAAAAAACGCGCAGTATCTATTACATTAGCTGCGGCGTTTGGTTCCATAGTCGGCGGTGCAATAGCATATATGATTGGATATTGGCTTTATGATATGATGGGAACTTGGTTAATCGCAACCTTTGCAAGTCCACAAATAATCCCCGATGTAACAGATCATATTGCAGTTCAAAATATGATTGATAACCTGTTGAATAAATGGGGAATATGGATGATTGCTATCACAGCGGTTACACCAATACCTTATAAAGTTCTGGCGATATGCCTTGGGCTGTGCCATTACCCTATTTTGTTATTTCTTGGTGTGTCCGCAATATTCAGAACAGGTCGTTTCGCAATAGTCGGATTTTTATTATGGCGGTTTCAAAAGCATGCAAACATGCTCATAAAAAAATATTCTTGGCAATTAACCGTTGGTGCAATAGTATTCGCTTTATTGGGATTATTGATAATAACAATCATATAAAACAATACTTGCCCGAATAAAAAATTTTTATTATTATAAATCCAATCATGGAACCGAAAACAATAATATCTTTTGCAAACGTATCTGCCAGTTACGACAATGGGCATGACGTGCTTGCCGATGTATCTTTTAATATAAGCGCTGGGGCTTTTTACTTTTTAACTGGCGCCAGCGGTGCTGGTAAAACAACGTTATTAAGATTGATATATCAATTACATAAACCTAAATCGGGCCAGATAAAGTTATTTAATCAAGATTGCGAAAATATATCACGAAATGATATTTCCGCACTGCGCAATAAAATGGCGATTGTATTCCAGGAATATTCTTTGATTTCACATATGACTGTGTTTGATAATGTTGCTTTGCCATTACGTGTTCGCGGGTTTAACAATGAAAAGATAAAAAAATTAGTAACTAAAACGTTGGAATGGGTTGGTTTGGGTAAATATGCAAATGTATATCCAATTGAATTAAGCGGTGGACAACAACAACGTGTCTCTGTGGCACGTGCTATCATAGTTGAACCGGCTATATTGCTGGCGGACGAACCGACCGGAAATCTGGACGATGAAAACGCATCACGTTTAATGGAATTGTTTATTCAAATGAATAAGATGTTCGGAACGACAATCATATTGGCTACACATAACAAAAAAATGTTGGAAACATATCGTTTTCCAATTATAACTATTGAAAATCATCATGTAAGTTTTTCCAGCAAAAACGATGATAAAAATTCTGAATCAAACCGAAAATGGAAGGGGCCCAAACCACAATCGCAAAATTATTTTTCGGAAATATCAAAACAATTTGAAAACATTGGAAATTCATAATGAAAAAAACAAACCTTGTATTTTCATTAGTTCGTGAACAATCGACTTTTATGACAGTCGTTATATCAGTGCTAACATTTTTATCGGTATTGGCATTTGGAATCGCTTTATCTATTGGCACGGGTGTAATACGTTGGAATAATCAATGGGAAAAATACGCAACAATCCAAATAACTAATCTTGATAATACAAAATCAATAAAAAAAATCTTTGAAAACAACACTGATAAAATCGAATCGGTAACTGAAATATCCAGGGAAGATATGGAACGCATGATGAAACCCTGGATTTCCAGCGGTGCAAATCTAACCAATTATTTACCACAGATGTTTGAAATAAAATTGAAAAAATCATCTGATATGCAATTCATAAAAAATGAAATATCAACACGTGCAAAGTTTTTGACGCATACATCTGCATTACGCGCATCAATGAACGCTGGCTGGAAATTAGTCAGTATTACCAGTTTCATTTTATTGCTGATGTTAACGTCTATCGGCGTATGTGTATCATATATCTCTCGGAATATAGCAATGTTACACAAACACGAACTTGAAATATTGAACCAGGTTGGCGCAACAGATAAATTCATCGCACATCAAATGCAAATAATTGTTGGAAAGATAAGCATTATTGCATGTACAATTGGATTCGTTACGGCAGTTCCTGTGATATTGATGATTTTACGAACTGCGCATTCTGCAAGAATCGGTTTATTAGCAACATTAAGTTTATCTGGAACAAATTGGTTGGAATTGATGGCCCTGCCCATAGCAATCATAATATTTTCAATATATATTACAAAAAGAACCACTTTAAAAATATTGTCAAAAAATTGATGAAATATATTCCTTTATCTTTTGTGTTATTATTTTGCTTTGTGTTGGGTGGCATGATGTTTAAGTCCATGACACCACCACGTTGTGAATCATTATTACAAGATGATAACATATTCGTTCTTACTGGTGATTCACGCCGTATACCATACGCATTAAAAAAACTCGATACATTGGAATACGGAAATTTATATATAATTGGTACTGGTGCAACAGAAATTCCCGAACGGGAACATGTTCAAATAGAATCATTATCAAAATCAACATATCAAAACGCACTGGCGATAAAACACATAGTTGAAACACAAAATATTTCACGCATAGTCATTGTTACAACCGAAGACCACATGAATCGTGCACTATATCTTTTGCGAAATGAAATGCCAGATACGGACATAGTTGCATGCCCTGCTTCGTTAATTGGAATGTCAACCCCGAACAGATTAAAAAGATGGACTATTGAATACATAAAATATGTTGTCACATTATTCGGTATAAAGGAAGGTTAAAAATGTTACGCAGTTTTATATTTAAAACTATATTACTAACATGGTTTGTCGCTTTTTCACCATTATTGATTATTGGTTTAATATCGTCTAAATTGGAACGTAAAATTATCCTGGGCGATGCATGGGGTGTTTTATTTCTAGCGCGAACAATTGCTGGTATAAAATACAAAATCCATTATCCTCTTTTGAATGAAAATGGTATTCCATTAAAACATAACATAAATACACGTCTTGATGGTCGCGCAATCATAGCATCAAAACATATGTCCATGATGGAAGTTGCAATTTTGGTCACCCATATTCCAAATGCTTTTTTTATTATTAAACGTGAATTATTATGGATACCAATCTATGGATGGGCTTTTGCCAGAATCGGACTAATAGGTGTAAATCGTAAACGCGGAAAAACAAATATGAAACACCTTGCAAATCGTGTAATGAATAAAATTATGAATGGCATGACACTTGTCATATTTCCCGAAGGCACACGCGTCTATCCAAATCAAAAAGTTCCAATAAAACGCGGATTATTATTTTTAGCCGAACAATTAAAATTACCGATTATGCCAGTTGGGGTTGATACCGGATTATATTGGCCACGTCGTGGTAAAATAAAACCAGGCACCACACATATATATTTTGAACCAGAATTACCATCTTCGGCAACAATGGAAGAAGTCCGCACAGCAATCAATCAACATAGTTGTTAAAATTATTTATCGGTATCGCACCACGATTTACGTTTGCCACCAGAATAAGCACGACCGACTTTTTCTTTGACTAAAATCAAACCAACATCACGCCCATGTAAATCTAAAACATTAGCATCAATGCGCCCGGCATATTTATCATTTTTTATATTTTTAATTTCAACCTTTGACCCAACAGGAATCAATTCGGACAATCTTTGTTTTGCATATTTTGCATGTTTTATTTCCGAATCACATTGTCCATGAATTTCCGGGGTATCAACGTTGCGCAAACGCACACTTACAGAATTAACACTTGTTCCATCGTTCAACAATACATCACCAACAAAAGTATCGCCATCAACAATATATTTCACCAACACAGATGCTGCAAAACATTCACAACAACAAAAACAAAGCACACAAAGAACAAAAAATCTTTTCATTTTTTACGGCATCTTCGGCGACCAAGTTGGTTCAGTTCCATTTACCCCGTCTGGCAAATCAATGTCATATAAATTTTGTCCAGTAATATCAACGCTGCGAATATGGCTTATGCGTTCTTCATTATTTTCAGATCGTTCTGTTTCATAGTAAACAATTCTGCGTGACCCAGGTGCCCAAGACGGTGCTTCCATATACCAACCACCGGCAAGTATTTTTTCATGACGACCCTCTGGATTCATAATCCCAATAAAGAAAGTATCATCAGCTATTTTTGTAAAGGCTATGAATTGTCCATCCGGTGACCAAGCAGGTGTTGCATATCGCCCTGCCCCGAAAGAAATACGTTTTTGATTTCCAGATTTCAAATCCAAAACATGAATCTGTTGTGAACCAGATGAATCCGAATTAAACGCCAAATATCTTCCGTCTGGGGAATAAGACGGACTGGTATTAATACCCTTGCCAAAAGTCAATTGTTTCAACGTTTTTTCATAAATATCATATTCGTAAATATTAGTCACCCCGTTTTTAACCAAAGACAAAGCGACACGCGTTCCATCTGGTGAAAAACGTGGTGCAAAATTCATACCACCAAAATTACCTAATTTAGTTTGATCACCGTTTTCCAAATCCAAAACCCACACCATCGGCTCATCATTACGATAAGATAAAAACACAACTGTTGACATATTAGGTGAAAAATGAGGTGACATTACAAAAGTTTTTTTATCAGACAAATATCGCAAACCATAACCATCTTGGTCCATAATAGCCATACGTTTGTTTATATCTGTGACAGATCCTGTTTCAGCGATAAACACAATTTGTGTATCAAAATACCCCGTTTCACCGGTTAAACGTTCATAAATAGCATCAGCCATAATATGTGCCAAACGACGAACAGATTTCTTTGAAGCGACTAAACTTTGCGCTTCTATCTGTTCGTGTCCATTTACATCCCAAAGGTAAAATTCAAGTTTATAACTATCTTTGCCCTCTGGCTTAATAGATGCCTGAACCAAAGCCTGCGTTTTTATCGCCATCCAATTTTTGAAATTTGGCATTTGATTCATTTTCACATATTCCGGAAAAGCATCATGATTTACAATTCTAAAAAGCCCCGTTCTTTTTAAATCATTTTCCACAACTTCACGAAGCATTTTTGCATCAGATGCGGAAACTTTGCCGACCGTTTCAAATTTTTGAACAGCAATAGAAATCGGATCAACACCACCCGCAACAATATCAACATGCAATTCAGCACGACCCGACGACATAACAAAACAACAAACGACAGACAAAACAAATCTGATAAATTTATACATAAAAAATCCTTTCCTTTTGAACACGACCATAATAATAAAAAACATTTCACAATACAAATATAAAAATAACAAAAAAACTTTGACAAAAGAAACAAACCACTATACACACCCCAATACAAATATCTATATATCAGCCATTACAACCCTATACACAAATGTATTGACAACTGTAAATACAATGTTATAGTCAATTGTAATTACTGGTGTATAGGAGATTGTCAATGCCAAACGTAATGCAACAATTATTTGTTATGAACATTGAAACATTATTAAAAGAATATGCCGCATTTCGTGCTTTTAATAAATCGGATTGTGTAATAAATATGCGAATTCCACATCAGATATTGGAAAAAATCAAAGAATTAGCGGATGCACAACACGTTCCATATCAATCATTGATATCATCGGTATTGTTTTCCCTGGCTAATATTGACGATTCAAAGAAGGGATAAAAACTTAAACAAAAAACCGTCCCAAAGGACGGTTTTATAATCACATAATCAGAATGATTACCATTTCTTCAATTGGTCACAACCTAACAATTCCATACCAGCGGCAGACATAATAAATGTCAAAACCAAACCAATGATAAACAACAAACTAAATCCGACCAACAGTCCAAGGCCTCTTTTCTTTACGTCATCCATTTTGGCTTCGCCACCCTTGATGAAATCCCATGCCCAACCGGCAATATAAAACGCAGCGCCAATAAACGCCATAATACGCAAAACATCAAACACACCATGTAAACGTTTGACTAAATCACACATATCCGCTTCAACTTTTATATCATATCTATTAGCTGGATCGGCTGCAAACGCAGGCACAGATGTCATCAACGCAATGATTGCAAAATTAATTTTATTCATAATTTTTTTCATTTAAAAACTCCTTGCTTTTATGTCTTATTTTACCATAAAAAACAATATAAACAAATAAAAAAAAAGCGCCATATTAAAAAATATGACGCACAAAATTTTTCAAAACACATTATTCAGGAACGATAATATATCTGTTTTTCAAAACTTGTTTTTTGGTGCATTTTGCGCAACCACATTTGTTGGATTTTTGTTCCGTATATACTGGGACAATAGCCTTTCTATCGTTGCGTTCATAATTAAACGTATCATCCGCATACAAATCAGAACACAAAGTATTTCTATAAATAACTTGTTTTGCATCTTTCAAAGAACGGATATCTTCGTTAAATTTTTTGCCCTTTTCCCCAAAATAGTAAATACAATCTTTACCATCCTGACGATAACGAACGTCCGTAGTATAATAATCATACCCAGAACAGCCCGCAACCATGGCTAAACCCAACATAGATAAAATAACTTTTTTCATTTGTTTTCCTTTTTTTATCGATTCGATACTCTTATTTTGACACAAATATATCGGTTGTCAAGTTTTTATATAAAAAACCACAAAAAACTATTTTTATGATATAATTGTACTATAAAAATCGTAACAAAGGAACAAAATCATGCACTATTCTGATTTCGGGCTAATAAATACAAAAAAGTTATTATCAGCGGCATTACGTGGTGGCTATGCAGTCCCCGCATTTAATTTTTATAATATGGAAACGTTACTGGCAATATTACGCGCCACACAAATCACTCAATCCCCCGTTATATTACAGGTTTCCGAAAGCGCACTATCCTATATGTCCGACGATATCTTGATGGGTATGATTCGCGGCGCACAGTACAAAAAGAATCAAGTTGCACTGCATTTGGACCATGGACACAGTTTTGACATATGTAAACGCGCCATAGATATTGGTTTTTCATCAGTAATGTTTGATGGGTCTGCTTTATCCATGTCTGATAACATAAAAATATCACGTCGCGTCGCTGATTATGCACATAAATTCGATGTATCCGTTGAAACAGAACTGGGGATTCTGGCGGGGATAGAAGACGAAAACACTAAATCCGATTCGCATTTTTATACCGACCCGGCAATAGTCAAAGATTTTGTAAAACAAACCAATACTGATTCGTTGGCGGTCGCAATCGGGACTTCACATGGGGCATACAAAACAAAAAATAAGAATCAAAGATTACGATTCGATATTTTGGAACAAATCGCAAACAATATTCCCAAAACACCATTGGTATTACATGGTGCATCATCAATTCCGCAAAAATTTGTAAACACTATTAACAAATTCGGCGGCGATATTCAAAATGCCCGCGGAATATCCCCTGCACAACTGCGCCATGCGATATCATTACACATAACCAAAATAAATGTAGATTCTGATTCACGAATCGCATTTACAGCCGCAATTCGCGAAACATTAGCAAAACAAAAAAATATTTTTGACCCACGTAAATACTTAACAGTCGCTATGGATAACATAACCCAAAATTGCATAGATGAAATTCAAAATATAATGGGTTCGGGGTATAAAATATAAAAACAAAACTTACCCAAAATAAATTAGAATAATATAGATATAATAAAAAACGGCAACGCGGTGTACAAAAGATACATAAATTGCCGTTTTTTGTTATAGATATGTTGTTATAATCTATTTTGCGCGTTCGACATATTCCAACGTTTCAGTATTTACAACTATCCGTTCACCCTGTTCAACAAAAGTTGGAACTTGAACACGAACACCATTATCAAGAATAGCAGGTTTACCACCACTGCTGGTCGCTGTTTGACCCTTTAACGCAGGTTCGGTTTCTTCAACCGTTGCAACGACTGTTTTCGGCAAAGTGATTGATACTGGGTGTCCCTCTACAAAATTAGCACGCACAGTCATTTCCGGGGCTAAAAACTTCATCTGTTCACCCAAAGATTCAACCGGCATAGTAAATTGTTCATAATCAGACAAATTCATAAAGAACGCATCGGTTCCATCAGAATAAAGATATTGACATTCCAAATCTTCGACCATCAATTTTTCGACTTTGTCTTCTGCGCGCCAACGGTCACCACCTTTGTTGCCCGAATCAATATCGCGCAAGTCAGCCTGAACAAAGGCACCACCCTTGCCTGGTTTAACCTTGGTAATAGAAGTCACAGAATATCTTTTGCCATTGTGGGAAATCACCCAACCCACACGCATATCATTTGCAATATAAGTAGCCATTTTTATACCCCTTGGTTTTTAGTTTGCCTAAGAATAAAACAAACTTTTTATAATCGCAAGATTTTTCCTATTCAAATTCACGTGTTTTGTATCTAATAATAGATTCATTTATACATTTTTTTGCACTAGACACATCCCCCCAACTAGACACCTTTGACCAAGACCCGGGTTGCAAATCCTTATAATGTTGAAAGAAATATTCTATTTTACTCTTTGCATCGTATGGCAAATCAGATACACAGATTACATTTTTATAATGTGAACAAATTTTTTCCAAAGGCACACAAACAACCTTTTCATCACCCCCAGATTGATCTCGGACATTTAATACACCTATGGGACGAACCTGTATCAAAACACCGGGCAACAAAGGCGTATTACAAACCACAATACAATCCAAAGGATCGCCATCTTTACTTAAAGTTTGTGGAAAAAAACCATAATTTGCAGGATAAACCACCGGGGTTTGCATCACTCTAGACACTTTTAACAAACCAGTTTTTTCGCACATTTCATATTTTACGATACTATTTTCTGGTATTTCAATAATAGCATTCATAACTTCTGGGGGATTTTCCCCTGGTGTAACATTTTGTATATTCATACTTTTTCCTATGAGTAAAAAATTCCGTCATAAAGACGGAATTTTCTTATTTTATATTTTTTACATCCGCATTGGCATTAACACAAATAACGCGTCAGTATCTTTGTCAGTTGACTTAATAATAGTCGGCGATAATGGCTCTTGCATTTCCATTTGGAATTTATCACCTTCGACCTGACCTGCAACATCCAAAAGGAATTTCACATTGAAATTGATCGTGAACGCAGTATCACCATTATATTCGATTTCTAATTCCTGGGTCGCAGTTCCAGCATCCGGACTTGACGCATTAATAACCAATTTATTCATAGAAAATGACAATTGTACAGATTTAGTCTTATCAACACTGGCAACCGACACCAAATCCACAGCATTGATAAATTGCTTTCTGTCCAAAACTGCAATTTTATCGTTACCCTTTGGTATAACAACACGATAATTAGGATACTGTGCATCAACTAATTTACTTGTCAACGTTGCGGCACCCACTGTAAACCTAGCCTTGGTATCAGACAATTCAACCAAAACATCATCAACATTTGCATCTTCTAACAATTTAGACAATTCGCCGATAACGCGACGCGGAATAATCACAGACGGCATCCCCGCAGAATCAGCCGGTGCAGCCATAGCACACAAAGCCATTCTTTGCGCATCAGTTGCCACCGCAGTTAATTTTCCAGTATCTTCGGAAATATGAAAATAAATTCCACCCAAATGATAACGTACATCATCAGTTGGAATCGCAAACTTAGTCTGATTGATTAAATGCGCCAAATCACCGGTTGTCATTTGGAATTTAGTACTTAAATTACCACCCGCCATCACCGGGAAATTTTCCGCAGGCAAAGTTGGCAAATGAAACACCGCTTTGCCACTGGACACAACCAACTGATCCCCAGATTGTTTGAAACTTATTTCTGCATCATCTGGCAATTTACGAACGATATCATATAATAATTGCACTGGCACAGTTGTTTTCCCAGCCAACGTAATATCAGCCCCCACATGTTCAACCAATTCCAAATCAACATTTGTCGCAGAAAGCACTAAATCATCAGCAACTTCTATTTTTACATTGACCAAAATCGGCAAAGTAGCGCGTTTTTCAACAATTGACTGCATATGCCCCAGCGCACGAATTAACACCTGACGGAATACTGAAAATTCCATAATAAACTCCTGTTTCTTTTACTTTCTTGTTTTCTGATAAGGATTTTAACAAAAAACACCGATTCGGTGCAAGTGCAAAACTTAACCAGTCCACCCGACGAAAAACCAGCAATTTATTCAGCGTTTTCAAACAAAGATTGTGATAAAACCTCAACAGGTTTTCTGAACCAATCTGGATCATCACGTCTAATTGGCGCACCTTTTTGCAAAGCAGTATTATAAGGTTCATCGTCCGCCAACCAACCTTCTATTAAATCCCCAGCCAACAACCCAGCGACCAAACCACCGGCGATACTTAACCCCCCAGTTAACGGCGATAATAATAATCCCAAACCAACGGCTGAACCAACCTTGCCAGCAATTGCGGCACCACTTATTTTAAAATCAGGTTCCGCCAGATTTCCAGAAATTTGCATAGAATTTACCAAATTACCCGACAAAGATAATTTCAACCCACGCACAGGCACACTTGCCAAAGACAATTGGATATTTTCGCGTCCTAAATCCAGCGTCCCCGCCAACCGCAAATTGATAACATGTGTTTCGACCGCCACACCATTTTGAGTTTCTATTAACCCATTTCTTAATTTGACATTAGCCACCGCGCCATCTATTTGAATCATATCGCGTTTATTGCCTGTAAATAAATCTTCGACATTATGCCGCAAAGACGTTAAAAAGTCCCCGCCATACATATATTCGACCAGATCAGCATGTGCAAAACCCTTGTCCACAGAATAAGCGATTACGGGCCCTGTCATAGTTTGCATTATTTCCGACATATTTTTACCAGTTGCCCTAACATATAAATTCACATCCAAAGGTAATCCAGATACAATGTTTTTGATATAAATTTCTTTTAAAATATCACCAACATAAATATGTTGACCGACCGCCGCAGCCTGGGCAGTATAAACACCATCTTCGTTAATATCAGCCAACACAACCGCTTTGATTATCCCAGATGCAATTCCTATTTTTGCATCTGCACGCAATTTATGATTTTTAACTTTTAATTTAAATTGTGCATCGGATAGATTCAACGAACGATATACAATGAATCGTTTCAGATTTATATCAACATTAACATCCATACCATACAGCACATCCCCAAACAGTGGCATATCATGAAAACAATTTAAATCACGATTTGGATGAATCCACTCTTTTCCACCCCCAAACCAATCTGGAAAAGATTTATATAAATTCACATCTCCCGACAAAACTTTGGCATTTAATACCGGAACATTTTTAGACCAATCATAAGACCCGGAAAAACTTATCGAACTGCCCCCCATAGACAATTCAGATTTTTTAAAAGTAATTTTTTTATTATCAATTCTGAACGCAGCATCAATACGCATTTTTGGCAACGAAACCAAATTTAGTTTAAACCAATCACCCGACTTTTTAAGATTTGGTATTTCACCATGCACAACAAAATCATTAGGTAATTTATTATCGCCATCCAAATTAAATTCAGCAATCAACGCATCCCCACTTGTGGCAAAAGCAACCTGAACCGGGTAAATATTTTTTTCTGTATCATATTCAGCAAACTTTATAACAAAAGGAAAATTTGTTTGATATGGTCGAACCCAACCACTGTATTCCACATTTTCATGTCGCATATAATTTCTGATATTAAAACTGGCCAGGGAATATTTTTTATCATAAATATTCGCAACAATATTATCTATTTCTAATCCTGAAAAAGGCAACGGTGACACCGGATATTTTTCATGACTTCTTTTACCACCCCCAGGTTCATCATTTGGAATATTTTCATTAACATCATTAAAAACAATTGAATTTGCCCCATGGGAATTTTTTTCCAGATTTACCCGCGCATCATGAATTCTTATATATCGAATCACGGGTTTAGTTTTAAACAAAGACAACAAATCCAACCGAACATCTATTTTTTCGGCCGAAAATAAATTCTTATTCTTCGCCCAACTTGCATTTGGAATACGCACATTATTAAATTCAATATGTGGATGCAAAGAAAATTTCCACGACATATCGCCATCTATTTCCACGGGCAAATTAGTCACGTCACGCATCACAGATAAAATATTTCCACGCAAAGTTTCTAAATTAACCTGACTTAATGCGACCAACACCGCAACCAACAACCCCATAAAAAACAAAGCGATAATTCGCAACAACAAAACATAGCGTCTGTAAAAAGCATACAAAAACATTTTCATTTCACACCATTATGGCAATTTAAATTCCAACAAATCCATAACCTTTTGCATAAAATCAGGCGCCCTGGCAACCAAAGTCATAATTTTATGACTTGTCGGATGAGTAAATGTTATCTTATATGCAAATAAAAACAAGTTTTTAGTATTCACCAATGAATTAACAGTATTATTTTTTGATGTTCCACGTGTCACACCATATAAATCGTCCCCAACGATTGGTGCCGACAAAGTATAAGCACTATGCAACCTTAATTGATGTGTCCGCCCGGTTTTCGGCGAAAACCAAACCCACGACAACAAACCATGCGCGGTTCCCAAAACACGATATTCAGTAGTTGCACGTTGTGGTGTAATGCTATCTGGAATATTTCCCGCATCTTCAAATACGGCGCCTTTGATAACATAATTATCAATAACACCACCACGCCCAGACAATACACCATTCAAAAGCGCGACATATTCTTTGTGTGCAGTTTTATTTTGAAATTGTTTTGATAAATTTTGCGCGGCACGTTGATTCTTGGCCACAACTAACAAACCACTGGTTTCTTTGTCAATACGATGAACCAACAATATCTTGTCATACGGGAACATCGCGGTCGCCATTTTATCGATTGACTTTTTTATCTTTGTTCCACCCTGAACAGCCAAACCCGCCGGTTTATTAAAAACGACAATATCCGAATCGTTGTAAATTATACATTTACGTAAATTTTCCAAATCAGAAAGCGAAAAATCACCACCGCTTTCATTGCGTTTAACCACAGTTTTATATGAATTCAAAGTTGGCGGAATACGAATAACATCACCCGCCGTTAAAATCTCATTTCCCCGACACCGGGAAGAATTAATCCTGAGCTGTCCCCCGCGACACAATTTATAGAAATCGCGTGAAACCAGCCCAGGATAATATCTTGCGAACCATCGCACAAGGCGGGTTCCTTCATCAACCTGTGAAACCTTCACAAATTCAGCCACAAACTAGTTACCCTTGTCAAAAACGATTGAAATTTTACTGTCTGAACATGACGGACTACCACTACTTGGCCATGTTCTAAGTGCCAAAGATGTGCAAGTAGAGGCATCGCCAGCATCAAACTCAACCTTAAACCCTGTGCATTTAGAACCATCACTGCAAGTAGCTTCTGCGACACTATACGCACCGCCATACGGGCTATTCGTCTTACCGTATCCCAATGTGTCCATAACTTGAGAAGAAGCAGTACCAAGACCATCAAAATATTGACTATTGGCATACAATAAACGTACCCCACTAGCTATCGCAGCAACTTGGTCGTCAGCATTGCTCAATTTTTGTGATTTCATAGCGGACGTAATCAAAACGAACGCAGCAGCAGTAATCAATCCCATCACCGCCAACACGCCGACCATTTCAATCATTGAACGTCCAGATTCTTGTTTTTTTGTTTTTTTAATTTGTTTCATTTATTTTTTCTCCTTGCTTTCGCAGTTTATATTTTATCATAAAACGACCCTGGGGTCAAGACTGTCTTTCATCTTTGTATTAAAAACCATAGGTTAAACTGATACAAACATCCGCACCAGTAAACTTACCACAAGTATCTTCTGATTCTTTACACAGATTGTCTAATGTAGAATCTGACCAAGTCCGCGCCGCCATAATACTGCACGTATCTGTGTCATCAAAACCAACATAAACTGTCAGACTTGTCCCACTACCAGCCACACCATACGCGTGATTCCACGGATTATTTGTCGGTAATTTTAATGCGGATAAAGAAACACTGCCAACATTATTAAAATTGCCAGCTTCGGCAAACAACCCGCGATATGTGGCGACGATATTGCCAACTTCGTCCGCGGCCTGATTGCGACGGCGTGTTTCCATACCACTGGTAATCAAAACGAACGCAGCGGCGGTAATCAATCCCATAATTGCCAAAACGCCAACAATTTCAATCATTGAACGACCAGATTCGTACCTTTGTGTTCTCATCTATTTTTTCTCCTTTTGTTTAATTTGAACAGGCTTATTTTACCACAAAATCAACAAAAACAAAATACTTATTTATTGTATTTGATTGTTAATGTCGTCGAACTGCAAGATGCACCGTCAACCGACCCGGACCATGCTTTGGCCTCTAACACAGTGCAATCATCATCTGATAAATTTGCAATTTCAACCTGGAACTGTTTATTGTTACCGGTTACCTTTTCAACCGAATACGTAACACCATTTGGTCCCGTTGTGGATATTGATAATGCGGATAACGCCTTGGTTCCATCCAAACTACTTAAATCATCATAATCGGCATACAACGTTCGTATTCCGGTTACTATGGACGACACAGTATCATTTATGGCACTGCGCCGTTGTGTTTCACGACCACTGCGTATCAACACAAACGCCCCAGCGGTTATCAATCCCATTATACCCATAACACCGATAATTTCTAACATTGAACGTCCAGATTCGGATTTTTTATCTAACATTGGCAACCCCTTGATTTTTGCTATATATATTTTATCATAACTGACATGACTATTCAATTCAAAGATTTAATTAAAAACGCCCCGTTATCACCCGGAATATATAAAATGTATGACGATTCGGGAAATCTGTTGTACGTCGGCAAAGCAAAAAATTTATACAATCGTTTGCATCAATATATCGATATTTCAAAACTTGAAACACACAAACAAATTATGCGAACACTGGTTCAAAGTGTTGATTGGGAAATAACAAAAAACGAATCGGATGCATTAATATTGGAACAACAACTTATCAAAACATTAAAACCGAAATACAATATAATGCTGACCGATGGGAAAATGTATCCTATGTTGGCATTAACAAAACATGAATTTCCACGTCTGTTGAAATTCCGTGGCAAGATATCACAACGCACTGATGTATACGGCCCGTACCCATCGGTATACGCTTTGAACGATACAATAAAGACTATTCAACGTGTTTGTAAATTGCGAACATGTAATGATACTTTTATGAAAAACAGGTCACGTCCATGCTTGCTTTATCAAATTGGACGATGTTCTGCACCGTGCTGTATTCCACAAACTGATTACGATAAAAATGTTCAATTGGCACGACGTATTTTAACCGGGGATAGTGAACCTATCATTTCAGACCTGACAACACAAATGCAAGATTTTGCATCAAAAATGGATTTTGAAAATGCTGCAATTATGCGTGATAAAATAATCGCCCTGACCAATACAACAAATCGCGGTATACGACAGAAATCAACGTATACATCAAATTTTGATTGGGATAAAAATGTTACAGAATTGGAAAATTGGTTGGGAATAAAAATCAACTGTGCTGCCGTTTTTGATAATTCACATTTATTCGGAAAAAATCCAGTTGGCGCAATGATAGCATTCGGTCATGATGGGTTTATAAAATCTTCTTATCGACATTTTAAATTGCGTGATGCGACACGCGCTGGAAATGATATTGCTATGATGGAAGAATTTGTTCAACGCGCAATTGATGACGGACAAAACATAGATTTAATTATTGTCGATGGCGGAATTGCCCAATGGAATATCGCATCCAAGGTAGCACATGGAACAATCCCTGTTTTGGGTGTAACAAAGGGCGAAGTTCGCAATGGTGATGAACATTTCATTATGTTGGACGGATCAATAAACAAATCTTTACAAAAAGATTCTGGATTATTTTTATTATTACGCGCCGTCCGTGACGAAGCACACCGATTCGTTATAACTTATCACCGTGCAAAACGGGCAAAACAATTAACAGCATCATGTCTGGACGAAATCGAAGACATTGGTCCGATTCGAAAAAAACAATTATTACAACATTACGGTTCGGTTAAATCAATAATGGATGCAGATTTAAAATCTTTGATTATGGTTCCAGGACTTGGCAAAAATGCCGCCGAAAAAATATATAAATATTTTCACAGCGAAGTGCTATAATGTATCCATACAAAAAAAACAGAAGGAGAAAACACATGAAATTATTCGTGAACTTTTTAACAGTATTCCGTATTATGGCGGCTTTCTTTATCATACCAACAATCATGTTCAACCATTATTGGCTAACATTTATTCTTTATGTTTTGGGTGCAACATCTGATTGGTTTGACGGATTTTTGGCACGCAAATATAATTGCACAACCAAATTCGGCGCAGTCACAGACAGCATCAGCGATAAAATATTTGTCTGTTTGACTTTGGTTCTGTTAAGCATTATGACCCCGGTGTGGTTTATAATTATCCCGGTTTTGATTATGATTGCACGCGAATTTTACGTAAGCGGTTTGCGTGAATTTGCCGGTCTACAAAAAATAGAAATACATGCCCAAAATCGTTTTGCGATGGGAAAAATAAAAACGTTTGCGCAAATGTTAGCAACCGCCGCATTTTTCCTTATGTTCGCAGTTGGCGCATCGGTTACCCCAAACACAACGAGTCGTTTTGTGTTCTTTTTGATTTATGCTTTGCCACAAACTGGCGTTTTCTGCCTTTGGTTTGCAATGGTTGCATCTATTTGGAGTGCCGCTCAATACACACACACATTTTTGCGAAAAATGAAAAAGGTAAAATAATAATTTATAGTCAATATAAACACCCGCCAAAAAGGCGGGTGTTTGTTTATACAAATAAATCCTTTACAAATTGGGCATGTTCAGTAATAAATTTAAATCTGAATTCTGGTTTTTTACCCATTAAATCATACACCAAAGTTTTTGTTTTTTCGGTATCTTCCAGTCCCTCTTCTGTTTTTGGTGGCAAATCAACCCGAATCAATCGACGTGTTTTCGCCGACATAGTTGTTTCTTTTAATTGATTCGGCATCATTTCACCAAGTCCCTTGAATCTTGATATTTCGATTTTTTTATTTTTGTATTTACCGGATTTCAATCTTTCCAATTCTTCATCAGTATCGACATAAACCGATTCGGTTCCGCACGTCAGTTTATATAACGGTGGACAAGACAAATATAAATGCCCGCCATAAATCAATTGGGGCATATACTGATAGAAAAACGCCATCAAAAGTGATGCAATATGACTGCCGTCAACATCAGCATCAGTCATGATAATAATTTTTTCATAACGCAATTTAGAATCATCCCAATCCTTAGCAGTGCCTGCGCCAATAATATCAATCAAATCGTTTAACTCACGATTCGCGCTAAATCTTTCATCTGAATTAGATAAAACATTTAACACCTTGCCACGCAGGGGCATAATAGCCTGGCTTAACCTATCCCGCGCCTGTTTAGCCGTTCCGCCCGCCGATTCGCCCTCTACTATAAACAATTCAGTTCCATCAACCCCATGTTTCGAACAATCAGCCAACTTTGCCGGCATTCTGATTCGTTTTGTGGGTGTTTTACGCGCAACATCTTTGACCTGCTTGGTTTTAATTCTAGCATTTGCTAAATTGATAACAAATTCCAACAAAGCATTTGCAGTCTTTGGGTCAGATGCCAAAAACATTTCCCACGAATCCTTAATCGCATTTTCTGTATACCGCGCAATTTCAGGATTAGACAGTTTTTCTTTGGTTTGTCCCAAAAATTGCGGTGTTTTATAAAATACTGAAACAATCGCTGCAACAGAATCAAAAACGTCTTCACTGACAATTGTCGCAGCAGCTTTGTTATTTATTTTTTCACCGTATGCCTTTAATCCCTTGGTAATAGCAGCCTTAAACCCGGATTCATGTGTTCCACCATCAATTGTTGCAATTGTATTACAATACGATGCAAAGAAACCATCATCAGATGCCGCACCATTTTCATCAGTCAGCACATTCAGCGCCCACTCTACCCGTCCCATATCGTCCGGGAAATCAACAGCACCTGAAAATATACGTGGCAAAATATGCGGCTTTGATTCAGTTTTTTCAGTAACAAAATCCGCAACACCATTTGGATAATAAAAAACCTTGTCCGATTCGATATTCATGTCTTCGGTTAACAAAGCGGGATTACAATGCCACTCTATCTTGACACCACGCGACAAAAAAGATTTAGCACGTGCCATACGATAAATCTTAATCGGTTTAAACACAGCATTTTCACCGAAAATTTGGTCATCCAACGTAAATCTTATTTTTGTTCCATGCGACTTTGTTTCAATACCGCGTGTAATAGGACTAGTAGTCTTGCCACGTGAAAAAGTTTGACGCCACTCATACCCATCACGCGAAATAGTCACAATCATTTCAGACGACAATGCATTAACAACCGCACTGCCAACCCCATGCAAACCACCACTGGTTTTATAGACATTATTATTAAACTTTCCCCCCGAATGCAGGGTTGTCAAAATCACTTCCAGCGCAGATTTCCCCGGATATTTTGGATGTTCATCAACCGGAATTCCACGCCCATCATCAGTAATTTCAATAGTTTTAGAATCTATCAAATTTACAATTATTTTTTTTGCAAAACCAGCCACCGCTTCGTCAATAGAATTATCCATAATTTCCACCGGCAAATGGTGCCATGCTTTTTCATCAGTTCCACCAATATACATCCCCGGGCGCAGACGAACGGGTTCTAAACCTTCCAATACTTGAATATCAGACGCATCATATTTATTCATATTTTTCCTATTTTTAATTTTTTAATTATTATAACATTTTGCCATTTTGTGCAACCAAAAAACTGCTAAAAATATAGTGTTTATAGACTCTTGATTTTTAATAAAATATAACTATATACTTTGTAACATAATAAATTAGTGGAAATAAAATGAATAAAAGTCCTTATGAAATTTTGGGTGTTGCCCGTGATGCATCTGATGCAGATATAAAAAAAGCATACCACAAATTAGTCATGAAATATCACCCCGATAAAAACCCAGGTGATAAAACAGCCGAAGAAAAATTCAAAGAAGTCAATAACGCCTTTGATATCTTAAAAGACCCACAAAAGCGTGCTGCATATGACCGATTTGGAGATGCTGCATTTGCTGGTGGTAATGGCGCCAGTGCCGGTGCGGGCTTTAACGGCAATCCATTTGGAAATGGCGGTTTTCATTTTAATATGGGTGGCGGTAATATGGGCGGGATGGAAGATATCCTGCGCGAAGCGATGCGTGGCTTTGGTTTCGGCGACGGCTTTGGTGAACAACGCTCGACACGTCAACAAACTGGTCGCGATTTATTGGACGAAGTAGTAATCGATTTAAAAGATGCTTTCTTTGGAACAAATCACACTGTTAAATTTACCAGCGCGGTAAAATGTGAAAAATGCGACGGCAATGGAACTGCGGACGGAAAACCCGCACCAACTTGCAAAACATGTGGTGGCACCGGATACGTTCACACACGTCAGGGATTTTTTGCTGTTGAAACACCATGCCCGGATTGCAATGGACTGGGCAAAAAAATAGATAAAAAATGTAGTGCCTGTGACGGCAGCGGTATGGTTAACAAACAACGCACATTGGATGTAAAAATACCGGCCGGGGTAATGGACGGTGCACGTTTACGCCTTGCTGGCATGGGCGAAGCAGCCCCGAACGGTGGCAGACCTGGTGATTTTTATTTGGATATTCATATCCGTCCAAACAAAACATTTGAACGAATTGGAAATGATTTATTAATGCACGCCGATGTTGATTTTGCAACTTTGGCATTGGGTGGTGAAATAGAAATTGAAACAATTGATGAAAAAAAGTTATCGGTAAAAATACCATCTGGAACCCAGGTTGGTGAAAAGTTACGAATCCGTGGACACGGTATGCCAACGGGACGCAGTAGTTTTGGCGATTTATACATAGAAATCGGAATAGTAATACCAAAAAAATTAACCGAAAAACAAAAGAAAGCACTTTCCGAATTCGCCGGCACAAAAAGCGAAAAAAAAGGTTGGTTTTAATAAACCAACCTTTTTTATGACCATTATTTGTTCATACAATCTTTATACGCATAACAGGCTCGCTCCGATTTAAAAGACATCGTAACTTGGTTATTACCATAATCTATATCAAAATCTAATTCAAAATCCATAACCTGTTTAAGCATTTCATATACACCTTGACAAGTTGATTTACAATCAATGGATGCAAAACCAGCATCATTGTAATATGTTCTTCCAGTATTTGCACCACCAATTGCATTACAAACTGCATTCAAATATTCAATCGCCGACGATTGCCCATCAAGATCTGCATTTGCAAACTTATAAACTTTATAAGTTCCTTCTGTTACATCATGCTTTGCTAAATAATCTGGCTTAGAAGCCCAAGGGTAACGTATGTGTGTACCCCCGCTAAGTTTTTCACCAGTTAGACAGCTTCTGTATAAATCTGGAAGTTCAATCACACTAGCAGCAATAACATTGGTTAAACTAGTGTTTGCAAACGTTGTGTCATCACAATAAGCTTTCTTTATATCTGTATCATTAGATTTACACGGATTTATTGGGATACAAGCCTGTGTCTTTTTCACCCATACGTATTTATCGGGGTGTTTGTCACAAAGCGCTTTTCTATCCTCTGGGCTTGGTAGTGCAAACACAGAATTTATCACCATTAACCCCGCAAATATTGATAATGTCATTTTTTTCATTTTTGTTCTCCTTTTGTTTTTATTAACATGTGTATCCAAATACTAAAAACATTATTTTAATCTTAACTTACTTGGCGTTAGAGATAATGCAAACACCACTGGAATACTCCCACTTCAAATCTAATATTCCATCAGCCAACACCATGGCAAAATCTAAAATATCTTCACAATCCTGTTGATTATCCACAGATTCCATTATAAAACGCTCTCCTTCGTGTCTCATATCTGTATTATTGTACCCATACGCAATAGCAGCATTAAACAAATATATGGCTATACCCATGCTATAAGCCAACATTGCTTCAATCTCTACAGAGTGACTTTCCATAGCAAAATATCCACCATCTGCCGTTTTTGCACAACCAAAAATATGACCAAACCTATCTTCTAAACGGGTTATTTCAGTTACTTTGGTATGCAAAACCTTTTCTGCATATCTATTCATTACTTGTTCAAGAATATTATCACGAACACCACTAACAGGCCTTACTGTATTAGATTTGTATAAATAAGTAGCACAATATGCTTTCTTTATCTCATTATTAACATCTTGGGCGCATGGATTGATTGGGATACATGCTTTTGTTTTTTCTACCCATACGTATTTATCTGGGTGTTTGTCACACATGGCCTTTCTATCTTCTGGTGTAGGTACGGCAATCGCCGAACCAATCACAGTTAAACCAACCAGTACAGACATCAAAATTTTTTTCATTTTTTTCTCCATTATTAAAACAAGTTCTTAAATTTAATCATCATCGACAACCTGTATCCAACACACTCCGTCTTTCCCAGAATAATGAATTAACGGTTTTCCATACAATAACGATGCAAAATCTGCTATATCTTCACATTTTTTTACGGTGTATTTACCGTCTACATAGGCAAAATCTTCTACGGCCATACCGCGAGGTAAATCACTATCCGCCCCATAATTTGAATAATTTTTATAATGCATAATACCCACGCCATACGCAGAGGCAGCAGCATTAACCGTTTCATACAAATCCTGAACAGAAAAGTCAATATCATAAATTTCTGCTACTAAATAGTTTTTATCTTCCGTAAAAAAAGCCACATAATAATAACCATTTGTATGGTCATCTAAAAATTTTATACTGGGATTTTTTCCAAGTACGGGATAATTGCTTATAAATCTGTTAATTATTAAATCACGTGCAGTATCATCATCTTTTGGTAAATAAAGTGGGGAATATGTTAAAGCATCCAAGCAATATGCATCACGAACACCACTAAACCAATTCGATGATTTGGTGGGATCGCATGGATTGATTGGGATACATGCTTTTGTTTTTTCCACCCATACATATTTATCGGGGTGTTTGTCACAAAGTGCCTTTCTGTCCTCTGGGCCCGGTACTGCAAATGCGGAACCTATAATCATTAACCCCGCAAGTATTGATAATGTCATTTTTTTCATTTTTGTTCTCCTTTTGTTTTTATTAACATGTGCATCCGATATCAGCGGCATCTTCCGGAAAGTCTGCACAATACATCGCACATTCATCGTTTACTTTCTTTTCTTCTGAACGGGTATCTTGTTGTGTCTTTATACCGCCAATATTTGATACCCCCTCTTTCAATCGTTGTGCCAATTTGACATTTCCGTATATTCCAAATCCAGTCGCAACCAATGTAGTTATTCCCGCTATCTTGAATCCTTTGGTCGTTTTTTCACATTGTTTTAACTTTTCGTATTTTTCATCCCTTTCCTTGGTCAAACTTTCTATCTGTGAATTCAATATTTGTATTTTCATATCGTCATTTGCATCCGCAAACGATACCATTGGCGCACATAATAAAAATACCAATATCAATATTTTCATTTTGCTTCATCTTCTTCTGTCTCTGGGGTTGGGTCCGGCTTGTTCTTATTTTGATTTTTTGGTTTACCTTTTAATTTTGTCCCCTGTATTATCGCGGCGGTTCCCGTCGCAACAACCCCCACCCCACCAACAATAGTCGCGGCAATCCAGCCCTTTTTCATTTTTTCACAACGTATGTTTTCTGAATCTATTTGTGCGATTTCTTTCTTTAATTCTTCGATTATTTGATATTTGGAAATTATTTCATGACTTATTGCATCATCATCAGCAATGGCATTAAAACAAATCGCTGCAAACACAGCACACGACATCAGCAAAAATTTTCCGTAATTTCCGTCCATTTCCATCACGAAAAATTATTACACAAACCGACGTTTGTGTAATAATCGTGGAACGGTTAACCACAAAAACAGAAAATGGGATTTTTCTGGGACTTTTTATCTTATCAACCCAATATACAAATATGTTGATTTAAACGTCCCTTTAAAATGATAGTTTTTTTATTTAAATAAATTTATTAAATCATTAATTTCTGCATTTAAAATTAAATCTGATGTTTTTTGATTTTCAATTTGCGACAAAGCATAAACAACACTTGCATGATCACGACCACCGCAAACATTTCCGATTTCCGCCAACGACAAATTTGTTACATTTTTTAATACGGTCATCATAACTTGGCGTGCCCGAACAAGGCGACGTGCACGACCCGCACCACAAATTTCATCATACGACACACACATTTTTTCACACATAGATTTCACCATAGCAATTGGTGTTCTGTTTTTTCCCAACATATCACCCAACAAGCGCGCAGCAACGTCCATATTAACACGTTCACCCATCAATTCTTCATATGTTTTTATCTTGCTTATCACACCATTTACTAAATTTCCGTCATTACCAATACGTTTTGATAATTCATTTGCAACGTCGCCATCAATTCCAGAACGATTCAACATTGCACGAACCACATACGAATTTGGTGCGGCTATATCGACAACCAACCCAGATGCCAACAAAGATTGCATACGTCTATCAAAACCAGTCAACGCACCAGGCGCAACATTAGCCGTCAAAACAACACGTTTTCCGGCATTACGCAAATCAGTTAACAACTGTAAAAATTCATCCATACTCGCACGTTTCCCAGCCAACGCACAAACATCGTCCATTACAAACAAATCACAATTACGACAAAAATCTTTAAATGAAAATATAGTTTTATCACGCAAAGAACGTGCAAAATCTGCAACAAATTGTCCCCCAGACATCATTACAACGCGGTCTGCACATGCGGAACAAATACAATCAGCCAACAAAGTTTTTCCACAACCTGATGGTCCATAAATAAACAGTTGTGAAAACGAAGCACCACCCAATGCTATCTTTTTACATGCTGCAACAGCAAACATATTTTCATCCATAACAACAAAATTATCAAACGGATTACGTTTTACATTTTTTATATTATTTTGTGTTTGCGGAACAAAAGAGCGATTAACATTATCATTTGCAGAAATATTTTGAACAACAATTCCATTATCCACAGATATATTTAAATTCAAACAAAAATCCGCTGCTATATCTTTGATTGTGTTTCCATACATTTTTTTGACATAGTCAGCGGCAAATTGATTATGAGCAACCAGATTCAAACAGTCACCATTTATTTTAAACTGCAACGGCATAACCCACGTAGTAAATCCCGCAGAATCTATCTTGGTCGCAATTGCGTTCTTTATTGATTCAGGGTTCACATTTTGTTTTGTTGCTATTGCCTGCATATTGTTTGCTCCTTTCCTTCCTTTCAAAAGAGTTATGCTATGGGGTATAAAAACCACCTGCACATAAATGTCAAATTCTGGGCTTTTAAATCAGAATTTAATATTTATGCCGCCACTCTTTTTTTTATCTCTCACGTTTTTTTGATTGATGATTTATCAATCGTTTGGATACAAAAATAATTTATAAGATTTATTTCTGTTTTCAACCAAATGTTAACATTTTTTTTAACATTTATTTTTTGACAACGATTCGTTTTTTCCCCGGATTTTCGCACTTTGTATATACATTGTATATACAGACAAAAAATCAATTCAAAACATATCCGCCGTCAATTTTTCTTACCATACCTTGTAATTCTAACATAACTAAATCAGTTCTAATTTCCGCGACAGTCTTTTTGACAAGATTTGCCAATACAGATTCTGACACAGGAATTATTCCTAACTTGTCTAAAATATCATTGCTGGGGACAACATTTTTTTTATTGATTGTATTTTTACTATCACCAAAGAAATCATTCACAGACATACATAATGTCGCCAACCCATTTTTTATCAAATAATTAGGTCCCATACTGCGCGCATCAGACGGGTGTCCAGGCACCGCAAACACGCGTTTTTTATAATCTATTGCGAATCGGGCTGTGGACATACTACCCGATTTCATATCTGCTTCGCCAACAATCAAAATATCAGACATCGCAGCAATCCAATGATTTCTTTGAATAAAATTATTCGCGATTGGTTTTGCACCAACTGGCATTTCACTTATCAAACATCCCCTTTCCATGATTTGATAATAAATCGATTCGTTTTCCAATGGCCAGATATTATCAACACCGCCACCCAAGACTGCAATTGTCTGACTATTACCATTTGATTTCAAAGCCCCAATATGTGCCGCAGTATCTGTTCCCATCGCCATCCCAGAAACAACCGCGAATCCATGTTCGGCAAATTCGTATGCTAAATCAGACATAAAATTCATACCCGCCACAGTTGCATGACGCGTTCCAACCATGGACACAGTTTTCTTTTTCAATGTTTCCAGATTTCCCCGCACAGAAATAACCGGGGGGTGATTTTTCACATTTAATAAATTATCTGGATAATTTGAATCTTTATCAGTGATGTATTTTATCCCCAATTCGTTTGCCATATCAATTTCACGTTTAACACTATCAATAAAATCCTGACTTAAATTCAACGAATCGACAACCGAATAGACATCGCCATATTCAACAATCAAATTATTGTATTTGACCGGTCCGATTTTCGGGCTACGTAATATCAAAAGTTTATATAACAAATCATCCATAACAAAAAAGATTGTAGAACAAATCTACAATCTTATAAAAGTGAAAAATCACACACTTATATTGTTAATTAGCAAACTCGTTAATCAAAGCCCTATATTTCGAACAATCAGAACTACTTAACACAGTCCCACTAGCACAAGCGGCTTTTAAAACTTTCAAATCTTCAACATAGCGATCAAATTGGCTTCGACTTTTTTCACGTAAAACTAACAATTGAGACCGATACAATTCATCGCCTTCTAAACTTCTTTGCCCTTCAACTTTACCACCGATAAGACGGTTACCGAATAATTCCATAATTCCAACACCAAGACCGGCACCACCAACACTACTTGCAACTATGCCACCAATTCTTGCGCCTTTTTTAGCATCCAAAATACGTTGTTCCATGGTCTTTTTATCAACCCAACCACCACATTCGATATTTTCACCCCACATAAAATACTTGGCAGGGATATCCGACACAGAAATTCTTGTTTCATCATTGGATTTTAATTCAACACGAACAAAACAAACATTATTTTGCGGGTTCGCAGTATCTTCAACCATAGTAGAATAATTAGAAGTATTGCTATACCGTGATGCCCAAACGAAAGTATTCCCAATACCAATATTATTATTTATACACGCATTACGTTCCGCTTCGCGATTATCAGGCTTTTCATCGTCGTCATTACCGCCATTATTCGGATTTTCATTACCCCCCCCAGTTGTAATCTGCATAGAATTATTATTATCCATACCATTAGTATTAGCGATAATATTCATCCCACCCAATTGGTTAATCGATGCAGTATATCGTGGCGCAGACATAATCTTATTAGACATAGCCAACCGACCAGTTCCCGCCGCAAAAGCATTTAAACTTAACAAAGACAAAGTCAACATTGATACGAAATATTTCATTGGATAATCCCTCTCTTTATCGGTAATATTATATCATAAAATAGCCCTGAATACAAACATAAATATTAAAAAGCCTATTTTTTCCATCTCCAATCAAGCACGGATTCATTACCATTTATTAAACGAACAATATTTTCCCTGTGACGGAACAGACACAACAAAGAAATTGCTAAAAAACCGATTCCAACACCAGAACTTATACAAAAACCAAACACAGGCATCAACAAAAATACTATCATAGCACCCGCTGACGAATGTTTTGATGGCAAAGAAACCAGTAACCATTCGATTCCGCAAAAAACAAACAACAACGGATTAACAGCCAACAAAACCCCGAAAAGTGTTGACACACCCTTGCCACCATGAAACTTCAACCATATTGGATAACAATGTCCAAACACAGCAACAAAACCGCACCACACAGCGAAAACATCGCCACCAACATATCGCCCAATTAACACAGCAATAATAGCCTTTAACATATCAAACAGCCAAACCAGCGCAGCAACACGAAAACCACCGGCACGCATAGCATTAGCCGCCCCGATATTACCACTACCAATTTTTCTTAAATCACCCTTGTGAAACAATTTGGTCATAACCACACCAAACGGAATTGTCCCCAAAAGATAGGAAATCATTATCGATATTACATATAACATATTATTTTTCCTTGATTTTATGTTTGTTTTTTTTAAAATAGCATAAACCTGATAAAAATAAAAGGAAAATAAAGTGGCTAACCATAAATCATGTGATAAAAGAATTTTAGTAACAGCAAAGAAAAATGCAATCAATACTGCACGTCGCAGTGCTGTTAAAACCGCAACGAAAAAGGCATTAAACGCCATTGAATCTGGCGACAAAGCCGCCGCGATCGCTGCAACACGTGCCGCAGAAAGCAAAATCATGAAAGCAGCTGGCAAAACTATGCCGAAAAAAACTGCTTCCAGAAAAGTTGCACGTCTTGCAAAGAAAGTCGCGAAAATCGCGTAAATGAAAAATGCTTTTATCAAATTAAAAAATCACCCAATTGGGTGATTTTTTTATGAATAAATTTTTAAAAATTTTTAAGGTTTTTCCTTTGGTTTTTCATCTGGTTTTGTTTCTTGCGTATCTAATGTGATTGATGTACCCGATGTGCTTGATGTATCAAACTGTATCGTCAAAGTTGTATCGGAACAATCCGCATTTCCCCTGTAATATGAACGTGTCGCCATAGATTCACAATCGCTTGCCGATTCAATACCAGTTATCGCAACAGTAAAACTTGCACCACTATCTGTCGTATACACAGAATAAATCCCACCAATCGATGATGTTCCACTTGTCTTTCCTAACAAAGCTTTTGCTATGGATTCAGACTCATCTGTACCAGCCACCGGCAAATTACTAAATTTTGTTGTTTCATCTTCGGCTTGTGCCGCCAATGAACGAATATTTGTCGCCAAAACATCAATTTCATCGGCAACTTGACTTCGTTTTTGTGACGAAAATCCAGCCCGGATTAAAACAAACGAAGCAGCAGTAATCAGCCCCATCACAGCCAACACCCCAATCATTTCAACCATTGAACGTCCCGATTCTGTTTTCTTGTATTTTTTCATTTTGTTTTCTCCTTTTTTGTATACAAAAAAACCGCCAAAAAAATCCAGCGGTCGGGGAGTTCATAAATCAGTACGTTATTGATTTCGTGGCTTTCGGGATAAACCCTGTTGTATAACACACGACCCCCCGACATAATATCAGGGACATCAACGGTGCAAAAACACCTTAACATCAAAATTAACGACGCTTTCGCACCGAACGTACAGGGTTATGACACCCCGAACCCGAAAAATATTCAGATTCAAACAACATTATATAGTAAAAACCAATAAAAAACAACCCAAACAAAAACCCGGTAAAAACCGGGCTTACATAAAAGCAATCAAATTAGTACTAATTCAATGGTGCCCCCCAACGTTTTTGTATATTACGTTCGGCATCCATCGGACTGACCAAAACTTGGGGTGTTAAAATCACAACCAAAACTTCACGCGATGCAGATGTTTCACGCGAACCAGACAAAGCCATAAAATCAGCATCGCCAACACCATAACGTGTATCATCGTTCTTTTGTTTTTCAAACCCAGATACAACCAACATCTGGCCGGATTCCATGATAACCTCTTGCATGAATGAACGTTCTTCAACCTCTGGCAGTTGCAAAACAACAGCACCTACTTGTGTTGAATTCATCCTTAATAATTCACGAATATTCATTTTGAATAATAGTAAAATCTTGCCATTTTCCAAAACATTGGGCAATAACTGCATTGAAAATCCTGTTTCCAATTCATCCTGGTCAACAGTCGAAGATTCCACAGTCGTAAATGTTCTGGATTCAAAACGTTTAATATATCCTGTTGATTTAGTATTAGCCACCGGTGCTACACGATTGTTACGTGTCGTCACACCAACATTAGTCACCAACGCAACCTTTCCCTGTTTTGCCAACGCTTCCACCAGTGCATTAGAGCCGGCAAGTCGCGCCAACGAAGTATCTTGTTCCAAAGCGGAACTCAAAACCGCGACATTTAACGAACTAGCCTCAGGAATCTCTGGCATTCCCGGTTTTGCCACAATATTCAACCCAGATACCGAATTTATCGCCGCCGCTAAATTCAACCCAAATCCAGAATCATTAGATAATGAAACTTGCAGAACTTTTACATCAATAGTCACCAATTGCGACAAACGCTTATTTTGTTTTGCTATATAGTCTGCGACACGATTCAACACAGACGGCGTAGCAGTCACCGTAATCGTTCCCAAACTGCGCGACACAGTAAATTGTGCATTACTTGAACCATTTATAATAGATGCAATTGTGGCTTCTACTTCGTCCCACTCTTTCAGTGTAGATTCCAATGAAACATTACTACCACCATCGGTTGACACAGACGATTGATACGAAACATCTGTCCCCAAAGCATACAATGTATATGTTCTGGTTTCTGTTTCATAAAAAACGATTGAACCTTTGTCATAGTACCACAACAAATCTAAATCAGTCGCAATTTGCGATAACAACCCAGACAATTTACCAGTATAAGCTATATTGACCGTTCTTTTTAACTTTTCAGGGTCAACTTGACTATCTATCTTGACTGGGATTCCGGTAATAGAAGTAATATCATTTGCCAAAAATTGCAACGTCACCTGGTCTTTTAATAACATAGTAATCCCAGTATCTGTCTCAAACTTCGCAGGCAAATTATTTTTATGATCCAACACAGTTGATTTATTTCCCAACCAAATACCATCAGACATTGAAACCGTATCGCCACTTGCAACTTTGGCCCGTGGATTCTTCGCTAATTCAAGCGCTTCATATGCATTAACAAAATTTTTATCAACAGTCGCAGAAACCTTTGCAGATTCATGCAAAGTACATCCGGCCAACAAAGTCCCCAATAAAACACCTACACAGCATACTTTCAAACAGTTTGTCATGTCTTTATCTCCTACACAATCTCTTTCCCAGATTATTCATCTATGGTTGATATTACAAGAACACGATTCCCCTTATAGAACTTTGCGTACGGAACCGGGGTCGCACGTTCAAAATTTCGAACCAACGCAGACGCAACATCAACAAAACGCCCACGGAATATAGCACTTGCCTCTATCGGATATTCACGAGGTGTCGTCCAAACCAAATCCCACCCCTCTTTATCACACCAAGATTGCAAAACTTCGCGCAAAGTTTGTCCAGATGCAACAACCCACGAACGCACTTGATTTTCTAAATTCTGTGGCATTTCCGCATCAACATAATCATTATTAACCGCGATACGACCATCCCCGGCATCAACACCAACACCAGAATCATCAGACATTTGAACACCGTCTTCGGTTACTTCTTCGGCAACAAAGCCCGCACGCTGTGCAAACATAGCATACGCATCTGGCTGTTTATTACAAACCTTGCGCGGACTACGCGACATAGACAAAACAGTTCCGCCATCATCTTCCATCATTTCACGATTTAACAACGGCATTTCAACACCACTTGCACATTCATAATCAAAACCAACAGGTGTTTGTGTCCCATTTGAAATATTTGGCCCACCAGACCAACCAGTCCCCTTGGTATTTATGTTATTTTCAATAATCAAACCATTTCCAATTTTAGAAACTATTTTAACATCACCATTACCAACATTTTCAGCGCTATAATCAGTCAAATTTCCGGTACACCCCTGATTTTCCTTGCAAGTAATTTTAAAATCAGCATCTGTCCCAGCAATTGGCCACACAGGGACTTCGCGTTGTTCCACAACTTCTTCCGTTTCATAATACACAGGTTCAACATAGCGTTGTTCATATTGCCCCTTTTCCGACACCATGTCATTTTTCTGGGTTTCTTCATCATAGTCATAAAAAACTTCTGATGTAACAATTTGCTGTGGATATTCAGATGCGCCTGCAAAACTGCAAACACCGACAGCCAGTAAAAACGCAAATGCTTTGTATAACATATTTTTTCCTTTCACTTATTGTATGTAATTATAACAACTTGACCGAATCTGTGCAAGCCATAAAAACACAAAATTCATAAAAAATGAAAATTATTCAAGATAAAATCGCACGAATCGATAAAACATGTTATACTGAATCTGGAAAAAACTAAAAATCAGGAAAAAACATGGAAAATACGGTTATTTTAACAACAATATTTGTGTCCACACTGTTCAGTTTTTGTGCATTTTTATTTGCGTTTATCGCAAACAAAAAAACGCGCGATATATCAAAAACTTTGACACACCAATACAATTTGCTGGTAAAAATTCAAAATGTGCTAAAAAACAGAATGTCGGTTAATGAAACCACTGACAAAGCTGAAATTATCTACCAAGATTTATTGCAAGATTTAATCCCTATAATGGCCGCCATAGACGTTATGCCACGAACAACATCCGAACATCCATTATGGCGTGCACTGGGTGGGATTATGGACGAATATGCAAAAAATCCGTTCGTTCTGGAAAAATTACGACGCGCAATAAAATTAGACGCGAATATCACTCATAACGTCAGTCATTACTTAAACCGTGCAAATATGTTTTTGCAACACATGGCTTCTACTGATACTGACGGAATTTTAGCAACAACATTCACGGACGGTCTTTTGGGACAATCATTAACCTTTTTCGCCCAAGCACAGGCCCTGGCAGCAACAGACAAATGAAAAAATTAGACGAAAACGTTATCAAAGAAATATCTACACAACGTCACGAACCTGATTGGCTTTTATCCTGGCGATTAAGCGCTTTCAAGGCATGGGAAAAAATGTCTGAACCGCATTGGGCTGAAATTGATTATGAACCTATTGATTATGATTCTTTGAATTATTACAACGAACAAAAAACAATTGATAATTCTGAATTAAAATCAACCTATGAAAAAATGGGATTACCAGAATCAGAACAGCGCGCGCTTCTTGGGATGGCAACAGATACCGTCATAGATAGCAAATCTGTGCATACTTCATACACAGAAGAATTAAAGAAACTGGGTATAATATTTTTACCTTTGTCCGAAGCAGTTATCCAATACCCTGAACTGGTCAAAGAATATCTAGGCACTGTTGTTTCAAATACCGACAATTTTTTTGCGGCGCTTAATGCGGCGGTATTTTCGGACGGCACATTTGTATACGTTCCAAAAAACACAAAATGCCCGATTGATTTAGCAAGTTATTTTCGAATTGAAACTGCTAAAATCGGACAATTTGAACGCACATTGATAATCGCTGATACTGGTGCCGATTTATCGTATATGGAAGGATGCAGCGCCCCACGTCGCCCAAATCATCAATTGCACAGCGGTGTTGTTGAAATAATTGTCAAAGATAACGCATACGTAAAATATTCCACTGTTCAAAATTGGTATGCGGGGGATTCTGTCGTATACAACGATTCAACAACATCAAAAAATGGTATCTTAAATTTCGTCACTAAACGTGGAAAATGTTATGACAATGCGGGACTTGATTGGACACAAGTAGAGATTGGCTCAGCAATGACTTGGAAATATCCATCAACAATTTTATACGGCAATAATTCGCATAGCGATTTTTATTCTTTGTCTATAACACGCGGAACACAACAGGCTGATACAGGGACAAAAATGATTCATATCGGTGATGAAACAGTATCAAACATCGTTTCATACGGCATAGCATTAGATAGATCCCGTCAAACATTTCGAAGCACAGTTTCATTCGTGGGTCACAATGGCAAAAACGCTTGTAAATGCGATAGCCGTATAATCGGTGATAATGCGATTGCAAACACAATACCAACCGTCATACATAACAATGCAACAAATCAGCAATCACACGAAGCAACCACTGGCGCCATAGACCGAGCCACCCTGACCTATCTTGAACAAAATGGGATTGATACGGACGATGCTATCGCTTTAATCATAGGCTCTATGGCATCACCAATAATATCTAGATTACCAATGGAATTCTTGGTAGAATCAAAACAACTTATACAAATGGCAATAAAAAAAGACTAGAAAATGTTAGAAATAAAAAATCTTTATGTGTCCATGGATGGCAAACAGTTATTAAAAAACATTGATCTGACTATACCAGACGGCGCACGTTATAGAATATCTGGACATAACGGTTCTGGAAAATCTACGTTAGCAAACACAATCGCTGGAAATCCGCTGTATACAATCGATTCTGGAAAAATTATTTTTGATAACAAAGATATTACAAATGAAAATGCTACAACGCGCGCATTGATGGGTATTTTTTTAGGTGCTCAAAATGTCCCAGAAATTCCGGGATTAACAATATTAAGTTTTTTAAAACATTCCATGATTGCACACAAGCATTATGAAACCGGTCTTGATTTATCAATGGGGGAATTTCTGGAAAAATTAGACATAGCACGCGAAAAATTAAATATTCCAAAACAATGGTTAAATAGATGTGTAAACGTCGGTTTTTCAGGTGGCGAAAGAAAACGTATAATGCTATTAAGGTTAATTTTAACAGAACCAAAACTTGCAATATTGGACGAACCTGATTCTGGCGCGGACAAGGACGTTCAACAACAAATCATTAACACAATTAACGATATGCCAAATACAACATTTTTGTTCATTTCGCACCAGGACAATTTTACATCAAAAATAAATGTAACCAAAACTACCACTTTGGATAACGGACAAATTGTGATACAATAAAACAAGCAAACAAAGGATGGAAAAAATGCCAATAAAAAAACAAAACAAAAAAACACCGGTGAAAACAACCAAATTAAAAGAAACAAAAAGAACAAACTCTTTAAACGAATGGCTTTTAAAAAAACCAATATTGTTTGCTTTGTTAACTTTTTTAACAACATTTATAACCACGCTGGTTTATGCAACGATAATCACTTTACTGGATTCAAAAACAGTATGGCCATTAACAATTCTGTTAATCGCCTGTTTTTGTTGGACAATATATTATCAAATAAAAAAATTACCGCATGATGATATGTTCCGTTCTGATTTCATAGCAATCACAAATGGTGCTTTTTTTATCACTATATCAATACCATTGCTTACATTAATGTTCATCGGGAACGATGTCCAAACGTTAAAATATGAATTTATGTGGCTATATATGATGCACCCTGCGTTTATGTGGTTTATGGTTATTTCATTATTATTATTGTATTTATACTTGCTGGGTGTCGCAATATCTGGCATTTATGCAAAATATAAACGTGCATGCCAAATAGGTATTTCAAAATGGAAGGTTATTCTATCTATGCCTTTTACATTTTTGTTAATGTGGACACCTGGATATTTAGTATCAGATAAAAAAACAGAATCAAAAATACAAATAAAAACTAAATGGTTTAACAGATTTAACAAATGGGTTCTATCCGATTCAACAAATGCGTTAATAGTATTTTTAGCACTAATATTATTAAGGAACGTCTTTTCTGGAACTGCAACGTTATTATTCACGGCATTTTTGTTGGTGATATATTTATTATGGAATGTAAAACACAAATCAACATTTATTAAAAATATAAATAGCGGGTATGCTTTAACAGCGGTCGGAATAAACATTATAACTTGTATCATAGTAATAATAATGTTGTTAAATTATAAACCTTATTAAAAAAACGGATAAAACATGCACAATTTGATAACATTTCTAGCATTAACGTTTGTCCTTTGGATTGGGCGATCATTGTTTATACCACTTTTGGTCGCCACATTTATATGGTATTTAATAAATGCCATTGCTGCATATTACAGACGTATAATGCCATGTTATACATTTGGTGAATGTTCTTCTAAAACGTTAATCACAGTTTATGATTGGTTATCCAAAATATTATCTTTTGCCACAGTTGGCGGATTTTTGGTTTTATTCGCAACACAAATTAAACCTATGTTGTGGGAACTATATAACGCCACACCGGTATTACAACAAAAACTACTAACGTTTTCTAATTTTCTATCCGACAAAGTTGGTATAGAAATGGACATAAATCTGATACCAAATTTACCGCGAATAGCGGGACACATCGGTGCATCGCTTGCTGGGCTTGCTACATCTACAGGTATGGTTTTAATATACTTAGTATTTATGTTCATCGAACAAAATTCATTTAATAAAAAAATTGATGCATTACCACTATCAAAAATAAAATCAAAAAAATTAAGATTTATCCTGAACAGCATTGATGAAAATATGAAAAAATATTTGTTTACAAAAACATTTATATCCGCTGCAACTGGGGTAACTTCGTATATCGTATTAAAATTGATAGGTCTGGAATATGCCAGCGTTTGGGGATTTATATTGTTCTTGTTGAATTATATTCCAACAATCGGTTCGATACTGGCATGCGCCCTGCCTATTGCATACGCTTTGATAACACATGATACATGGCAAATCCCAGTATTTACAACTATCGCACTTATATCCATAGAAACATTATTCGGTAATATCATAGACCCAAAATTGACTGGAAAAACATTAAATATATCATCACTGGCAATATTGATAAATTTGGTTTTCTGGGGTATGCTATGGGGACCAGCCGGCATGTTTTTCAGCGTTCCTATCCTGGTTGCCCTTTACGTAACAACCGCCCAATTCGAATCCACGCGCTGGATTGCAACATTGTTATCCACAGATGGCAAGATTCCGGACGAAACACAAAACGATTAAATTCGTTTTAACACATCAATCGCATTTTCAAGAATAATTCGTGCGGACAAAGAATCCAACTCTTGTTTGATTTTTTTAATATCTGTTCGCTCCATTTCTTCCTGTGCGGCGGAACTAGTCAAATTTTCTTCAATAAAAATTATTGGTAAATCTGTTTTTTCCGATAACACTTTTGCGAAATCACGAACTTTTGTCGTGGTTTCTGAATCTGTTCCATCGGAATACAAAGGCAATCCAATCACAATACCAACAATATCTTCATGATTTATAACACACAAAACAGCATCTACCAATTCACCACGTGATTTAATATTGATTTGTGGGCGAACAAACACAAAATTACGGTCAAAATCAGATATCGCAACACCACATCTACGTTCACCCCAATCAAGCCCGATTATGCGTCCAACCCGCGGAAAATCCTTGTAATTATTAAAAATCATTGTATAATTCCCTTTGCTACAAAAATAATAGGATTCAAAATGGCATTTAGCAAGCAACAATTAAAAAAATTTTCAGATTTAATACAAATTGAAATTTCTGATGAAAAGTTAGAAACAATGAACATAGATTCTGTTGTGGATTGGCTGGATAAGATTCAAAAAATTGATACAACTGGCGTTGAACCTATGTTAAGCCCCGCTGAACACAAATTACCATTACGCGATGATATCGTAACAGAACCAAATATGCGTGACAAGATTTTAGCAAACACACCGGACAAAACCGGTGTACCACGCGGATATTTCGCGGTTCCAAAAGTTATGGACGGCGATTAAAAATATTATCAAAAATAACGAATAAGGCGAATAAAACATGATAAACCTGACAATCAAAGAAGCATTAAAAAAATTGAAATCTCGCGAAATTGGCGCAATAGAATTGATGAATGCGTATATGGATAGAATCGAAAAATATAATCCTGAATTAAATGCATACATTACAGTTACGCGCGAACGTGCCTTGGCCGATGCCACGGATTCTGCCGAACGCATCGCTAACGGTACGGCACGATCATTGGACGGAATTCCAATCGCGATGAAGGATTTATTTGCAACACATGGTATTCGAACAACTGCGGCATCACACATGCTTGAAAATTTTGTTCCGGAATACGAATCAACGATATCACAAAAATTCATTGATGCAGGAACAGTATTATTGGGAAAATCAAATCTTGATGAATTCGCGATGGGAACTTTTTCCAAAACATCTTTCTTTGGCGCACCTATAAACCCATGGCAACGTGAACATAAACTTACCGCTGGTGGTTCATCTGGTGGTTCAACATCTGCTGTGGCGGCGGGATTAGCAATGGGTGCAACTGGTACCGACACCGGTGGTTCGATTCGTTTTCCATCGGCAATAACCGGTCTTGTTGGAATGAAACCAACATACGGCTTGTGTTCCCGTTGGGGATGTGTTGCTTTTGCTTCAAGCCTTGATACCCCAGGTCCAATTGCGCGCACCGTTGATGATGCTGCATTGTTGTTGTCGGCTATGGTGGGACACGACCCAAAAGATTCAACCAGTGCACCAAATGCACATTTCGAAACGGATGGCGACTTGAAACCAATCTTGGGTGACGGAAAAAAATTACGCGTTGGTATTATCAAAGAATTTAATTCTGTTCAAATTTCCGAAGATATGAAAAATCTGTTTGAAAAACGCATCAACGATTTGAAATCTATGGGCGCAGAAATTATCGAAGTTTCAATTCCAAATATTCTGGACGCACTGGCGGCTTATTATATTATTGCCCCAGCCGAAGCATCATCAAATCTTGCACGATATGATGGCATGCGTTACGGTCTGCGGGTCGAAGGTGTCGATTTGGAAGATACGTATAAAAAAACTCGCGCTGCTGGCTTTGGAACCGAAGTCCAACGCCGTATGTTAATCGGCACAGCCGTTTTATCCAGTGAATCATACGAAGTCTATTTTATGCAGGCCGCACGTGTTCGCCGTATGATTGCAGATAGTTTCAAAAACGCATTTACACAATGTGATTTAATTGTTTGTCCGTCATCGGCTGGAACCGCGATGCCTCTTGATTCAGATTTATCACCGTTGGAATATTATGCATTGGATTTATTTACGGTAGCAATGAATTTGGCTGGCATTCCGGCGGTATCAGTTCCATGCGGATTGGCACAAAACGGATTGCCATTGGGAATGCAGGTTGTTGGTCGTCGTTTTGATGATATGCGTGTTCTGCAATTAGCAAAACATATTGAAACCGCTGCCAATATTGATAACCGTCCAACAACAATTATGGGTGAGTAAATAAAATGTCAGAAAAAACAGACAATAAAAAAATGGTGGAGAGACCTGGAATCGAACCACTGAGCAGTGGGATTTTTACGTACATTGGTTCTATGTCGGAAAATCTTCGCAATAAAAAAATGGTGGCCAGAAGTGGAATCGAACCACTGACACAGGGATTTTCAGTCCCTTGCTCTACCAACTGAGCTATCTGGCCATCCGCGGGACAAATAATAAAATATAAAAAAACAAAAAGCAAGGAAAAATAAAAATGTTTACAATCAAAGGCAAAACAACAGATTGGGAAGTAGTTATCGCTCTGGAAACACATATAGAGGTATTGTCTAATTCTAAACTATTCAGCGGTGCATCTGCCAATTATAATCCAACAATTGCGCCAAATACCCAGGCATGTATGATTGATGTTGCTATGCCTGGAATGTTGCCGGTTTTAAATAAATACTGTGTTGAACAAGCCATTAAGTTTGGTTTGGGAATAAACGCTGAAATATCACACCACAGTAAATTTGCCCGTAAACAGTATTTTTATCCTGACCTGCCCCAGGGATATCAAATTTCACAACCCGTTGAAGAACCACCGGTTGTCGGACGTGGTTGGATTGAAATCATGGGCGATGACGGGAATCCAAAAAAGATTTTTATCGAACGCGCACATCTTGAACAAGATGCAGGAAAATTAAAACACGATATGCATCCAACAAAATCATTTGCAGATTATAACCGTACTGGTGTAGCTTTGTTGGAAATTGTGTGTTTCATAGATTTGAAAAATCCTGAAAACAAATCCTATATAACCTCACCCGATGAAGCCGAAAGATATCTGCGCCAAATTCGTGAAATAGCACGTGCATTGGGTGTTTCCAAAGCAAACATGGAAGAAGGTTCTATGCGCGCTGATGTTAATGTATCCGTGCGCCCTGTTGGTGCAAAATACTTTAATGAAAGATGCGAAATTAAAAACATGGTTTCTTTTAAATTTATTAAAGCAGCTATTGAATACGAAGCTAAACGCCAAATTGAAATACTTGAAAATGGTGGAACTATTGAACGCAATACTATGCGCTATCACCCCGATGATGGTATAACAACAATTATGCGCAGCAAAGAAGATGCGTTGGATTATCGTTATTTCCCAGATCCAGATTTATTGGAATTGGAAATCACAGATGATGAAATCGAACGCATACGAAAAACTATGCCGGAATTACCAACCGCGACACGTGCACGATATATAAACGAATACGGTTTATCTGAATATGATGCAACGCGTCTGACCGAAACAGTTGACATTTCACATTGGTATGATGCAGCGGTTGCTGGCAAAAAGATGCGCGCCAAACCTGTTGCAAACTGGATGATTTCTGAATTATTCGCACATCCTGAAAATATGGACATCACAAATGAAATAACAGAAAACACGGACCCAGATGCACCGCGCATTATAACACCAGCAAACTTGGCTGAATTGGTTGATATGATTGCCACAAATGAAATAAATGGAAAACAAGCCAAAGAAATCTTTATAAAGATGCTGGACGGTGAACGTGGCACAATACATGAAATAGCCGATAAATATGGTATGAAACAAATTACAGATACATCTGCAATCGAATCGGCAGTAGATGAAGTTATAAAAAATAATCCGGCCCAAGTTGAACAATACAAATCTGGCAAAGTCGGATTATTAGGATTTTTTGTAGGGAATGTAATGAAAGCAACTCATGGTCAAGCCAACCCGGCAATAGTGAGTGATTTGTTAAAACAAAAATTAAGTTAAATAGACAAAGGAAAACAGAATGCAACAAGTTCAAGTCCAACACAGTACAATCACAGGTTCAAGCTATGTTTTAACCGAAGGTTCCAGCATAAAATTAAATCATAAACCATATTTCAGTGGTAAAAAACAACCAAAAACAAAGCCGATGGAAAAACAACACGCGGCTCATAAAGTTCCATCAAACATTCATCACAAAGGTCCGAAAGTCAGATACCAACAAACCATAGAAATAGAACTGGTCCCTGTGAAACGTTATTTACCTGTATCAGAACGTAAACAAAGAAAACGCGACTTACAAGAGGTACGTAATAAAAATCGTTTAACAAAACAAGTGGCACAAAGAACAGGTTTAACACCACAGGAGTATATCGAAGAACCAACATCATTTATTGGCACGTTGGTCATTATAAACAGAATAAAAGAACAACGTACAAAATAAACAATGCAGAAATTTTTTATACAAACTTTTGGTTGCCAAATGAATGTCTATGACGGTCAACGAATCGCCAACATGTTAAAACTGCGTGGCATGATAGAAACGGACGACGTAAGTGATGCTGATTTAATCATTCTTAACACGTGCGCCGTTCGTGAAAAGGCAACCAACAAAGTTTATTCTGCACTTGGTCGCATCAGACGCGCAAAGAAAAAATCCGCCCTATTCGGCATAGTTGGCTGCGTTGCACGCGAATCGGGTGGGGACGCTTTCAAAAGAATTCCTGAATTAAATTTTGTTTTGGGTCCACAAAGTTATCATAAATTACCAGAAATTATCGATAACCCCGACACAAAATTATTAAACATAGATTTAACAGGTCTTGAAAAATTTGATGAATTACCACAAATGACAAAAACTCCAAATGTTGCATATATCCCAATTCAAGAGGGTTGCAATCATTGTTGCACTTATTGCATTGTTCCCTTTACACGTGGTCGCGAAATATCACGTCCTTTTAATGACGTTATAAACGATACAATAAATGCTGCAAAAACGGGGGCAATTGAAATTTGTTTTTTGGGGCAAAATGTTAATGGATATAAATATACTGATGACACGGGACACATTTTCCGTTTATCTGATTTAATTTATGAAACGGCTAAAATGCCAGAAATCCAACGTATACGCTTTACATCCAGTTACCCAACTGAAATGTCTGATGATTTAATTGAAATATTCGGAACCGAACCAAAACTGTTACCATTTTTGAATATGCCTGTTCAAAGTGGTTCACCACGGATATTAAAACTAATGAATCGTCCAGATGATTTAAATGTATATAAAACCATAGTTAAAAAATTAAAATCTGTTCGTCCGGATATTCAAATTTCATCTGACTTTATTGTTGGATTTCCTGACGAGACAGATTCTGATTTTGAACAAACTTTGGACATAGCCAAAGAAATTAAATATATAAATTCATATTCATTTAAATATTCACCACGTCCACATACTGTGGCGGCATTGATGAAAAATCAAATAAGCGAACAAATAAAATCTGTCCGGCTTCAAAAACTAGATTTACAATTAAATGAAAATCAACGTGAATTCAATATGTCTTGTATCGGTAAAGAAATGGTTTGTTTATACGAAGGTATCGATAAAACCGGACGAAATCTAGTATTCAGAACCCCATACATGCAACAATGCATTGTTGAAAAGTCAGGTTTAAAAATAAATCAATTGCATAAAATAAAAATAACCGATGCTAACAAAGCGTCCTTGCGCGGAGAAATAATCAAAGATTAAAATACGATTTTACCCGTTATTGATGGTTTATAATTAATCCCGTATTCATTTTTTAAAACATCAAATTTAATCGCAGCACCTGCTCCGTCGGCTGTTGAAAGAAAGTCTATTTTAAAATTTACAAATATATCTCCACTGGAATTGATTGCACCACCTGCGGAATATTCGTATTTCATACTATCTATATCAAAAGTATATTTGATATTCCCACCACCCACAATATTCAAATCAGTATTGGAAAAATTCAACACATTAAATTTTTTAAATTCTGTTCCAACAAACGGTGAAATAATTATATCATCTTGAATCTTATAATCGTATCCCCCGCTAAATCCGCCGTATAGCAAATATCCAGATGGATTATTTTTAATATCATTATCCACATAAATATTATCAGCTTTGTATTTAATAAATGAAAGACCACCAATACCATTAACCCAAAAATTATATAATGATTTTCTAATTTTTAAATCAGCACCATACACATCACCACTAAAATCATTAAGTTCATTTTTGTAGTTAAAATTATTCAAATATATACCAAAATCAATATCTACCTCTGACACAGAAAAACCGATATCACCACGAACATCATAATTACTGATATTAGATGACATTATATACCCAGGCGTTAATTTTAACCCATATACAAAATCATCAAAATAATTACCAATCATGATAAAATCATTTATTACATCTATGGGACGTTTTAATATTTTCGAATTAAACCTATACGAAGAATTCATGACACCTTGCAATTCATCCATATTATAAGCCCTATCCATAGCCATCAATAATTTATCATTTGGATTTTGTAATCTGACATTTCCTAGTAAAATTCCACGGTTATCGTCAAAAATCTTTTGATAATCAGTTTCACGAACAATTTCTAATATTGCACCATGATCAACGGGATGAACCTTTGCTTTATGCAATTTATCAGCATCTAATAATACAACACTAATATATTCCGGATTAACCACATGTTTAATACGTTGCCCAGAATTCACCGTATACGAATTATTTATATATAAAATATTAGATCCAACCAACGAAACATTTTCATCCCAAATTTGCCAATTTGAAAAATCATCAATCACAATTACAGAATTTTCTATTTCATAAAATTGTGCACGCAAATTTCGCAATCTATCAAAATTAGCCCCCGCTGCAAAATCATTAACGATTACATTAAATCCCATTCCATTGATATCCAACTTTTTTAATTCAGAATCAGATGTTATTACCTGGGTTACACAAACCCTGTCGGTACAGCCGTTAATCACACCATTAAGATTTCCAGCACTCTGAATATGAAAATTAAGCCCATAAGTATACAAATCAGCATTGATTGTTCCATAGTTTTTAATAATCATTGGGGTATTTATACTTATTCCATCCGTGCTATTAATCGCATTTACAATCGCATTATTTTCTATGATATTTATATCACCAACAAACGAATCAGTATTATTTGATTCCCCAGACCAAACATATGTTTCCGCCTTGATAGCAAAAACATATAACCACACGACAGCAAATATGTACACCCCCAGGAATCTTTTCATAACAAAATTATGCCAATATATGCAAATTTTTTGCAACAAAAAAATCCCGTACAACACGGGATTTAAACAGAAACAAGGAATATATTAGAATTTATATTTGATACCGATATCAGCACTGAAATCGTGCATACTGGACGCAACATCAATATAGTTATATCTTGCTGCAACATCCACAGAATAACACCCAAAAGGCATTTCTAAACCCAAAGTAGCCATACCTGATAATCTGGTATTATCTTTGCTATGTGAATATCCTGGAATTTGTGCTTTGGTCTGTATAAAAGCCATACCAAGTCCCAAACCCGCAAATGGTTGAATATATCTAAAATGTCCGATATTCATATAAGTATTTGCCATCAATTCAATATTTTCACTTGAAACTTCTACGTTATCAATATCACCAAAAGCTTTTTTATGTTTACCCTTGGTAAAGAAGGAACCTTCTATTTCTAACCGTGCAGTATCATACATAGACAAACCCAATGCAACACGCGCTTGATATAAATTCTGAGAAACACTTTCTTTTGTATCATTGAAATTATAGTTCAAATTCCCGTATGTTGCGCCACCACGCAATGCGATATAGGGCAAAATATCCCACCCCATAAAATTAGATGGTTGTTGTTCGTACATTTGCCCACCTGCAAAAGCAGGTACTGATAAGAATACTGCCATAGAACCGGCAATAAGTTTTTTCATAATTTTCTCCTTTTGTTGCTGATTAATCTCAACAATCATATTCTAACAAAAGATATACCAGATTTACATAGGCACCTATACCCAGGATAAAAATCACATACATGCCAGAATCAGCCGTATACACCAAAATTTTATAAAGATAATTTTTTTATCACGAAATCAGCCAACATCAATCCAAATGTTCCAGTAACAGTTATTATCGAACCAAACTCGTGTCCAGCATTTATTTGTGGCACGGCAGTTTCTACGGAATATACAACCATAAAATCCTTCATTTTCAAATCACGTACAATATGTCTTATTTTAGATGCCAACGGACACATAGTGGTTCGTGATATTTTATCAATCCTTATTTTTGTAATATCGGTTTTACGCGCCGCCCCCATACTTGATATAAACGGTATATTTTTATCAAAACACCATTTATACAATGCAATTTTTGATTGCACAGTATCAATAGCATCAATCACGAAATCGGGTTTAACGTTTAAATCGAATTTTTCATCAAAAAACATATTCAACGAATCAACCTGTATCGTTGGATTTATGTCGTATACACGATTTTTTGCAACATCAACTTTGTTTAATCCAATAGTGGAATCCAAAGCAAATAATTGCCTATTTATATTTGATTCTTCAACTTTATCAAAATCGATTAAAATCAAATGACCAATTCCACTTCTTGCCAAAGCCTCTATAGCAAAAGAACCAACCGCACCACACCCAACAACCATCACAGTCGATTGTTTTAATTTATCAACAGCTTCTTTACCTATTAACAAAGATATTCTATGCAATCTATCCATTTTGTAAAACCCTTTGTGTATTATCATATATAATATTAGCCATATTAGGATTATCTTTTATCTCTGCAATTTTATTCACAACATCAACTAAATTAACATCATACTTTCCATCCGATTCAACCAAAATTTTATCAAGTGGAATTTTATATATACGACAGTTTCTGTCGTATAGAACATTTTTACCAAATGAAAAATAAATACAATCACCATAATTTTTTAATAAATCTTCTAACACATCTATTCCACCATTAAATGCGTGAAAAACAATTTTTGGTAATACTGATTTTTTATACATTTTCAATATATGTAAAATTTTATCCCAAGCCCCTACACAATGAATAAACACAGTTCTTTGTAAACGAATCGCGATATCAAATTGATTTCTGAAAAATTCTATTTGTTTATTCATGTTGGGTTTATATTTATCCAAACCTATTTCACCGACCATAAAATTTTGATTCATTTTTAATACATATTCCAATCTTGCATCACATTTATCGTTCCACGAATCGATAAACCACGGATGAACACCAAATGCCCCATATACACAATTATCGTTATCAATAATATCAATCAACTTTTTCCATTGTGATTCAACAGTCGTACAAACGACAGTCCCCACAACATCAGTCTGTATTTTATGGGTAATACAATCAACATGCGAATGTGCATCTATTATCTTCATGCCATAAATCGTGGCACATATATAATTTTTTGCAATAACAAACTATTCCCCGATATCAATTGTATCATCATAAACCGAATAAGTTTGTCCATTGTAATTGATTTTTAATTTTCGTTCGGTTGCACTGTTCATTGGAACATCCAACGTTGTCATATTACCAAAGAAATCAGCAATACCGTCATTATCCATATCAATATGTAGTGCTGGACTGGTCTTTTTCACACTATGTAAATAAACAACATTTTCACCAACATGTAAAATACGTCCACATTGATTTGACGATGACATACCAGCCGGCGAATATAAATTATTCGGGCAGCTTATCGCACCAGCGCTAACTGTTTCGCTGTACTGATACACACCACCGGGACAATATGAATTCAGTGGACATTTCGAACATTTATAATCATGAGCCACAAAATATTCCCCCGCCCCACAAACCAAATTTTCATCAACACAAGAAACTTTACCGTTCCAGTAATCTTCGTATCCAGTCACAAATTGCACAGTCCCAGCAGGACACGTAGTAACTAGATTTGTACCCGTAAAAATGTCTTCCATAATATCTCTTATATATTGTCCAGTATTATTTAACCCAGCGAATAACGAAGGCGGGATAAAACCAGATAAGTTTGTACAATTCGCGAATACCGCGTAAAAAACGTCAGCTTCATAAGTTGTTTTGATTATATGTCCAAAAAGATTCTGTGGTATCCCCCTTAAAGCCCTACAAAATGAAAAAGTCGCATAAAACATATTAGCATAACCAATTGTTATATTGCTAAATAACCTTTCTGGAATATCCCTTAACGATTCACATCTTTGAAATGTACCATCAAATAAAGCTCTCGCTCCACCATAAATACCACTAAACAAATTTTCTGGAATAGAAGTAATTCCAGAGTTATAAAAAGTAGAATAAAACATTGATTCTCGTGCCCCCGTTACCCCAGCAAATAAATTTTCGGGGATGGTGGCAAGATTTTTTGCGCCACCAAACGTGTTTGAAAATTGCGGCTGTTTATCCAGACCAGACCCAAGTGTTGAAAATATACTGCCAAGACTACCATTGATTTCTGCAATAAACCCGCCACTACTAGAAAAATTAACTGCTGCAACATGATATCCATCATTATATCCAGTTGCCAAACCACCGAATCGAATTGTCTTCATTCCACTGGTTAAATATGTATGACTATACAAAGTTCTTACAGTATCTGTTCTAACAATTGTATCAACCGTTCCATCACCCCAATCAACATAAAAAGTTCCAGATGCCGACATATAAAACTTAAATTCAGTATCCTCAGTCAATTCTGTTGTTGTTATGGAAAATTTTGAATCAACACAATTTGATGCATCACCCACAACATCAATGTAATTTTCACCACACACATCTGCACGCGCTATACGACAGAAATTACTGTATATACAAATTGTATATACAAACAATCTAAACAATCTTACTGAAAATTTTTTCATTTTATTCCCCTTTGTTTTTCAAAACAAAAAACCACCAAAAAATTGGCGGTCGGGGAGTTCAAAAATCAGCATACTAGTGACTCCGTTGGTCTTTCGGAATAAACCGTATTTTATACACCAACAGCCCCCCAACCCAAAGTTGGGGAATCCAAACAGTGCAAAAAGCACCTTGAACAAAGTTTAACGATGCTTTCGCACCGAGTATACTGGGCTTTTGACAACCCCGAACCCAATTTCTTGGATTCAAAAAAATGATATCATATTTCAAATTGCATTGTCAGCAGATTTTTTAAAATGTAAACCCTCTTCCGTCCATCGTGTACGTCAAAAAAATAAAACGCCAAACGGCGTTTTCTTTTTTTGGTGGACGCACAGGGACTCGCTCGGGCTAAAAAAAGCCCTGCGCGCAAAACGTAACGATTTTGCTGCACCACGCCTTGCAAAATCTACTTTTTTTCGAACCCATGACTTTGTCAAAGGGATTCTCGTCCATCGTGTACGTCAAAAAAATAAAACGCCAAACGGCGTTTTCTTTTTTTGGTGGACGCACAGGGACTCGAACCCTGGACCCACTGATTAAGAGTCAGTTGCTCTACCAACTGAGCTATGCATCCAAAAACTATCAAATCCCCGCAATTATAATTGATTTTCGACAAAATGCAAGGTGTTTATACCCTATCCCACGCCACACAAAAAAAGCCCCCAATATTTTCAACTATTCTATTGAATCTAGGCATTCAAACCTGACGATATTTCGCATAATTTAATATAAAATATTTATGTAACCAAACCAAAAAGGAAACACAAATGAAACATTTATTTTTATTAACTTCACTTTGCAGTATCTGTTTATTAACCAGCGCATGCACAACATGCCCAACACAACAACACGGTAATCATGATCACCATGAACAAAACCAGAAACCACATAAAAATCATAAGATGCATGGTGGCGAACCCATGGTTTTCCAACAAAACTATACCGCGTCTGATGTAACAAAAGTAAAGGCAAACATGGCCACACGCAGCAACAAAGGCGGCGAAGTTGAAATGGGAACCGTTTGGTTCAAAGAAACCCCAGATGGATTAAAAATGGTCGTAGATTTGGTCTATTTACGCCCAAACAAAACATATACAGCTGAAATTTACCAATGTGGCGCGTGCAATGATAATACGTGCTGTGCAATGGAAGCGATGTCCGTTGATTTACCACAATTACAGGTCACCAATACAGGCGAACGCCTTAAACAATCCTATATAGTGCGTGGTTTAACAGCAACCCAATTAAACAATGCTAAATTGATATTAACGCGCGACGACGGATACAAAGCAGCCTGGGGTACATTAAAACAATAAAAATTGTTTTATAAAACGAATCGGGGGTGCAACCGCCCCCCGTTTTTTTATTTATTCTGTTTATCTATATATGTTAACCTATTCATACCCCTATAAATATTTCCCACAGTAACATCTTTACTACTACGCCCGTGTCTCTCTCCACCTACCAGATAATACCCCCTGGTATGTACACCAACTAAACGATTATCATCATCAAATACCGGTCCACCAGAATTTCCACCCCATCCTTGGCATTTGCCACCATCACTACTAAACAAACAATTTGATATCTTTAATTCATCGTTATTAAACATGACATTATTATAACTGGATCTTATAAAACTATTTATAAATCCAAACACATTATCATTAAAATAATCAACCGCATCATTATCAATTAAACCATAATCCAGAACATTTTCATCTGTCACTGTGATCCCTTTATTTTTAAGATACCCCAAATATCTCTTTTTAAAGATTTCTATTTCTTTATCACTCATAATTTTTAATGCTCCGTATCCCACGGAATTCACAACTCTGCCATCTTGTTGTCCATCGGCATCCGCATATACCCATGGTATTTTATCTTTCATATTTTCAGCAGAAATCATATTTACATGATATTGTCCAGCAGCATCTTTAATTAAATCAATAGGCAAACGATAAACCGCCCAATCACCATCAAAATTATACTCTTCTTTAAGATTATAATCACCAGTCCCGACCAATCTCACATCTATTTTGTCACCATTTTGCAATTTAATACGTAATTGCCTATCAGGGACACCTTCAACAATATTATCGGTACAATGCTTAGCGGTGAACAAATACAACAAATCGTCCAAACCAGAAAAATCTTTATTTGTCAGTCCACGATTCCATTTTGCGATCGTTCCTGTACAACGTACATTTCCACTAGAACCTAACACCATAACCACTGCTTTATATGGTGTCTCTTTTTTCTGTTCATCGGTAACATAGCAACGTTTATCAATGGTGTATTTATCCGGGTCTGTACAATAATCCGCCCCAAACGCAACACACGGAACACACAATAAAAAAGATAAATATAAAATTAGCCGTTTCATTTATTCTTTTACTTATCTTTTATCAAAATTACTTTTGGTTACTGTTTTCCTTCAATTTTTTAATACCTTCTGAAACATATATAGCCGGGACATATTTTGTAGATTTAGCGTGGTCCACCCCACCGATAATAGAATACCCTCTACTCTGTATACCAACCAAACGATTTGTCTTATCAAATAATGGGCCACCCGAATTACCAGACCAACCATGACAGTCAAGCGCACCAAAACAATTTGAAAATTTTAACCTTTCATCATCAAAAAGCGCACCCAAACCATCATTATTATTTATAAACTGTTGAACATAATTTCTACTAACGGCAATTCCATCATCAAAATTATCCAAACCATATTCATATACATTTTCTTTTGTAAGGGTCACCCCCTGTTGTTTAAGGTAATCTAAATACGCTTGCCTGAAATTTTCTATATCTGTATCACTCATTATTTTCAAAGAACCATATCCAACAGCAGTAAGGTCTTCATGGGCATTATTATTCTGCACATATACATAATCTATTGTGTCTTTCATATTTTCATTTGCCTGATGTTTTGCCTTATTAAATAAATTTTCGGTCACATAATTTAAAGACAAACGATAAACCGCCCAATCACCATTATCTGAATCATCCCCAGCAACAACAAATTTAATATCATTTTCCTTGTCATTTTGAAATTTAATCCACATTGATGGTTCAATACTGCCATCACTTTTATTCACACAATGTCTTGCTGTATAGACATATAATTCATCATCTTGATTAACAATGGTTCCTGTGCAACATATATAATCATAATAATCAGTTTCATACACCCCCACTACCGCGTTATAGGGCTTTTCTTTTTTCTGTTCATCGGTAACATAGCAACGTTTATCAATGGTGTATTTATCCGGGTTCGTACAATGGTCCGCCGCCGGTGCAACACACGGAACACACAATAAAAATGATAAATATAAAATTAGCCGTTTCATTTTAAAATTTCTTCACAGAGTTCTGCCTGTTGCATTAACCGTTTAGTTAACGTAATCAACGATATATTTAATCCTGTTTCAACCGCACCTGTCACAATATTTGCGCCCGCCATAACATTAGCCGTAGTATTCAACGCATCTTTTTTATTTTTATCTGATTCGGTCAAAGATAACCTGTTTTGTTTATCCATGTACTTACTGGAATTCGCTTCGGCACTGGTAACTGTTCCAACGACACCAATAACACCCCCAGCAATAGATGTTCCCATCACTCCCGTCATACGTTTTTCTATTTTTTCAATATCTTTGATATCAATTTGATTACACCAGGTTTTAACATTATCCAAATCTTTGACAATCTGATTTTCCATTGGGCTAATCCCTGCTGCTTTTAATTGCAACGATGCATAATTCACAGATTCAACCATTTCGTTGCATGCCTGGATATGTTGAATCAATTCGGATTGATTTCGATTTACCCCGGATATTATAGCCGATGCAAGATTAGTCCCAATTGTCCCCGCCATCAATCCAGTGCGCCAATTACCCAATTTTTTGGAACGATCTAAACTTTTTTGCAATCTGGCAATTTCAGACATAGGCACAATAACCGTGTTAAAAAATTCTTCATCGGACATTTTTTCAACGCTTTCCGATGAACATCCACCCTTATCACAAATTTGCTTCACCAGGGCATCTATTTCTTTTTCTTCGCGTGATTTAGCGATTCCAGCCGCCAAAGCACCACCCGCAGCAACAGTCCCTGCCGCAGTCACAGCTGTATTTACTTTCGAAATTTTAGAAACTTTGGATATTTCATCTGATATCCCCGAACAAACAATTTTGGTTGCTTTAAATAACTCTTCGGCACTTTCGATTGGCATATCGGATACAGCATAACCCGATAACGGAAACACGCAACATATTAACACAAATATCTTTTTAAACATTTTTGCACCCCTTTATTTTTTTAAATATGTTATCGGATTATAAGCCTTGGTTCCTTTGCGGATTTCAAAATGTAATTGCGGTTTATCCACCTTGCCAGTTTGACCAATGCTTCCAATTTGTTGTCCAACACTAACTTTTGTTCCGCGCTTTACAGACATAGAATCTAGATGCGCGTACACAGTCATCCAACCGTCACTGTGTTGAATAATAATCAAATTACCCATACCCTTTACTTCATTTCCTGCATACGCAACAACCCCGTTTTCAGCGGATTTAACTGCACTGCCCCGCGCAGCAGAAATATTTATACCATCGTTAAACAACCCATTACTTTTTGCGCCATATTGCGACAAAATTTTACCGCGCACAGGCCAAGAAAACTTTGACGAAGACCGCGCCGATATCTTTGGTAACTGCTTTTTAGGATTAGATGAAATCTTAGTCTTGGTTTCCGATTTAACGGACGATTTCACATTTTCTTTTTTAACAGTTTGTTTTGGTGTCGATTTTTCTGATTTTTTAACATCTTTTTTTTCTGTAGCTCTTGTTGCACTATCAGTTTTCGCAGCCTTGGCCGGTGTTATGTTATCCAATTTTTTTGTGCCTTTGCCTGATATCTTTTGAACGGACACTTGTTTAGTTTTTTCTATTTTTATTTCTTTGATTTCCCCAGCCGAACGAATCTCAACATTATCTAATTTAGGAACTTTTAATTTCTGTCCAATTGATAAAGTAAACGGATTTGATAATTTATTCATAACGGCCAAATCATTAACTGGTATTTCATATTTACGTGACAAAGAATACAAAGTATCCCCCGGTATTACGGTTATTTCCTGTAAATCGACACGTTTAACATCTGTTGGTTTTACTTTTTCCACAATGGATTCTTTTTTAGTCAGAACAACTGGCTTTTTTTCCGATTTAATTTCATTTACGCGTTCTTGTGAAATTACATTTTCTATTTTTTCTTGTGCCTTGATATCACCACCACGAATTCGCAACTTTTGACCGATAGACAAAGTATACGGTTCACGCAAAGAATTTAATTCCGCTAATTCCTTAACACTGGTGTTATTATTTTTGGCGATTGAATAAAGCGTATCACCACGCGCTATGACGACAATATCTTTGTCTGTCGTTACCGAATCGGTTTTCGGTTCTGTTTTCTGTTCAACAGGTTCCTTGGCTTCTTCAAAAAAGCCACCGTATGTCGGGACAATTAAATAATCATTTTCTCCTGATTCTGTATCTTCCTCTGTTTTTGCTGAAACTTCATTTTTTTCATCTATTTCAGTTGATTCATCACTTGGTGCCAAAACATAATCATCAATACTGGCATACATAACATAATCATCGATATTTGACGAACCATATAATTCAGGTGATGCATAAACCCCATAATCTGTCACCGCGGAATTATATATTTCCGGCTGTTCTATGGGATCCGCCAATAATGCGGGATATCTATCAGAAATAAATGCGCCAATACTATCGGGTATAGAAGATATTTTTGGTTGCAAATCACAGGCGGCTAAAAATAAAACCGCTATAAATTCAAACACAAAAAAATTACGATAAAATCCCATGCCACGAATTATATCATAAAAAAACGAGAAATAAAACGACTATCGATTTCCACGCATAAATAACAAACTGGCTTCAAACAATAACCACATCGGCACAGCCAACAAAATTTGCGATATTATATCTGGTGGTGTTAACACCGCAGCAATAATAAAAATTATTATGATAACATATTTACGACTATGTATGGCGATATGTTTAGACAATATGCCTATCCTATTCAAAATCACCAACACCAAAGGCAACTGAAACGCGACACCAAATATTTTTAATAAATCAATAACAAACCCCAGATACCCACGTATTGCAGGAAATAAAACAGTTGGAACACTGGTTGATTCGTTTAAATCCAGAAAAAATTTAAAAGCGAAAGGAAACAAAATATAAAAAGCAAACGCTGCCCCGATTACAAACAATACCGGTGATAATAAAAATATAGGCAACAAAAATTGCTTTTCATTTTTATGCAATCCTGGTGCCACGTATGCCCAAATATGCCACATCAATACCGGAATTGTTACAACCAAAGCAACCAATGTAGCCAACGAAAACTGAATCATCAAACCATCCGATAATCCCGTATAAAGTAAAACCGCATCGTTCCAAACACCAATCAACGGACACGTCAAAAAAGATTCTATATACGGTGCAACAATCCAACCAAAACCAAAAGCAAAAATAAATATGATTAAAACCCACAATATTCTGCGGCGAAATTCAGCAAAATGTTGCATCAAAGTCATTTTCATTTTTTCTTTACCGATTTTTTCACTGGTTTAGATTTTGTTTTTCTTTCAAAAATTTCTTTACCCGCATCATTTATCAAATCATCAATCGGTTTTTCTAAATCCAACCTATGCTGTACCTGTTCCGAAAAATCTGATAATTTCCAAACGATATTTCGAATATACTTAAAAACTTTGGCAAAGAAACGTGCAACATCGGGCCAATTTTTCACGGGCACCACACAAACAGCCACCAACAAAATTACTAAAAATTCAGTCCAACTTATTCCGAACATTTTAAACCCTAGTCATAAAAATCATCACCACCATTGGTGCTGATTGTTTTATGACGCGATAATTGAAAATGATTCTTTCCAAAATCTGTTTTTGATGTTAAATTACTGAATATAACATCTGTTTTATTAGACGTTGCATCAACCACAGACCACGATTTTAACTTTACAGGTTTTTTATCAAAAACGACCGTCATATAGCCCAATCCTTCTTGTCCCTGCAAATTCATTTTCAAAGAAAACCTATCTTTATCAGATACAGTTTCAACAACATTGATATCTGCATTTTGTAAATCTATTTTTTTACGAACTAAAATCCCCGCAGGTGTACTTGTCAAAGGAACAGTTGTAATTTGGTCCAAAGATTTATCGTAAAAATACAAATCTTTGCCATCCGCCACTAATTGAATCGGGGCATTTCTATAATCCAATCTTACACGCCCTGGACGCAACATAGAAAATATACCTGTTTCAGCTTTGCCATTGGAAAATTGTGTAAAATTACCATGCAATCCAGTAATAGAATTTAAATATTTTTCAGCACCCACAACTAAATTTTCATCAACCGCGGCATGCGCTGAAAAACAATAAAACATACAAACAAAATAAAAAATTGCTTTTTTCATTTTCACATCCCCTTGAAAGCCTTGATTATATTATCACGAACATTGTCAAAACTATCCATAACCACGGCACCCGCAGCACACGAATGCCCACCACCACCAAACGATTCAGCAATTTGATTTATAGGAACATGCTTGCTACGTATGGAAATACCGATTTGATTTTCTTTTTGTTCTTTTAATAAAACGACGTATTCGACACCTTTTATCTGTCCCAACAAATTCAAAACCAATTCACCACGTCCATCTAGATTTTTATAATCAGGCTGTCTTATAGAAGCCAAAACCAACCGATTTTTCATAAAAAATTCAGAACTTGCAACTGCCCCAGATTCAACCAAAACTGTTCTTCTATCTTTATGATTTAATAAATTTACAAGATGCGTCATATTTGCACCATCATCAACCAATGCCGCTGCATCACGTAATACATCACTATGTCTTGCAAACTTAAAATTCCCAGTGTCGGTAATGATGCCCAAAGTCAACAAATCTATAATTTCTTGATTCATTTCAAATTTTGCTTGTTTTGCAACGGTATAAATAATTTGTGCTGCTGCGGCTTTATCAGGATCATCAAAACATAAATTAGCCACAACATCATCGTTAAGATGGTGGTCGAATTCTATCACAAAATCAGCCCCAGAAATATATTTAGAAACACTCTCTAAATGCAACCTAGTCCCATAATCAACCAACAAATATAAATCATATTTAGTATCTTCTGGAACCTTGCCATAAAATATCGCATCTTCACGCAAAGGTATTTTATCCAAATATTTTGGTATATTTCCATCATAAAGCACCGCCGGCTTTTTACCAAAATTCAATTCAATAATTTTCATCAGTGCCAACGCAGAACAAATAGAATCACCATCTGGGTTTTTATGTCCAGATATAGCAATCGATTTCGCATTTTTTATTTTTTCTATTAAAACTTCTATCTTTTTCATCATAAAGCAATATCCTCCAGCGTGAATTGCGGACTTATATGACCATTATATTCATTTTCTTTTAATTTACCCAACATCATTATTTTAGTATTTGTATTCGCATCGTCCAGCAAAAAATCACCCACTGGGGTCCCAACTAAATTAAAACCGACAAAAGCCAACTGCCCACCATTACTGGTCCGAACTACACCGCGCAAATGCGCACCATTTCCCATAATAGTAGCAAATTTTAACACCGCCCCATTTAAAACTAATATTGGTTCTGGATTACATTGTCCAAACGGTGCCAACACAGACATTTTTTTTATCAAATTCATATCTGCCCCAGATGCATCTATTTGCGCATCAACAACCATTTCAGGAACAGGCTTTTCACCATTTAATTGTTCGCGTACTGATTTTTCCAGAAATTCACAAAAATCCAGTTCTTTATCAGAATTCAGAGTAAACCCCGCAGCCGTTGCGTGTCCACCACCTTCTGATAAAATCCCAGCAGCCATCGCATCATGAATTATTTTTCCTAAATCAATATCAGGTATAGAACGCCCAGAACCATTTATAATACCGTCCGATTTTGTTGCCACACATGCAGGCAAATTATACCTATCTTTTAAGCGTCCGGCTATAATCCCCATAACACCACCATGCCAATTATCACCACAAACAAATAAACTACACTTACCAGATTTACAACATTTTTCAGCCATATTCACCGCATCCAACATGATAGCGTTTTGAATACTAATCCTGTTTTCATTCATTTTATGCAATTTATTAGCCAAATCATTTGCAATCAACGGATTATCAGTCAACAATAATTCAAGTGCTGGCGCAGCAGAATCAAGACGCCCCGCTGCATTTAACCGTGGCCCCAAAGCAAAACCAACCGCATACACAGACGGATTTTTTATTCCTGCTACATCCATCAATGTTTTTAAACCCAGATTTTGACGCAATCCCATCACTTTTAAACCAGTAGCCACAAACGCACGATTTACATCTATTAACGGCATCGTATCACATATAGTCCCCAATGCGACCAAATCCATATAATTCAACAAATTGATTTGATTTTTATCATCAAAGAAATTTCTATTTTTTAATTCACGATTCAAAGAAACCAATGTCAAAAAAGCGACACCCACACCCGCCAAAAAATCAAGTCCAGAATTATCATCTTCGCGTTTCGGATTGATAACAGCATCGGCATCAGGTAACACATTATCGGGTGAATGGTGGTCGGTTATAACGACATGCAACCCCAATTGTTTTGCACGATTAACCTCTTCTAATCCGCTAATTCCACAATCCACAGTTATTAAAAGATTCACACCATCTTGTGCAATTTTTTCTATGGCTGCAATATTTAATCCGTATCCTTCGCCATCTCTGGTTGGCAAATGCCACGACACATCAATCCCCAGAGCCCGCAAATATTTTACGAACACAGCCGTAGATGTAATTCCATCAACATCGTAATCCCCATATATCACGATTTTTTGTTTTGCACAAACAGCATCAGCAATTATCCCCGTCGCAACATCCATATCTTTTAATAAAGACGGATTTGGCATATATTCTTTGACAGACGGATGCAAAAATTTTTCAATACAGTCATCATCTTTGATACCCCTGGATATCAAAATATTTTTCACCAATGCATCTGCATCTTTAAAATCAGTATCTTGATTATAATAATCCGACACCGCCCACACTTTGCCCAGCATGGACTTTTCTACAATCTTACGCACTCTATACTCTTTTTTTTATTATTGTCGATATTATTATATCGTAAATTTATTCAAATAGCAACGGCATGATACCATCTAATATAGCACCCGCAGTCGGCACAGCATTCCAAGCCGCAGTTTTCCAATTTGCAGTCTCTTTAATTCCTTGGGGTTCGTCCAACATAACAACTATGACATACTGTGGCGCAGACACCGGGAAAATACCAGTAAACACCGTAACATTTCTACTTTTATCTATATGACCGTCCATTCCACGTTTTTCAGCAGTCCCTGTTTTTCCACCTATTTCAATTCCCTTAACCCTAGCCTTTCTAGCGGTGGTTTCTTCGGCTATGTTAAACATTATTTCACGTAATTTCGCAGATATATTCGCATCAAGCACCTTTTCACCACGAACAGCACCAATATTTCTTTTTAGCAAAGTTGGATAAATATAAAATCCACCATTAGTCACCGCATTAACAGCCAACAATAAATGCATCGGTGTTACCGCAATACCGTGACCAAACGAAGCCGTCGCACGTTCTGTCGGTCCCCAATTTTTATAAGTCATACTTTTTTCAGTTTTACCAAATTCTAAATTTAATGCTTTATCCAGATTCAATCTGTGAAAAAATTCTTTTTGTGCGCCATCTGGCAAATCCAACGCAATTCGTGCACTACCAACATTACAAGAATGTAACATGATTTCTGATGCTTTTAATCTGCTTACACCCTTTTTCTTGATAACATCTCGCTTAAACGAAGAAACATCATCAATTGGTTTACGCAATGCCTTGCGTCCAAATTTATCATAAATCATCAAAGGTTCATCAACCTTGTATTCCTTGTTTTGTAAACCGTTTTCATATGCCAGCGCAGTATTAAATATTTTAAAAATAGACCCCATTTCAAAATTATCACGTAACAATTTAAATCTGCGTGATTTCACGGGAATATAATTGATATTATTTGGATCAAAATCCGGCAATTGCACCATAGCAATCATTTCCCCAGTACTTGAATTCATCAACATACCCATCGCACCTTTAGCATGAAATTTGTTCATAGCAATAGTTAACTGTTCATGAAAAATATTTTGAACCCTGGAATCTATAGACAATCGCAAAGCATCCTTGTTTTCACGCAAATAAGAATCATACGTGTATTCAACGCCTTCTAATCCTGCATCTTTACCGGAAAAACCAACAACATGAGCAAAAACATTTCTTTGCGGATAGCGACGAATTGTAAACTGTTCTATTTCAAAACAATCATACTTTTTATTGGCTTCCTTTACAAACTTAATCTGTTCTTCGGTTGCTTGCTTTTTTATGTATACGCCGGATTTCCCAGACCGAATTAAATTCAATGCATCAGAAACGCTATATTCCATAGGTGCAATTTCATGAATCATTTTTGCAACATCATCAACATATTTTTCTTTTACACGTGGGGGATATAATTTCACATTTCCACTTTCAACACTTTTGGCCAGAACAACACCATTTCTATCCACAATATCAGCGCGTCTTTCAATTTCATTTCCATAAAAATTCATTTGTTTGTAATCACTGCTTTGTAACCCTAATTGAAAAGTTCGTACAATAAAACATAGAAAAACAACAGTAAAAAATATCTTTAACACGCGCAAACGTCCAGCGCTTTCACGATTATACACGGCGCCCCTATATTCGTGTGGCAAAATATCTCTTCCTATATTAAAATTCATTTTTGCACCATCGGTATATTTTCTATGTTAATAAATTTGCTATATGACACAGTTTCAACATCTGGGTTAATCCCCACAACCGAACCACGCAACCCATCCGCAGATGTCAATGCTGAAAACCTGGTCTCTGCAATTGCATACTCTTGACGTGTAGCATCTATTGCACGCCGAACATCTTTTAAATTATTATTTTGTTCACGATAACAAACCTGCAAAAACACAATAAGACATACGATACCCACGGCCATAGCCATACCTAGATTAAACATTTTTTCATCGTCGCGCATATATCCTTCCTTGTTGTTGCATGTATTTTATCACAAATTATGAAAAAAACGAATCATAGATTGAATACCATTTAACCTTGATGCACCAAAATTAAGTTTCAATTCATTAAATTCAGCCATCAAATCTATTTTTTTTATTTCATCAACACTTTTGCCATCAATCATAGATAACAAAATAGCCACAATTCCGCGAACCATAGCCGAATCGGCAACACCATAAAATCTATTACCTTTTTGACAAATTTGAACAAACGAAGAACACCCAACGATATCATTACACACAGCATCTTGTGGAACGTTTTCTAATTCACGACCCAAATCCATAACTATTTCTAATTTTTCAACCGGATTTTGAATTGAAGATAAAATATTTTTTATTTCGGCATATTTCATATATCTACCAACCTTGTTCCGTTAAATCCAATTCAACACGTGCAGACTCGGACATTTTAGATATATCCCATGCTGGTTCCCAAACCAACTTAACATCAACAATTCTACCATCTGCGACGTTTTCCACATTTGTCCTAACTTGGTTTAAAATATCTTCCATCATTGGGCAAGTAGGACTGGTAAAAGTCATTTCTATAACAATATTTTTCTCGTTTATGCTAATATTATAAATCAGACCTAAATCCCAAATATTCACAGGAATTTCTGGGTCATAGATTTTTTTTATTTCATCAATAATTTTTTCACGAATTTCAGCCATCATTTTACCATTTTTCGAATCGTTTCAATAAAATATTCGACATCTGTCTTGGTATTCCACGGTCCCACGGATACACGTACCGAACCATCTATGCCTAATTTTTTATGTATCCATGAAGCACACATATTGCCAACACGAACACAAATATTATGCGTCCCCAATACAGCCCCAACATCTAAACAATGCATATTATCAACCACAAAATCCAGCATACATGCATCTGGCTTGGTCAATAATTTAATATGCGGTATTCTGGATAATTCGTCATACATATACTTTATTAAATTTTCAGATCCGCACCAATTTGGTAACTCTTTGATTGCATACGGCAACCCTGCTATTTGAGTCAAAGGCAACGTCCCAGCCTCAAATTTTTCGGGCACACTATTAAAAATCCAATGCGAATCATCAATAATTTTATTTATCATACCCCCCCCAAATTTATCAGGAAAATATTTATCTGCATCGCGAATATACAAAACACCAACCCCAGTATCCGCCCCGATTTTATGTCCTGAAAAAACCAAGAAATCACAATCCCACTTTTTAACATCTATTTTTTTATGAACAATATATTGCGAAGCATCAACAATAGTGACAACGTCAGGATTTTTAGCACGTGCGACCCGAATAATATTTTCAACATCTTGTGCAGCCCCCAAAACATTGGACATAGCCGTTATAATCAAAAAATCTGTTTTCGGGATTGAATTAACATCTATATTTAAATTTTCATCTAAATCACAAATAAAATTTTCACGAATTCTGCCACAACGTAGTAAATTCTCCCATGGCAATCTGGCACTATGATGGTCTAAATCAGACACGGCAAAACTAGATGTTTTTTTATACCACGGTTGTTCAGTTAAAATATTAACTATACGATTTAAACCGTCCGTTGCCCCCGATGTCCAAACTATATTCTCTGGATTTCCACCGATAAAATCAGCTACCAATTGCCGAGAATCCATAACCATCTTATCAACTGCCCCGGCACGCTCACAAATTCCACGCCCAGCATTAGCATACGAATTAGACAAAAAATCAACTTGTCCCCTAATTACAAGTTCTGGTTTCAGCCAACTTGCCGCAGCATCCATATAAACATTTTTTTTCATATAGTTTTTCTCTTGCTTTTTGCTATGATTATAATAAACTCAAACGAAATATCAACACACAAGGAGAAAAAAACATGGCTCTAAAACATGCAAATGATGAAACATTTGATTCAATGATATCTGACGGTTTAACACTGGTTGATTTTTGGGCGGCTTGGTGTGGTCCGTGTCAGATGTTTGGTCCTATATTTGAAGAAACATCCGAATCAATTGATGATGTGAATTTTGTAAAATTCGAAATAGACGACACAAACAGAAGAACCCCTGCTCGTTTTGGAATACGCAGCATCCCAAGTGTCTTGGCATTTAAAAATGGCGAATTAAAAGAAGCGCGCACTGGTTTAATGGACCAAGAAACATTAAAACAATGGATAAAGGAATTAAAGGTATCTTAAAATGGCAAACAAAAATTTTAAAAACATAGAATTACCACCAAAATATACACCCAAGAAATCAGAACCATATATGTGTCCTGAACAGTTGGCGTATTTTTATCAGATTTTAACTGCACAACGTGAAGAATTGGTAAGTGACCATGATTCCGTATTAAGCGATGTCCGTATGGCGGAAAAAAATGAAACAGCTGGTGTTGGTGACGAACAAGACCAGGCATCCGCAGAACAAGAAATCACACTGAATTTACGTTTATCCGAACGCAATTCTAATCTATTAAAGAAAATAGATGCCGCATTGGAACGTATTGAAAATGGAACATACGGATATAGTGTTATTTCCGGTGACGAAATCGGACTTCAACGTTTGATGGCTCGTCCTCTTGCCACTATGACGGTTGAAGAACAGGAAGAATACGAACAAAACAAAAAATAAAAAGTTACTTAACAAAAAAACCGCAAATTTGCGGTTTTTTTTTAATATGTTTTCAAAACAGCTTCTTTGAAAGAATCTTGTTCTTTAACTAGATAAGCACAAAAATATGCACAAGATGAACGACAATGCGAATCGGAAAAATACGAATCGAAAACCCATTTCGTTTTTTTGCCATCTTCATTATTCATTTTACAATAACAGCCTAACTTTTTTTCGGACGATGGTTTTGGTCGATTTTGCGCCACCCAATTATCATAACTGGATTGAATTTGATTCTGTTGCGCATCATCTGGCGCATATCCATGCAATCTATTTGTTGAATCTTCTGGTGATATATTATCAGGCCAAATCGAACTACACACTGAAATTCCCTTGACGTTCCCATTTGTAAAATAAGTCATCCAATCACCCGCTTGTAATTTACTACATTCGGATGATTCAATTTCACCACGCACAAAACCATCTATGAAATTATAACAATAGCCCTTGCCATCACCATAATCTTTGTCCGAATCGAATCTGGTCATTTTTGCGGCCAGTTTGCCTTTTGGCGTAACTATTTGTGCCTCTTGTTCCCCGCCACCCCCAGGATAAGAAACAGGTTCACTAACATCTGTTACATTTGTTACATCCGTCCCCAATAACAAAGCGGCATTTTTTTCACCAAAACTTTCAACCAATTTCTTGGTTACATCACCACCATCATCAGAATCCACAAACAACGTAGTCGCATCTTTGCCTTTGATATTCAAATCAGTTTTGCAATTTATATTTTCCAGATGCAAAACACTGGGGGTAAATTTGCTGAATTTCAAATTATTATAATTAGTCGCCCCAGCATCCTTCATACATTGTTTTAAATCTTTCAGGGCTTTATCTTCTTTTTCCTTTGAATTTTTGTCGCCTTTGGCACCCTTGATCAATTCACCCAATTTACCATTGATTAAACTATTTCCAATCAGCCCGACAGCAACACCCGCACCAGCCACTATTGCACCATATTTCACCCGATTAGCAGACGCTTCTTTGTCCGATGCTATTTGTGCCTGGTCGGCTTCACTGCCCAGCATATTTGCACGATAAAGTGATGAATACCGCCCACCTGTTATACCTATGTTTTCTTGTTCATATAATCCCATATCCGCTTTGTCCAAGATAACTTCGCTTTCAATTCCCGGCTTCATATTCAAAGATTCCTTGCGCTCTTTCAAAGACGCAGCCAAAGCCAGATATTCATTTCTATACTTCATAAACGTTTCATCGTTACCACCGGGCAATTCAACCTCTTCTAATCCAGCATTTACAAATTTACCCTTGCCATACGTACAATGGAAAGTCGTCAGATATCCAGCCATAGCCTCTTCAGCATTTTTATCGGCCTGCTGCTCGAAATAACCCTGTGCCAGTTGCATACCACCCAACCCAGTAGCTAACGTTGTAGCCGCCGTCAAAGCTTTATTTGTATCACTGAATTCATTAGCCTTGGCATCATCATACGCCTTTTTCTTATCCACCAGCGCAGCGGCTTTTTCTTCATCAGTGCGTTCTTTTGGTTTCGGCTTTGATTGTTGTTCGGGTTCCGGCTTTTCAGTTTTTTCATCAACACATTTACCCCTTTTGCGTTTGGCATTATATTCGTATGTCTGTTTTTCATTTACACACGTACAAACATGTGTATCTTCGTCCCATTGTGCAGCATCTTTTAATGCGAAACAGGCATTACGTACATCCACCAAATCGGCATCTTCACATTTTTGAACCGATGCTTCCCATGCCTGACCATCTGGGCATTTACAGGTTTTCTTGCTTTCAATCCACTCACCATTTTGCCCCTTACAAAGCGAAACATTTAAATCTTCGCTTTGTCTGGGTTCTAATTTATCGGGCAGCCCATTTCCGCCACCAATACCAATGCTTGGCAAATTTGCAATTTCAACATCACATTTTTCAGTCCGTTTATTCCATTTTTTACCATCCGGACATTGACAAGTATACCCGCCATCGGCGGTTTGTTCCCATTTACCATTTTCCTTTTCTTTACATTTTTTAGCGGGGTCATCCGCAACAGCAACCACAGAGTCCAAAAGTTGACTATCCTCATCTAAAATAATATCCGTGCTACCAGAATTGTTTAATTGAACCTCTTTTGTTTTAAATCCAATATAAGATACCTTCACAACACCATTGCCAAGTTCACAATTCCTAAACCAACCATCACCCCCTGTTGTGCATCCGACACCATCTCTAAGAAGAACTGTCGCCCCTATTAACACATTTCCGTCTCTGTCCTTAACAGTCCCCGAATATTTTGCCCCATACGACACACACGGTACTAACAGAAACAATCCGACAAAAATACTTAATATTTTTTTCATCTCTCTCACTTATCGCATATAAAAAACTATTTTGTTTTTTTGGCTGCGGATTTTTTCTTTGGTGTTTTTTTCTTGGCGGGTTCGTCTTTGATTTCTTTTTTAAATACCTTTACACCATCTGCGATATTTTTCAGCATCCCTGGTATCTTGGCACTGCCAAACAACATCACAACCAACACAACGATTAAAATTATTTCCCAAAATCCCCATCTCATTTTATCCACCTTTATTTAGTCACATAACAATCCAATCCATCGGATTTCGCATTACGACAAAAACCATTGGCATCATTTGCAGAATTAAATGCGACACGCAATCTGTAAATAGTCTTACCCTTAACTTCGGCCGCCAAAATAACAAATTGTTTACCATTGAATAAATTCTGGTGTGCACCACGAATCTTATGTTCCGCAGCTTGTGCCAATTCGCGGGTGCTGTATGAACCAAATTGAACATAAACGTTTCCATTTGTCGCGACAGCCTTTGGCTTTGTCACAGGTGCTGTAATTTTTTTCACAGGCCTCGGCTGTGGCTTAGCAACAGGTTTCGGCTCGGCAATTCTATCCGGATTAAAAGTTACTTCTTTTCTATCTTCTACCACGCGAATCGGATTACCATTTGTTTCAACAGGCTTCACATCAACTGGCTGTGGTATTGGTTGTGGTGCAACAACTGGTTGTGGCGCCGGTACTGGCGCTGGCACAGGTTGCGGAACAACATTTACCGGTTTTTCAGGAACATTTAAATCCGCCACAGGCGCGGACGGAACCTCTGCTACCATTGTCGGATTATCCAAATCCACACTAACTGACGTTCCAGAATCGTCCCCCACGCGTGCAATTATAATCCACGTAGCCAGCACTATTACAGCAACACCCAATCCCATTAATAGCCATGGTCTTTTCGGTCTAGGCACCGAAAAAGGCGCAGCCTCGGGCAGCGTATCAGCTTCGCTATCTTGTTCTAAATCTAGTAAATCTAATTTATCATCTTGGTCGTTCATGGATGTCCCCTCTCTTATGTTATAGGGACATTATATCATAAAAAAAAACTATTACCAAGAAATCGTTTAAAATTATTTTGGCATATTTCCAAAATTAGGAGGAACTATTAACTTATGATTAGATTCAACGATTGGTTCATTTTCACATTTACAAGAACACCCAGCAACAAACCCAACCGTCGACACCAATACCAATAACAACACTACTTTTTTCATATCTCTATCCCCTTTTGAATCTTAACACAAGGGGGCGCAAAACTGCCCCCTTGTTTTTAAATGTGACAGCAATTTATATATCCAATTCTCTGTTTTTAATCTTAGTCTTTAATTTTTGGATAAAGTCTTCTAACTTAACATTGAATTCTTGTCTACCGTCACGATATCTAACTGATATTGTTTGCGATTCTAATTCTTTTTCACCAACAATAATCATGTACGGAACTTGCTTCAATTGTGCATTACGTATCTTTTTCTGCATACTTTCAGATGAATAATCTTTTTTGATACGCAACCCAGATGTAGCAGTCTTTATTTCCACATCTTGTAATTGTGCAGCAATACTATCCGCATACTCTCTACAACTATCAGTAATTGGAATAATTACCGCATGAACAGGTGATAACCACACAGGCAACTTACCAGCCAAATGTTCCAACATCAATCCCATAAAACGCCCCAAGGAACCATAAACCGTACGGTGGACAATAATTGGCGTCTTTTTTTCACCGTTTTTATCCATATACACACAATTAAAGTTTCTCGGCAATTGGAAATCCAATTGAATAGTTCCTGTCTGCCATTCACGTCCCAAACTATCAACCATTTGAATATCTAACTTTGGTCCATAAAAAGCACCATCTTTTTCCTTAATTCCAAAGCCATTTTCACCAAATCTATCAGTCAAGATTTTCTTTAAAATTGATTCAGCCTTGTTCCAAGTTTCAATATCACCCATAAAATCATCAGGTCTTGTTGATAATTTTATAAAATATTTCATATCAAACAATTTATAGTAATACTGAATTATATCAATGATACGATTGTATTCATCTTCTATCATATCTTCTGTAATAAATATATGCGCATCATCTTGATTAAATTCATAAGTTCTGAATAACCCATTTAACGCGCCAGAATTTTCATAACGATACAACATATCGGCATCCGCCATTCGCCAAGGCAAATCATGATAACTTCGTGTTTCATACTGATATGCCACAATAGCATTTGGACAAGACATCGGCGCCAAAGCAAACACATTATTATCATCTTCTTTGAATGTGAACATAGAATCTTTATAATGGTCCCAGTGTCCACTGGTCACATACAAATCTTTTTTATTCATCAAAGGCGAACGAAATTCAAAATAACCGTGTTTTTCATGGTATTCAGACCAAAAGTTATACAATTCTTTATAAACAATCCAGCCATTCGGCATATAATAAGGAACCCCAGGTGATCTTTCATCAAAGAAAAACAACCCCAACGCTGGACCAATTTTTCTATGGTCACGTTTTGCAGCTTCTTCCTGCATTTTCAGAAAATCTGCCAATTTTTCAGCATTTTCAAACGCATCAACATAAATACGTTGCAACATTTTATTTTTGGAATCACCCTTCCAATAAGCACCCGCCACGGATTTAATTTTAAAACCATCCCTTGGTAAATCTTTGGAAGATTCAACGTGTGGACCACGACACAAATCTGTAAAATCACGAAAAGTATAAATTGATAACACTTCGCCATTTGCATCATATTCATTTAACCATTCCATTTTATATGGTTGGTCGCAGAATATTTCTTTGGCTTCATCTAGCGATATTTCACGTCTTTCGAACCGACCATCAGATTTAATCAAAGATTTCATTTCTTTTTCTATTTTTTCGAAATCGTCTTCACTGAATCTATGTTCTGTATCAAAATCGTAATAAAAACCATTTTCAATAGCTGGCCCCCCGGCAAATTTAACATCTGGATATAATTTCTGCACAGCAGCAGCCATAACATGCGCCAACGAGTGACGAATTAACTCTATTGGATAAGACATAATAAACACCTTTTTTATATATACTTTGTTTTTTTATTTTAATTGTTTGCTTGATTATAATACGCACGATATATTTGTGCAAATGAAAAACCTATACCCCCAAAGGGGTTGTATTCGTAGTTGTAAAGATAAACAATCTATGTAACATGTTTGCCATTTTAATACTATAAATTTCAAAAGTCAAAAAAAATCCGCCCCTTGTTGTTTTGGACGGATTTTTTTATAATCTTAATTCAAACCGTTAATCAAATTTTGAATTCGATTAACACTTTCTTCATCATTTATTGCCACAGCAATTGAAAACGCAGATTCTAAATCACCACGTGCTGTATCAATATTACCAAGTTGAAAATTCAACGCGGCAGATTTTTCAAAATAAGACATAGCACTACTGGATTGTGCTTCGCGTTCTTCTTGATTTGGAACAGCCTGAATTTGTTCAGAAATCACACGAACCGCGGATGTATAATCGTTGATTGCATCTTGATATTGTCCCAAAGCAGTGTATGCTTCGGCACGTTCAGCATAAACCCCAGCAGAAATACTTCCTTCATCCCGCGCCAAAGAATTAGTATAATCAGCAATTGCACCCTGCCAATTTTTCAACCACAAATTCAATTGACCACGTTTTGCATATAAGTCACGCATAGTCAAAATATCAGACGCCTTCACAGATTGCGCAGCCAAAGCATTATTGATATCGTTCAATGCCGCTTCGTAATTTTCAAGACGTGTATTCAACAAAGACCTGTCATAGAAAGCGACCGCGTTCATATCATCAATCTCTATAGCTGAATCAAAATCAGCCAATGCTTTTTGATATTCCCCCAGTTGCATATACGCTTCACCACGCAACGTCAACACATTAGAATTAGCATTAGAATCAATCGCTGCATTTAAATCAGCAATCGCATCTTCAATATTTCCAGCAACCAACTTTTCCTTTGCAGAATTCATATAATCATCCGGTTGGGATAAAACTTCTTCGCTGACTATTATACGTGGTGTCGCAGGATGCAAAAATTCCTGACTGCGTCCCAAAATATAAAACGTAGCCGCGATAAAGAACAAAATTATGAACCAATAAACATATATAGCCCAAGACCAAACACCAGTCGCTGTGCAACAATTTTCACCCGCAACCGCAACATTTTTGTTGACTGTATTCCTTGGTTTTCTGGCATTTTTTGTTTTTTTCATTTAAAACTCCCTCTGCATGATATTTTGATTTTAAAGATTTTTTAAAATCAGGTCAATTGTTTTCTTGTCCAGTTCTAAAATTTTCCCGACCTTTAAATTTCCAAGCTCTATATTACCATACGAAACACGATGCAAGCCGACAACTGGGGCACCAACATGTTTTAAAACAATTCTAATTTCGTTCTTTTTACCTTCGGTCACAGTAACACGCAATTTGTTTTTATCAACGACCGTTATATCCATAGGACGATACTTTACACCGTCCACAACAACACCGTTGCGCGCAATATTTAACCCGCGTTCCGTAAACCCGTTCACAGTCGCCACATACGTACGTTTAATATGATTCTTGGGCAAAGACATTTGTCGCGCTAATTCACCATTATTAGTCAACAATAATAACCCTGTTGTTTTAAAATCAAGCCGACCAATATACTTTAAATTTTTATACTTATCATCAATAACATCATATATAGTTGTCCGTCCATCTGGATCTTTGGTTGTTGTCATAGTATTTATTGGTTTATGGAACATATATAACTTTATACCATCTTCTTTTTTTATCTCTTTACCAGAAACACAAACAACATCACCATCATCGACGAAAAACACAGGTGTATCAACAACAACACCATTAACCGACACAACACCCGATTTAATTAAATCTTCGGCGCCACGACGTGACGCAACACCACAATCAGCAATAAATTTAGCCAACCTTGATTTCATTTATCTAAAACCTTTGCTATCGCGACCACAGCCGCTGTTTCAGCACGTAACACAGTTTTCCCAAGCGACATACCACAAACACCGGCTTTATCCATTTTTTCAAATTCAGAATCTGAAAATCCGCCCTCGGGTCCTATTAATACTCTTAATTTATCAGATTTTTCACATTTTATATTTTTACCATGCGCAGCACGTTCATCAGCAACAATAACATCAGATAAATCCACGTCATCAAATTTAACTGGTGCCAATAATTTTGGAACACTATTACGATTAGATTGTTCCGCGGCTTCGACTATGATTTTTTTCATACGTTCCCAGTTAATATGCCCAACCACAGTTCTTTGTGTTATCACGGGCTGAAAACAAGCCACACCCATCTGGGTCGCCATATTCAATAATTCATCTGTCCTTTTGATGGGTGCAAAACAAAGTATAATATTATTCCCCGGGTCAACATGGTTTGTTTTATCACCAACAACAATAAATTTGTCATCATCTGATAGATGCGCAGTATATTCAACACCATTATTGAACACCAGACAATCTGAACGTCTCATTACACGCTTTAAATAATGAACGATATCCCTGTCCACAGAAACGGTTTTCCCGGGGGCTAAATTTTGATTTAAAAAGATTCTCGGTATATTTTGCATTTTTTTAATCTTTGGTGTATAAAAAACTTTCTTTTTATGGTATAATAGCAACCATGGCTATAAAGTTCAATATTTTATCTAGTAGTGATTCTGGCAAAGGTTTAAAAATCTTTGAATCCAGCGCATACAAAGAACACGAACAAATTCCAATGGCGCGAAAGTTCTGGGAAATCCGTTGGAACGTGATTATTTGGTTGCTTTGCGCGTTGGCTTTTGGACTTTCATTTGCGGTTGAACATATATGGCGATACGGTTGGGGACCGGCAAGCCAACAATGGATATCGTTATATCTAAAAAATATGATTACGACATGCGGGCTTTCTGTTGTTGCTGAAATTCCTTTCTGGATTGGGCGAACACTGCAACGCCCCGATTATGCGTGTATTGTTCCGTTATTACCAATCATAGCATATTATTTTCTGGCTGATGATGATTTCAAAAAAGAATTTAATCCGCACAGCAAAGACAGATACGACGAAAAAACATCTCGCAAAGCTACGGCCGAAGATATTTTAAAAATGGGCTCACCATTTAACAAACAAGGTCTTTTCAATGGATTTATGATGGTATTGGGATATTTTAAATACAAGGGTAAATCTACGGCGTTAATGATGGATGAATCTTTGTCGGCTTTGTGCGTGGCACCTCCGGGAACCGGTAAATCAGCTGGCGTTGTTATTCCAACAATTCTTGATTGCGACACCGTTTCAATGATTATCAATGACCCTAAACCAGAATTGAAACAAAAGACATCTGCATACCGTTCAACAATTGGTCCGGTATTTATAATGAATTGGGCTGGTCAAGACGAACCAGACCGTGGTATATATTACCCATCTTGGAATCCATTATCGCCCGACCATGTTCCATACAATCCCGAACAACGTGATTTGTATATTGATTCAATTTGTAAAGTATTGGTGCAAGATTCCGTCCAAGATCCCCACTGGGCAAACACAGGACGCGCCGGATTGGCTGGATTGATTCATTTCATAGTATCCAAAGTAGAACGCGCCAAAGCGGATGATTATTTTTACGCACGAATAAATAACGGTTCTTTTAACAAAGACGACGCAACCATCTTGGGTGATTATTACCTTTCTATGATGAATGACCCAAATGCATATGCTGCGTATTCGCTTTTACAGCGCGGCGAATTAAATGCTATGAATTACGTCCATGTTGGAACATGGTCTTTGATTCCAGACGCATGGCGTGGCAAAGAGGCATCCCTATCAATGATTCTTGATTGGATTACATCAAGCCAGGTTGGTATCGCCGACCAAATGGCAGAACGTCGTCGTCAGGGCGACCAAATGGTTATGATGGCAGATCCAATGAAAGATTTGCTTTTAAACGCAGTTGAAGAGGCACGTCGTTTTTCATACGCCCATCGTTCAATATCCGAATTAACACAACTAGCCAACACCCCGGAAAAAGAACGTGGTTCAATATTATCAACCATGATGGAAGGATTGGCCATATTCCGTAATGCTGCAATCCGCAACAGAACCAGCCACTCTGATTTTCATTTTTCTGATTTGCGCGGAATAAAAGACCCACGCGATGGAAAAATAAAACCGGTCAGCGTATATTTATCGGTTAATCTAGTTGATGCCCAGGCGGTTAACCCTATTACTGCTATATTTATTGAATTGATGTCCAGTTATTTATTAGCACACACCCCAGATACTTTGGTCGACGGACAACGTGTCGGTCCATATCCTGTTTTGTTCGTATTGGACGAAATGCCAAAAATGCAAAAATTGGATGCCGTTATCCAGGGACCAGATTTGGGACGCGGATGCAAAGTATCCTATTTAATCATCGGTCAAGACATCCACCAGATTCAGGAAAAATACGGTGCAGATGCGGCTGCCACAATTATATCAACAACGGCCGCAAAAATCGTATTGCGCCAAAACGACCCAGATACTGCGGACAGATTTTCTAAAATGATCGGCATGAAAAAGACTAAGAAAGTTGAAAAAGACAAAGATGGCAAAGAAGTAGAAACACCAAAAGAAGAACCGCTTTATTCTGAAATGGACATTATGAAATTATCAGAAGGCAAACAACTAGTTATCTATCAGGGTTGGTATCACCGTCCGATTGAGGCAGACCAAGAACGTTACTTCCTTAACAAAACACCAATTCAAAAGAAATTATATGAAAAAGTATCAATGGGTGAATCAGCGCCACTACCGGAATTCCTGGTTCCGTCACACCATGCGATTATGGGATATAGCGGTGTTCCAAAACTTTACAATCCTCAAACCAAAGAAATAAAATTATTAGAACCTTTGCATTAAAAAATGCGCAAAATAATAGTTATATATTTGTTACTTTTATGCGGATGTGCATCGGTCACGCAATCCAGATTGGATAATATTCAAAAAGATTTTTCAAATGGGAATTTTGCATCAATAATTGACAGAGAAGAAACCGATGAAAATCTTGATTTGTTAATAAAAGCAACCGCCCTATTTCACGGAAATAAATTTAAAGAATCAGACGAAATCTTTGAAGAATTTAACAAAAAAAATATAGACGAAACATCTTCGTCTATATCACGCGAAACCACCAGTCTATTATTTGGTGGCGGTGTAAATTCATATAAACCATACATGATGGATTCTTTGTTTGTATCATATTATCAATTATGGGATTTATTAGCATTATCAGATTGGTTAAATGCGCGCGTAGTTATAAATCAATCATACGAACGTCAAAAAAATATGTCCATAAAATACAAAAAATTACTAGAAGAAAACAAAAATAAAATTTTCGAAAATTCTGAAATCACAGAAACTATAAATAAAAACAAATCCGATTGGGCGGCATTTAGTGATATAATGAATCCAGCATTGATGTATTTATCTGGAATTTATTTTTTAAATGACGGCGATTTTGAAAATGCTGAAATATACCTTAAACGCGCCAACGGCATGATGCCTGAAAATGATTTTATAAAAACAGATTTAAACTTGGCACAAAGACATATTGTTCCCAAAGATATAACATGGATATTCACAGAATCCGGCTTTGCCCCACGTTTGCGCGAAGAAAATGCGGGTATATTTTTACCCAATATCGGCATGATTTATTTTTCTTTTTCCGAACCGTATTTTAATTCAACCCCACCCAAACCAAAGAACGCAGAAATTTTAGCGGACATAGATAAAATGTTTTTAACTGAATACAACGAATACAGAATAAACGAAATTTTACGTTCGTATGCGTCCGCTGTATCCAAAGCAACACTACAATCAACGATGTATAATTCACATAGTGATACCGCACCAATATTGGGAATTTTATCAACAATTTATACAATATCATCATCAAACACAGACGTTCGAACCTGGGCAACATTACCTAAATATATATATGTTCAAAGAATAGACAGAACCAAAACAAACTTGAACGAAATAAATGTTGATGGTAACATGAAAACAGAAATAAAACGTGGCGACAATAATTTGATATACATACGCCAACCCAACGAAATAACAGATACAAAATTTATAGAATTAAACCAAAGGAGAAAACACCAATGAAAAAAATAATACCATTTACAATATGTGTTGCACTTTGTGCATGTTCTGGAACCCGTGTAATTGATTTGAACGACGAACGTGAAGTTTCCACCATGCAAAACGTTATGGAATTGGAATATCGTGACTGGACGAATACCGCTGAAAAAATGACTAAATCAATGATAAATAGCAACGTTTTAAAATCACAACCAGTCATCGCAATCGCAGGTATAAAAAACGATACCGCACAACGTTTTGATACTGATATTTTAGTAAAAAAAATACGAACAACCCTGGTTAATTCAGGTACTGCACAAATCGCAACTAATTACAGTGGTGAAGATTCCACATCAACAAACGTCCGTTCAAATTTGCGTAATAACGCCGAATACGACCAAAACACAGTTGCTAAAACCGGCACATTGATAGCGCCCAATATGTCACTTTCTGGAAAAATGTTGCAAAGAAATTTAAAATTAGAATCTGGGTGGTTTTCATCGGTTGATACCCGCGTAGAATATTATTTGCAATTAACACTAACCGATTTGAAAACGGGTCTATCAGTTTGGGAAGATGAACAACCCATTATCAAAGAAGGCACCCACGCCCCAACTTGGTAAATAAACCATTTTACTTTGCAATTTATACTAATCCCCACGTGCGAGTGTTGGTAAAAGCAAAAAAAAATTGACAAATTGTATTTTAGACACTATAATATATAACATCATGAACGATATATTATTTGTCTATTTTACAATTACAGATTGGTGCAATTTAAAATGCGACCATTGTTTGCGAAACTGTGGTCCTGATAAACCTTGTGTTTTTATGCCATTGGAAAAATTAGAATCTTATTTATACCAATTAAAAACAACACCTGTTAACATATTTCCACAAATAAGCATTTCCGGGGGTGAACCATTTGCTGCATATATAAAAAAAGAAGAACTGGATTCATCATATATTCCAAACGTAGCAAAAACATTTTTTGAATATGGTTATCATCCAACATTTAAAACAAACGGAACATGGGGCAAACATGACGACACTTGTAAAGAAGTCCTGGACAGCATTGCCCAACAAGCATCAAAATATAAACACCGAATATATCTGGATATATCCATTGATGAATTTCATAACAATCTATCCGGTGTATCTAGAATAATTTACAATACCCAAAAATATAAAAATTTATCAGATAATCTATTTATTACCCTATCCGGTTTCCGTACCGAAAAATCACAAATCGCATTAAAAAATCTGTATACAGAATTAAAAAAACAGGGATTAAATATTTCGCCTACTGATAAATTATGGCAAATCAATAATATGCTTATGGGTGTTAATTTTACAAACAGTATATTTAATTTTGGTCGTGCAAAAACCAAAGGTATTTCCACTGCAAATCTTCCATCATACAATGACGGATTGTATTGTTTGGAAATAACATACGATGACACCGCAACACTTAACACCAGATATAGTAAACCTATCAACAACCAACATTTATCAATTGTTCTTGGCCAATTATTACTCCAATTTTATAAAGATAGATAATTTCAACTTTATTTTACAAATTGTTCTTAAATTCTTTGACCGAAACAAAGCCTTCTTGATTACTGGTATGCATGGACGGATTTGAACTTATATAAGTTTTCCCCAAGATATGTATACCAACAAAATCAATATGCCCATTTCCATAAATACGATATTTTACCAATTCCCCCGGCACAGAATAAAGCCCGCCACCACTATCGCCGTGCCAACCTTGACATGCACCGATTATCAATCCAAATTCCAAATCATCTTTTAAATTCACATCCCCACACACGGAAAATTTAATATTATTTGAATCATGAAACAATTTATCCGAATTAACCAACCCGTATTTTTTCAAATATGGATTTATGTCTTCATAAAAAGCATCACTCAAAATATAAGTCAAATTGATAGTATCATCATCAATGACCGTTTCACCGAACGATGAATCAATATCCGCCAGAAAATCCATATATGCACTTTTAAATTTTGATATTTCTTCATTACTCATAACTTTCAAAGCACCACATCCAACACTAATAAAAGCATTATTCATATGATAATCATTCATTGTGTTTATACTATTATCAGCAACAAAATTTTGCGAAGATTTATCCGGAATCAAAACGACATAATCTTCAGACAAAGAATAATACGAATCCCAATCACTATAATCAGTTTGTGTATCTGAAAACGAAGCGGTCATTCTGCGACCATCAAACGCAATAAATTCAAAATTTTTCAACGGCGATCCCTGGATACAATGTCGCGCAGTAACAATTTTACCACCAACCATATTAGCCGTACACATTACCGTATTCCGTTGCTTATCAAATACTTTTAAAACATATTTATACGGTTCTTTGGACCATAAAAAATCAGAAACATATTGACGCCTATCAATAGTATATTCATCCGCCATACACGGAAAAAGCACGAAAAAAATCAGAAATCTTATAATCCGCATACTGACATTATACCAAAAAAAGCACAAAATTATTCATAAAAATTTTTGATAAATTTGACGGGATATACTATTTTATCAAACTTCCATCTTTATAATTTATCCTATCACACCCAACGGTCAGGATATTCTTTTCATAAATCGGCTTAACTTGTTTTCTGATTTCTGTTTTCCAATAAATCTTTCCATCATTATTATTCACGGCATATAAATTATTATCAGTGCCGACCACAAAAGAAAAATTATCAACAATTATAAAATCAACCGGCACAGATATATTAACACACCATATTTTATCACCATTTGATTTATTTAATTTGCAATACGCATCACCCAATCCCCCGGCATAAACAAACTTTTTATCAACACCAACATGTGCGACTATATCAACAACCGATGCCCCACCGGTCAAATTAGATGCCCTAAACACATCAGCAACCCAAATAACTTTTTTATTCTTTGGGTTAACTTTTATTACTTCCCCGGTGGAAAGCCCAGTATATATAAAACCACCATCACAAATTGGTGATTGATTATTTTTCACAGAATTATCAGTCGCAAATCCCGAAAAAATTTTTTTATCGCCTGCCCAAATAATATTTGATGAATCCTGGCGATAATCACAATTTTCTTCCCCAGAAATATGCGCCACAGTCCCCGATAATTCTGGAATTTCACGTTTTTCAAAAACAATATCATCGCTATCAAAAATATCTATACGATTCCCAGGCAATATCGGGTCATGCTTTGAACAACCTGATATCACCACAATTCCGATTAAGACAAATAATAACCTTTTCAAAACAAACCCACTATTTTAATAATTGTGCATGCGCAGAAATACTGCCCGGTGCATCAGAATCATTTATAATAACATCTAATATCTTGTCGGCATTTTCTTTGTCACCGACGGACAAATATTTTTCAGCAACCATTAACCGCGCAGTGTAATAAAAAGGTGATTTCTTGGTATCCAAACTGGACAAATACTTTTCAAATTCCACCGCCTCAATTTTGTCACCATTAACAGAAGCCAAATGCAATCTTGCCAAATCTTTGAAATCACGCGTGTGACCATTATTGACCAAATCTTCCAGTTTTTTGACATCTTTATCAATCAAATAAGACTGAAACAAAGCCAAATCTGCCATGGCCCCATCTGAATTTTTCGCTAAATTTGCCAGCGCCCCTGCATCAGTATTTGATAACGCAGTTTCATAAATCTGCGCCCGTGCCATCTTGGCAGCATATTTTCTTTGCGATACAAATTGAATTGCACAAACAACAACCATAATAGCAACAGCAACCCCAACTATATATTTCCAATATTTTTTCAAAAATTGTTGAGTTTTTTCATTATTAACATCTTCCCAAACTTCGCGATAAAGAGCATCTTCGGCATATTCAGCACGTGTTTTATTAACCGGCTTTTTTAAATTTTTATTTCTTTGTAAGATTGTTGTCATATTAAAATTCTCCTGTCTTGATAAATTCTATTTTATTGCTATACTATAAAAGTTATGAAAAAGCAAATCAAGACAACTTTGCCATCAAAACCATATTCCGTTCCAACAACGGCGTTGGGGGTTAATGACGATATCAGTTTGTCTAAATACATCTCGGAAATTCAGAAATTTCCCGTATTAACTGCCGAACAAGAATATGAATATGCCACAAAATGGGTCAACGAACATGATAACATAGCCGCCGAAAAACTGGTGGCGTCGCATTTACGCCTGGTTGTGTCGGTTGCGTATGATTTTAAAAATTATGGTTTGCCCGTATCTGATTTGATTGCCAGTGGTAATATGGGGTTAATGCAGGCATTACAAAAATTTGACCCAGAACGCGGATTTCGATTTTCTACATACGCAATGTTTTGGATTAAGGCTGAAATTTACGAAACCATATTGAATAATTGGTCTATTGTCAAATTGGGGTCATCTGCAAACCAGAAACGGGTATTTTTTAATTTAACCCGTGCAAAACGTGCATTGGGCATAATGGACAATTCTTTGTCTGATGACCAAACAAAACAAATAGCGGAATTTTTATCGGTTCCAGAATCAGACGTTGAACATGTTGCGACACGTATGTCTGCGCGCGATGTATCTTTGAATTCACCGTTAAATACCGATTCGGATTCCAAAGATATATTGTCTAATTTGGCTGATTCCCGTATAAGCATTGAAGATGGCATTGAACAATTGGAATTTAAACGTCGTGGATACGAATTGCTGAAAAAACATTTATCTAATATGCCTGAACGCGACCGCGAAATATTGATTGCACGTCGCCTATCGGACCCGGTTGCAACATTGGAAACTTTGTCACAAAAATACAACGTATCCCGCGAACGTGTTCGTCAAATTGAAGAACGTGCATTTAATAAATTACGTGATGCAATATTGGCGGATTCTGAAAACAAACTAAAATTGATACAGGATAAAAAATGAAATCAAGATATATATCTTTGTTGGCTTTGATAATTGCACCAAATGCATACGCATTGGATTATTCTTTGGATAATTGGAATTTTAAACTTGATGCGGACGGCATGGTTGGATTACTGGAACCCAAAGATAAAAAAACAATGTTTATTGACGATTGGGATGTAAAGGCGCAGGCATTTTATAATTTCAACAGAACACAAAGATTTGGCGCGGTATATTCCATAGATGCCGATTGTGTCGAAGATGACGAATATATCCACGATGCATTTATTTTATTCGAAGATCGCACCGTCGGACGCGCTGAATTGGGCTTAACACATTCCATAGCACGCAAAATGGGACTGGGGTTACCAGACGTTGGATACCTGCGTATAAATAACAAATCAATTTTACACAAAGAATTAAAACTAGACAAAGTTCTTATCTCTGACACGACCGCAACAACTGGACATGAATCATTAAGATTAAATCTGGCAACAAAATCTACGGAATACGGACAATATGGTCTATCTGTATCTGGGTTAACCGACGATTATCATTATGCCATTGATTGGGCGGTAAAAATAAAACAATCAACTGGAAAAACCAAAGCGGCCTATTCCTTGGCTTTGTCATATATGGACAGTCCCGAAGATTACAGCGAAAACAATTATTCTCCATCAACAACTGCGGATTGGCGTGCACAAATGGCTTTGGGAATAAATTTACAATACAACAGTTTTATCTGGGGAACGTCGCTTCGCATGATTTACGACCACAACCCAACATTTAAATCCGCAGACGGTCTGATTGCTGGATCCGGTATCAGTTATGATTTATTACAATCCAGTGTTTCTTTGAATTATTTATTTTCTGATACCAAAGTCTGGAATCACAAGGATTACAGGGGTAAAAAACTGGACGACGGCGATTATATCCATACAGTCCTGGCATCGTTCAGATATAAATACACCGAACGCACCAGTTTATTCATGTCGGCAGGCCTAACTGATTCAACCCCATTTTTCGCAGTTGGATTAAAGTCTGGATTTTAAACAAAAAGCGCGCCATATGGCGCTTTTCTTAAAAGAAACACGACAATGTTGCCGGTATATTTTTCACCAAAAACCAAAGTGTTCTATAATCGGACAGATATATTCCCGCCAATAATACCGCACCCATCATCAATACGAACAACACGCTAATTTTTTTACCATGTAAACAATAAACCGCAATATTATATAGCAAAAACAGCATATACAAATCGGTCAGCATACTAATAAGCCAAATAGACCGACAATCAAATGCCAAAGAATTTAAAATCAAGGCCAACGGGTACACAAAAAAGATAGATGCAATACCTTTGACCGCTATTTCCCAATCACGGTCGCCCGATGTAATTTCGGAAACCAACATCATCAATCCTGCGCAAACAAATAAAACTATGACCGCCAGCACAGGATACATAACAACCGCTTTGAACAAAGAAAACACTGTAAACGGATTGCCACGAATTAAATTTATTACTAAAACGACTATGCCACCAATCAATCCCCACATAAACGCACGCAACATAGCATCTTCCATTTTTCCATCAACTACTATTTTGCTGAAAAAATATTTAGGTCTAAAAAATATATCTGTTATTTTGGAAAACCACGTCCTTTTTTTTGGTTTCATTGTTTATATCTCCCTATTGATTTGATTATTTATATTTTTGCTTTATAATTATAAAAAATCAATGGAAAAAAATATGAAAAATCTAGTCATCGTTGGTCGTCCAAATACTGGAAAATCAACACTTTTTAATGGATTAACAAATTCACGTGACGCCCTTGTTCACGACCGTCCGGGTGTTACGCGGGATACTATTTCGGGAAATATGCCCAACCGTCCGTGGACTGTATTTGATACAGCGGGATTGGAAAATACAAAAACCGGCATAGGGCGCGATTCAACAAATATGGCAATCCACGCGATTGAAAACGCAGATGCTGTTTTGTTTGTTGTTGACGGGCGTGTTGGATTAAATCCGATGGATATAGAATGGGCAAAACTGGTCCACAAAAAAACCAAAGCACCCGCCCTGCTGTTAATCAATAAAACAGAATCAACCAAAAGATTATCCGATATTAACGATTTTTATAAATTGGGTTTTGGTGAACCGATTTTGATATCTGCGGAACACAAACGCGGATTTGATGATATATACGAATTTATTGATAATATATGTTCTGGTGAATCATGTGATACCCAAATTGATAAAAAAATAAAAATAGCGGTTTTGGGTCAACCTAATGTTGGCAAATCGACTTTTGTAAATCGCGTACTTGGTGAAAATCGCCAGATAGTTAAGGACGAACCGGGAATCACACGCGACACAGTTAAAATCCCAACACATTTTTATGGTCGTGACATAGTAATAATGGATACGGCTGGTCTGCGCCGCAAAGCGGGCGTAACCGACGATGTTGAAACTTTGTCCGCATTAAAATCATTGGACGCTATTGAAAAATCAGACATAGTTATTTTAATTGTTGACGCCACAAAAAATATTGAAAACCAGGCGCTTTCTATTGCTGGACGCGTTTATGATGCCGGAAAAATTTTATGCGTGGCATTAAATAAATGGGATTTAATAGATGCCGCCGAACGGGATGAAAAACTATTAAAATTGAAACATCAATTTACTAATTCTTTTCATCAAATTATAAAACCGTTGATATTGCCCGTATCCGCACAAACTGGGACAGGCGTTCAAAATTTATTCAAACGCGTTTATGAACAATGGGATATATCTGAATCCACCACCCCGACCAGTCTGATAAACCGAATCATCGAAAAACTGGTTGCGGAACGTCAACCCCCAATGTCACGGTTAAAACGACCGATGAAATTAAAATTTGCACACCAAACAGGAACCCGTCCGATGCGCATATCAATCAATGTGGGCGGTGCATCGGATATCCCAGAATCATACACACGATATCTGCGTCGTGGAATTGCAACGGCTTTGCATTGGGAACATTTACCGATTATTATCGAATACACCAAATCCGAAAATCCATTTGAGAAAGAATAACTATAAAAAACTGTACCAATAGGTACAGTTTTTTTTCACATACGAAAAAATTTTAAAAACCTATGACATTGTCCATAAATTTTTTCAACATTTCTGTATCTTGAAATGTTTTTTCTTGATTCTTTGCTTGTTGTTCTTTGTTTTTAAATGATTCGTACATTTCATGGTATGACATTGGAACATAAGATCTGAATATTTTACCCAGTTTTGGATTTTTTGAATCTTTGTCCTCAAATCTTTTCAAAATTTCCGCTATGTGCCCCATGATATCGGTATCTGGCTTTTTTTCATTCGCAAGAAAAATCCCGTACGGATAAAAAATATCATCATTATTTGGCAAACCTTTAACATCAACACGAGAAAATACAGTACCAACTTCATTGCCCACTTCTTCATGAGCACCAACAACAAACATCTTATCAGATTTTATAACACAAATTTTCGCAAATGATTTATATTCTAAATCTTTAACACCAGAACGTTCAAAATGAATAAAAACGTTTGCATCATTATGTGTATATGCCAAATTGATATAACCGATATTTTCTTCAACAACCTTTTTTGTTGCTAAATCAATATCGCTTGTTTGTATTTGTTTCATGTTTATCTCCTTTATTTGTCATACACAGCCAGAAAATTATTTACCAGACTATGTAAAAAGCACAAAAAAACCACCGGAAAACTGGTGGCTGGAGGTTAGAAACAATTTAAATCGAAATTGCGCCGTTTATTTTGCAACACACAAATGTATTGCATTATTCACAAGCCCTCCAACCCAGCTTGGTTGGAGTTTTTCTATCTGTGGCATACCACAGACGCGATTTAAATGGGTTTCTATGCCCAGCCGAAAAACACTTTCCGACACGTTTAGTCTATCAAAAAACATATATCAACACAAACAAAAAAACACCGCCCTAAATATGGGCGGTAATAAATCATTTAAATTTTCTTATCCTACAAAATCTATGATTGAACCAAACAGAACTGCAAAAAAGAAACATACACTGCCACCAATCACAAATAAATGCCAAAGTGCATGTGCAAACTTCATTTTCCGCCACAAATAAAATATAACACCAATCGAATAAGACAATCCACCCGCCAACACAAACCACATACCACGTGCCGATATAGTCTTAATCATCGCAGGCAAAATCCAAACCAACGCCCACCCCATAACTAAGTACAAAGCGACCATCCATTTTGGTTGTTTGCGCGGACTTACAATCTTCATAACCGCACCGAATATCACAATAGACCATAAAATACCAAACATAGTCCACCCCAACCCCACGTATCCACCATGAACTAAATTCACCAATAAAAACGGAGTATAAGTTCCCGCAATTAACGCATAAATAGAAATAGCATCCCAAACTTCAAAAAAACACTCACTCTTGTCACCGATTGAAACATGACACATAGTTGATCCAAAATACAAAGTGAACATTGTGACACCAAATATAGAACACGCAACCGTTGCCCATGGATTATGATGCACCACCGCAAAAGCCACTAACAAGCACAATCCAGCAATAGCCAACCCAATCCCAATTCCATGTGTTAAAATATTTAAAACTTCTTCGGACTTAGTGGAACGACGTTCCCAACGAAATAAACCGGTTGCCTGTAACACACGCAAAAGACCGGATGCACGTTTATCATGCTTTACCGCATGTAATTTTTGTTTAACTATTTGTTTACTTTTTACCATTGTCCCCCCCATTTGATACACAAATTATAAAACCATATTTATTCTTTCAATCACGCGTTCACCACCCAACACATGCATCAAAGAATACAAATCCGGTGTATTAGTCCGCCCAGTCATAGCAACACGCAAATTCATCGCAACATCGCCAGGTTTAATACCAAATTTACCGGCGATTTCAACAATCTTATTCCACCAGATATCTTTGTCATCCGATGAATCGTATGAATCTACAAACGCACGTAACACATCACGATTATATTCATAGTCTTTGTTTGGCACGAACAAGAAATCCCAGAAATAGGCAACCTCTGTCAATGTTTGTTGCCAAGTAATAAAATCTTTGCGAATACGTTTTGGATTATCACGTTCAATAGACAACACTGACGTCAAATAATTCACATCTGCAATTTGTTTTTTATTACCATCATTTCCATAACTTTCCGCCCAATTGACAACAGATTTTACCAATTCGTCCACCGGTAAAGTTGCTATAAATTCCTTTGCCCACCATTCTAACTTTTTCATATCAAACAACGACCCAGATGCGGGTATTTTCTTTGGACGCAATTCATAATCCCAGAAAGATTTTACCTGTCCTTTTAATTTTGCCTCTTCATATCCCGGTGCCAAAATATTTCCCAGATATTCAATAACAGATGCCGTTGGCCAGCCCTGTTCCATGAAAAAAGCGACATTATTTTCCGGGTCTTTACGTTTTGACATTTTACGTTGTTTGCCCGTTTCTTCGTCAATTTTATCCAGTGTCGCAGTATGAATATAATTTGGTAATTGCCAACCCATCATACGAAACATCTGAATATGTAACGCCACAGTCCCAAAATACTCTTCCCCGCGAACAACATGTGTAATCCGCATAAAATGGTCATCAACCAAATGCGCAAAATGATATGTAGGCAATCTGTCCGTAGATTTAATTAAAACAATATCTTCATTATTTTCAGGCACAGATATCGAACCACGTACAAAATCTTTAAAATAAATTCTGTTATCTGGATTACCGGTTGAATATAAACGAATCGAAGGAACTTCACCGTTACCCAGGTGTGCAATTATTTCTTCTTCGCTTATATCTCTGTCACGTGCAAATTCACCATAGATACCTGTTGCAATACCAGCCAATTTTTGTTTTTCACGAATTTCATCCATTTCTTCTTGGGTCAAAAAGCATGGATACGCCAAACCACGTTCCAGTAAATTCGCAACCACAGAATGATAAATATCCCTGCGCATGGATTGATAATACGGCCCATAATCAGAACCACTATTATCGTTTTTGATTCCGAATTTAGCCAAAGAATCTATAACGATATCAACCGCCTCTTTGATTTCACGTTTGGTATCTGTATCTTCTATACGTAATAAAAACAATCCCCCAGATTGATTTGCCAACTTATAATCAATCAAAGCACTATACAAATTTCCCAAATGCATATATCCAGTTGGACTTGGTGCAAAACGTGTTACCATCGCACCATCAGGCAAATTTCTTGGTGGAAATTTAGCCTCTAATTCATCCAAAGTATATTTTGGCTTTCCGCCCAGTACCTTTGCAATTAAATCTTTTGACAATCCATTACGCATTTTTATTTCACCCTTGTTTTTATAACAAAGTGATTTTATACTAATTATATGGAAAAACAAGAACTAAAACATTTTGAAAACAACGAATTACGAACATTTGGTCGCCGGCATGGTAAAAAATTATCTGCCCGAAAAGTCTGGTTAATGGAAAATCTATTGCCCAATATTACACCAAAAACCGACAAATACGACGAAAAATCAATAATTCTTGAAATAGGTTTTGGAAACGGTGAACATCTGCGCGATTTGGCTTTGAATGACCAAAAATCGATAATAATCGGTGCAGAACCATTTGTTAATGGGGTTGCCGCTCTGCTTTCAGCTATTACAAAAGAATCAGATAACACAGTGTTCGACGAATACAAAAACATACGTATTCACCCAGATGATGTCCGTCTGTTATTAAAAAATTTACAACACATAAAATTTTCACAAATCTGGATTTTACATCCTGACCCTTGGCCAAAGGCAAAACATGAAAAAAGACGTCTTTTAAATTCTGATTTTTTGAATTTAATTTCACAATTTCTATCTGATGATGGAAAGATTATAATCGGAACTGATCATTGGGGATATTATGATTGGATTATAGAACAGTTAAAAAACACAAAATTAAAAATAAAATCTACTTCGTTGGACATCATAAAAACCAGGTATCAATTGAAAAACAAAGCAAACACAGACACACCAAAATACTTAATTCTGTCAAACTAATATTCCAAGAAAAAGCGTATTTTATCAGATAATTCAGGTTTCAAAGATTCAATCAATCGAATCGATTGGTCGATACGTTCAAAATTATTTTGTAACATAAAATGCAAATCACCGTCAAAATCCCAATTTTGTAACATACCATAAATACGTCCAATAAAATCAGACCTATTCCCCATATCTTCGTCAAACGAGATAGCAAAACAATTCGCGCGAATTTCACGTAATTTTTTAAAAATCAAATTCCAATTTTCAACATTTATATCCAGAATATTCATAACGATACATAAATCATGTCCAAAAAATAAATCATTTCTGATAACAGATAACATATCAATAAAACGTTCAAAATCCCGCATTTTTACGAATATTTGAACACCATTTGCCCCATTTCTATATGCCCCCATTATATCCCCAGATAATTTTGCAATATCGATATCTATATTTTTATTAACCGGTTCAAAAAAATATCTAGCAAGAATTTTTACCTGTTTTTTTTCAAGATATGTCCACATAGTTTTCACTATTTCAGGCACAACAGAAATCAAAGAAATATCGTTTTCCATAATACCATCTGCCAGCATAGCTAAATCAGACGTATCACCCACCCCGTCGTACCATAATGCAATACGCGAATCCGAATCGGAAAAAATTTCATTTGCTTCAATCATTTGTTCCAGTTTATCATAAAATATGATACAATAAAAATAAAATGAGAAAGCTTTTTGAACATATTTTATTATCTTTGTTGGTAGGCATATCAATTCTGCTGGGGTTAACTTTTTGGCTGAACACACAATATGGATTTAACCTATTTTCTGCAAATCACTGGAACGAATTAGCACAATTACAGGCATCACACGCATATATCAACGGTGGTTTTTATATTTCGATTGGCGTTGCAATTATACTTTTTATATTAAGTTTATACGTGATATACCAACCAAAATTCAGAAAAATAAAGTTGCAACAAATTCCATCTGTTATTCCACCACAAACAGCGGTCATTCCCGCTATAAAAACACCTGAAATACCACAAACAACAATATCAGTTGTTGAACAAACACCAAAGGTTCAAACTATGGAAGAAAAACAGTATCAGCAAACCCCGCCACAAATAATAAATCATAATGCAAATTCAAATTCTTTGACACAACCACCAAAATTGCACCTGCCGTCAAATATCGCTGAAATTGCAGCCGCCCAACATCAAAAACAATCTCTGATAATAAATGAACAAAAGCAAAAGGAATCAGAAACAACAAAATATAACGATGCTTTGTCAGAATTGTTTACAAACACCGCTTATTTAGTCAAAGAAAACCCCACAATCAAAGGATTCAAAACAAATTTATTTGCCATTGGTAATCACGAACTTGTCTGGATTGGTGGGGTTGATTGTGATATAACCAGATTAAAACAAGCAATCAAGACATTAAAAGATAAATTCAAAGATACCCTTCCTGAAATTCCTATTACGATTTATTCTTTTTTATTAGACACTAAATCTGTGTACGATTCAGACGAAGAAATCTTAGTTTTCCACAACATGGATGATTTAAAGAAATTTATCTATGACCACCAAGGAACAGATATCGACCCCGAATTCCAGGAAGATTTTGACGCCTATTCTGAATATATTGACACAATATTAACAGTGTTAAATAATAATATGTGACAAAGGATATAAAAAAACAATGCAATTAAACCAAAATTCAGCAATGGAACGATTGGCAGCTTTGGGTATGGATGATATGCCTGTTATGGAATATACCCCCCAGCATTGTATGATTGATAATGATTGGTTTAAGAAGTATTCTATGTTGCGTCGCGAATTTCTAGCATCACTTACCGATTCTTTCCAGGAATTAGCATTTATGAACCTATCCCAGGATGAATTTATGAATTTAATCACTGGTAAATCCATGCCTGAAAACACATCTATACGATTCAGGATTCCTCTTATTTGGGGCGGAAAATTAAACATAGATAATATATTCATGTGCCTTACATTTCCACACAGTCAAAATCTGGATAGATTTATAATCGAACAAAGTGATGCACGAACAGTGTTTTTACCTAATCCTTCAAAGAAAATATATATCACAACACATCTCTCTGGGGGTGGCGGTGGTGGAAATACCGCATCAGATAGATTGAGCGCGGCCGCTATGAATTACGTATCTAACCGGGACAATAGTTAAAAAAATGAAAACAAATGAATTTTTATCTTTGATAAAATCACGCGGTGCCATAATAACACCGCCTGCATCGTCGGCTGACGTAAAAAACACAAACTTAAATTTACAATCAATGGGGGCTGCTATGTTGCCGTCGTTTTTGATTGATTTGTATGATTATTGCTCGGCAATAACTATGGGGTCTGCCTGTGTGTTTGGTCCGATACAAATAGAACGTGGAAAAAAATACCCATTACCATCAATTACAGACATAAATAAAGATGTCGTTGGAAACAAAAATTTATTTGGAAAAACAATCTTTGGACGTAATGATTTATTTTGGTTTGCGACTGATGCGTTGGGTAATTGTTTTATGTTAGATAATTTAACATTGTCACCATTACGCAAATATGACGACCCATATCGTGCCATGAACGATTGTTTAATAGTGGGGAAAATTTAAATGTACAAAATATCAATATCTTTGTCGGGACATAAAACCAGCATTTCTATTGAAAAAGAATTTTTTGATATCCTGAAACAACTGGCAAAAGACAGAAAAGTATCCACAGCATCAATAATAAAATCTATTGATGACAACAGAAAACCTGGGTCTAATCTTTCTTCTGAAATACGGATATGGATATTGAAACAGATATTGCAAACATCAAAATAAACGCAATCCATAAATCACGACCAATCGCTCTATACGGTGTTTTGTGCGCCCCCCAGACATATCCATCCAACGAACCATGTTGACCGACTGATAACAAAGATTCAACATTTCCATCGCTTTGAACAAAAGCACTTATCCCAGAATAATTAGCACGCACCACCGGCACCCCAGATTCAATCGCATATCTGCGAACCATATCTAAATGTTGATACACCCCCGGGGTTAATCCAAACCAAGTATCATTTGTTATGTTAATAATCGCATTCAGATTTTTATCACGTGGAATCAAAGAATCAGAAAAAATAATTTCATAACAAATGGCTGGTGCAAAAACAAAATCACCGTATTTAGTATTTATATTTATCAATTCTGCCCCTTTCCCTGGTGTTAACTGTCCCGGGGTTGGTATAATATCACCGAACGGCCTATATTCTCCGAACGGCACCAGATGAGATTTACTATACAAATGCTTTACAGTCCCCATTTTATCAGCAACCAACATTGAATTATACATATTTCCATTTTTATAATAATTTACCCCCATAATCACATTATTATTTAATATATGTGCAAAAGGAAAATCATTTTCACTCACTATATAAGGATATGCGGTTTCAGGAAAAACTATTATATCTGGTTCATTTGTTTTATCTTCTGTGGCCCAAATAAATAAATCACGAATTTTTTGCTTTGCGATATTTTGTTCTTCTTCGCGTGTCTTTGGCATCTTGTATACGGCGGATTTAGCGGGCTGAACAATTCTTATCAATGGTACATTATCAATATTACCAACATTTGCCTTTTTTATATTTTGATATCCAAATGCACATCCCAAACAAAATAAAACAATATATATTCCAAAAACGCACCACACAGATTTACACTTTTTATCACACAATAATTCGACACAACTTGCGATTAACCCGATGATGACAAATGATAAGCCCAACGCACCCCACAATGACATAGAATTTGCAATCATAGGATAATTCATAAATATATTAGATACAGGATTCCATGGGAACCCGGTAAAAATCCATTCCCGTAACCATAATATCAACACCCAACTAGAGGCAAATAAAATCGCTCTATACGCCGGTTTCCGTGACACATATCGAATCACAGTAAATGGCAAAGATAACATAATCCCACAAACCAAACCTATACCAAATAATCCAGGAATAGTCCAAACAGCAAATTGCCTTGTTAATTCTGGGATAACATAAATAGAATTTAAAACCCACCAAAACATAGCCATACCATAAAAGGCACCAAATGGAAAAGTCATAATCCATGATTTAATAAAACTAACTTTTCTGTTTTGTTTAATCGTCAAATAATAAGCCAACCCGATTCCCAATAACGATAACATCCACAAATAAAATGGCGCAAAACCAAACGAAGCAACAACCCCACACACGGCATATAAAACATATTGTAAAAAACTATTTTCCCTTATTTTCACAGATTTTAATCTATTTATCAATTTCCCAGGACAACAAGATTCATCATGACATAAAAATTCATCATCTTCATACGGGTTTTTATATCCCAATTTTTTCAATATCTTTATTTCTTTTGATTCCATAACTTTTGCCTGGCTATCGGTAATATGGTCATATCCTTGTAAATGCAACATTCCATGTACAATCATATGTGCAGTATGTTCCTGTATTGAAATTCCGGCTTGTTTTGCTTCTTTTGCTACGGTGTCCAAAGATATAAAAATATCCCCCAACAACACATCATCACCTAATTCAAATGACAACACATTCGTAGGTTTATCAATACCACGATATTGTTTATTCAAACTATGAATTTTTTTATCATCAACCAAAGTAATGGAAACTTCTGAATCGTTGTATACGGCAGAAACAGCCGCACACGCGATTTTTTCAAAATCTATGTTATATTTTTTCCATTTTTTATTTTCATAATTTACATAAACTTGCATATCCCCCCCCAACATATTTACTTTCTACCAAAACCATTTTTCCTGGCAATCTTGGAACGTTTTTTTGCATACCCAGATGCAACAAAAGGATAATCCATTGGCAACCCCCATTTTTCACGATATTGTTGCGGGGTTAAATTAAATTTTCTTTTGATATACCGTTTCAACATCACATGCCAGGTTCCATCTTCAAAACATTGAATTGCATCATCAGTCACAGAATCATCAATTTGTTGCTGTGTTAACGATATACCACGCAAGATTTCAGTTGCCTGATTTACGGCATCTCGCATAGATAATTTTGGATTCGCGTTAATCGCCGCAGCGGCTAAATTAGCCACAGCTAATGTAAATTCGGAACTTTTATTTACCAACTTGATAATCCTTGTGTTATTTAATACAATGTATATTATAAATAAATACAAAGTAAAATAAAAGAAAAATGACTCGTCCACTGGCTGATTTAATGCGTCCAAAAAACATCGATGAAATCGTAGGTCAAATCGATTTACTGGGTGAAAACGGAATAATTCGCCGTATGATAGAAAGCGGCAATTTATCAAATCTTGTTTTATGGGGACCGCCGGGATGTGGCAAAACAACTATCGCGCGTGCTTTGGCTAATTCGGTTGATATGGATTTTGTTCCAATGTCTGCAGTATTTTCTGGGACAGCTGATATAAAAAAGACCATGGACTGCGCACGTATGAATCACGACATTGGTCGTAACACTTTGTTATTCATCGACGAAATTCACCGATTCAATAAAACACAACAGGATACACTTTTGCCATACTTGGAAGATGGCACAGTAACATTTATTGGTGCCACCACAGAAAACCCAAGTTTTAATTTAAACAACGCCCTGTTGTCACGATGCCATATTGGGGTATTAAAACCTCTCTCTACGGCAGATTTGTTGACGTTAATAGAACGTGCTGAAAAATTTATAGAAAAAAAATTACCATTGGATAATGATGCACGAATCCATCTGGCACAAATGTCCGATGGGGACGCACGATTTTTATTAAACGCAGTTGAATATTTATCGGGTGCAAAATTCAAAAAAATATTAAATTCGGATGAATTAGATTCTGCAATACAAAAACGCGCACCTATGTCCGATAAGTCTGGTGATGAACATTATAATTTAATATCCGCGGTTCATAAATCGTTGCGTTCATCTGATACAGATGCGGCATTGTACTGGGTGGCACGCATGGTAACTTCGGGTCAAGATCCACGATACATATTGCGTCGCTTAACACGTTTTGCAATGGAAGATGTCGGATTAGCAGATCCAAACGCAATGCAAATTGCACTATCCGCATGGCAGATTTACGAACGCATGGGTTCGCCAGAGGGCGATATCGCGCTAACAGAATTAGTAATATATTTAGCAACCGCCCCCAAAAGCATTTCCGCGTATAAGGCGCAAACAGCATCATACAGGGTTGCCCGCGAAACATCTAATTCGGTTCCACCAAAAAACATATTAAATGCACCAACTAAAATGATGAAAAATTTGGGGTATGGCGATGGATATGTCTATGACCCAGAAACAGAAAGTGGCTGCAGCGGTCAAAACTGTTTCCCCGACAACATGGAAAGAACAAGTTTCTATAAACCTGTCGAACGCGGATTCGAACGTGAAATAAAAAAGCGTTTCGAATATTGGAATTCATTCAGAAAAAAATAACATCAACTAAAATAAAATTTTAACATTTAATCCAACCTGGATTTCATGCGATTCAAATTCATAATCAAAACGACCAACATATTGCGTATTTCCAAATTGTTTCAAAATTTTGAAATCCAACCACTCTTGATTATCCAATAAATGTGTATTAGTAGATTTACGAAAATCAAATCCAATTCCACCATGCCAATCATATTTGAAACGAAAATATGCTTCGGGAATAAAATCTATAAATGATAAACCACGTGCATCATCAAAAACCCATGTAGATTTCACCGTTCCGGACAAAGTCAGCCCCGTAAATTGTCGTCCAAATCGTAAACCCGCATAATATGAAGAATCCGCATATTCAGGTGTTCGCACATGTGACGCCCCCCATAATTTCAAACCGAACAAGGCATCTGAAATTATGTGCATACTATTGAAACCATGGTTCATACGATATGTTCCACCTATTTCAGTTGCTGAAAAACCATTTTCATGTTCCTTGGTAAAATCAACCTGATAATGCATATTTGCGTGCAGTGCAAAATTACTATTTATTCCATACCCAAGATATTGTCCCACACGCAATTTGTTATCAACGAACGAAACATAAGTATCAGATAAAAAATTATTATCCCCCACCAAGAACAACGGATCAGATGTATCATTAGATAGCAAACTTTTTACCGCTGGTTTTATCTGCTCGTTAACATAGCCTGTTTCAGTTGATGTTGAATAAGAATCCGCAGATTGTGGTGCAACTTGTGGTGCAACAAAAGGCTCTTCGTCGTATTCACCAGCCACAGCTGTATCAGACAACACAACCGGTGCGGCCCCTGCATCAAAAGCAACTATTGACAACATCGAAAATAACAACACAGACTTTTTCATCGCATCAAATCAAACTATTAGAAATGGAATATTAACTGAGCACCAATCTTGTATTCGTTGTAATTCTTGATTTTATAATCACCACGTGTATACACCAAAGCTGTTGAAAAACCACTTGGGTTAACATCATAGTTCATATATTCTTTGACTTTATTGTCTGCTGAATCATACAACACACCCATAGCATACAAATTCAAAGCAAACGAATCAAATGGCTGAATACCAAAGGCACCCTTGATAGTTAATTGATTATGCCAATCATAATTACCAAAGAAAGCTTCACCGTTTAATGTTAAATATTTATTTAAAACTGAAAAGACACCAAAACCACCCTCTATATACATAACATCTTTGGTATTAGTCTTATAAGACATCATCAACCAATCACCGGTATCATCTTCAACATAGGCACCGTAAATATCACCATTTTTCAATCTGGAATATCCGCCACGCGCGACACCATAAAGGGTTGTTCGGTCAATCTTGTACCCCAATTTCAAATCACCAATAAACGAATCAGCGGTATCTTTTTGCGATTGATAATACCCTGCCAACATACCAATCCAATTGGTTGTATCAACAAAACGAGTTTGTAAACCAATACCGAATACATTTAACCCAGAATCAGAATACTTAACACTTGGTTCATTTGTGGACCAATCTTTCAAATTTACTTTGGTTATATCATATTGTCCCATTGCAATAATGGCCAATCTATCCGTAATACCAAAACTAAAATCTTCTTTGATTAAAAATTGTGAAGTTTCGATTTTAGCACTTGCCCCAGTAATAGGACCAGTTGCAACCACAGTGCCATAAGTTGAAGAATTCGGGTCTATATCCAACACGGAACCATTTAACAAATCAAATTCAAATCCATTTTTCGCATACGATAAATCCGTCACAGAACCAAAATTCCCACGTAACGGTTGAAAAAACGGATGCGCCAAGAAATATTTACGTTCCTGGGTTGCATATCTAGTAGTAGTTGTTTCCGTTGTCTGTTTGGTTTTTGCATAATCAGCATATGACGGCGCAACATAACTTTCGCTATAATCACGATTAGGCACATCCGCCCCACGATTTGGCATTTCATAATTCCGCGTATTTGTTTCATATTCACGATTTACAACTTCGTAATCATCATCAACCACGATATCGCGATTTATAACTTCTCTTTGTTGCACTGGGGCACTTGCCACGCGATATTTTTTTCGATTAGATTGATTATAATAAAAATTATCAGTTGGTTTCTGTGCCGTGCTTGCACGTCTGTAAACCCGGGTTGTTGTAGTTTTACGCGTTGTGGTTCCTTCGGCACCGTATGCCATATAAACCGGGGCAACCACAGCAAAAATCATAGCCATCATCATGCTTTTCTTCATAAAAAACTCCTTTCAATTTTCATTGAATTATACCATAAAAAAAGGCTATAAAAAAGACAAAAATAAAAAAATCAGCCAAATATATTTTATATTATATGACGCTTTCCCCCAGCATCAGGACTGCTGATAACCCCTTCGGATTCCATACGTTCAATCAAAGTAGCGGCTTTGTTATACCCAATGCCAAGTCTGCGTTGAATATAAGATATAGTCGGTTTTTTATCACGCAAAACAATTTCTTTGGCTTGTTCATATAAATCATTAGATTTTGCCTCTTTGGACGACACCATCCCGGGAATAGAATCCGCAAAACCACCATCGTCTTCGCTGGTGATACCTTCTGCATATTCTGCTTCGCCTTGTTCACGCAGGAAATCAGCAACACGATTAACTTCTTCACCCGATACAAACGCACCATGTATACGCACGGGCGCACGACCCGCTTCACTAAATAACATATCACCACATGGCAATAATTGTTCGGCACCTTTTTCACCCAACGTAGTCATAGAATCTATATTCGAACGCGCCTGAAAAGAAATACGTGTTGGGAAATTAGATTTGATAACCCCAGTGATAACATCAGCACTGGGTCGCTGGGTTGCCATAACCAAATGAATTCCCGCAGCACGCGCCTTTTGTGCCAGACGTTGAACACACATTTCAACATCTTTGCGCGCTATGGTCATCAAATCTGCAACCTCGTCTATGATAATAACAAGATATGCCATATCTGATAAATCAATCGCACGTGTTTCATATTCAAATTCACCGGTTTCTTCATCGGTTCCAACAACAACTTGTTCAGTTAACACTTCACCACTTTCACGCAACTGGGCAACTTTGGCATTATATTCACCAATATTACGTACGCCCATCTTTTTCAATTTTTGATATCTGTCTTCCATATCACGCACAGACCATTTAAGCGCATTTACAGCTTCGGTCGCATCAGTAACCACAGGCGTAATAAGATGCGGTATATTATCCCACGATGCAAAATCCACGGCCTTTGGATCAACAATCATCAATTTGCACTTATCCGGTGTAAAATGATAAACAATAGATGTGATAATAGATTGCACAAATACTGATTTACCGGACCCCGTACGTCCAGCAATCATCATGTGTGGCATCTTTGCCAAATCATAATAAACCGGTTCACCACTTATATTAACACCCAACGCCAAAGGTATCGCATATTTAGAATTTACAAAAGCAGGATTTGACATCAAAGTCTGATAACGAACAGTCTTGCGGTCCAAATTGACCATCTCTATACCTATATACTGTGTCCCAGGAATCGGCGTAATACGAATTTTTTCGGCAGCCATAGCACGCGTCATGTCACTGGCCGTATCAGTCACTTTGGCAATACGGGTTCCAGGTTCTGGTTCAAATTCATACTGGGTCACAATCGGTCCAGGCTTAATACCAACAACTTTGCCGTAAATACCAAATTCTTCAAAATGATCCTGTAATAATTGTGCAGTTTGTCTGAATTCAGGTGTAATAACATTTTTCCCGAACACTGACTTTTCCAACAACTCTGGGTCGGGCAATTCGTACTCATGCACAACATTTTGATTTTCAGATTTTGTTTTCCGAACAACCTTGCGACGACGTTTTGGTTTTTCTTCTTCATCTTCGTCATCTTCTTCTGGTTCTTCTTCTATTTCTTCTTCTGTATCATCATCTGTAGATTCAACTGGCGCAATTATATGAAAAGCAGACAAAACAACGCGAATTAAACGATATGTTGTTTCAACTGCTTTTTTCACATGATACCATTTCACATGTAATAAAATACCAGCCATAACCAAAAACAAACAAAACAATAATATTCCAACTGGAAACGCAACCATACCCAAAACTGGTCCAACATCAGCCGCAACAATAGCCCCCGCCAGTCCCCCGAAAGTTTTTGACACAGCCATCAATCCCAACCCAGCACTTCCAACACATAATGCAACAAAACCGCGCAACAAATTATATTCAGGTGCCCTTTCTTCGTCCCATCCAATAAATAAACTTACCCCGAAACGTCCCAAACATAAAAACAAAAAAAGCGCTGGAATAAAACCGACCATATATCTTATGAAAGCAATTATATTACCAGTTATTCCCTGATTTCCAAATGATCCATGGGCGCCAAAACCAGATAAATATGGATTAGAAAAAAACAAAGAAAACACCAGCCACAAAGACAGCACCCCAAATACAACCCCCGCGCCCCGCAATGCAAGGTTACGCAACAAAGCGGAAATACTTTCGGGTAAAAAATGTGACTTTTTTTCCATAGGCACCATTTTATCATAAAATCAATGAAAGTGCAAAAATCTATTTGGAATTGATTCTTTTCAATGTAGATTTAACGATAATCGCACACAAAATTCCAACAAAAGCCCCAAAAATAACATCGCTACACCAATGTGCACCAACATACAATCTGGAAAATCCAATGATAACAGCCAATATCCACATCAGCCATTTTACACGTGGGAACAACATACCCAACATACACAACCCGGCGAAACTAGCCGCAGTATGCCCCGACGGCATGGAATTAAATATACTATCAAAAACCCATGGTTCAAAATAAGTTTTTCCCAAAGCATCAAACAACACTGGTCTTGAACGACCAATTAAAACTTTCAATCCACCAGTAATCGCAATAGACAAAAATACCGATGCAAAAACATAAAAAACATAACTATTTTTAATTTTTACAAAAGCATATCTGAAATCATTTTCATTTTTAACAGCTTTATAAACAAAAAATGCCAATACTGAAATAAATGATGCAAAAAACCATACTTTTACACTGAATATCTTTCCAAGCAAAAGAAAAAAACTACACAAAAATCCGCTAGTTATTGTCCAAACATTACAATCTGGTTTATGTATCAGTGTGTGCAACACCTTATCCCCCCCCATTAAACCAGCAACCACACCCAAGACGGTTAAACAAACCAAAACAACAACCGACTTCCAATTAACCAAATTAACTTTTTTCATAAACATTTTATAAATCCATCAATTCGTTATATATTCTTTTGTTTGTTAAAATCTCTGCACTAACAGCACCAGCCACAGCATCTTCGTCAACACCAGAAATAATATCAGGACATGCCCTGCGCAAAGATTTCACATCAACATCTTTGTCTTGGTTATAATCATGCGCATTGAAATGTCCGTTCATGATATTTACAAAGAACGCTTGTTGTTCGGAAGTATTTCTTATATTAGATAAACACACAAGTGGAAAAACACCACGACCATCCAGAACATTTCCCTGACCAGTTTTTATAGATTTATTAAACAATTCTAAAATTCCATTATTTTTCAATTGTATACGACTAGCCTTTCTTGCACGTCCAGCCGTTGGCGTTCCAACTAAAACACCACGCTTGTTTTCATAAAAAGCGGATGCCAAGGCTTCGGCTGTACCACGTGTTGAATCAGATGTTAAAACAACCACAGGAACCTGGGTCACAGCGTCCCCCCCCGGTATAACCTCTAATTCATCCACAGCGGTTTCAGATATTACCATAACTGGCTTTTGACCGATAAATAACCCAGCTAACTTTGCAGCTGCTTTTTCATCTTCGCCGCTACTGGCACGCAAATCCAAAATCACACCGGCCACATCCGGATATTTTGCCAATGCTTCATTAACAATATTAACAGCACCATCTGATATATTATGAACAACTATTTCCAATACTTCATTTCCAGCCTCATTAGATGTGCGATATATAATATCTGCATCTGCTGATACAACTGTTGCGCGTCGCAAAGTAACATTTCTATTTCCAAAGGGTGTTAATAACTTAATTTTTACTGTCCCAGAATTATACCCAGATAACACACTGGCTAAATCGCCATCGGTCATATTTAAAACCCGCATACCATTGATTTCTGAAACAATATCACCATCATTTATCCCAGCGACATCCGCAGGTGAATTTTTAAACACCCCAGTTACACGTAAATTTCCACGTTCATCGCGTCCACCTTCGAACCCCAGACTGGTTAACATTTTTGATTCTGCATTTTTGATTTCGTCTTCGGAATAAACATACGAACCATTTTCATCAATACCTGATAACAAAGCATTTACAACAACATTATATAAATCAACATCACGCAGTGAATGCAATCTAGCATCTTTTTGACGCATACGTAAAACCAAAGCGGTTGTAATTTCCCCATATGCCTTCCAATCTTTTTTATCCGGATATGGAAAATTACCAATCAAGTCATCATCCCACACCAAAACAACACGTTCCCCAGTTGCAGCAATATGCGCCTTTGGATTCAGTCGTTCCAGACTTTCAATAGCAACCTCTATGTTTTTCCCGGCCCAATTAACACTATCTAACTTTTCATAAATTTCTGAAAAAACTTCGGAAACACGAAATACGTTTAAACCATCTTGAATCGGGTCATTTTCATAAAACAAATCAGCCCCAATTAACCTAATTGGAAACAGCCCCAGAACCAAAAACAGAAATAAATTTGATATTTTCATTATTTTTCTCTCCTTTGTCCTTTTTTGATTCTGGTGCAATTATTAATAATCTGTTTCTCTTAAATTAAAGTGATACAAAATTACATTAGAAATATAAATACTTGTCAAAGTTCCCATTATTATAGAGAACGTCATAGCAATTGCAAATTCTTGTAACATTTGTCCACCAAAAATATAAATACCAACCATGGCCAAAATAGTAGATACACTGGTCATAACTGTTCTGTATAACATTTCATTAACAGACAAATCAATAACATCAGACATTGGCATTTTGTGATATTTTTTAATATTTTCATCAATTCTGTCGTAATTAACCACTTTGTCGTTAATGGAATAACCAACACCCATTAAAATCACAGCAATAGCAGTCTGATTAAATTCCAATCCTACAATAGAAAAGAAACCAAACATTAAAATCAAATCCAATATCAACGACACAAAAGAACCAACTGCATAACCACCGCGATATTGAATCCAAATATATACAGACATCAAAACAAATGACACTAATATAGCCAATATACCACCGCGTATCAGTTCACCACCAATTTTTGGACCAACAACCTGCACCTGAGAATATTCAACACGATTGCCCAAAATATTTTTAATTTCCCCAACACGAGCGTTTAATTGTTCATCGGTTGAGCCCTTTGGCAATCCAACACGCAACAATACGGCATTATTATCGACCGCTTGTAATTCAGGTTTAAATTCCGCCAAATCTGTACGCATTTTATCAATAGTATAATCAGCGACCACAGGTGTAACCTCCATTGAAATTCCACCCGAAAAATCTATGCCATAATTAAAGCCTTTGAAACATATAGACAATATAGATAACAACACACAAATCCCAGAAACCCAATAGGACAATTTGCGATATTTCATAAAATGCAATTTCATAACTAACTCCTTTTGCACTTATTTATTTCTTATATAACCAATTTTTTTACTTTTACCGTTCATATACCAATCTATGATTAAACGGGACAAAAGCAAGCATGTAAACAACGTGGTCATCACACCAATAGACAACGTAACTGCGAAACCACGAATTGGCCCGGCACCGAACTGGAACAAAATCAACGCACAAATCAAATTAGTTAATTCACCATCCAACACAGTTTTTGTTGAACGCGTAAATCCGTAATCCACAGCGCGTAATGTCGGCGCACCTGCACGAACTTCGTCCCTTATTCTTTCAAATGGTAAAATATTAGCATCAACCGCCATACCCAACGTTAACACGATACCAGCAATACCCGGCAAAGTTAACGTTGCACCAAACAAAGCAGAAATACCGATAATCATCATTAAATTAACGATTAAAACAATATCGGCAACAAACCCAAAGAATCCGTAAAGCAATAACATAAACACTAATACAAAAATTACACCAACTGCGGAACCAATTTTACCAGATGCAATAGTATCAGCACCAAGACCCGCGCCAACGCTGCGCTCTTCTATAACTTTCAATGGTGCCGGCAAAGCCCCTGAACGCAACAAAACCGCTAAATCTTTTGCCTCTTGCAAAGTAAATCCACCGGAAATCTGACCACGTCCCCCAGGGATTGGTTCACGAATATTTGGTGCAGACAAAACCTTGCCATCCAAAACAATCGCGAAACGTTCATTAACATGTTCGGTTGTTAATTTTGCAAATCTGCGCGCACCTGCTGAATCAAATTCAGTTGTAACAACCGGCATATTATTTTGGTCAAATGATGCCTCTGAATTTTTCAAACTATCACCTGAAACCTCTACATGAGAATACACAGGAACCATCTGTGCTGGATTTTCCATATACGGCAAAAAATCCGTTCCAGACGGCGCATGCCCGGACGCCAATTGTTCACTTGTGATATTTTCATTTACCAAATGAAAAGTCATCTTAGCAGTCTGCCCAATTAACTCTTTGATATGTTCTGGATTATTAACCCCGGGCAATTGAACCAAAATATATTTTCCGCCCTGGGATTGAATAGAAGGCTCTTTCGTCCCCAACGCATCAATACGACGACGAACAATTTCAATACTACGCGACATAGCATCACTTATCATTTCTTCACGTGCTTTGGCGGTATAGGCCACAATCAAATTTTTACCATTTGATGAAATATCAACATTATTACCCAAAACACTTCTCAAACGACCTTTGGCTTTTGATACCATACCGTCGTCACGAACATTCAAACTGACCCCGTCATCGGTATTACGTAAATCAGAAAACCTGATAACCCCCTTGTCACGGTCAATCAACGCACTGCGCACTTCGTCATATAATTGAATATTTTTTTCTTTTAACATGACACTGGTATCAACTTCTAATAAAAGTTGCGCCCCACCCTTTAAATCCAATCCCAAAGGAATCGGTTTAATCCACGATGGAAAATATTTTGCAGATGACGGAACCAAAGTCGGCACAGCCAACAATACCCCAAACACAGCAATTAAAATAATAACCAATTTTTTCCACATAACACATACCCCCAATTATTCGACATTTGCAACTGCGTGTTTGTTCATTTCAACAACTACACCCTTGGCAATTTCAACATCTATCGTTTTTTCGTTAACTTTCTTCACAGTTCCATAAATTCCAGCAGCTAAAACCCGACTACCCACTTTGATAGAATCAAGCATTTTCTGGTATTCAGCCATACGTTTCTTATTTGGACGTATCATAAACAGATACAAAATAGCCATAACAAATAAACAATACAAAATCATAGTCCACGTCCCAGACTGTGCCTGAACAACATCAGGATTAACCGCGGCTAGATTTTGACCTGCTTCAATAGTTTGATTCATGAAATATCTCCTTTTTTATAACGCAAGATTAGTAAAAAAAAGCAGATAAGTAAAGCAAAAACATACTACAACGGTGAAGCGGTACAAAGTGCCAAAAAGGGGTAAAAATCCCCACCCGGGGTGGCTTGAAAAATATTATCACAACGAAACAACCAGAATACCCCCTTCGTCTTGTGACTGGGGTCACAAGCCACTTCCCCACGGGGCAGAATCTTTGCGTTGGAGCCGAGAGCTAATTCTCCCCCACCGGGGGAGTGTCGCAACGCGCCGATGGGGGTATTAGTTCGTATACTGCCCCAAATCAACACTATCGTCATATACCGAATAAGTAACACCATCATATTGAAGTTTTAATTTACGTTCCGTTCCGCGTGTCATTGGAACGTCCAGTGTTGTCATATTACCAAAATAATCGGCGATACCGTCTTGGTCAATATCAACATGTAATGCGGGGGTGGTCTTTTTCACACTGTGTAAATAAACCACATTGTCACCAATATGTAAAATCCGCCCACATTGTGCCGATTCCCACATACCGCTTGGCGCGAACAACCCCGATGCGCATGAAACTATCCCCTGCGGCACGGTTTCATTAAAACTATACGTCCCACCACCGCAATAACTATCCACCGGACATATACTGCATTCTGTTGCATTCGCTGGCAGATAACTACCAATTTGGCACACATATTGATTTGCGACAAATACAGGATACATATTACCATACCAATTATCACAACCAGCGATTCCGTCGGTTGGGACAAGATCTGTTATGATTAAATTTATTCCTTGGTTGATGTTTTCATTATACATGTACGTTCCACCGCTACAGTTATATCCAGGTCTGCATTCTTCACATGCGACGGCATCCGCTGGCAAATAATAACCTGAATCACATGCATATTTGTTTATAAAGAACACTGGATACGCATTATTATATCGTTCATGACAACCGTTCGAAACATCTTCAATAACATACCCAAATGCAAAATTGACATTTAATATTATCATCAAAAATATAAATAATTCTTTCATTGTGTTATTCCCCTATTATAATGCAGGCCCCGCGATAAAATCACCAGTGCCAGCATTATAAAAAAATGTATTACTGACTTTGTCGTACAAGCATGCAACACCGTCATAATCAAGAACAGGTATAAAGTCACGAACAAGAGTGTTGTTTGCCCAAATTCTGCTGCTATAAAAATAGCCACTTGAATATGAAGAACTCACCTTATTAACACTAAAAATATATAAAGTCCCTCTTGAAACAGATTTGTCATAATCTAAAGTATATTCTTGTCCATCAAGTGAACAAAAACCAGATGAAGACATTCTATACAAATGACGATTAAACGGATTTGTGGTTAACCGTGTTTCTTGATTGTTCCCTGACGCTTGTATTCCTACAGTTGTAGCATTTTTTATATCAAACTTTATCCAACTTCCCACGCCATGACCAGAATAGTTATAATTATTTCCAGATGAAGCAAAAGCAAAATCCAATTGCCATTCAAAACTTGAATTATCACCTGGATTTACCCCCGTATCAATCCATTGTGTTCCGGTCGATTTGATATATTCAATCTGGTTATAAAATGCCCAACCTTTGAAAGTATATCCACGTCTAGTTGGTGATGCGGGTAATATTAAAGTTCCACCAACTGTGCACATTGTTGTATCATACACCGTGCCATCGGTATTGTACCATGTAACATTCATTGTTTCAGCCATACCGATACCAACAATACCGATGTATACGCAAATTGTAATTAAAAATTTTTTCATTCTTTGTTCCTCCTTTTTTTTGATAATAAAAAACCACCGAAAACATCAGGCGGTTGGAGGTTCAGAACAATTTGAATCGAAAATTGCGTGCTTATTTTATCGGCAATACTACCGATATTATTCGACAGCCCTCCAACCGAACAAGTTGGAGTTCCAATCCATGTCTTAATTACACACGGACACGATTCAACACGGGTTCTGACGCCCCATCACAAGAATCCCCTGTGACGCATACACTTTACCAAAAAACAAATATTCTATGCAAGATTATTTTTACATTATGCCCGTTCGAACATAACATCTAATTCAGATATCGGGATAACCTTGTACACTGGACGTCCATGATTACATTCGCCACCGCGTTCGGTTTTTTCTATATCCCGCAAAAGCGCATTCATTTCATCAATATTTAACCTACGCCCCGCACGCACAGAATGATGACACGCATAATTGGCTAATTTTAAATGCAATTTTTCACCCAATTTTGACGAATGTCCATACGCGCGCACTTCATCAGCAATTTCATGAAAACACTTTTCCCAATTTAAATCCCAATCGGCGGGCTTTTCAAATATAGCAATTGCATTGTCACCAAAAGAATCAACCTGTAACCCGGTATCTTTTAATTCATCAGATATAGTTAACACTGCAATAACATCTTCGCTTTTTAAATTGACAACTATTGGTGTCAAAAGTGGCTGAGATTTTATTGTATGTGCGCGCAATTTTTCATATGTAATACGCTCGTGCGCGGCATGTTGATCAACAATAACAAAACCATCTTTGTTTTCAGCCAAAATATATTTATTATTTAACTGTCCAATTACGCGCCCCAATGGCAAATCAAAATCGTCGGTAAATATTTGCGAAATATCTTTTGATTCGGATACTTTATCATTTAAATTTTTTTCAAAATTATTTTCACAAAAACCATGCGGTTCACAAACACGGTTTTTTATATAATTATTTTCAAATACCGGACGTGTTTGCACAAATTGATGAACACGCGGTATTTCAAAACCGGTTTGTGAAAAACTATTTTTTTCTACATTTTGATTCAAAGTTTTTGACAACGCATCACGTAAACTTTTTACTATAAAAGAACGAACATGTGTCGGTTCCAGAAAGTGAACCTCGGTCTTTGCGGGGGATACATTTACATCAACATTATTTGTTGGCAAATCCAGATATAACACACATAGCGGAAATTCACGAGCATGCATAACATCCATATACGCAGCACGCAACGCCGTCACCAAGACTTTATCTTTGACCGAACGACCATTTACAAATAAATATTGGTCAACCGACGAAGCGCGACGTAAAATTGGATTTGATACAAACCCACGAAGACGCATATCAGATGACGATGAAAAAACATCTATATCCAACATTTGTCCACGAACATCATCACCCATAATAGCAACTATGCGTTCCATTAAATCCTGATTTTTCGGGAACCGCCATTTGTTATTTAATACAAAACCAACATCAATTCGTGAAAGTGCCAAACGTTTAACAACATCCAACACAGCCAACATTTCCGATTTATCAGTATGCAAAAACTTTAACCGTGCGGGCGTATTAGCAAATAAATTTTCGACACGTATACGTGTTCCGCTTTCCCATGATGACGGTCGAATCTCGCCAGTTTTAGCATCCAAATGCCAACCATTTGAATCCAATCCATTATTTGTATCAATAGTCATATCTGACACAGATGCAATCGACGGTAATGCTTCGCCACGAAACCCCATATAATTGATATTTAATAAATCATCATTTGGTAATTTAGATGTAGCATGCCTTAAAATGCAATTTTTTAAATCATCGCGCGACATTCCACCACCATTATCAATGACAGAAATTAACGTACGTCCACCATCAACAACATCTATTACAATTTCATCAGCACCCGCATCCAGCGCATTTTCGACTAATTCTTTAACCACACTGGCGGGACGTTCAACCACTTCACCAGCGGCGATTTGATTAACCAGAAAATCAGGCAACACACGTATCGACATAAAAAATATACTATTCCTTGAATTTCACATCAACGATTTCAAATTCTTTTTCGCCACTTGGCAACCGCACCGTACAGGTATCACCAACACAATGCCCAATCAAAGCACGCCCAACCGGCGAAGTACACGATATAACCAATCGACCATCAGATTCTATGTCCGACAAAATACGACATTCCATTTTATTGCCGTCTTCGTCTTCGGTGATAACTTTGGCACCAAAAACAACGCGATTCCCGGACAAACTATCCACATCTATAACCTGGGCATTTTCAATAACATTTTCGATAAATTGAATACGTTTATCAATCTGACGCTGTTTTTCCTTGGCAGCGCTATAATCCGCATTTTCAGACAAATCCCCCAACGAACGCGCCCATTGAACAACGCGTAATATTTCAGGTCTTTGGTTTTCTTTTAAATCTTTTAATTCTTTGACCAGCGCATCAAAACCCTGGCGTGAAATTGGTTTCTTTTCCATAAAATAATCCTTAACATTTTTGTATTAACAATAAACCATAAAATTTAATTTTGCAATTATGATTTCAAACTATTATACTATATCATTATGCCAAGATTAAAACCATCAGTTTTGACCAGGTTTCTTATCCGTCGTTTTTTTGCCAGTTTTTTTCTGGTGATGTTGACGGTGTGTGGGATTATATTCGCGGTTACATTTGTGGAAAGACTATCTTCAAACCCCGACGCGTATTCTACACTGGTAGATGCCTGGGTCAGATTATTGGAATATATCCCAATGTTTTTACCTTTGGCGGTATTTATGGGAACGTTATTGGCATTTTATAATCTGACCAAATCTTCGGAACTAGTCATAATATCTGGGGGTGGATTATCACAATATCAAATTGCAAAGCCGTTTTTATTTGGTGCTTTTTTAATTGGGTTTATCGCGACAACACTTGTAAATCCATATTCAGTAAATTTAACAACGCGAAATTTAACAAACCACCAATTAAAGTTAATAGATGATGCAATATGGCTACGCGAAACATCTGATTATGGATTTTTAACTGTCCGCGCACACGGTATAAAAACAACCACTGATAAGAAAATAGATTTCAAAAATGTCACTATTTTTCTGCAAAGTTCCGATTTTAAACTAACCGAACGCATCACATCGGATTCCGCAATATTATCAAATGATGGATTGGACATAGCAAAGGCAACTATCATTGATTCAAACGGCGTGACAAAAAAAACGTCTAAACACATAGATACTAAATTAACCCCACAAACAATATTGGACAGATATTTACAGCCCGACCAGATTTCGTTTTGGAATCTGCCTGGATTTATAAAAAAAATGAATTCTATCGGGGCAATAACTCGTGAACACCGTGTCCAGTTTTGGACTTTGCTGTTTTTGCCGTTAAATATGATAGCAATGGTTATGTTGGGTATCGCATTTTCACAAACAAAACAACGCAGAAATTATAGTTTTGGTGTCAAATTCAGTCTGGGTATTATAACATGTTTTGCATTATATTTCATAGTCAATTTATTTAATGCACTTGGGAAAACAGGCGCCCTGCCACCAATAATCGCGATTGTTGCCCCACAAATTATTATTATCGCGGGGGCTTGCGTATTTATAACAAGTTTTGATACAATATAAATTCACAATACAAAGGATTTGACGATGCCTATACGCAGAAAAAGAACTAATTACAAAAGATATTTAATCTGTGCAATTATAATAACTCTGTTGGTTTTGATGCTGATATCGTTTTCAGCAAACAAAGAAATCACAGAAATAGTTTTGTTCCCATGAACTATATAGAAATATTTTTAGAGGCACTTTCCGCAGAAAAAGGACGTAGCAAACAAACATTGTCTGCGTATGAATCTGATTTACGCGCGACACAGAATAAAATTGGTAATTTATTAAAAGCAACCCCCACCGATATCCAAAACTATTTGTCGCATTTACCGGATAAACCATCATCCATAGCGCGAAAAACTAGCACTCTGCGAACATTTTACAAATTTTTAATGTTAGAAAAGATAATCGATAAAAATCCGATGACGAATATCGAATTACCAAAACATGAAAAAACTTTGCCGAAATATTTAAGCCCCCACGAAATAGAATTATTGATATCTTCATCTGGGGATATAAAAACATCAACCCGATTGCGTTGTATGATTGAATTGCTTTATGCATCTGGATTGCGGGTTTCTGAATTATGCGAATTGCCAATGTCCGCAAACTTGGGCGATAGATTGTTAATCCATGGCAAAGGCGCCAAAGAAAGACTTGTTCCCATGCACGAAGCCGCCCAAGACGCACTGCATAAATGGTTACAAATTCGTGGTGATATTGATTCTAAATATATATTTCCAACAAATTCGAAATTAGGCCATATAACACGCGATGGTTTTTTCAAGATATTAAAAAAATGTGCGGTTTTATCGGGCATAGAACCAGAACGTGTATCGCCACACGTTTTGCGCCATTCGTTTGCATCACATCTATTGGCGGGGGGTGCAAATCTACGTATAATCCAAACGATGCTGGGACATGAAGATATTTCAACGACACAAATATACACACACGTTTTACCTGAAAAATTACGTGATACTGTTGAATCTGCACATCCATTGGCACATAATGAAATCAAGGATATATAAAAAATGATAACAAAATGCGATCATCCGGGCTGCACCAAAGCAGGCACTTGCCGCGCCCCAAAAACACGTGATTTAAAAGAATATTGGTGGTTCTGTAAGGAACATGCCGCCGAATACAATAAAAATTGGAATTATTATGCCAATATGAGTGCTGATGAAATTGATGCAGAATGGGAACGCGAAACATTTGGAATTGCCGACAAAGACAAAGCCCAGGCAAACAAAAACGAAGCAGATTATGTAAAATTTCTTAATGATTTTATATCCGGGCGTTCTTCGTTTGATAAAATGCCGACTAAAAAAACCGTGCCGTCTGCAATCGTATCTGCATTTCAAGTTTTTGATTTACCAATAACATCATCTTGGAATGAAGTCGGCAAAAAATATCGCGCTCTTGCAAAAAAGCATCATCCAGATACAGCCACAAACAAAGAATCTGCCACAACAGAATTTACCAGAATAACAACCGCATACGAAACATTAAAAAAATATTTCAAAAAATAAATATCCCCGATCGGGGGCGGAATACCCCCCGCGCCGTTCCGACCCTCTTCCCCAGTGGGGGCGAATTCCAAAGAGTTAATTCTCCCCCAGCGGGGGAGTGGCGCAACGCGCCGAGGGGGGTATTAGTTCGTATATTCACTCAAATCAACACTATCGTCATACACCGAATAAGTAACACCATCATATTGTAATTTTAATTTCTTGTCCGTTCCATGTGTCATCGGAACGTCCAAAATTGTCATATTACCGAAATAATCGGCGGTGCCGTCCAAATCAATATCAACATGTAATGCGGGTGTTGTCTTTTTCACACTGTGTAAATAAACCACGTTTTCGCCAATATGTAAAATACGCCCGCATTGTGTTAATGACGACATGCCACTTGGGGCAAACAATCCCGCACCACATGAAACTATCCCCTGCGGCACAGTTTCATTAAAGGTATACGTCCCGCCAACACAATAACTATCCACCGGACATATTACACAGCCGTCATAATTCGCCGGCATATAATATCCGGGGGTACATGTATGTTGATTTGGTTCAAAAGATGCAAAAAAATATCCGCCATCATCAAACAATGCTTTATCGCACCCTTGTGGCACATTTTCAACAAATGAATTTGCATAAAATATGCCTTGGTTTGTAAATTCATTAAAAGAAAACGTTCCGCCATTACAGGTGTGCCCTGACAAGCATTTTTGACATCCGTCTGCATTTACCGGCACATAATAACCAGTATTGCAAGTATACACATTTGGTTCAAACCAAGCAGACATTGTCCCAACGGCATCATAAAAATTACACCCATCAGGTATGTTGTTTGTGTACAAATTTGCATATGCGAAATTCGTAGAAAACAAAGACAATATAACAATTTTATTACATTTATTTAACATTTTGAAATCCATTTATCAATTGATTGTTGGACCGGGGATAAAAACACCTGTGCCACTATTTTGAAGGAATGTGCCACCGACTGTATCAAACATACCTATTGCACCATCTGTATTTCGACGAACCGGGACAGCATTAAAAGCCAACAAACCATTGTCATATATTTTGTAATAATATATTCTACCAATAAATGGATAGCTTCCTGCTCTCCCATGGGCAAACAATACCAGACCCGTGTCACAAGTATTTGATCTGGCCGTTGCACCTGTTTGTATACTTGTATTGTTTATGGATATAGAAAAAGTATTCGCATCATAATTATTATTTATCACGACATCTACTTTTTGGTTAACTTCGTATGATGTGGACGCAGAAAAGTCTGGTGATTGTTCGTATATTCTCCAAATCCCTCCGGGTGATTGCCAAAATTGAATCCGACCACAGGCCATTTGTGAAGCATGCCGTTCTGAATACGTAGTTGCCGTAGCCTGAATTGAAAAATAGTATGTCACATTTTGTGTTAATGGGATATAATCCGTATTTATATATTGGGTTCCATCGGATTCAATATATTCCAACAATGAATATGGCCCCCAACCAACAAAATGATATCCATATTTTGTTGGGGTTGTGGCTGGAATTATTAAATCCCCACCAACGGTGCAAGTCGATGTATCATAAACAGAGCCATCAACCATCCAATTTACATTCATCGTGTCTGCGATTACCAGATTGATTACGCCAAAACAAGCGCAAATCGAAATCAAAATTTTTTTCATTGCTATTTTCTCCCATGGTTTTTGCAAAAAAATACCGCACAAAAAGAGCGGTCGGGGAGTTGGTGTCAACACATGAATGTTTCCGCGCCTTACAGCTAACGGCTCCCCAACCATAGGTCAGGGACGATAACGGTGCAAAAACACCGATACATCTTGCTTTTAACGATGCATTCGCACCGCATGTGTGGGCCACCACAGCCCCGAACCCAATCCCTTGGATTCAAAAAAAATTATATATCAAAGATAGAAAAAACACAACTTGAAAATTTTAATGTTCCAATTTACTGTAAATTTTAGCGAATTCAATACCGATATGCTCCTGGATTAAAATCACAATTTTTTTACAATTGATTACGTCAAAAGATTATTATTTCTTATTTTATATTTGCAAGAAACGCTTTTTATGCTATGATTCCACGGATAAAAACAATAGGAAAAAAAGATGTATGATGTAATTATATTGGGTTCGGGACCGGCTGGATTGACTGGTGCAATATATTGTGGACGCGCAAAAAAGACTGTTTTGTTGTTGGCTGGCGAAAGATTAGGTGGTCAAACCGGGGAAATTGCAACATTGGAAAATTATCCGGGTTGGCATGGTTCCGGAATGAAATTGATCAATTTCATGAAAAAACAGGCGGAATCTTTTGGAACAAAAATAGAATTTACGTCTGCAACTGATATCAAATTTAATGATGATGGAACATACACTACTATTTGTGATAACGGAAAAAGTTTTGATTCAAAAACAGTTATTCTGGCAACTGGTGCACGTGCGCGCAGATTGGAAATAGATGGTGCTCGTGAATTTTTCGGACATGGGGTTTCATATTGTGCGACATGCGATGGATTTTTCTATTCTGGACGTGATGTATTGGTAATTGGTGGTGGAAATGCCGCATTAAATGATGCGCTGTATTTGGCTGACGTTGCAAAAAACGTGACTATTGTTTATCGCAAATCTGAATTTACCCGTGCCGAAGCGGTCCTGCGCGAACGTGTCGCGGAAAAACAAAATATAAAGTGCGTATATAACACGGAATTAAAATCTATTGCGCAAAAACCAGATTCAGATAAATTAGTTGCAACTACTAACACTGGCGATACAATGGAATGTGACGGAATTTTTGTTGCTATTGGCCACGAAGCAAACACGGACTATCTATCTGAATCCATAAAACGTGATGATATGGGACGAATTGATTCTGATAATTTACCAGACGGCATGTTTATTGCTGGTGACGTCAAAAGCGGTATTCAAATGCAAATTGCCACTGCCGTTGGAACGGGGTGCAGTGCCGGTATGGACGCAATAAAATATTTAAATTCTAAAGAATAAGGGATAAAACAATTACTGGGCAACAGAACTAAGATTGGCTTATCGCAGCATAGTTAAACGAATCCGGATGGAAAACATTAAACCACAAACAAAAAATTGCCCAAATGGGCAATTTTTTATAGACAATTTATTAACGATGCATTGATTTTTTTATTTCACGTACCGGCGCTGCACAAATTTCCTTTGTTTTGACGTATAAACCGGCTAAGCGCCCAGATATAGATGAATCATAATTTCTTGAATCAAACCTGATATCATTGACAGTTAACATATAAATATTTGGTTCCAGGTTAGATTCATATATTTCAAAACAATTCTGTTGACCGTTATAAACATCGTGCTGGGGTGTTAATGGAAAGTTATAAACCCACGTTCCCTTCATTTCTAGAATTTCGGAACATTTGTCCACCATCATACCCATCAATTCATTATTAGGTAACGGAGCATATTTCACATTTTTATCCCCGCAAATTTTACCCAAATAAGTCAAAGCTTTTAAATGCTGTTCTCGTGTTATTCCATCTAACATTTTAAAAATCCTTTTATAAATATACGCCTACACTATAACCCAAAATATATAATTGTCAAATTTTTTTAATATAATTTGTTGAAATATGAAAAATATGGTATAATATATCCATTTGCAAAAAACAAAGAAGAGTCAAATGAAAATACGTAATATTGCAATTATCGCACACGTTGACCACGGAAAAACCACTTTGGTCGATAATATGTTGAAACAAGCGGGAACTTTCCGCGAAAACGAACACGTTGAAGATCGCGTCATGGACAGTGGCGATATTGAACGCGAACGCGGGATTACTATATCCGCAAAACCAACATCTATCCAGTGGGGCGAATACAAAATTAACATCGTAGATACCCCGGGACATGCTGATTTTGGTGGCGAAGTAGAACGCATTTTATCCATGGTTGACGGCGTAGTGCTATTGGTGGATAGTGCCGAAGGCCCCCTACCCCAAACTAAATTCGTATTAAGCAAAGCATTAAAATTAAATCTGCGTCCGATTGTTTGCATCAATAAAATAGACCGATCTGATGCCCGTCCAGACGAAGTTTTAACCGAAACATTTGATTTGTTCGATAAATTGGGTGCAACTGATTCACAACTTGATTTTCCGTATCTTTATGCGTGTGGAAGGGACGGTTGGGCAATTCGTGATTTAAAAGACATCGATAATCCAAACAAAGATTTAACACCATTATTCCAATTGATTGTTGATCATGTTCCCGCCCCAGATTGCAATGGAACACGCTGTCAATTGGACGCACCATTTACTATGCTGGCAACAACATTAGAAGCTGATCCATACGTAGGTCGTATTCTGACTGGAAAAATTGAATCAGGAACTGTGCGTGTTGGTCAATCCGTCAAAGCTATAAACATGGCGGGTGAATTTGTTGAAAATGCAAAAATCACAAAAATCATTGAACACCAAGGCGTAAACAAAGTTTCCCGCGAAAGTGCATCTGCGGGTGATATTGTGGTTATCGCTGGTTTTTCAAAAGCAACTGTGGCAGACACGCTTTGCGACCCATCTGTCACAGAACCAATCCCAGCCATGCCAATTGACCCACCGACTTTGACCATGACATTCTTTGTGAACACATCACCTTTGGCGGGTAAAAGTGGTAAAAAATTAACATCACGTATGATTGGTGAACGCCTTTTCCGCGAAGCCGAAACTAATATCGCACTGCGTGTCACACAAAGCGCGAACAACGAAGCATTTGAAGTATCGGGACGTGGTGAATTACAATTGGGAATTTTAATTGAAACTATGCGTCGCGAAGGATTCGAATTATCTGTATCACGTCCACGCGTTGTTATGAAAACAGATGAAAATGGGGAAAAATTAGAACCTATCGAAGAAGTTGTTATCGACGTAGATGATGAATTCAGCGGTGTAGTTATTGAAAAAATGACTAAACGCAAAGCAACCATTACCGAAATGAAACCATCGGGAATCGGTAAAACCCGTATTGTGTTTTCTGCCCCGTCACGCGGGTTAATCGGATATCTATCTGAATTCAGAACCGACACACGTGGCACAGGAATCATGAATCGTGTATTTGATAAATATGATTCTTATCGTGGTCCAATTACACAATATCGTCCGGGTGTTTTGGTATCTATGGAAGCAGGCACCACAACAACCTATGCCCTGCATAATCTTGAACCACGTGGTGTTTTATTTGTTGGTCCCCAAGTAGAAGTTTATTCCGGAATGATTGTCGGCGAACACAGCAAAGAAAATGACATCGAAGTTAACCCAGTTCGTGGGAAACAATTAACAAATGTTCGTTCTGTAACCGCCGATGAAAAATTATTCTTGGCACCGCCACGGAAGATGAGTTTGGAAGAAGCGCTGTCTTATATCCAAGATGATGAATTGGTAGAGGTAACCCCCGCAACAATCCGTCTGCGTAAAAAAGAATTGGATAGTGGCAAACGCAAAAAGGCATATCGTTTCGCTGAAACGGATTAAAAAATACCCGCATTTGGCGGGTATTTTTTATACTATTCCCAATTTATTTTTTAACCAACGTCTATAAACACTACGATTATACCGTCCAGGAATAAAACATGATGATATACGAACAATTTTGTGTTTAATAAATTCCACTATTTTTGTTCCATGTTCGCCCTGATATTTCGACAAAGCAGTATCATATTCCTGACGTGCAATATCATCAACTTCAAAATCTTTATCATTTGTTTTGAATCCAAAATCTTTGAAAAAATCACGCATATTTTCATTAACACCTATAATCTGTGGCATATTAAAACCATGACCTGTTTTTACACGTTCCACAGACGAATTTATAAACACACTATTTAATCCACAGGTTTCATTCAACAACCATTGTGTCGGCGCATTATCATCATATATTTTATTTCTTTTTATTTGAATAACTGTGCCACCCGCTTTCATAAATAAAGCCATATGCAATGCAGTCCCTGCACATCCGGCCAAAAAATTACAATCTTTGATTGTCGCAATTTGTTCTTTCAATGACATTGTTTCAGGATAAATAACTTTAAATCCATTTCTTTCAAATATCTTTTGAACTTTTTCTTCGCCGTACGTTTTACGTGTGTTTAATTTAGCACGCGAAACATAAACTTTGTCATAAACCTTTTCGTTATCTTTCACAGATTTTGCCATCTTGGCAAAAGTTTCTCCAAATGCCTTAGACGAATATATAGGAATATTAAATCCCTGAACCGGGACGTAAACATTTTTAAACTGTGTTGTGCGATCCAAAACTAAAATATTTTTACGCGGTATTCCCAACAATTCTAAAAATACTAACATATATTCCGGCACGGGTTCCACAGATTTATTGTTAATTAAAACAAATTTCATCTTTTGATATTTTTTATCCAATGCTGCATAAGCACGATTTAAATGTTCCAATAAAAAATGTCCGAATTGCGGATAAACATTGCCAACAAAAACAACATCTTCGTCCACATATGGAATATCAGTATGCTTAAAATTTGGAATAAATTGTCCATTATTTTTGCGAACCTGACGTGATGATTTCACAAATTCATAGTTTTTATCAAACACGCCGAAACCACGTAATTTTTCGTTAACTATTATACCATTTGGATATTCATCAATTTTAACATCACGCATATATTGATTACGCGTTTGGCGATTAAACCATTTTTTCCATGACTTTTCGGCATAAATTTTAAGTTCCATAAAAAACCCCCTTACCATATTTACAATAAATAATCAGGTTCCGCCTTGGCTACACCAGCATAAACACCCGTATAGCCGTGGATATATGACAATTCAAACATATCGGTTGTATCGAATTTCATCATCGCTTGAAACACAGCTTGTTCCGTAGAAACCAATCTGTGATTTTTCATTATCTTGCGCACCGTTTCAAATTGATTATAAAATTTATGTATGTTTTCTGCAGTCGCCATCACACTGCACGCAGGCACATCATAATCAGCATTTATCATCGCGATATCCAACAAATTTTGTTTAACCAACGAATACCGTGTTGCAGGCGGAATTGGTTTACTAAATTTCTTATATATTCTATAAATAAAATTCGGGACACCGTGTGGACGTGTTTTTCCCAATGTTGGAGATATAGTAATACGAACACGTTCTGGTTTTGCCCCAATAGTCCCGTTCCAACCATACCAAAAGTTTTCATACATCGGATGAAAAGACCCAGCATCCAACCACATAAAATATTTAGTTTTAAATTTATTACGCGTTGCCGCCCATTCCATAACAGACGGTTTCGCCATAATCACCATCAAATAATCAATCCATTGTTCTGGGGTTTTATGATGGAACAAATAGCCGACATTCCCACGCATACCATGTAAAATATCTAACCATTCTGCACGTTCTGGATAATGGGGCAATTCATCAAAACCCATCACATTCATATCTACATATTTGTCCAATTTATGTTTTTTTATATATTCTGATGTTTCTTTATCACACCAAATAGCAACTTTCTGGAAAGTTTCTATCAATCTCTTTAATGACGGCAGATAAAACTCTTCAAATTTTCGATTCATTTTCTTCAACGAAGACAAATCTGCCTGTTGTGGCATTTTGAACAACATAGTACAAAATGTGATATCTTTTCTTTTTTTATCGTATAAAATTTCCACGAACACCCCCTTAAAAATTCACCACTAAATTATGGAAAATATACCACATAAAATCAAGCCTTAACATTTACTTTATAGTATTGCAAAATTTTGTTTTTTCTGCTTTACTACATACATAGGAATATATAACATGGGCAAAAACAAACGATTATTTTTATTTGCAGGATATGATAAAAACGGCATTATTGATGATGCTTTGATTCTGTATGTATCGCAACTTTCGAAAATTGGTGATGTCATTTTATGCATGGATTGCGATTGCCCAACAAAAGAAACAAATAAAATCAAAAAATATACAATTAACACAACTGCTAAACGCCATGGCGAATATGATTTTGGTTCTTATAAACGTTGCTTTCAATATGCTGAATCCAAAGACATATTAAAAGATTATGATTTTGTGTATTTGGTTAATGATTCAGTGTTTGGTCCAATGTTTAACGTTAACAAAACTATTAAAGCCATGGAACAAAATGTATCTGATGCAACTGGTATAATTGTGTCAAAACATAAAACACACTCTTTTATGGAATCATGGTTTATAAAATTAAATAAAAAAATATTTTTATCAGATTGGTTTAAAACTTTTATATCAAACGTGACCGTTGAAAAAAACAAAGAGACAATAACCATCAAATATGAACACGGATTAACTAATTTAATAAAAAACAACGGTTGTTCATGGTCTGGAATATATACTGTTTATGGCCGATATACGTATAATAATCCAAAAAGTTTATTTAAATTGGGCTGTCCTTTTGTAAAACGTGCCACATTCATACGACATAATGGCGATTGCGGAAGCCAGATAAAATATATCCTAAATAATTCGGATAAAAAAATATCACAATCAATACTGAATACCGCTAATCGTATTTATGGTCATGAATATATGAAAAAATTTTTAACGTATAATCCCATAAAAATATCAGGACGAAAAATAAGATATTTAATTCAAAAAATAAAAAGTGGTCAAATATGAAAAAAACTAAACGCATAGCAGCAATCACAATGGCACGGGATGATGATTTTTTCTTATCACGATGGATTGCATATTATGGCAAACAAATCGGAACTGAAAATTTATATATTTTATTGGACGGCATCGACCAAAATATCCCTGAAAACGCTGGCAAAGCACATATCACAAAGCTTGAACATATACCAATGTCACGCAGTGGCGGCGACAAATACAGAATAAATAAACTTTCCGAACTTGCACATAAATTATTAGATGAATACGACATAGTAATCGGTTGTGATGCGGATGAATTTTTAATTGTTGACCCCAGGGTAAAGAAAACATTACCTGAATATTTATCAAACAAAAAAATACATACAACACTTTCCGGACTTGGTTTGGACATCGGACAACATTTATATAACGAAGCAATCCTGGATACCGAAGCCCCCTTTCTTGAACAACGCGAATACGCCCTGCTTTCTACACGTTATACAAAACCAGTCGTTATAAACAAACCAGTATATTGGGGAAGTGGTTTTCACAGCATAAAACATCATAATTTCCACATAGATAAAAATTTATATTTACTTCATTTTGGCGCAATCGATATGTCTATGTTGGAAACAAAAGCAAAAAAGCGTGGTGCAGACTGGTTAAATCACTTAAAAAGACGTGGTAATGGAACTATAAATGCGGTCACACAATTAAAACCACATAGTGAAAAATGGCTTTGTATCGCACGAATTTTGCAAACATACACGCGGCCAATTTACGCTTTGCGAAAACCAGCAATGTTGGGGATGAAAATAGTTGTAAAAATACCGCAAAGATTTAAGAAATCTGGGATATAAATTTTTCTATCCTGTGTTTATATTTATAGGCACGCAAAGTTCGCGGATTGTTAAACACACCTATTTTATATAAATTTATCAATTGTTTTTTTACAGTTTTTATATCTTGTTCATCGTGCAAATCACGTATTGCGCGCATAACCGTAATGGCAAAAGGCCATATAAATTCACGATTCAAAATATCATTTTCTTTGGCTGTTGCCTTGTCGGAATATAGTTCATAAACATATTTTAATCCGGAACAAATACTGTTTATCATAAACAAAGTCTTTACACTGCTTAATACAGACGAAACATTTGGCACATAAAAATAACAAGGTGCATTTGTAACAACAGTCCGTGGATGTGAAATCATAATTCCCGCCCACCATGGAAAATCTTCTATGATTATTCCTTTGATAAACTTATGTTTTAATGCAATATCACGACGCAACATTTTTAATACTGGATAACATTTTTTTACAACAAATTTTTTAAATATTTTTTTACGTTCACTGGAATAATCTAAAACATCATCAGTAACAATATAATCAAATTTTGATAAATTGTATTTTTTGCTATAAACATCTGGTAAAAAATTAGTTATATCTTTGCCATTATCTAACATTTTCTTCATTTGGCTACGTCCAGAATTATTCAAACAAAACGTCGCCATATCAGCAGAATTTTTAGACACAACACCATACAAAAATTCCATAGTTTGTGGATGAATAAAATCATCACTATCCAAATACATTATATATTCACCACATGCGTACGAAAGCCCAAAATTACGAGCATCAGATGCCCCACCATTTTTTTTATGGACAACAACAAAACGACCATCGTTTTTTGCGTATTTCTCTGCTATCTTTGCAGAACCATCAGGTGATTCATCATCAACACATATTGCCTGCCAATCTGTCAAAGTTTGATTTTTAACGCTGTCCAAACACCTACGTAAATATTTTTCAGCATTATACAAAGGTATAATTATAGATATCTTTGGATGCACACTTTCCATTTTATTCCCCGATAAATTTATAAATATTTTCGCGCAAACTATACCATTCGTTTGGCACATCGTTAAACACACCAATTTTATTCATTTCAATAAATTCCGCGCGCGCTAATTTTATTTCTTCATCTGTTTTTAAGTATTTTATTTTACGAAAAGCCCAATTTACAAACCACCACATAAATTGGCTTTGCCATTTTTTCATTTGTTCTTTTGTCGCATTTTTTGAATACAATTCATACGAATTTTTTATCCCGATGCATAAACTTTGCATAATTCTTAATTGTTTTGCAGACAATACAATCCCGCCAAAATTAGGGATATAATAATACAATGGCAACGGCGCAACCGTAACACGCGGCTTTTTCAACATAACAGCGGACCACCATGGAAAATCTTCAAATAAAATTCCTTTGACAAAAGGAATATCTTTGATTAACGATTTCTTATATAAATTTTTCCAAACCTGACAATGCTTAATCAACCATTTCCTGTTCGGGTTAGTTTTATTATGCGTCCGTTCTGTTGCCAATTCAAACACATCATCCACTGTTCGTGTTTTTACTTTATCAACATTGTATCGTTTTTTAATCCCCAAAGGTATAACCTTGTCAGTATTCAATCCCAATTTATGATAAACCATCAATTGCGGACGATAGAATCTATCGTAAGTAAAAGATACTATATCGGACTTATTTTTTTCCGCCGTCTTATACGCTATTTCCATAGTCTGTGGATGAATAAAATCATCACTATCCAGATACATTATATATTTGCCTTTGGCATACGGGAATCCAGCATTACGCGCATCGGAAAGCCCGCCATTTTCTTTGTACACAACGACAAAACGTTTGTCTTTGTCTGCGTATTCTTCGGCTATTTTACCCGAATTATCAGGCGACCCATCATCAACACATATTGCCTGCCAATCTGTAAAAGTTTGATTTTTAACACTATCCAAACATCTGCGCAAATATTTTTCCACATTATACATTGGAATAATTATTGATATTTTTGGTGCCATAATTTCACCCCTTTACATTTTATTTATCATAACATCAGCAAACGACCCAGGCACAGGTTTATCCACCCCCCGATAAGTCAGCTTTTGAAAAAACGCCCCAGACGTAACTTTGTCAAAAGTTTTTTGGTCAAAGGGTTTATTTCTATAATCCCACCACAGCGCATGGGTTGGATCTTGGTCAACATGCGGCATTTTTGCAAAATATTTTTTAGCCCTTTCATCGTTCATAACCAGCGTCTTAAATAATAACTGATGCATAAAATAATCAAAATTATGATTTTCGTGCATCCAATAATCCAATATCATCGCACGCCAGGCATCCAACAAATATGCCCCCTTGCGCGAACGAATAAAACAATTTTGCATAAACGAATATGGCGAACCAACATTTTGCCCCGCCAAATAAACAAAGAAATCTTCCCTAACAATCCAATCTGGTATCTGTGACGTAGCAAATCCAGTTGAATCCAACCAAAAACCCCCATGTTCATATAATAATTCAACACGACAAATATCCGCAAAATGTGCACGTTTAATTTTACCCGCTTTGTATTTTGCTATAATCTCTTTTGGCAAAGTTATATAATCAAACACAGTATTTTCGTCCAATACAACTAATTCTTGTTTGCAATTTTTACGAATATTTCTGAAACAAGATTTTACCAACGCCGGTGCGTTTTCTTCCCCTTGTAACCAAAGAGTCCAAATTTTTTCATTGGCATCATCTTTGACAACCTTGCGTTCCGCAATAGCAGCCGCAGCCGGCAGATATCTTTTGAAATAACGCGGTATCACAGATAAAATAACTTTATACCTTTTTTCACGACGTTTTTCACGTGGCCACCACAAAGGATTAAAAATATGTCCACGCAAAACAACTTCACTTAACGCAAAAAATTTAGCAATTTTCATTTTAGTCTCCCTTGGTTAAAACAGTAAATTCAGGCGACACTTTCGTGCCGCCTAAAAATTATTCAGAATCCGCAACAACTTCATTTTCATCATCAATTGGGCCAGTGGTCATTTCTTCAGCAATACCATTAGAACGCGCCATAATTTTATCCAACAATTCTTGTTGAATATCTGGATGATCTTTTAACCATTGACGTGCATTTGCTTCACCCTGACCAATGCGTTCATTATTGTATGAATAAAACGATCCGGCTTTTTCGATAAAGTTATATTTAACACCCATATCCAAAATTTCACTGATACGGGAAATACCTTCGCCATACATAATTTTGAAATCAACAGTTCTAAACGGTGGGGCAACTTTGTTTTTAACAACCTTGACCCGGGTTTCATTACCAATAATATTTTCTTTGTCCTTAATAGCACCAGTTCTACGAATATCAAGACGCACCGAAGCATAAAACTTCAAAGCATTACCCCCAGATGTGGTTTCAGGATTTCCAAACATAACACCAATTTTCATGCGAATCTGATTGATAAAGATTAACAAAGTGTTACTACGCGACACAGAACCCGCTAATTTTTTCAAAGATTGACTCATCAATCGGGCGGTTGTCCCCATAAAAGTATCACCAATATCACCGTCTAATTCAGCCTTTGGCACCAACGCAGCCACAGAATCAACAACCACAACACTAACCGCCCCAGATTTAATCAATGTATCTGCTATTTCCAAAGCTTGTTCACCCGAATCGGGTTGTGAAATAATTAAATTAGCAACATCAACACCTAATTTCTTCGCATAACTTGGGTCCAATGCATTTTCCGCATCAATATATGCACAAGTACCACCTTTTTTCTGGGCCTCTGCCACAGCGTGCAAAGCCAAAGTAGTCTTACCCGAAGATTCAGGTCCATAAATTTCAACAATTCGTCCACGCGGATATCCGCCAATTCCCAACGCAATATCCAACCCCAAAGAACCAGATGAAATGGCTTCTATATTCTGTTGGGAACCGTCCCCCATTTTCATGATAGCTTCTTTGCCAAATTGTTTTTGAATTTGAGCCAACGCAGATTCAAGCGCTGGATTTTTTGATACAGTATTTTCTTTTGCTACTTCTTTCTTAGCCATACAAAACCCCTTTTCTTTTTATACAGAAATCATACAAAGAAAAAAAACTCAACGCAAGGCTATTTATTTACCGCTTTGACCATAAAACAATAGTTGACAAAACCCCAATAACAGCGGTAATTAACCACACAGCAGACGTTAAACCAAATATTGCGATACACAATGTCCCCAAAATAGGCGCAATAACATTGGGGAAATTAACACTTGTCCTGAAAATCCCATAAAATCTGGCCTGTTCGTTTTTTTTCATCCCGTTAAAAAACAGCAAATCATGTGATGCTTCCATGAAAGCGCCAGGAATTTGCCATAAAACAAAAATGCCTAACAAAGCATACCCTGTTGCGAACGTCGCCAAAAATGAAAAGAAAGCAAACAATAAAAATCCCAAACTTAACCATAATTTTATTCCATATTTTTTCATCCATCTGCCTATAAAAGATTCAACGATTATATACGGCAATATCCCCAGTGATAAAACCATACCCAAAGTTTCATTTGAAAAACCATTTTCAATAACAACAATCGGAACATACAAAAGTCGCATCGAACGCAAAGCATAAAATCCAAAATTCACAACGTATGCTCGTAACATTCCAGATTTTCTAAAAAAAGCCAACGCATTGATACGCAGCAAACGAAATGCTTTACGCATATTTATACGTTTTATAATTTTATCCTGCTGAACAATTCCAAAATGTTTAAAAAACAATAATCCAAAAAAATAAATCATACCCGCAGCCAAAAAAGGCATTCTGTAATTACCGTTAAAATAACTTACGATTGTCATAGCGAACACAGGCGCAATCAAAGCCCCAACATTCGCCCACAAATGAAAACGAGCATTTAATTTTTCCATTCCGATACCCCTGGAAAAATCAGATATAAATAACGGCAACAAAACATTTATCAATGTCAAAGCCGCTTGGGCAACATAATCAAGTGTTATAAATGTTCCAGATTTTACAGAAAAACTCATCATAACATAACACGCACCAACCGTGAACATTGTGATATAAAGCAATTTAGTCTTTGTAAACAAATGCAAAATCTCGGCGGAAAAAAATCCAACAACGCATGCAAACAAAGCATACCCAGCAGCATACACACCAACCGCAGCAGATGCCACTTCTTCATTAAAAAATAATTTAAAAATTCCCAATATAGTCAACGAATATACAGCACTAACAACACTGCTTGCAAAACCAGTAAACAGCCCCAGATTTGCAAATGAAAATCCGTTAACATTTTTTCTGATATAAAGATATTTTTCTCTGCTCATTTTTCCCTGTAATAGAATATATCACAAATAAAAATTTAATAAACATAAATTTTTTGAAAATTAAAATCTGGAAGTATTCACATGCGTCAAAGCAATCGCAATAGCGTCACTTTCATCTGCGGTTTTTGGATGCGCAGCCGGCAATAAAATAGATAACATTTTATAAATCTGGTCTTTATCAGCATGCCCTGTGGACGTCAGCGCTTTCTTTACTTTGTTGGGTTCATATTCAAATACTTCTATATTTCGCACAGCAACCGCAGTAATTGCCGCGGCACGCGCCTGTCCCAAAAGCAACGTCGTTTTTCCATTTTTGTTAACAAAAATAACTTCTATACTACATTCGTTTGGTTGAAATTTTTCACAAATCTCGGAAACATTATTAAAAATAAAAGCCAACCTTTGTGATAACGATTCCTTTGTCGGTGGTAAAATAACACCACTAGCAACATATTTACGCGTTGACCCTGCAACATCTATTATTGCCCATCCAGTATGCAAAAGTCCCGGGTCTATTCCCAAAACACGTTTCATGCTCTTTTCCTAATAGTTATCTTGGCAACTGCATCACGTCCATAATATCCGTTAATTTTTGAAATACAATCATCAATCTTATAAGATAATTCCATCGCAAAAGCAGGACTAATCGGACACAACACTATATTAAATTTATTATTTTTTAATGTCCGTATAGCAATAACCTTTGAAATATTTGAAATTTCATTGCCAACAATACTTTGCCAATTAGCAACCAAATCAGCATCCGAAGCCCGCACCCCAAAAGTATCCATCAACCCACCAAACGATGATGCCAATGTTTGCGGTCTGGACTTTCTTAATACCAATTTCGCTTTTTTATCTGGGCTTAACATAACTATACTCTTTTGGCATTAAAATAAACATTTGACCCTGGCTATGTTGCCCATGTGCAACTTTATACGCTTCATCGCCCGAACCAAAGAATATATCAGCACGTATCCACCCACGTATCGCACCACCCGTATCTTGGGCTATCATTAACCGGTTAAAAGCACGACCATCGGATAGTGTCGTATTGATATATACAGGCAACCCCAACGTATACAGCGAATCATCCATGGCTATACTACGTATTTTTGACAACGGTGTCCCCAATTTTCCAATCACACTTTGTTGCGGTGTTTCATAGAAATAAACATAACGCGGATTATTATAAATTACTTCTTTTGCTAACGTTGGATTTTTCTTTAAATATGTCCACACAGCATCCGCAGAATATCCCCCATCTGGTTTAATTCCACGTGCCTGTAATTGTCCACCAATAGATTTAAACGGCATATCATTAACGGCGGCAAAATTCAACTTTACCATTTTTCCATCTTCCAGTTTTAACATACCACTGCCCTGGATTTGTAAATTTTGAACATCAACCATATTTGCCCAATATAAAATGCGACCTATCTTTTTATTTACAATATCTTTCTTAGATACCCCCTTATACCCGGCACCATTGATTGGTACCCCCATAATCGGTTCGTTACATTGTGCCGTCTTTTTTCTGCAACCCGGTATTACCGGCGAATAATATCCAGTATAAGTTCCGGTTTTGCCACCATTTTCATTATAAACCTGGTACGGTTGGAAATTAGATTCAAACCATGCACGCACCGTTGCTATATCTGCACTACTGCTGGGTAACATATTACATTTTTCACGTAACAATTCAGAATCTGGTACCACCGCACCATTATATTGAATTTTTGCTTTACATGTGTTGCGAAATGCCTGCAAAGCATATCGAACATCATCATCGCGCCACCCGGGCAAAGACGAATATGACACAGCACGTAAATTAGACGGTACTTTTGAATCGTCCCCAACATGAGTCGGACTTGATAAATCACACCCAGATATTAACAACATTAAACCAAAAATCGCAAAAAAATGCGAAAATTTGTTAAATATTAACATTTTAACATCCTCCCCCCTTGTAAAAGTCATTTCTTAATGCTATATTATCATAAAACCGAGCATAAAAAAAGGAGCAATCGCATGCCAAAGTTTAATATTATATCTCAATTCTTAAAAGACATCTCGTTTGAAAGTCCAAATGTCCCAGAATTATTCTTTAAACAGGACAATGGTCAGGCTAAGATTGAAATAAACATTGATATAAATATCAAGGGTTCTGAAAACAATCTGTATATGGTTGATTTGGTCACACGTGTTCACTCTAAATTGGACAAAGATGACAAATCAATATTTTTGATTGAATCCACATATACTGGAATGGTGCAATACGAAGAAAAGGACGAAGAAACAAAACGTAAAACATTATTGATTGATGTCCCAACACTTTTGTTCCCATCTGTTCGTGCATTGGTGACACGTTTGACATCAGAATCCGGATTTCAACCACTTGCTTTGCAACCTGTTGATTTTGCGGCATTGTATGAACAAAGAATGAATGCACAAAAACAGGAACAAAAACCAGCGAACCAATAATTAAAATTTGTTAATAGAAAAAATGGTATCGTTTGATACCATTTTTTATTTATAAATATTTATCACCATAAACCTCTATTGCTGTATTGAACCAAAAATAAGGCTGATTTCGCATACATAATTCCCGAACAAAATCATCATATATATCCGGTCTGATAACCAAAAAATCACAAAAATATACATTTATCAAATCCCATTCTGATGCATACATAAAAAGTTCATCTATGAAATCATCACCATAATCAGTTTTTTCCATAAAAAAAGCACCAGTGGGTGTAAAAAAATAAATTGTTCCACGCCTATCAACAACACCAGATTGCGACACCATAAAAAATAACATTTGGAACGCGATTTCTTTCCTTACTTTGCTTGGTGTGGTCCTTTGGAAATCAATATCCTTTATACAAATTGAATTATTCATAATATTACCTGTTTTTATAAAAAACAAAGACCGTCAAAATGGCGGTCGGGCGTTTTCAAAAACATCAAGTAAATGTCCCCGTGCTTTCAGGATAAATCCCTTTTGTATAACAACGGCGCCCGACCGCAGTGGCCAGGCACAACGGTGCAAATGCACCATATGCAAATCGGATTACGATGCATTACACACCGTACTTGATGGGTTTTGAAAAGACCCAAACCCAATTCCCATTGGATTCATGTTTTATTATAAATATGATTATTCTAAAAATCAAACAAAAAACCGCCAAATCGGCGGTTTAAAAAAATAAATTAAAACGGCGCAGATGCGCCGTCGTTATTAAGTGAAGTGTAGTAAACCTACATGAACGCAATAACGACAAGCAGATGTGTCGTTTTAATTTATTTTAAGCGGCGGCAGTGAATACTTTTTGCACATCATCATTATCATCCAGCGCATCAACCAATTTTTCTAATTTTGCATAATTTTCATCATCTAAATCAACCGGCATATTTGGAACCCATGTTATTTCTGCATTTTCCGGTTCACCCAATTTATCAGCCAATGCCTTTTGAATATTCATAAAATTATCGGTTTTGGTTGTAATAATAAAGCCCTCTTCACTTGTTTCCAAATTATCAGCATCCACTTCCATAACTAATTCCATCATTTCATCTTCTGTTTTTCCAATAGATGCAGGATACATAATTTGCCCAACATGAGAAAACATAAACACAACCGAGCCCTCTTCCCCCATATTTCCACCATTTTTGGCAAAAATATTACGAATTTCCGGCACAGTTCTGCGCGGATTATCAGTCAAAGCCTCTACTATCACAGGAACAGCATTTGGACCATATCCTTCGTATCTTACCGCGACAAAATTATCAGTATTTGCGCCCGAAGCCTTTTCAATTGCGCGTTTGATATTATCATTTGGCATTGAATTTTTACGTGCCTGTAAAATCGCCAAACGCAATCTTGGGTTATTATCAGGATTCTTATCACCCAATTTTGCCGCCATAGTTATTTCGCGTGCCAGTTTTGTAAACAAACCGCTACGCGCTGCATCAACCAAACCTTTTTTGTGTTGTATGTTGTGCCATTTGCTGTGTCCACTCATATTTGACCTTTTTATTTTATTATATTAAAATTACCACAAAAGGATAGCAAATGATTGGAAAATTGCAAGGTGTAATTGACTATATCGGGAACGATTTTGTAATTTTAATGGCGGGCCCCGTCGGGTATAAAGTCTATACGCCGGAAATATTGGCTTTGAAATCTAACGTTAATCTTTGGATTGAAACAATTGTCCGCGAAGATTCAATCCGATTGTTTGGATTTTCAACTGTTGCCGGACAAAATTTATTTAATCAGTTAATCGGCGTATCTGGTGTCGGGCCAAAGGTTGCAATGGCAATCATGTCCACTATTAAAACAGAAACTTTGATGACGGCAATTGCAACTGGCGATGCAAAAACAATCGCAACCACACCCGGTGTAGGCAAAAAAGTCGCTGAAAAAATCATAGTCGAATTAAAAAACAAAATGGGCGGCGGCAATTTTGATTTTGGCAACGATATCACTGGTGGTGCATTACCCGATTTACTATCAGCACTTGAATCATTGGGTTATCGTCGTATGGATATTATAGATATGGCACAAAAACTGGTATCACAAAACCCAGACGCAGACGTTGCAAAACTGGTCCCAATGGCATTAAAAGAAATAAGTGGAAAATAAATGAATAACGATACTATTTTTGCTCTATCATCTGCACATGGAAAATCTGGTGTTGCAGTTATAAGAATCAGTGGCTCTAATTTGTTTGATTTGGCAAAACGCATAATATTCCCCGCCCTGGGCGGGGGGGACCGCAAAGCGGTGGGATGGGTTGAACCACGTCATGCATATTTTACAAACCTGCGTGATAATGACGGCGATTTAATCGACCAATGTATTGCTATATTTTTTAATGCCCCCCACTCTTTTACCGGCGAAGATGTTATTGAAATCTATTCACATGGCGCGCACGCTGTAATCAACAAAATCTTTGAATTTTTACGTGCACACGGCGCACGCATAGCCACCCGCGGTGAATTTTCAAAACGCGCATTTTATAACAATAAAATGGATTTAACCGATGTAGATGGTTTAATTGCACTTTTGGACGCACAAACAGATAAACAGCGTCAAAATGCTTTGCGTTCATTAACCGGGAATGATTCCAAAATATATACCGCATGGCGTAACAAAATGATTGAAATATCGGCGTATGCGGCGGCAATCCTGGATTATAGCGAAGATGACCTGCCTAAAAATATTACAGATAAAATAATAAACGAAACACAAAATTTATTAAAAGAATTAAAAAACGCAATCGATGGATTCCGCGCAAACCGCGCCCTGCGTAATGGTTTCAACATAGTCTTGATTGGCGAAACAAATGTTGGCAAATCATCAATCTTTAATAAATTGGTCGGTTCAAATCGTGCCATAGTATCCGATATCGCCGGCACAACACGCGATGTAGTATCAATGCAAATTGACATTGATGGATACTTGGTTAATCTATCCGATACGGCGGGAATCAGGGAATCAAACGACACTATTGAAAAAATAGGTATCGAAAAAACCCATAATGAAATTGAAAATTCTGATTTAATAATACATGTCTATGACACACCACCAAAAGATATCAAAGAAAACGAAATCGTCATCGTAAACAAATGCGATTTATTAAAAAATAAAAATTGCGATGATGTTATCTATACATCAACAATAACGGGCGACGGTTTTGATATTTTGTTAAAAACTATCAAAGAAAAAATGCAAGAATTGATGTCCGGTTCTGAATCGCGCGTTACAATAAACGAACGCACATACGAATTATTGTCGGACGCAATAAATGAATTGGACACAGCCATAACAAAATACGACGGCAATTATGATATATTTTCCGAACACGTCCGCCATGCCGGCGACGCAATCGGAAAAATATTGGGTGTAATCACAACCAATGAAATCGCCGACATGACGTTTTCAAGACTTTGTCTGGGGAAATAAAAAATAGAAAAAAACAATCACCACCATACAACGGTGATCTTATAGAGCAGACGAATAATTATATTTAATTTATTCCTTTCTATCCGGATATTTACCATCTATTAAGTTTTGACGAACCAGATGATGTTTAACTTTCTGGGTGCTGGTCATTGGTAAATCATCGGTGGTCATAGCAAAATGCGTTACCCATTTATATGATGCAACCTTTTTGTTTGCTTCTGCCACAGAAGCTGCCAATTTTTCCATTGTCATATTTTTTTCAACTTGGAACACAGCATAAGTCACAGTTTTATCATTAACCTTGTGTTCAAAAACAGCAACATTTTTAACACCGTCTATTTCCATAAACAGTCCCTCTAATTCATCGGGATAAACGTTTTTACCAGAATCTAAAACTATGACTTGTTTTTTACGTCCTGCGAAATGCAATTCACCGTTTTTATCCATATACATCATGTCCCCGGTATTAAAAAATCCCTTTTCATCAAAAACAGTCGCATTAACATCCGGATTGTCCAAATAGCCATTAAACACCTGATGACCGCGAACCCACAATATACCGACGCCATTTTCATCTTTGTCACGAATTTCGCATTCGTTATTAGATGTCACACTGCCTACGGAATAAGCCATTCTTTTGCTTGTTGGTTTTGAAATACAAATTGGTCCGACGGTTTCTGTTAAACCGTATCCCTGGATAAATGCCAACCCCAATGATTCATAAAAATTTTCGACCTCTGGTTTTGTGGCGGCACCACCGGCAATCAACAACCTTACACGACCACCAAAAATATCCAACAATGGTTCTTGAACTTTGCGAACAAAGAAATCCAATCCCATATCTTTTAAAGTTTTTTGGTTATTCAATATAAACGAAGCGACACGCCATTTTTTCTGTTGTTTCATACCATCAATAATTTTATTTCTGAATAATTCCAAGACACGTGGCACAATAGGAATAACATGTGGTTTAAATTTTTGGAAATCATCCAAAATATATTTCGGATTTATCACAGGCTGTAAAACCAAACCACCACCATATTGAATTGTTCCCAATATGCAAACCGCAAAACCAAAGATATGATACAGTGGCAAAAATCCATACATTATTTCCCCAGAATGATAATATTCAGACATATCTTCCAACGAATTAGCACATTCTGTTAAATTAAAATGTGTTAATGGCACAACCTTTGGCGTCCCGGTTGAACCAGATGTGAACGACAAAGTTGCTATATCAGTAGATTCAGACGGATATGGTCTTAAATCATAATCTATGTCCCCATCTTTGCGGGTTATATCTATGAATTTAAATTTATCAGTTTTATAAAAAAACGAAGGTTCGGCACAAACGAATTTGCATTTAGCAATCTGGGTCATATTATCGTATTCAAACGGTGTCAGATTTGTATCCAACATCAAAACGATTCCACCCAAATACCACACAGCAAACAAAGTCAGCGGAAATTGAGGCAAATTATGCGACAAAATCCCAACAACATCACCATGCTTGATTCCCATATCACGCAACGAAGCCGCACGCGCACGAACCTGGTCTATGAATTGGGAATATGTCACACCTTCACGAACCAGAAAAAAATTTTCTGGCCATTGATTTGCAGCATTTTCTAATTTTTGAAACATATTCATTTTGTGCCTACCTTATCGTTTTTTTTTAATCATAATTTATTATGTTTATTCATGTCTTTGTGTATATTTTCCATCCATTAACCATTGACGCACAACATGATGCTTGATTTTTTGAGTACTTGTTACCGGCAAATCATCAGTTGTCATAGCAAAATGCGTTACCCATTTATATGATGCAACCTTTTTATTCTTTTCAGCAATTGCTTTTGCAAGTTTTTCAAGTGTCATGCCCTCTTCTACACTAAACACACCGTATGCAACAGTTTTTCCATTTACTTCGTGTTCAAATACAGCAACATTTTTCACACCGTCAATTCCTATGAACAGCGCTTCTAATTCATCAGGATAAACATTTTTACCGCTATCCAAAACAATTACTTGTTTTTTACGCCCGGCAAAATGTAATTCACCGTTTTTATCCATGGACACTAAATCCCCAGTACAGAAAAATCCGTCTTTGTCGAAACTATCTTTGTTGGCTTCTTCATTGTTTAAATAGCCACACAAAACTTGATTTCCACGAACCCACAGCATTCCAATACCAGATTCATCTTTGTTACGGATTTGGCATTCGGTATCACCCATTGGTGCGCCAAACGCATACGCAACACGTTTTTTAAGTGGCTTTGAACAACATATTGGTCCGACAGTTTCGGTCATACCGTATCCCTGAACAAAAGCCATACCCAATTGAGTATAGAATTTTTCAACCTCTGGCTTTGTGGCGGCACCACCAGCAACTAACAATCTGGCGCGACCACCAAATATAGAACGAATTTGTCCCAACACTTTATCAACCAATTTACCCATACCCAACATACGTAATAATTTTTGATTATTCATAATGAAAGATACCAATCCCCACTTTTTCTTTGCTTTGATACCATCAATAATTTTCTTGCGGAAAATTTCCCATAATTTTGGCACAGCAGGTATAACATGCGGTTTGTATTGAGCAAAATCTTGTAATATAGCATTTGGATTGATCGTAGATTGTAATAAAATCCCCATACCAAAATGCAACGGTGCTAAAAATCCCACAGCAAACCCAAACACATGATACAACGGCAAAAACGCATAGAATATTTCGCCTGGCTTTAACCACTGATTCAAATATTCCAAATTATCAGAACAAGAAACCAGATTAAAATGTGTTAACGGCACAATCTTTGGCACACCAGTTGACCCAGATGTAAATGACAAAGTCGCAATATCTTCATCTTTTAATGGATACGGCTTTAATTTAGCATCTGCCTTTTCATCTTTTGATTGAATATCAAAGAATTTAAATTCTTGGGCATCATAAAAGAACGATTTTTCAGCACAAACCAACTTACAATCTGTCAAATGTGTCATATTATCATATTCCACAGATGTCAAATTAGTGTCCAATAACAACACACGTCCACCAACATACCAAATTGCAAAAAGCGTAGAAACAAATTCAGGAACATTATGCGATAACAACCCAACAACATCACCCGGTTTTACGCCCATATCACGCAAAGTCGTTGCACGCGCTTTTACAAGATTTGGAAATTCTTCAAAAGTGACATTTTCACGAACCAAAAATACAGTTTTTGGATTACGTTCTACATTTTTTTCAAGTAATTCATACATATTCATATCTTAATCCTTTATATTTATCCAACTATATTATTCATGTTTATTTGTGTATTTTCCATCAATTAAATTCTGACGCACGATATGATGTTTAACCTTTTGTGTACTGGTCATAGGTAATTCATCACTAGTCATTGCAAAATGCGTCACCCATTTATAAGAAGCAACTTTCTTGTTTGCATTTGCAACTTCTTTTGCCAACCTATCCATCGTCATATCTGATTCAACTTGGAATACACCATACGTAACAGTTTTACCCTTTACCATGTGTTCAAACACAGCAACATTTTTTACACCGTTTATTTCCATAAACAACGCTTCCAATTCATCAGGATAAACGTTTTTACCAGAATCCAAAACGATTACTTGTTTTTTGCGTCCGGCAAAATGGTATTGCTTGTTCTTGTCCATATATACCAAATCCCCAGTGTTAAACCAACCATCTTTGTCAAAAGATTCATCATTAGCAGTCTTGTTATTCAAATAACCCTTGAATACATTCGGACCACGAACCCACAATGTCCCAACACCGCTTTCATCGGTATCCCTAATAGTGCATTCGGAACACCCAACCGGCACACCAAAGGCAAACGGAACACGATTTTTTACGGGTCTTGAACAGCAAAACGGTCCCACTGTTTCGGTCATTCCATATCCCTGGACAAAAGCCAACCCAAGTGATTCATAAAACTTTTCAACCTCTGGCTTTGTAGCGGCACCGCCTGCTATCATCAGATTTACACGACCACCAAAAATATCAAGCAATGGTTTTTGAACCTTCTTAACAAGACCGCCCAAACCAATTTTTCGCAATCCTTTCTGATGATTCAGCACAAAAGATACCAACCACCATTTATGTTGCGCTTTGATACCCTCTATTATTTTGTTACGAAAAACTTCGTATAAACGCGGCACCGCAGGAATACAATGTGGTTTATACGTTTTAAAATCATCCAAGATATTTTTTGGATTAACCGTCGGTTGCAATAAAATTCCCATATGGAAATGCAACGGTGCCAAAATCCCCGCAGCAAACCCAAACACGTGATAAAGTGGCAAAAATCCATACATTATTTCATTTTTATGAATCCATTGTCCCATATCAGCATAACAATCCGACGACGTTTTTAAATTACCATGTGTCAAAGGAACCACCTTTGGCGTTCCAGTTGACCCAGATGTGAACGATAATGTAGCAATATCATCTTTGCCAATATCTGATGGTTTTAATCTGTTATCAATACCATCATCTGGTGCCTTTATATCAAAAAATTTAAACCCTTTGGAATTATAAAAGAACGATTGTTCAGCACACACCAATCTGCATCCAACTGTTTTGGTCATATTATCGTATTCAAAAGGTGTCAAATTAGTATCCAGCAACAAAACCATTGCACCCAGATACCAGCACGCGAAAAGAGTTATCGGAAATTCAGGTATATTATGCGCCAACAAACCAACAACATCGCCCGACTTTACCCCCAATTTATGCAAAGTTGTCGCCCGCGCATGAATCAAAGATAATGCCTGTTTAAAACTAATTTTTTCGCGTACCAAAAACAAAGCATCTGGCGATTCATTCGCCACTTGCTTTAATACCTGATACATATTCATAACATAAAATCCTTGTTGTTTTTATATTGGACAGGGTATATTATAATATTACAAAATAAAGATTGCAAACATGAAAATACTTACACTAAATATAAATTCTATTCGCGCCCATATCGAAAGTTTTATGGAAATATTGCGTAATGGCGAATATGACACCATATTGGTCCAGGAATTAAAGGTTGAAACCGCAAACTTTCCGTATAACTTGCTGGACGAATTCGGATATAATGTCAAAGTTTTTGGCCAAAAATCATGGAACGGTGTCGCCATATTTTCTAAATTTTCAATCGAAGATACCATAATGGGGCTGCCAACATTTCCGGATATAAATTCAAGATTTTTAGAATGCGTCGTTGATGGACACATCCGTTTAATAAACGTATATATGCCAAATGGTGAAAGCGAAGATTCCCCAAAATTCCAATATAAACTTGATTGGATGCGCGCATTTACAAAATATATCGAACAATATATTGATTCCGAAGAACCAGTCATAATCGGTGGCGATTTTAATGTCGCAATTCACGATAATGATGTCTGGAATCCAAAGAATTATATTGGGTCATCAATTTCTGCGCCCGCTGCGCGCGATATTATGAACCAATGGTTACAAATGGGTTGGATTGATACATGGCGTAAAATACACCCAAACGATATCGGATACACATGGTACGGATATCGTGGTCGTGATACGGTTGGAAATAACCAGGGTTTGCGTCTTGACTATTTTTTATGTAACAAAAGCGCATCAAACATGGTCAAAAATTGTGAAATAGACATTGAACCGCGCAAACACACAAAACCCACCGACCATTGTGGGTTGGTTCTTGAAATCTAAATCACTAACAAAACCAATTCATAATTATTGCGCATTTGCAAACGGAATCAGCGCAGTGGTATTTTGCCCCCACGTAGTCAGCGCCCGAACACGTTTTGAATCATTAATCCCCTGCACTTCGTCCACCGCAGTTTTTACCAATGTTATCACCCCATCCGCCGATATAAATACATTATCCAATTCACCATCGGCCACCGTATTCATATTACTATGAAATGTATTATAATTATTAGTGAACGATACACCGTCAAGATTATCTACAGATATCGTATCTGTTCCCATACGATCTCCAGTTCCAATATTCATAATTCTGTCGCTTTTATTTTGTCCCAACTCTTGCACAACATCAAAAAACACATCAGCCGAAATCAGCGCGTCATCAAGATTTTGAACCCCCATTTCTTGCGCAACACTCGACTTCACAAAATTATATTCATCTTTATCTACACCACCCTGAGCCATACTAGATACAAGAAGCTGTCTTACACCCGACCCCGCAACAACATTTGACGATATTGTATGATTGTTTGATCCGTTTTTTAATTTATCTTGTTTATCTGCGTTGACTTTGTTGACCGCGGCGATAGTGTCGTTATAGGCCTCTTTTACATAACTGGCGGTTACAACATGGGTTGTATCACCATTTACGGCACCAACGGTTGCATATGGCGCATTTGCCGTTGGAATAACTGGTGTTCCCGATGCCGCAGATGGTCCAACATTATCTGCATTTGCCATAACTGGCATAACCAATATTGATAAAATAAAAATTTTTTTCATTTGTGTTTTCTCACTTTGCTTTCTTTCGTTTAACCCGTCCCCGACACAGCGGGGCCGCGGTTGTTTTTGCCAAACCGGCAAAAACAAAAAATTAACCACCAAAAAACTGGCGGTCGGGGAGTTCACAATCATATACCTTGAATGATTCCGTGGCTTTCCGGTTTCCCGTATTTTATAACCAACGACCCCCCGACCATAAAACGTCAGGGATAACAACGGTGCAAAAACACCGAAACACATTTTAACGATGCTTTCGCACCGAAGGTATAAGGCTTGTGACAGCCCCGAACCCAATCTCTTGGATTCAACACCATTATATCATAAACGACATAGAAAAATATATATAAAATTTTTATCCATTAAAAACTAATCATCAACACGGGCTAAATCATCCCATTCATGATATTTAGCCCCCACGCTTTCGCGATATTCGTATGCAGCCACTTTATCACCGCTATATTGACCAAATAATTCTTTAACCTTTTGCACAGTATTATCAATCATTGATTGCGCCACTTCATCAGTGTATTCAATCAAATCCAAATCACCATTTTTTAACTGTAAAAATTGTAAAATCGGTGTTATTGAAACATCCTTCATTTTTATCGGAAAACCACCAGATTGCATTATGTGCCCTTCCAGTGCTAATTGTGGCATAGTTCCATCCATTAACTGTTTCTTTGTCGGTGCTGCACCGGTTTTTATATCCATAACAACACCGTCCCAGATTAAATCTGCACGCGCACGAACATTTCGCCCCGCTATATTCACAGAACCCAAAATTTCTTTGTATTCTATCTTTTTATTTTCAAAACATTTTTCTATGAACAAAGCAATTTCGCAAAAACGTTTATGCCAAAAATAAAACAAAACTGAATTATCTGGTAATACCTCTCTGGCACGTGCATCCATTTCTTTGACCAAAAGATTCGCATTAAAATCAGTTGCATTTTCAATAACATCATGTACCAAAATGCCAAAATTACGTGCATCAGGCAAAACCCAATAATCATCAATCGGACGCAATTTCAAAATATGTTTGGCATAAAAAGCATACGGATTGTGAATCAATAATTCAATTTCAGTCACATAAACATCGGATCTATCAATCGGTGGTGTTGGTGGTGAATAATCCAATGGATTATATTCAATATTATCCATATCACGCACAGATTTTAATATATCATCATCCCCAGACACATCACCAACACACACACGAACACGCGATAAAAATCTTGATTCAGTCGTTAAAACGCCCCCAGACTGTTTTGATCGCAACCAATACACCATATCACCACACGATAGATTCATAAAATCCAAAGCCATCAAAGAAACCTTTCTATCCGGGGACGGCAACCCTATTTTTTCAGATACAACCCGTGGCAACCAAGAATTTTCATAACCCAATGCGGGAAACATGCCTTCGTTCAGACCGGTTAATATAACAACATCTGCGGTCTGCATACGCGATTCAATTGTTCCCAAAACACAAACTTTACAATCTTCTTTTTTATTCGGACGCAACGAAACATTACTAATTGCTTCACAAACAAAAGAACGCGCATCATAGACATTTAATTTTATATCGTTCTTACATAAAATATCAGACAAGTCTTTTATACTTTGCCATATCGCAACATCTGTTTCATTTTCAATTATAAAGTTTGGTTGAAAAATTTCTGGATTATTTTCATCAACATATCTAACCAACATATTGAAAATATTATAATTTGCTTGTTTGTATAATCTGTTAAATTCAAACTCTGAATTTTCAGCCCACCCGTCAAACAAATTTAATATTGCGCGTCCCACATCCGTCATAGTTCCAGAAACACCAGATGAAAAATCGGCATCTATGCCATAATTTGCCATTTCCATTTTTATTCTTTGATTCGCAGCGGCGTCCGGTGTAATTATCAACACAGATTTATTTTTTTCAATTGCGCGCTTTGTTATTGTGGTGGCAACAAGTGCTTCTTCACTTTCACGAATACATTCTATTAACCTGCAATTATCAAGTTTTTTATCAATATGTTGACCGCTATTTCCAAAAGCAATATTCATAACATCAATAACATTATTTCCATCAACATTTATAGTTTGTACATCATCAGCGGATAAATTTAATCTTTTTAAAAATTTGTATTCAGCATTATACGGATTTGTATCCAAAGCAAAATCATCTTCATCGCCAGATATTTTTCCGGATAAAATAATCCGCCCATTATCACGTTTTGCAATCTCGTACATTAAATCAGCAGTTGCCGGCACCGACGCAGTAGAACCACAAACAATGACTAATTCATATTTATCCAAACTTTTTACCCAATTACGAATATCATTATTACGTTTTTGAGTCATGGTTAATCTATCGTTTGGTAATTGTTTTAATATATCCAATATACGCGCTTTGTTTTGAAAATGAATTGCATATTTGTCATCTATGAAATCGCACCAATTTATATCATTAACATCAATACCTTCGTTATTCAAATAATCCTGCATACGGACAAAATCGCGCGCTATGGGCAAAGCAGTAGCAATATTTTTTATATTTGCATCCCCCGATAATAATTTAGACAAAATAACAACACGTTCTTGATTTGATATAACATTATCGTCTTGGTCTGCATCTTCACTATCTTCAACCCCTGTTCCCAAAGGTATTAAACCAGGCAAAACAACAGCATGTCCCAACCGTTCAACAATCATACGTTCCACACTTCGTATCGCACGTCGCGAAGGCAAAAAAATCAAAACCTTTGAAAAATCGTTTTTATAAAAACTTATCATCCCCCATAACGCATCTAAAATACGCGTTGGATTTGATACATTAAAAATGTTTTTATTTAACACCGATAATATTCCTCAACTCTTCCAATCCGTATTTTTTTTCAGCAGATGTTTCCAATACTTTTTCAACCATAGCCGGATGATTTTCACAACATATCTTCAATTGGGATGTTTCACGAATTTTTTTATCTTTCTTTGTATAAACAATTTGATAACAAATCCCGTTTTTATCACAAAAATCCATTAAATCTAAATCTGAATCTTTTGGACCAATTCTTGAATCAATTAAAATAAATAACCTGCGCAACTGGGAACGATTTAATAAATATTCTTCTAACCTTTGCAGCCAGCGCATCGCGTCAGTTTTTGACACACGTGCATAACCATAGCCCGGCAAATCAACAATCATTGTTTTATCGTTCATATTAAATAAATTCAAACTTTGTGTCCGCCCAGGCGTATTTGATGTTCGAGCAATCTTTTCATCAACCACCGCGTTAATCAGTGACGATTTACCAACATTACTGCGCCCCACAAATGCATATTCTGCAAATTGTGTCTTTGGCAAAGATTTAACTGTTTCAAAAGATCCGACAAATTTAATCATTTTTTACTTACCAATTTTTTGTATGCTTCTTTTTTTGATATACCCGCACGTGCCGCTAATTCAGCCGCCCCGGACTTAGTCGATTTAGCAACAATATCATTAACTATGTCACTTATCTCTTCATCAGACATTTTTTTATCTGGTGCCGGTGCAACAACAATAACAATTTCACCACGCGGTGGTTCTATGTTTAATAAATCCGCAGGATACCCAATAATAGTTTCTTCGTGAATTTTTGTGATTTCACGAACGATAGCAATCTGACGTTCTGGCATAATATTTGCTAAAACTTTAATAGTATCCATAATCCGATTTGGACTTTCATAATAAACGATAGTATGCCTTATCTTGTTATCATCACGAACTTTCTTTTCATCAAAAAAACCACAGAAAGTGAACCTATCTGTTGGGAAACCCGACAACACCAGCGCAGATATAACCGCTGTCGCCCCCGGAACAACAAAAACATTAACCCCCGCTGTGCGCGCGGCGCGAATTAACCGAAATCCCGGGTCACTTATTCCCGGCATTCCCGCATCAGATACCGTAGCAACGGTTTGTCCCATTTGCATTTTTTCAACCAAAGAATCAACAACCCCGCGTTCATTATGTTCATGACAAGAAACAACTTTGGTTTTTATATTAAAATGTTGTGCCAATTTAGCAAAAACACGCGTATCTTCGGCCGCAATTAAATCAACATTTTGCAGAATTTCTATGGCACGCGGTGACATATCCGACAAATTTCCAATTGGCGTTCCAACTATATAAAGCCCTGATTGCATTTTAAATCCTTTTGTAGTAAAATGATAGCATACAAAAAATAGGTTTTTCAATGTCTATGAATAAAATTTTACTTTTTATCAGTATAACTGCTTTATTATCGGGATGTGGCGGTGGCAACAAATATCAGAATTATGCAAAACTGTACGGAACACCGGCGCCATCTGTTCCAACAGATGTCCAGGAAAGTTTTCTTGCTTCGACATCGCTATACGGTTCCGATGATGGCGGTCCCGCCGCAAACATAGCGGTATTATTACCATCCAGCGGGGTTGCAAAAACAACTGGTAACGATATCAAGACATCAATTGAAACGGCTTTGTTAAGAAAACCAAAGACAAATATAAAAATGTCATTTTATGACTTGTCTGGTGATGTAAATCAAAAATACGAAACCATGCGCCAGGTATTATACACATCACCTGATGTAATCATTGGTCCGCTTTTTGCCGAAGATGCAAAAATCCTGCGTGATATAAAATCTGCATATTTGCCAGTAATTTCGTTCACATCTGATACACAATCTTTGGGTGATGGCGTAATGACGGTAAATTTAATCCCAACCCAAAGTATTGAAGCAATAGTTCGTCAAATAAAATCAGAAACTAACAAGGGTATGATTATATTCGCACCAAATGACAAATCTGGCAAAGTCATGGCATCTGTTGCAGATACAGCATCTGATTTTTACGAAGTCCCAATTCATGGCGTATTCTATTATGATTCTGGAAATTCAGATTCCATAAAAGATGCAACTATACGTGCGTCTTTGTATAACACCAGAAAATCCGTAAATGACCGTGCACGTGAAATTTTATCGGATATCTTGGTAAACGAAGAATTAACACCCCAGGCAAAAAAAAGTTTATCATACCAACTTGAAAAAATATCCAGAACAGAAACTCTTGGCGACTTGCCATACGATACGATTTTATTCCTTGGTAACGGGGACGATTCTAAAACCATAGCATCATTTTTGCGTTACTATGGTGTTAACAATCGCGATGCTGCTTTTTATGGAACAACACTTTGGCACAATTCAGACATAACATCAGATTTCACAATGACCGGTGCAAAATATGCTACATTACCAGAAATATCAAATAATTTTGCAAGTTTATATAATATGGTTGCTGGCAAAGATCCTGATTATCTATCTGCATTTGGATATGATGCGGCAAATCTGGCCCTTGGTATGATATATTCACAAAAATCAGGTCCTGCATATTTCTTTGACCCCAGCGGTTATATCGGAACAACGGGCGTATTTCGTATTCAGCCAGACGGTATTCCCGAACGTGCTTTACGCATAGTAGAACTAGACGGTTCAAAAACACCAAAAACTATCAAAGATGCACCAACTAATTTCTTGGTTCCTATATATAATATCCAGACCAGCAAATTAAATAATGTTCCGGAAATATCTTTATCAACCTATGGCATTGATCCGGGTGATTATATAAGAATCCCTGAAAATTTACGTAATAACCCCGCGTATAAAACAAAAATCATAGGTGGTAATCAAAAAACGACTAAATCAGAACCAGATAAAACCGACCCTATCCCGGTATATATCGCTGAAAACAAAGATTCAGAAACCGTATCAAACCCGGAATTTGAACCGGTAAAATTGGAATCTATTTCCCGTAAATACATAGATAATATTGAAATAGAGGAATAACTAAATGAAAAAAAATATCATTTTGCCAATTATTGTAATCTTGATGATTTTGGTTGGATTTAGCATATATAATCATTCGCAAACAAATCTTGAAAAAATGGTTGGTCAAATGATAATGACCGGGTTTCATGGTGATGGCAACGGCGAAAACCAAGAAGATTTCACCGCCATAATGAAACAAATATCACGCGGACAAATCGGTGGGGTTATACTGTTCGATGTTGATGTATCTGGTTTACTGAACCAGGGTATGACTATGCAACAGGCAAAGCAGCAAATCTTTTCATCAAACATAAAAAATGTTAACCAAGTAAAAAATTTAACACGCCAATTACAAACAATAGCCCCAACAACATTATTAATCGCCATAGATCAAGAAGGTGGCAACATCCAACGCCTTAAACCGGAACACGGATTCGCACCAATTCCATCTGCCGCAGAAATGGGGCGTGGCGACGTTCAACAAACTTATGAAACGGCATACAATTTGGGTAATCGTTTATCCGATTTGGGTATTAACGTAGATTTTGCACCACTATTGGATGTTAATGTAAACCCTGAATCCCCCGCCATTGGCGCCAAAGATAGAAGTTTTTCCGCCGACCCCACAATCGTCATAAAACATGGTCGTGCATTTGCAAATGGTTTGGCAGATGCAAACATAGCCTATTCTTTTAAACATTTTCCCGGACATGGTTCGGCTGGTGGCGATACACACGCTGGGATTACAGACATAACAAACACTTACCAAGATTATGAATTATCACCATGGCGCGATTTGTTAAAAAGCTCTTCACCTTATACCACGGTAATGGTTGCACACGTGATAAATAATAATTTTGATACATTACCCGCATCATTATCACAAAAAACAATCCAAATGATACGTGATATGGGGTTTGACGGTGTCATAGTTTCCGATGATATGGATATGGGCGCCATAGCCAACGAATACGGCACTGAAAAAGCAATCGAAATGGCTATTAACGCGGGCAACGATATTCTTGTTTTTGGAAACAACTTAACATTTGATAAAAATCGTGGTCGTGACGTAAATAAAACCATAGTCAAAATGGTTAAAGACGGAAGAATTAAACGGTCTAGAATTCGTGAATCATATAACCGTATAATGAAATTAAAAAAGCAATTGGAACCCAAGGATTAAATAAACAATAAGATATCCGCGATAATAAATACTTGCGTTCAGAAAAAAATAAGATATAATTACAAAGCTTTGAATTTGTAGCGAGCATAGTTCAAGGGCTAGAATGCAAGCCTTCCAAGCTTGAAATGCGGGTTCGATTCCCGCTGCTCGCACCACGAATTTTCGTTATCGCGCGCCACGCGCACGATTATGAAAATCGAGTGTCACGCCAGCATCAAAATTGCGACGTGGAAAAGTTCTGGGCGTGCGCCGGAGTTGGAGAGCCGGGGCAGACTGTAAATCTGTTGTCTTACGACTGAGGTGGTTCGAATCCACCCACTCCCACCAAAACAAAAACACCCCCGCTTGGGGGGTGTTTTTATTTTGTGGTCGTGCGTTTTGGATTTGATACCATGCCAACGGTTTGCCCCGTTCGTAAACAAGTAGATTGTGGAAGTGCAACGCACCACAATCGTTACGGTTTCCCCACAGGCGTAGCCGAGGGAATCCACCCACAAATTCATACCAACAAACCACCAAAAGATACACCGCACAACGAAAGCGCGGTTTTCTTTTAGATTTCAAATACTTTCAATGGTTCGAAAAAGGCATATCTACAAAACACTAATTTTTACCAATCTTCGAACGGCCAAGATTTCCAACGGTTTGCTCCGTTCGAATCCACCGAGGCAGTTTGTTTTATATTTTTCTACATCTTTTTGATAATTTCTTTTATATTACCACTTATGATTTTCCAATCATCTATGGTTTCAAAACCCAATCTTTTATACCAATTATACGGGAAACCGTTTTCATCTTCGTATGTATGTGCCTCCAATGTAGTGGCATTATATTTTTCTATGGCATGTTTAAACAACGCTTTGAATAATGATTTCGCAATACCCTTACGTTGGTATGATGGTAATACAAAAACTTCGCCATCTTCTAAATGATTGCCATCCCACCAAGGTTTCAAAACAGACATAATAACACCGACAGGTTTATCATCATCATACGCAACGAAAAACAACTCTTTATTTTGGTTATAAAAATATCGAAATAATTCAATCGCTTTTTCTTTGGTCCATTTTTCCCCAAGCACTGAATTGGCATAATAATCTGCATAATATTCAGCAATAATCGCCATATCTTCTTGTTTTTTTAATTTGCTAACTGTAATCATATATTTGCCTTTTATTAACTGAGATTATTATAGTTATATTTTATAAACATTCAACAACCTTTTCTCTTTAAACTCTTTTACCCGTTGCATTAAATCCGCAAACTGTTGTTTGTTTTCTGCTCGATTAGTGCAAGCTGATTCCCACCAAAAGATACACCGCACCATCAAAGTACGGTTTTCTTTTAGATTTCTAATACTTTTGAAGGTTCGAAGAAAGTATATATAAAAAACACCAAATTTTACCAATCTTCGAATAAAGATTCAAAATCTGACTTAAAAAGTATATGAATCAATCGGACTACCTTCTTCATCGTGTAAAACAGCCGATACATTGTTCATATATAAAATTTGAAAATCAGGATTATCCAACGTATATCCAGCCGCTTCGGCCCAATCGTATTCTTGGATTGCTTTCTTTTTAGCCGCGATATTATCGCTATCATCAATCAATTCACAATTGATTCTTATCCAATTCTCATCGTCATAAGCCACGATACAAACATGATTATTTTTTGCAATTTGTTTTGATACATTTTTCTTTTTGTTTGTTATCACATAAATTTTGCCATCATACCAAAAAGGATCCCCAAATGGCCGCAAACTTGGTTTATCACCATCAATTGTAGCCAAAAAATTTACTTGCGTATTTTCTTTTAAAAATTTAAATGTTTCATCCATTTGTTTTTACCTTTTGTTATAATAAATTATTGAACACCCTTGCTTGATTCTTGCTGTACCTTGTAATCCTCCATCATTTTTTTAACTGCGCCGGGCAAATCAGTTTTTATCGCCAGTGGTGTTATATACGCATTTGCAAATGAATTCTCAAAATCTTTTTGAACTGGTCGTTTTATAAATTCATAACAAATCAGGTCAACTATGCGTTCTTTTAAATCCTGTGGAACACCGTATTCACGAATTATGGGCATTTCTATTAAAGTATGTACGAATTCATGAAACACTAGGCTAAATATCTTATCTTTATCATCAAATGGGTTGTCTGCACTGAACGAAGGATTGTTTGCCCCAACGTATATTGACGCGACACCATCTATTGGATAATTATAATAACTGCCATACTCATAAAAATAAAATATTTCTAACTTTTCTGGTAATTGTGTATTCCACGATGATAAAAGCGGCACCAAATATTCATTCGTTTTATTTTGTAATTCGGGTATTACATATTGTTGGAATACGGCATCTAAACGATTCAAAGTTTTAACATCATAAATTTCATTTATGAATATATTATGATAATGTTCTATTTCTGTCGGTGTTAACTGTTCTTTGTTATACATAGATATCATATCCTTATTACCAGGAACAGGGATAAAAGTATCAACCTTTGGATAAAATTGTTTAAGTTCGCTGTAATACATTTCATGATTGTGTAAAATATTTTCCCATGACTCTTCTGCTGTTAGTGGTCGTGTGGTTATTTCCATTTGTTTAGCTCCATTATTTTCATTACATGCAGATAAAAATAATGCACAAATAAAAACAATAATTTTTTTCATATTGCGCTCCTAGATATGTTTTTATTATAAAACAACATATTCAAAATATCAAACATCTTTCTTTTTTTTATATCTAGTTATATAATTGTTCAAAAACAATAGGAGATTTTTATATGTCACATATATGTCAAAGTTGCGGTATGCCTATGAACGAAGAAACAATATTTGGAACAAACAAAGATGGTTCTAAAAATTCCGATTATTGCATATATTGTTATAAAAATGGTAATTTTCTGCAAAATTTTACAATGGACGAAATGATTGAACATTGTGCACAGTTTATTAACGATGTTAACCAGGACCTGCCCCACCCCATAACCAAAGAAGAATACATTGGTCAAATGAAAATGTATTTTCCAAACCTGAAACGTTGGCATAGCGGATTAAACATTATGAACCCGACATCTGAAAATCCTGCTTTGATTGGCGTCAAAGAACTTATCGCAAAAATGGCTGATACACTACCAATCACATTTATATCATCGGTTGATGAACATGGATTTCCATGGACCAAGGCTATGTTGTCCCCGCGTGTCCGCGAAGGTATCAAAGTATTTTATTTCACCACTAATACTTTTTCTTTGCGCGTGGCACAATACAAAGCAAACCCAAAAGCCAGCATCTATTTTTGTGATTCTGCGGGATTCAGGGCTATAATGTTACGTGGCACAATGGAAGTATTAACAGACGCAAAAACGAAAGAAATGATTTGGCGCGATGGCGACACTGAATATTACCCCGGTGGTGTTACAGACCCAAATTATTGTGTCCTTAAATTTACCGCCACCGATGGTCGCTTTTACAGCGATTATTATCCACGAAGTTTTGTAATTGAATAAGATTTATTTCGTATCTGGCAATTCTGGATAAATCGCAACAAACAATTTTTTCAATAATTCCCTATTTTCTATATCTGTAATCATAACCATCGGTTTGCCACCCGGATATGGGATTTCCATCACGACATTAGGGACTAGTTTTAATGCAGATGCGGTTGGTTTAATTAAAAAACGATTATCATAAATACCACCAATTACTTTGCCACGATAATAAATTATATATTCCCCCATCATAGCACGATAATCAATATCCGATAACAATGATAATTGTTCCAAAACAAAATCTAAAAATTCTTTACTAGATGCCATATAACCAGTATATCAGCCCCTATTTATAAAATCAAATTTTTCCCGTAAATACCTACTAATTGATTAGTTTGGTATATTTTAAACCAACAATTAAATCAACGATTGTGTAATATTGCCCCACTGACAGATTGCATAATGAAAAAAAGCCTGTTTTCTGGATTTTTTATTTTTATAAAAAAGTAAAAAAAACTGTTAATTTAATTGTTGGTTTGTGTAATAATTATTCCATAGATGTATCTGGGGGAAATTTATGAAAAAAAGTTTCAAAATTTGGTTCTTTTTAACGGTATGGACACCTATGATTGCACATGCTGACGAAGCAAAACTGGTATCCGCTTTGCAAAATACTTATGTTGCATGTATCGGCATTGATGAAAGTTTATACGATTTAAAAAAAATGGCTGGCATTAACACTGTGATAACTGGGGTTGGCACTGGTTTTGGTATTGGTGCAACCGCTGTGGGTATTGCCAAAGAAAACATCGATAAAAAAATAGATATTTTAAAACTAGACAAATTGCGTGCAATTGATACACAACGAATATCCAGCGGAATAAAAGAAACATCAAATGAACAACTTGATGAATTTATCGCCCAATCTGATATAGTTATTAGAACCGACACAGAAAAACAAACACAAGATTCAGAAATTTCTAGATTAACCGCAAAATCAAAAAGTCTGGGGCATTGGCGCACTGGTTTATTATTCGGAAATACTGCAACTAATGTAGCGGGGGCGATAATATCAAGTCAAAACCGCGTAAATAGTGATTTACAAACACAAATAGATAATTGCAAACAATCTGTATCAGCATTACAAGATGCAACTATGCAGGCAAAATTGAATGGTCTGGACATAACCGAAGCGCAAAGCATCATTGATGCCTGCAAAGAATATAACTATGTTGATATAAGCAAAATCAATGACCGTGGTCGTGGTGCCACTATATCATCTGCGGTTGGTGCAGGATTGGGATTAACCGGCACAATAACAAGTGGCATCGCAAACAGCGACCAAGTGCGTTCACAAACAACCGACCAAGGGTTAAGAACGGAAAAAGAAAAAAATCTGAACATGGCATCAAATGTGTTGGCTGGGGCATCAACAGTTGCTTCTGCAACCGCCACCGTTTTTAATGCGACACAAATCAAAGCAATCAAAGATGTAGCAAATGTTGCTGCTAGATGTACGGGGGTATTAAAATGAAAAAATACATAATATTTGCATTATTGTTATTAACTACCCCTGCATTATCTGCGGAAAAAGACGCACCATTGATGCCAATATATGTTTATCCAGAAGTTCTGGAATACGCGATAAAGAAAAATTTTTCAACGCTTGATTATGACCGTGTCGCACAAGAGTGGGAAAACCGCATGAATCCAACATCCGGAACAGTTACAATACAAGATATCGAAGCGGTCTGTCAGGTTGGTCGTTTAAATTCAACCGCTTGCACACAATTCAGAAATGATTTAATGACTTACTTTTATCCAGTATGTGAAAAACAAGCATCAAAGGGCAAATCTGATTGTGTAGATGATTTCTGGGCAACACTTTGGGGAAGTTGGGTTCGCCTGCCCGAAGCAATCGGCATAGCAAAAGAATATGCATCTGTGAAAAACAAAGAAACCGTTGTATGCGGAACATCAACCCGGTCTGTAAATCCACCTGCACGCGCAAGTTATGTAAAGTGTACTTCTGTGGACAATAGTCATTTTTATGAATTCAAATTTAATTCAACAACAGAAACCAAAGATCGTGATATAATATCTGGGACATTACGCGCAATTGGAAAAATTCACGACATAGAATTCAAAAATTCAGATTGCACATTGGAAAGAATTTATTCTGATTCAAGTTGTGCATTATCATACAAAACGTCAGACGCAACACTATGTGAAAAAATAAACAAATCTTTAAAACGTTTTGGATATTCATCAAAAGTTATAACCACTGACAAATTCGGCAAACGTTGCGAAGTATTTGGATTATCTGGCGGTAATCGTACTGCTTATGACATAGACAACACAGTATTCAAAGATGTTCAATATGTCACTGGCAACGAAGTTGAAAAACAAATAAAACAATATGTTCAAAAAGAATTGAACCGTCAAAATATAAAATTAGAAACGTTCAGTTGCGATGCTTCAACAAAACATGTTTATAATTCCGTCGCACTTGATGGGTTAATCAAAGAACACGCCGAAGTATTAACGTGTTACGTAAACGGTGCACCCATAGATTTTCTATTTGCCGATTTATCCGAAGACAAAGATTACGCAAAAACATCCGGTTTATCAAAAATGGCTTGTGTTCAACTTGGTGGTCAAATTGATGGAAAACAATGTCGTGGATTGGATGAAAAAGAATGTACTATGTTGGGCGATAGATTGGTTTCCAGGGGTGAAGCTGGAACAAAATACATGATTGACAAAGGCGGATGTGTATTAAACGCTGCCGCTACGGAACACGCAATAAATTTAATCAAAGAAATTGCAGCTGGGGTCGCTTTAACTGTTGTAACCGACGGAGCTGCAGCGATTCCAGTTATCGTATCAATCGGCACAGATTTAGCATTCGAAGCTGTTCAAATTTGGCAAGATAAAATCCCATACAAAGATTTCAAAGAATTTATGGCAGAAGCAAACACATGTGAACATATCAATAATGTGATTGGTAATGATTCTGTGACAAATGCAAAAAGATATTGTATGGGAAGCGTATTGAATCAATATTCTGGTTTAATGATAACAGAAATAAAAGATTTGGCCCCAGAAGTTCAAACCGCATTGATTGAAAAAATGACAGAAATATCGGATATCGTCGGTGACCAAGAAATAGTTTATGTAATACCAGCCGCAAAGAAAATGCGAAATTATGCCAGTTTTGCCCTATTTGGTGGATTATTAGTATTTAACCCTGAAAAATGGGCATCAAAATCTAAACGTATAGCACAAGAATTAACACAATTACAATTTCGCGCCAGTAGAAATTTCCCAGATTATATGGAAGTATTTTTACGTGGCGGTGGAAATATCGGTTTACCGATACAAAGATTAAATTCAGCCGAATGGCGCAAATTAAGTGACGGATTAAAAGAATTCGGTGTTGAATTGATAGAAAACCCCACCAAACGTGGTTACATGACGTTCAGACGTTTGGGTGATGTCACTTTTGATTATGCAACATTATCACGCAAAGCCAGCGCAAATTTTGAACAATATCTGAATGACTTTTTAACCAACGACCACGTCAGAGCCCTGCCAAAAGAAAGATTAACAGATGCAGAATGGGATGCACTTAATAGATTTTTAAGTCAACGTGGTGTAAAAATGGAACCAACAACTATGTCTGATGGTTCTAAATATATGCAATTTACACGGATTAACTGGACTGGACGTGCAAGTGTTTTAGACGCACGAAAAATAATCAGAAATAATCCCGCCGATCGTGCCAAAGAATCAAATGGTTTTGTTTACTTTTTCAGACCTGGCACCAATGGACACCGAACACATGAAACGGGCTTAAAAATCCATGTAGCTGTCGCACCCGAAGACGTTGAAAAGGCAGTTCCTATTGTCAAAGGAACTTTCTGGGAAAGTCAAGTCGGCGAACAATGCAAAGTTGTTGTTGACGTAAATTGGACACAAGACATAAATCAAGTCGGCAAAGAATTCACATTATATATCTCACCAGAAGGCTACTATAACATGTACGGTTTACGAAAACTGGTTTCAGATTTGGAATCAAAACTTCAACGTGCGGGAATCAGAACACGCACCCCAGGATCAAACATAACTACTGGCGATAAACCTGTTCATGGCTCACGATATATGTATTACAGATATGACCAAGTTGAAAATGGCAAAGTCGTTGGACAATATGTAAAAGGTCCATTTTCTGCCCCAGAAGAAGGTGACATCATGGATTATGTTAACGCCAGAACACAAATATAAAATCATACATCTTGATTTTTTTAAGGTTTTATGATATAATGCTGTGCATAAAAGAACCCACTTTATGTGGGTCTTTTTTATTACAAATTGAATTCAATTATTATCAAAAGGATTTTTTATGTCACGACAAATTCAAATCAGGCGCGGAACTGCGACTGAACACACAACTTTTACCGGCGCAATCGGTGAAATAACAATGGATACAACAAATAAAACACTGCGCGTGCATGACGGCACAACAGCGGGCGGAACAATCTTGGCCAAACAAAGTGAAATTCCAGATTTAACAAACATAGACTATGTTATTGAAACACAAACCCCGACATCAACAAACAATTATACATGGTATCGTAAATACAAAAGTGGCTGGGTCGAACAAGGTGGCTATAAAGATGGTACAGTTTCTTATGCATCAAACCCGATTATTTTTCCAATAAAAATGGCGGACACCAATTATTCCTTGATTGTTCAATCTGAAAGAACAGAAAAATATTCATGTATTCAAAATAAAACAGCAACTGGATTTTGTGTAAAAGACCGAGTTCACGCTGATATATGGTACGACAGCAATTTCTTGGGTATATGGAAAGTTGAAGGTATATCTGCCCAAGACTAAATCTTTATATTAACGGGTTCTTGACAAGAACCCGTTGATAATAAATATCATCTAAATAATTCATTTAAATTTGTTATTTTTACTGGATTATTACCCAATCGTTGCGCATTAACATTTTTTATTATATCTGTTTTATCTTTTATCCCAAGTTTAGAAACATTATATTCCAATCCTAATTTTGACATTAACCAACACCAATATTTTGCAAATTCCGCCCCAGATTTCAGATTCAAAAATCCTAAAATATCACTTAATTGTTTACGTACAAAATATGCGCCACGTTTATCATTACAATTATCTTCGGTAACTCGCATATTTGCCACGAACAAATTAGCCATCGACAATGCTACACAATGCCCATGTGGTATACCATATTTTGTTGTTATCGTATACGACAAAGCATGTGCCGCAGTGGTTCGACTAATATTTATAGCTTTACCCGATAGATACGATGCCAACGCCATATTTTCACAACACTGCGAATCAGATGATAAAACATAACTTTCTATATTATTTTTACAAAGAATCATAGATTGTTTTGCATAATGCTGACTTTCCTGTGTTGACCGCACAGACCAATAACTTTCTATTGCTTGACTATATGCATCTATTGCCGAACATGCTTTAATATATTGCGGAACTTGTTCCGAAAATTGACTATCTATGATTGCATATTCTGGCAAAATAACACTATCATCAAGTGATGTTTTTTTACCATCTATATATACAACCGCAAATTGTGTTGCCTCGCTACCGGTACCAGATGTTGTTGGAATTGCAATCAAAGGTGCTGTCAACCCAGAATAAAATCTGAACGCTTTAGCAAAATCTATCACACTGCCCCCACCAAAAGCGATGACTGCAGAGATTTTATGCCCTTTTAATTGATTTATAGCATTTTGTATTTGTTCATATTTTGGATTCGGTTCAAAATCAGAATAAAAAACAGTATCGTACCCAGACAGTAACCCATCAATCAAAATTTTATTTTGCTTTAATGGTCGTTTACCATGAAACATCACAACGTTTTTTGCATTGATGTCATGCAAAATATTTTTCAATTCTATTATTTTTCCACGTCCAACAAATACTTTCTGCATATTATTTTTCTCTTAAAAAATTCATAAAGGCATCTTTGTTTTCAATTGGCTTTTCTTTTGGGCGACCCAAATCGCTACGTGCACCACATTTTACCTTTATTTCTAATAAACACGTTCCATCAAAAGAAATCAATTGCGGTAAAATATTTCGCAATTCAAATTCACTAGATACAGACCACGCTTTATCATATCCACACGATTCTGCCATTTTGACGTAATCAACCATATTTGAACAAGTTGGCTGCGACCCAACAGAATCATGCGCACAATTATTAAATACTATGTGTTTAAAGTTCTTTAATTTTTGTGATGCAATCACTGGGATAGCCCCCATGTGCATAAGACAAGCACCATCACCATCAAAAACAAAAACAGGACGATTTGGTTGTGCCAAAGCAATACCAAAAGCAATAGAAGATGCATGTCCCATAGATCCAACAGTTAAAAAATCAGTATTATGTGATAAATTATTTCTGCTACGATATTCATATAATTCACGTGAAATTTGCCCAGTTGTTGACACAATGACTGCATCATCACAAATTGTAGATGCAACATTTTCTATAGCTGTTTCACGTGATAAATTACTGCAATCTGCTTTTTTATTCTGCAAAATATAATTATCAAACGTTCCCTTGCGAATTACCAATGCAAACGGTTTGTTGTTAATTTTGATATAATCAATTGCTGTCTGAACGATTTGGTTAACATCTTTTGTATCCGCAGATAATACAGAATATTCCACACCCAAGGTTTGTAATAATTTATCTGTTATTTTTCCTTGTTTAACATGCTGTGGTTCATCATGTACCCCAGGTTCACCGCGCCACCCAATAATAAACAGAACAGGAATTTTATATACATCTTCGTCAACAAGCGATAACAAAGGATTAACTATATTGCCTTGTCCTGAATTTTGCATATAAACACATGGAACCTTGGACGTAGCCAAATGATATCCCGTAGCTATTGCCAAAGCATTACCTTCATTAGCAGCAATTATATTCCTATCTTTTGGTGAATTATCCGTAATATACGCACACAGATTTTTCAACAAACTATCTGGAACACCAGCAAAAAAATCTATATCATTTGCTATTAACATATCATAAAATTGTTTAACAGATACCATTATTTACCTCCTGGAATAAGTGTAATAATATCTTTTATAGACATACAATATGTATCCGATGCCTCTTTAGCTCTATGATGTGTCAAAATTGATTCTGCTGTTTTAACCATTGACGGATAAGCTGCACGAAGTAACTGATTAGCATATATAACAATATTTATTCCATTTTCTGCCAATTCTTCTTCGGTTACTTGTGAATAAGAAGAAGGAACAACAACTAACGGCTTACGATTTGGTAATTTATTATATTCGACACAAAATGCTTTGATTTCATCAAATGTTTTAGAACGAGAATGAATCATTATACCATCCGCCCCAGCATTCAGATAAGCTTTCGCCCTATTCAATGCATCTTCTTGACCTTTTTCCAATATTAAACTTTCTATACGTGCAATAATCATAAAGTTATCTGTTACACGCGCATCTTTACCTGCCTTAATTTTTGCACAAAAGTCTTCAATAGTATCTTGCTGTTGTGCAACTTCTGTTCCAAACAAAGAATTCTTTTTAAGACCGACTTTATCTTCAATAATAACCGCAGATACCCCCAATCTTTCCAAAGAACGCACTGTGAAAAAGAAGTGTTCAATTGGACCACCATTATCAGCATCATAAATAATCGGTTTAGTTGTAACTTCTAAAATATCATTCAATGTATTCATACGACTAGTCGTATCCAGATATCCAATATCTGGTTTTGCCATAGCTGTTGCCTGTGTCAACGAAGAAATCCATATACCATCAAATTCTTTCGTTTTATCATTTTGCTTCACCGAAGTATGTTCAACAACCAACCCTGACAAACCGTTATGCGCTTCACATATTGTTACAATGTCCTTGTTTTCAATTAAGCGTTTCAAACGCAAAGAACGAATTTCCGGTGTGGTTCCAATTTCTTTTAAAACCCCGTTTAATTTAGTCGAAGAAATACCTTGGGTATATGGAATATCGATAACACAGCCACCCCATTTTGCCATCACATCAACTATGCGTTGTCTGGTTTCAGCCTGGACACCAGTTTTCCAGTCATCACCATGCAAAACGTAATCTGGTTTAATTTTTTCCAAATTAGGCACATAATCCAGCGTATCTTGTGGAATAACATTAGTAACCCCTTTGACATTTTCAATAACAATTTTTCTTTGTTCCCACGACATATATGGCAAGCGTTTATAACTAGCGATAGCTTTATCAGTAAGTAATCCTATAATAATTTCCCCACCACCATCGGCATCTAATAACTGTCGTGCATGTTCAATAATATTTAAATGTCCCGGATGCAATAAATCTGCACTCATACCTATATAAACTTTTTTCATTTCTTTACTCCATGTTTCTGTTTAATTTAATTCACTAGTAATAAAATCTGTTGCCTGTTGAACAGTTATATTGTCATATATCTTGCTGATAAACTCATCAATTTTACCTCTATTTTCTTTTGAATTATATACTTTTTTTATGTATGCTTCTAAATCCAAAGGATTGGATATAACCGTAAAGTATTCATCAATTTCCGATATATATTTATCAGTATTTTTATGCGGATTTAATAACAAAACATTTATATCTTTGTTCAAATAAGGAACTTCGCATGACGCCCCAGATTTTGCATCACACAAAGCAATATCACCCAACAGTGTTGCTTCGGTGAAATCATAATTTCCATCAAGAACAACATCAGATATTTTATACAACATTTCCAAATCATCTTTCTTGTCTGGTAATCTGAATGTACAATGATGCGGCTTGGTAATTATAAAATATTTATTTTTCAAAATTTTTATAGCATCTGCAAAACATTGAATACTTGAATCTTCATCCCACGTTGGAAAATAGGTAATAATTTTTTTGTCTGTAGTAACATTCAATTTTTTTAAAAGCGCATTTCTATCATTTGTTTTACCAAAAAAATCTTGATATTTTGGATAACCAAATTTAATAACTTTTACCGGTAACCTATAACTATCAACAAGTTTTTTTTGATAATCCCCATGTACAAATTTAACATCAAATCCTTCAACAGATTCTTTTGAATTTATAAAATAATTTTTTGTAAAACCAAACCCGTATGAAAAATTTATCTTTTTATTTTTATACTTAGACAATATATTGGCACGTTGTGTTGTAACCGCAATCTTTGCCTGGGGATTACATTTATTGCAATAATCAATATGAAGATGTTTTAATATTTTTATTGCCGTATTATAATCAAACCACGATCCACCTGTATTTAAAAAGCATGGCTCTGCGACGATACGCGTTTTTATCCCGCGCCTTTTTAATTCATTATAAATTGGCAAATAATGATATATTTCAAACGCGTCAACCAAATAAAATTCCACCTCAGAATTTTTATCCTGTTTCAATCGCAACATTTTCACAAAGTGTTTATTATATCGGATTTTTATAGGTCCAATATGTATCACACGTTTATTACCGATTCTTTCTTTATAAAACCATTTAAGCGCATTTGGATTACTGATTAAATCCTTGTTTTTTAACAACACTGTCTTTTTTGTCTTAAATGTTTTTTTAGGAACTATATAAATAGATCTATCTGATTTCCACGCAACTTTACAACCATATTTTTTTGCATTTTGATAAAAAGATACCAAAAAATCTTCATCATCATAATTGTACTTTGTTTTTATTGATGCAATGTAATTTCCATCTAAATCTAATACATTATCAGCAATTTTTACCTTTGGATGTTCTAAATATTTTTTATTTACGGTTACTGCCTGACCTTGACTTAAAACCACATTGTAATAAGGTCCTGCAAAATCAAGAACAGACTCCATAAATTCATCTGACAAAACTGAACCTTTTATAGTTATCAATATTTCAGGCTTAATGTCTTTCTTTGATAAATTGAAACCATGTTCTGAATAAAACTTCTTTATATCTATTTTTTTATTTATTATTTCATCATAAATCAATTTCTTGTATTTTTTTACAAGTTCTGGATATTTATCTTTTAAATTATCAACATAATCTTCATTTTCATCAAGATTGACCAACCATTCGCTGTTAGCAAAAGTCAAAGAAAAAGTATATTTCCAATTATTATCTCTTACAGAATAAATATCGGATTTATCTGGTGATTGTGGTTCTGTAAAATATGTACCCTTTTCCCTAAAACAAAGTTTCGGTTCATATACACCGTTTTTTATATAATCCTGTATTGAAGTTCCTTGGGCAGGTAACTTTTGATTAAAAAACATTTCTACTAATGTTGGGGCAACATCAACCGCGGTTGACAGCCCATCTAGCAACTGAGATTTTATACCATTACCGCTTATTGAAAACAAACAAATATTTGATTGTTCATGTTGCCTTGGACCATAAACACTTTCATACTTTGTATAATCAACATCTAATAAAACCCCATGATCAGAAGATATAATAACAATATCATCATCAGAAATATTATAACTTTTATATAATTTTTCAAAATGCTTTGCGGTTATTTCTATGTTTTTTCTGTAATCATCAGAAGACCAACATGTACCCAAACTAGTATTTAAATCATGTAATAATTCAAGATGATGATAAACGAATTTACGTCCATTATCAGAATTCACCATATTTATAAATTCTGAACGTTTTTCACAATCTGAATAATCTGTATTACCCAAAAAACGTCCTATTCTATATCCACTGTGCATCCAAACATCAAAACCAGACTTTGGAACAGTTCTTTCGCCTTTAGCATCACAATATCTATAAGTATTATATCCATTAAGTTTAAAAAAATCTGTCAAAGTAAAAATTTCGGGATTAAAAGAACGCAATGCCTCTATAATCCAACCTTTTGCCCCATTTACACTTGAACGGAACCCCGAAAAAAATACGTGCATAGATGTATGCGTACCACCATTGCCACAATACATTTGCGATAATACAGTTCCTTTTTCAAGACATTTATCAATAAACGTCTTACCATACTGCTTGTTACCACAAACATTTAAAAATTTTGGCGAAAGACCATCTATCAAAAACCAATAAACATTTTTATTTATCATGCTATATTCTCCGTATTGATGGTTTTACCACTAAAATATACCGCATCAAAGAAATATTTTACCGCCCAGGATATTTCACTGTTTGGAAAATAATTTGCACCGTTACCGTAACTACCAAACCAGCCACCGCTGTTATTTTGTAACAATCGCGCATATTCAAATGCCTGGTCGGCACGATCTTTTTCACCCAATTTGTACCAACATATCGCGTATTGCAATAAACCAGTTGAACATACAAAACCAACATTAGAATACGCTGGAACACTGCCATCAAAACGTTGATGCAACGCGATTAAATCCATCGCACGTTTTGCACGTTTTATTTCACCCATATCGATTAAACCTTCGATAATATATGCGTTAAAATGTGACAAAGTCGAAAAATCAGTTAAATCTTCCAAAGATAAATAAAAATCAAGTGCCTTCTTTATACAATCTTCATATTTTTTTACTTTGTATTTTTTGGCTGCAAATCTTAATGGTTCCAAACAATAAACATGTATCGATTCAGGAACACGTTTGCCATACGGTAAATTCCACCATGAATAATCAGGTGTTGCAATCGAACCATCTTTGCGTTGCATAGTTAATATCCAATCGCACCCGCGCAACAAAGCATCCTTGTATTTATCATTTTCATCCATACCATTTTCAATCAAAGCACATAATCCTTTTAATATTTGCCCCGTATCAAATGTATAAGACACTTTGCCCGAAGGTTCGTTCCATGACCCATCTGAATTTTGAATTGTTAAAAGATAGTCACCAAATTTCTTAGCCCTATCTTTATCACCAATCTTTAAAAGCGTCGGAATATAATATCCAGAAACCTCAGGATAAATAAGTCCGCCTTGATCAGACGTAACTATGATACCATTATCATTGATAGTATATTTTCTAATCCAATCCTTTGCACGCGCAATATTCAAATCCAAATCTGGGGTTTGCAATTTTTTATGTTTAAAGATTTTTGATATTTTCATTTCCAAAACTCCTTGATTGATTGTATTATTTTTTTAGCAGCATGTCCATCACCGTATGGATTTTTTGAACCGTCCAAACGACTTTCTGATTTATCACGTGATAAAATAGCACACGATTCAGACAAAATCTTATCAGCATCAGCCCCAACCAGTTTTGCAAAACCAGCATCAACACCTTCTGTTCGTTCAGTTTCATACCGCATTACCAACACAGGATTACCAAATGTCGGTGCCTCTTCTTGAATTCCACCAGAATCCGTTAAAACTAACTTGGCATTTTTCATAATACAAACTAATTCAGGATAATCCAAAGGTTCAGTTAAAATTACATTTGATAAATTTTCAAGTGCCGCATAAACCTTGTTATGAACATTTGGATTTGGATGAACAGGCAATACAAATTGATGATCACCATATTTTTCGGTTAACATTTTGATTGCTGATAATATTCTATCTAACCTTTCACCATGATTTTCACGACGATGTACAGTTACTAAAACTAATTTATCATTTAATTTTACCCCACGATTTTCCAATACGCATTTTGCTTTTGATATTGTTTCATCTGATAAACATAACAACGCATCAATTACCGTATTCCCTGTCACAATAATTTTATCTGAACTAATATTTTCTTTTACCAAAGAATCAAAAGCTAATTGAGTTGGTGCAAAATGTAAATCCGTAATACGTGACGTCATTTGACGCATCGCTTCTTCTGGAAACGGTTCAAACAAATCATACGAACGCAAGCCCGCTTCAACATGAAAAATTGGAACCCGATTATAAAAGGATACCAAAGCCCCACAGAAAACGGTCATTGTATCACCTTGGACAATTGTCGCATCAAAATGATTGGTTTGAAAAACATCCGACAAAGCCGTCAATATACGAGATTGAACACCAGCCAAAGTTTGATTTTGACGCATGACATCTAATTTAAAATCTGCATCAATACCGAAAAAACCAAGTGTTTGATTAGATAGCTCTTTTTGTTGTTCAGTATTACACACCAAAACATTATATTCTGGATTTTTGCGTAATTCCAAAATTACTGGTGCCAATTTAATGGCTTCTGGACGAGTACCAAGAATCACAATTATATTTTTCATTTATCTTCCTTTGCCAATCTTTCGAACGAAAATTTATCCTTTAAAAGCAATCTATCTTTGATTTTATGTCGCAGCTTAGATGACCAAAACACCAAAGAAATAACATACTTTGCCAAAAAGCGATTCATGTTTATTTTACGTTTATCAGGCGTTTCATGTAAAACATTTATATAAAATTTAATTTTATCTGATTCTGAAAAATTAAATTTATTAAAGAAATCTTTTGCATATTTACGCTGTATATAAATTGTTTTTTCTTGTATCTGTGTTTGCTTTGTTGCCGTCAAAGAATTTGATTGCAAACGATATACATAAATATTATCTGGTGAATAGCCAATTTTCCCAGCCAATGCGATTCTGCACCAATAATCATAATCTTCAGCACAGAAAGTATTTGTATCATAATCACCTATTTTATCTGCGATTGTTTTTCTATACATAAAAGCAGCACCGATATTATTTCCACATATCAACGATTCCTGACAACGTTTATATCTACGACTGTTTTCCGAATAATACATAAAATTATCATTTTCATCTATTACATCAAATCCCATTGATACTAAATCAACATCTTGGTGATTATCTAAATAATTACTCATTTTTTCCAAAGCATCTGGTTTATAATAATTATCATCACTAGTCCATGTCAGATATTTTCCATTTGCAGCATCAAAACCGACATTCAAACTGGCTGGTAATTTTTTATTTGTTTTATTAGAAATAATTTTGATACGACTGTCTTGTTTGGCAAAATTCTCACAGATTTTCAATGTGCTGTCTGTTGAACAATCATTAACGATTATCAATTCCCAATCTTGTTCTGTCTGGTCTATCACAGATTGAATTGATTGAGCAATATATCTTTCCCCATTATAAGAAGGCAATATTACAGAAATTTTTACCTTTTTCACAATTTGCATCTTATACTCCTGTTTTTTCATCATATATCCATTTTTGACAGATATTCTTCATACATAAAATCAAAAACATTTAAATATTTCTTGCATACACGTTCATAATTATCCAGAACAGCTGGTAATCTGCGTTTATATTCTTCTGGGGTACACATTTTTAAAACCTGTTCAATATCAGATTCCGTTGTAATTTTTATAATACCATCCGGATTAAAAAATTGGTTTATTTCTGTTGCACCAAGATAAATTGGAATACATTGATTTGCAAGTGCTGTTGTAAATCTTTCAGAAAAATAAAATTTTGTAATATCATTTTCTAGGCAAATACAAAACATGTAATCACGATAAGTATCCGACAAATGTTCTATACGCGGTCCGCCATCAAATGTACCAAAGGTATCACATAAATGTTCATTTTTACATTTATTAGCTAAATTGTATCTGAATTCATGTAACGGACACATACGTTTATTTGAAGATATAAAAGAACATATTTTGCTTTTGTGTTTATATAAATCAGGTTCACAAGGTTCGTCCCAAATTCCACTGGCAAAAGGAACAAATCTAGCATTTGGAATAGTATCTAAAATCTTAGAAGAATAAGTAAAAATATAATCAAACTGTTTATACAAATCAGGATATTTTTCAAATATTTTATAATCTTCTGGAACTATTGCTTCTGATTCTATCAATATACCAAATTTATGTTTTGGTTTTCCCATTGTTTCCAACATTGCATTATGTGAATAAAAATGCATGTTTAAACCGATATTAAATTTATCCCATATAAAATATTTAGACGATTGAGTTGAAGAATCTGCTAAATGTAAATCCCTCAGGAAAAAAGTTCGCATTTTTCGTCCATCTTTGGTATAAATATCTGGTTCTCTGCTGTTTGGCAAAAGAGCAGTATTATAATACGGAAAATACACTTTGCCATAATTAGTATCTATGTATTTACTATTTTCATTTGAACGTTTTTTATAACTTGCGATTTTTAATCCGCAAAAATATACATGTCTGCGACCATCAGAAAGTCTTTCTTTTCTAAACAATTTCATATTTTCAATCCTTTACATATTTATCACGAAAAACATGTCTGGCTTTGCCGGTAAATATAAACAAACAAACAACACGCCCAACCCACTTCGGTAACAAAAAACCAACTTTTATTTGTTTGATATTTGCTATTGTTTTTATATTAGCCCGCACTTGCATATCATCAGATAACAAATCTAAAATATTTTTCCGCACTATTTCAGAATTTTTCTGTTGAATATCATTTTTTGTAATCGAAACATTATTGCCATGCCACCTATATAAATATAAAATTTCTTGTAAATTATGTATCGGGGCAAATCTAATAAATCTTGAATAAAAATCATAATCTTCTGCATAAATGAAATCAGGATTAAACCGCAAATCATATTTATCGATTATATTTTTTCTAACCATTATAATAGTGGTCGCACATGTCCTTAATAAATCTATCAAACCAACCTTTGGCACATTGATTACTTCAAAATCAGCCTTATCAAAAGCCTTATATCCGCAACCAACCATACCAACATCTGGATTTTCATCCAAATATTTAACTTGTTTTTCTAATCTTTGTGGCAAAGAAATATCATCACTATCCATCTTTGCAATATATTCGCCAACCGCAACATCTAAACATTGATTCAAAGATGCAACAAATCCACGATTTTTTTTATTATCAATAAACTTTATACGCTTATCATTTTTAGCATATTCTTTGACAATCTTAGCCGTATTATCAGTCGAACCATCATTTAATATTATGAATTCAAAATCTTTAAAAGTCTGATTCAATATAGACTCAATAGCTTCACCAACATATTTTTCTACATTATATGCCGGCATTATAACAGATATCCGTGGTTTTGTCATTTTCTGCTCCATCTATAAACTGGTATCCAAAATAATTTCAATCTGTACATTTGTTTTTCATTATTAAAATTAAAATTAAATATCGGACAAAATAATAGTCTTAATCGTTTTTCGTTTTTGTTCCACACAAAATCATAAAAACGATGTTTTTTATTTTTATAAATATCATGCTTTATAAAATCACACATAATTTTATTATGCTTTTTTTTGCAAAAAATCAAAGCATCATACAAAACAGAAACAAAATTTTGCACATGGGCTTTTTCATCATAATTCATATTAGATGTCGTAGAATTATTTCTTATTCTGTAAAAATAAGTTTCGTTTTTTAAACCAGACATCAAAGGCTTGCTCGCTAAAATTTTTAACCAAAAACCATTATCTTCGTGAAAACGTTTCTTATTTATAAACCAAATATCATTATTCAAAATAAAACTTTTTTTATACAATTTATTAACCGGGCAACAATTAAGTTTTTCATAATAACTATATCCATTTTCTTCTGTTATTCGCAATTTTGCAAAAGGTTTAAATTTAACCCAATCTTGTAATATATTATTTCGTGAAATACAAAATTCGCTATTTATATCCATCGTATATGGTTTTATAGTCCCCAAAACAACATCACATTTATCTTTGACAATTTTATCATACAAAATTTTTAAACAATCTGAACTGATTGTATCATCGGAATCCAAGAAATAAATATACTCTGCATTCGACATTTTGATACCAATATTTCTAGATATGGCTTGTCCCATATTTTTTTTGTTATAAAAAACACGAATCCTATTATGTTGCTTTGCATAATCACATAAAATATCCTTCGTTTTATCAGTCGAACAATCTTCTATACAAATAATTTCAAAATTCTCAAAAGTCTGGCTTAAAACACTATCCAAACATTGTGGTAAAAAACTCTGTACGTTATAACAAGGTATAATAACAGATATACATGGATGTTTTATTTCAACATTGTTCTTGTTCACCGGAATTTTGATTATTTTAAATATTCTGTAAAAATATTTTTCGTCTTTTTTTATTGTACAAAAGAAGAATCGGCATAATTTACCATGTAAAAACTTATATAACCAAACCCATGGTTTCATTTTTGGATGACGACTTTGAAGTTTTTTTTCCTTGTATTGATATCGCGCCAAACGTTCCTCATAAGAATAATTTTTCCACAAAGATTCACTATCTTTTTTTGTTCTGTAAAGAAATAAAATCTCAGGCAATCTAATCATTGGCAAATTATTATCTATGTAATTCAACCAATAATCCATATCATCACCACCATATCCATTAAAATCAGTGCAATAACCGCCAAATTTTATAAAATCTTTCCTATAAAACAACGCAGATATTATACAATTTTCATGCAATCCGTACATTTGTAATTTTTTGAGTTTTGGTTGCGAAAAAAATCCATTATATTTACCAAACATCGTTGCATTACTCATAACAACTCTATAATCAGATTGCGTAATCTTATTATACAGTTTTTCTAAACAATCCGGCACAATAATATCATCACTATCCAATGGATAAACAAAATCAGCAGTTGCCATCGCGATTCCATTATTTCGTGCAACAACAACACCTTGATTTTTTTGATCTAACACTTTTATTCTTTTGTCTTGTTTTGCGTATTTTTTTAAAATTGCCAACGAATTATCAAGACTTCCATCATTTATACAAATAATTTCGATATCAGATAATGTTTGATTTAATACACTATCCAAACATTCAGATAAATATTTACTGGTATTATAAACGGGGATAATTACACTAATTTTCGGCATAATGCCCCCCCTTTAATAATTTGATACACTTTTTTACATCGTGCAAAGGCAAATTTGATATTACATATTCAGGCATATCCCACCATTTTAATTCTAATAATGCCTTGATAGTTTTGTCATCAAATCTATATTTAATTATCCTAGCAGGAACCCCAGCAACAATCGCATACGGTGGAACATCATGTGTCACAATTGCCCCGGCACCAACAACAGCCCCATCACCAATTGTCACACCGCCAAAAACTATTACATTATTTCCAATCCAAACATCATTACCAACATGAATTGGGCTTAATTTTTCTATATCACCCTTATTTTTTTGGTGATTTATAAAATCTTGATTTTGAATTGCCGGAAAATCTTTTAATTGCGATATTGTTTGTCCTTGTTTTCTGATATTAACAATCGGGGACGTAGTTAACAAAGACGAATCATGCCAATTCAACCCAAGTTGAATATTGTCCCCAAAAGAGCAATATTTTCCGACGACCGTTTCACGATTAACCACGCGAAAGCCACCACCATGATAAGAATATTTACCTATATAACATTGTGGTTTAACAGAATCATTATGTTTTTTAAACAAACGCACCTTATTTCCACCTTTGTTTAAACACAGGGATAAATTCAAACAAACACCACCAATTATTCTTTATTTTTAAAATTGGAATTATTCCAAATAATCTTAATCTATACACAGTCCCTTTGTGAACACCCTTTACATATTCCTGACGTAAAAAAGGATGCACATCAGCAATTTGATTACGTACATATTCACCCATACAAACCATTTGTGATTGCATTTTAATAGAAGTATTCCCAGAAAAACATCTATATCTCACCAATACTTGTTGAATATTATAAAAATTAGTCACTTCCATCAAACGAGCCCAAAGCCTGTAATCTTCGGCTGGTGTATAAAATTCTTCGTACCTGATATCATTATCAATCAACACAGACTTTCTTATCATTGCAGCAGTATGAAAAACACAACAACGTCCCGTCAAACATTTTTTTATATCACAATCTTTTTCTGGGGATTGTAATATAACATTTTCTGCACCAAAATATTTCAACCAACCACTTACCACACCAACGTATGGATTAGCATCTAAAAAAGCGACCTGTTTTTCCAATCTATCTGGAACTGAAATATCATCGTGATCAAAAATCGCCAAATATTCACCAGTTGATAAATCCAATAATTTATTCCTAGACGGGGTTATTCCCATATTTTTTTCGTTTTTAAAATATTTTATTCGCTTATCAGATTTTGCATATTGTTTAACAATACTTTCGATTTCTGTGTTTTGTGGACTATCGTTTAAAATCAAAAATTCAAAATCAGTGAAAGTCTGATTCAATATAGATTCAATCATTTCACGCAGATACTGCGGATTTGTATTATAAATAGGCGTCAAAACCGATACACGTGGCATAACAATCCCCTGTTTTCAATAATAAATCTATCACAAAGCGAATATTGCACAAAAACAGTGTAAATTCAACCTATTTTTTATCTTGTTCAAAAACAAAAAAACCGACCAAACGGTCGGTTAAAAAAATTAAAAACACTAATTTTAAAAAGATGTTTTATCTAATATTTCTTTCTCACGATTTATATTTTTCAGAATTTCTTCTGCCTCTTCGCGAAAATCAGGATTTATATCCGGATGAAACTTCAACTGTAATTCATGATAACGTTTTTTAATAATGTCTTCATTTGCATTACCAGTTATCCCCCACTTTTTCAAGACATTCCCACGATCTATCAACGTCGGTATTTGTGAACTAGATATTACCCCCATATCAAACTGATATTTATTATCCTTCGCTTTAAAATGTTTTAACGCATCGGAACTTATATTCATATCATGCCCGAAACCAGCACCTTTGTTTCCAGCGTTATACCAATTATTGCCACCACGTGCCCCCCCCGTATAACTTTTGTTCATAGAAATATTATGCAAATAATTTTTAACATCTTCGATATTATTCTGTACATTTTGCTGGCTGGGTGTATATGCTAATCCAGAATTAATATAATTCTTATCAAGCATATTCAGGTTATCAACCACACCAACAAATCCTGTCCCACCCTGGCTTTGTCGCCCGGCGGTATATAACATATATTCAACATTACGTGGATCACCTAATTTTGCATCCAAAACATCCGCAATGTGTTTTAATTCGGGCGAATCATAATGATGTTCTATTTGATATAAATTACCCTTGTTAAACCAATTTCCGCCACTTCCGCCACCTAAGACAAAGAAAGCTTCCCATTTACCAGTTGGAACCGTGGTTTTTCCTGCCGTTCCAGTTGAAACATAAAATGGTATTTTCTTATTCCCGACACGAACAATCGCTATTGCCCTGGATTCAGATTCCAAATATCGACCAACCGCTTCCAAATAAACAGGGGTATCTCCGATTTTTGTTATTGATTTACCAGTTAAATCTTTTGCTTTTCTTAAAAATTCTGAATTATCCCTATGAATCACATATTCAGGGGTTCCATCGCTAAGCACACGAAATTCACCAACTTTTTCTAAATCTGATTCATATCCTACAACCAAAACAACCCTTCCATTTCTGGTACCTTCAACAGGAACAATTCTTGTCACAGTCCCAGGACGATATTGCGATACATCGCCAATTAAATAAATAGCTTCTTCCTCTGTCAAAGGATAAGACACATAATGCAATTCGTCATATTTTCTCATGAAAGAAAATTTTTCTTCGATTGGTTTAAAGAACCAATTCGTCTTCATCTTACCTAATTTTTCTAAATTATTTTTATCTGATACCGCAATAAAACGTCTTCCATCATCTGCAATTCCAGCAGAAATAAACAACCCCTTACTTTGCAACGTATCAATTAAACGGTTTATTTTTTTATCGTCTTTTAATTTATCAACATATATTCGTGTATACCTCGCGCCATCAAGCATCTTGCTTGTCCCTTCAACAACATGACAACGACTTAATATTCCTATCAATTTTGGTGCGCGTTTCGCTAATTTTGAAACAGCGCTATTTGAATCAATAAATATTCCAGCAACAACTAAAATCCAACTAGAAGCTTTTAACACTTTATCTTCAAACATCAATGTTGATGTCTGCAAAGCATCAGAAAATTGTTCATCAGATAAACACCCCGTAACATTTTCCATTGCGTCAATAACAGATTCCATTTGTTCATCATTCAAATCATCAAATATTTCATCCAAACTTGCAAAATGTCTATTTATAACATTTTTAGCACATTCAATTTGCGCAATATCACATTGTTCGTGCCATACGGGTATATGACAAGCCAGCGCGGCATTTACAAAATCATAGGCGCGTTCTTTCGGTTTTAATTCATTTTGCCTTTCCAAAGATATGAATGTAGCATCATATAAAACACTGCCACTACCAGCAACTAAAACCCACATAGTCTTTGCACCAGCGGCCACCCCAACTTCAACAGATAAAACCAAACCGGCAAGAATTGTGGTCCTGTCGTTGATTTTTTTTGCTATATCAGCGTTATTCAAAACACATACTTCTGCATCTGGGTCCCAACGTGTCCCACCAGGAATTTTGTTTGATATCGCATAACATTCATTTTCAATCAATCCCCGACAATCCCTGCCATCTACTTTGCCACCAATCTGTGAACATGCCATCTTTGATAAATCTGATTTCACAGTCCACCCTGCCCCTTCCGATAAATCATCAAACAGAAAATCTATGGGTTGACCATTTACATAACATGTCAAATATTCATCCCGATCTGATTTATCAAATATTTTCGTATCCAAAGAATTTGTAGACGTCAGTTGAGTGGAAGCATTACAATAAAATGTTTCCAGTTTTATATTTTTCTTTGCCAATTCTTTTTTCACGTATGCCTTTATGCGTCCATGAACATCTGGGGTATATACAACTTGAATATCTTTAAATGCTTTGTTATTTATGCCATAGGCACTACGTGGCGTTCCCGAATGAAAAATATACACTTTACACCATTTAGTAGAATAATATGGAATATCAACTACTGTTGCACCAAAACCAAATTTAGACAAAGAATTATCAATTTGTTTGCATTTTTCTTCATCTTTGGTTTCGTACCAAAAATGGCATTGTTGTTGCCCCATATCCGGAAGAAAACAATCTGGATTATGAAAACCTACATTATGTAATTTGCCAATGGCGCGTAATGTTCCTTTGATTATTTCGATATCTTTTCTTTCTGTTGTGGAATAATATTTAAATTCATAAAAATGCTTTTTATCATCTGATACACATTTTATATAATCTGAAACACCCAACATTCCACCAGCATGTTCTTGATTTTCACAAGCTATCTTTTGTTTATTTTTCAACCAAGCATATTCTTTGGATATACCTATTGCCTCTGGCAAACGAACACGTATCCCCAATCCCCAAAAATCATCCACACACTCAGACTTTCCGCTTGGTGCATCTTCTTCACACACTTGATAAAAAGTCGTCATCAAATCATTTCTGAAATTCATACACTTTTCAGAATCAGACTTCACACGCCCTGCTTCACACATAGCCTTAATATCATCAGTATTTACAGTGCTATTGACATCATCAACACGTCTTTCAAATTCTTGATAAACATTATCAAAATCCATCACAGTAAAATTTTTCTTTATTGCATTTTGCAAAATTTCAGGGTAAACAACCACCGGCATAGGAGGAAACTCATACGATTTCGCCATAAACACACATGCAAAACACATCAATATTGCGAATATATATTTTTTCACTACTTCCTCCTATTCTATATACTTTATTTCAATGGCGGGAAACAATTATCGGCATCATTTGGACAGCATACCATCCAACCATCTCCTGCATCAGTATACACTTCCCCATTACAGCAACCGTTTTTATCTGGACGATTTCCATCATCACATGTCACAAAAAAACCGTGCCAGTTAACAACCAAATAATGTGTAACATATCCGCATGCACCACCAATTAAAAATGCAAACGATACAAAATACCAAAAAATACGTGACATTTTGATATTTTTTTCAGATTTATTTATATGTCTATTTTTCATAACATTACCACCTTATTCTTCGATTATTTTTTCTAATTGAATTATAAAATCAATCGCAGGATTAGTTAATTTTTTAGCCTTTTCAATCATTTTTGCAGCCTCTGCCTGCATTTGTAAACGTTTATAAGTTTCAACCATTTCGGTTGCTTCCTGTCTATTTTGTTCAATATGGTCGTCAGTCAACGCACGAGCAATTTCTAATTCCTGTTTTGCCAATTCTTTATAATTAGCAACATTTTCTTTACAGCCACGTTCTGATAAATTAGCATAAATTTGTGCACGTCTTACCCTGCAATCAGATTCATCTAAATCACAATAATTTAATCTTTCTTGTAATAAACTTTCAATTTGTTCACACGTTGATGCTTTTGCATCAGCTTTGACCATGGCATCACTATTTAATGCAGCTGCAATCTTCTGTTCACGTTCAGCCATCTGCTGATACATTTGTTTATTTTTTTCACAACCAGTTCTTGATAATCTTATATAAACATCTGAATTATATTTATGGTCTTGCCACTGCATAGAATTTTCATCCATCAATTCTTGTTTTAACAATTTTTCTATGGCTTCACATGTTACATTTGGTAACTTTTCTTCTTTTTGTACCCCAGAAACTTTAACAGGTTTTACATCATGATGAAAATCACGATTATTGCAATTTTCAGAAAACATTTTATCCAACTGTGCAATTTTTTGTGCATCATATTGATGAACATTTCTGACCATATTCATTATTTGATCTTGTAAATCCAGACACTGTCTTTCCGTCATCATAGATTTATTGACCCGGTCTGAACCATTTAAAATAAAACCTATAAAACATCCCATCAAAAACAGCGCTATAAGCCCAATTATACCGTATACACGATTTTTATTATCTTTTATTTGTTTCATTTTTCTCTCCTTATATACTCATTTTACAATACCATCTTTGATAGTAATTATTCTATCTGCTTTTTTTGCTAAATTCATATCATGTGTCACAAACAACATAGACATTTTATTTTTCCGCACTAAATCCAGCAATAAATCAAACACACCTATCGCATGTGCGGGATCTAAATTACCAGTTGGTTCATCAGCCAATAAAATTTCTGGATTATTAGCCAACGCACGTGCCAAAGCAACACGTTGTTGTTCACCGCCCGACATTTCACCAGGAAAATGGCTGGCCCTATGATCAACATTTGCAGCACGTAATAATTTAATTGCGCGCAAAATTGCCCTATCTTCATCAACACCATTTGCCAAAAGTGGTAAAATAACATTTTCTATTGCGGTAAAATCAGACAACAAATTATGTCTTTGATAAACAAAACCTATTCTCTGACGGCGTAATATCGTTCGCATTTCTTCGCCCATTTTTTCAACAGGCACACCACCTATAAAAATATCCCCCCCGGTCGGTTTATCCAACAAACCAACACATTGTAACAATGTAGATTTACCACAACCACTAGGCCCAACCAAAGCGATAATTTCACCACGATACAAATCAAAACCACCACCACGCAAAACACGCAATGGTTGTCCACCTTCGACAAAAGTTTTTTTAATATCACGAACAGACAACACAGAATCTTTTCTAGAAATTTTCGACAAAGAATTTAAAATACTAACCATTTACCTATCCTTTGAATTGATTTGTATGTTTTGTTCTAATAAATTAATTACTTTTTCAGCTGTCTTTGGTGCCAAAACATAAGTTACTTCAATACCGTATTTCTTTTTAAAAAGATCTATTATCCGTGATTCCCATTTAAAATCCCTATTAGATACATCTGCAAAATATGCAATTTCATCCGGCGCAAATCCAAATGTTGCGCCATAAATTATGCTATAACTATTGGGGTGATTTGTTTTTATACTAGCCAATTCTGGATTAAGTCTTCTTATTTCTGCTTCGTATTGTTTGGCTGTTTTTATAAACTTGCGACGATTGTGCCAAACATATTGAAATATTTTAGCCTTATCAGTTTTTGTCAATTTTTTATCACTTAAAACCTTAATCGCATATCTTGGATAAAATTTGATAAAAAATTCCAATAGACATAAACGATTCATAAAATCACTTTGACTCAACCCACCTGGCATTTTATATTCATAATATAATTTCATACCAATCCCATGCTCGCGCAAAGCGTCTTCTAATTTTTTAGCACTAGAATCCCATTCTGAATTTCCAAAAGGCAATTCCCAAATCGCCATTTTTCCTATATACAACTGTAATTTTTTATCTAAATCTTTATTCATTTTTTAAAACCTCCACTGGGTCAGTATTTGCGGCACGCCATGCAGGATACAACGTTGCCAAAAAAGCCAACGCAACAGCAATCACAGCAATACTTATAACTGTTGACGGCACCAATTTTGATGGCAATTCAGATAATGAATATAATTCAGCTGGAAACAAATCACGCCCGGTAACAAATTGGAAAAATTTACGTATTGGTTCAATGTATATAGCCATCAAAACACCAAACAAAGTCCCAAACAAAGCACCAATAATACCAATACTGGTCCCAGATAAAATAAATATCTTCATCATAGATCTACGCGACACACCAAAAGTCCGCAACACAGCTATATCTTTGCTTTTATCTTTGACCAACATAACCAGCGATGAAATTATATTAAATGCAGCAACAATGACTATTAACAATAAAATTAAAAACATAACACTGGATTCAACCTGCAACGCACCAACAAAACCACGATTCAAATCACGCCAATCACGAACAATAAAACCATCTGGCAATAAATTATCAAGCGCACGTACAATATTTTCGCTTTGTTCAGCATCGGTTAAGAACAAATCGATATGCGTAACACTGTTTTGTATATTCAAATATTTTTGTGCGGTTTCAAGTGGCATAAAAATATACCCACTATCATATTCATACATTCCCATAAAGAACGAAGAAACAGCCGGATACGCCATAATCCGTGGCATAGTCCCAAATGGTGTCGCCGTCCCAGAATTAGCAGAAATCAACGAAACTTTATCCCCATTTGTCACACGCAGAGACCGCGCAAGCGACGAACCTATTATCAATTCACCATCGGTAACTTTATCCAGACTCTTTCCATAAATACGTGTTCCGCTTGATGTTTTTGCGATTAAATCAGGCATTCTTATTCCACGAACCATAGCCCCAGAATTATGACCGTTGGCGGATGCCATAATTTGACCTTCGGCAATAGGAACCATAGACACAGTATATTTTGAAATAACTTTATTTTGACGCATCTTTTCCATCAAAAAATCATAATCAGAAATAGTCCCATTTTGGTGATAAACAACAACATGACCGTTCATACCGATAATTCGCGAAAGCAACGTATCATGAAAACCACCCATCACAGACATAACAACTATCAAAGTTGCCACACCCAAAGTAATTCCAATCAACGAAACCCACGAAACAACCGAACCAAACCCACGTTTCTTTGCGAACATATATCGATAAGCAATCTTTCTTTCCAGTTTCGAAAACAACATTTTATAATCCTATTGATTCAAAAAATCCCTTAAATCATCACCATATAATGGCGTCATTTCTTCGATTCCTTTGTCGGCTTCAACCACCGAAACAAGACGCGGACTCATAAATACAACCAATTCAGCAAACGGACTTATCAAAGTTTCAGGCGTCGTCACAAACGAGTGAGTCGGTATACCTATAATCACATAATTATCACCAACATTTGATGGTATTTTAAACGAAGATAATTCACCATCAATTGTGCTTAATGCAATCTTTGCATCTATTTTTTTATACCCGGCATAATCACCATAATTTCCAGTTGCCCCAATAATTAACCCTGTTTCCAAACGCTCTTCTTTGCTGCATTGTCCAATATCAAACCGTGATTGCCACCCATTTGGTATAGCAAACGTTCCCTGGGATACCAGAACAACATTTGATTGCATAGATAAAAATTCTTGTAATGTCTTGGTATTTATTTCAGGACTAACCACCAAAGCACGCCCCACAACCCCCGGTATAGACATACGAATATTCTTTTCACCAAATGCCGGCAACATATTCATCCAAATAATAGGATTATCATTTTTCGGGTACACCCTATAAACATCTATATCCCATGCCAAAACGTATTCTTTTGCAGCAATATCAGATATAATTTTTGCGACTTCGCGTTCGGTTTGATAATCACCTTCGAAAACAACAGTTTTATCTTCCCAGTTAACTAACAAATTTCGAACATCTGCACCACGCATTGCATCTAACATAGCCATTATCATAGTTTCGTCTTTCGGCATTTTTATTAACCATTTTCCACGACCACTTAAATGTATTTCACCGAAATCAGCATCATACGAATAATACACATGCCCCAATTTAGTTATCAAATCAACCGCATCCTGCAAAGAACTAGTGGCTATAAATCCAGTTACTTTCTCTAATATCGGCAAATCTTCCAATACTGTAATATCCGTATCTTTTAATAAAATATCCAATGTATCCTTGACATATAATTTTTTAAATTCAAAATCAGAAACTTTTAAATCAGGCAAAGCATCCCCAGTATCCAACCGAACAATTTCAACTTTTTCTTCTGGGACCACAGATACAATACTTTGATGATTCCAATCCACTTTGCACCGTTTTGGCAAATCCAGCGCAAAACGTTGCGCTGTATCAGTCGTCAACGCCGCTTTTTTTGGAAATATAGGCACAGATTTTTCATTTATAACCAAATCTTCGACAACGTTCACTGTATCATATTCTGGCATTTCTTCAACCTGTTGTTTAACACACCCAGCCACAGAACAAACCGCCAAAAATAAAAACACATATTTTTTTATTATTGCCATTTTCCTTCCTTTTTTCTATTTCATACCAGAATATATACTATATATTCATAAACTTTTCAAATTCTTCCAATGTCATTTCATATATAGGCTTTTGATTTGGTGTAACGAACTGTTTAACACTTTCAAACTTTTTTTCAAACAAATCCATCACAGACAAAGTTTCCTTGGTTAATTTTGCATCTGTCTTTTTTAACCGCCGACCGTATTCAACAATATATTCCAAACAATCAGCAGCAAAAAAACGTCCGACATAATTTTCAAGCGGAATTCCACCCTTTTCAACACATATAGCCGACAAAACCTTAGCCAATTCATTATAAAAATTAGCCAGTTTTACATAATTTTGAATAGTTATCGCCATGGTATTTTCCCCATCCCTTTTTTTGCATTATAAAAACTATTGCCCACCGAACGCAATTAAATTATAATAGGATAACATGAGAATAAAATATTTATTTTTACTAATTGGATTGACCGCATGTGCATCTGCAAACCGTGGTTCCATTGATGATGCCACTATTTTAAATTGGGAAAACGATGCTGTAACAACGGAACAATTTGTTCGCGACCATAAATCATGCCTTGGGATAAAAAGTAAAAATTACACCCCGCGTTCCAGAATTGCTAAATTACTATCCCCAAATCAAAGTGCGCAAATGCCGGACTGGGACGGTCTTTGGGTAACATTTCAGTCAAACGAATATCGTGATGTGGGACAACGCGCACTTTTGTCTGTTCCACCAAATACAGCCTCTAAAACGACTGGATATTACCGCAAATGCATGTTAAGACGCGGATATTTATTGCGCGGAAAATAAAAAATATTGTCTTGTTTGATATCTAATAAAAATATGATATAATTGTGCACATGAAAAAAGCATTGTTTTTTTGGCTGTATTTTATTGTATCCATTATCTTGGCGGTGTATTTTGCAACCCGTATAATAACCAGTCAAATTGGTCGTGGTCCAATATCCCATGTTAAACACATTGAAATCAAAAGCGATTCAAAAGATATTGACCTGGAATCAATAATGATTGCAACTGGTATAAAGGCTGGAACTCGTATCCGTTCGGTGGATTTACGTCAAACAAACAATCGGGTAATGGCTGTACCGGGGATAAAAAACGCATCTACCAGACGTTTACCGAACGGTGATTTAATAATAAAAACACAACAACATACCGCAGTTGCTATGTGGTCTGATGGTGCGATGTATTATCCTTTGTCTGCGGACGGAACAAAAATAGATACTCCTTTTGACAAACCCGATGAAAACACTATCGTTTTCCGTGGCGAATTACCGGAAAACTTAACGGATATAATAAACAGCGTTTCTGCACTTTCTGAACACATAGATTATATAAACATGATTGAATCAAGACGTTGGAATATTCATACCAAAAACGGTATTACTATATATTTACCGGAAAATAATCCAATGGTCGCTGTAAACAAAATAAGCGTCTTGAACCAAACCCACAAAATATTATCACGCGATATAGAAATTATAGATATGCGCGATAATGCAAGAATTTTGGTAAAAACACGAAAATGAATTTGTCTAACTCGTCTTTTTTGTGCCTGGACATAGGAACATACGGTGTTCGCGGTTTTGCGCACCAGGTACGCAACGCAAAAATAGTTCATTCTGCAACACACTTTGTAAAAAACACTAATACTATATTTGCACTAAAAAGTGTCATTGATGAATTGGAACAACAATTAAATACCCATTTTGATTCAGCTTTTGTAACCGGGAATTTTGGGGTATCAGATTTCAAAACAGTATCTGATACAATAACATGGAATGATGAACACAAAATTTCAGAACTTGATTTACGTCATCAAATTGCAAAAATAACACCACCTGATGATTTTTATGCTTTGCATATAATCCCGGTATTTTATGGCACCCCAAACATAAAAAATATCAAAAACACACCGGTCGGACATATTGCCACGGAATTAAAATCTATATACAGCGTTATTTCTTATGAACAAGAAAAAACAAAATACATATCTGATATAATGCGACGCGCCCACATACAATGTGCTGGCTTTTTTGACCCAACTTTTTTGCAAAATACAATTTACAGACACGACAACGAACGCGTTATGTTTTTGGATTTAGGTGCTGAATTTACAACTGTATCAATATGGACGGATCGGGGTCCCCTTTATTTCAATAAAATAAAATTCGGGCAACGCGATATAACAAATGCTTTGGCAAACGAATTACAAATTGGCATATTAGATGCAGACACATTGAAAATATCTATTTCAAATGCGCTGTCCAACGAAATGGATAGATTTACCCCGGCATCATCATCTGAAAAATTTTCAAAATTTTCGCGTGCGGATATAAACGATATTTTTATTCCAAAATTACAAGAATTAGTTAACGAAATCCGTAACCAGTCACAAAAATATATCGAACAATATAAACCACAAAAAATAATTTTAACTGGTGGTGGAACCGCTATCGCAAACATAGACATTTTATTAGAACGCATATTTAATCTGCCAGTTGATAACCAAACAGAAACAGCAACTATAAATGCACTTTCTGAATATATATGGGGATTACGCTTGCCTGAACGCACAGCATACACACAAAAACAACAAAAAATTCAAAATATAATTCAAAAAATCACAAAAATCTTTCATAGAAAAAAAGTTGTAAAAAAGAAAAAATTTATTCCAATTATGCCAAGCACTCTTTGTTTTAATATGAAAGACCCGACAACATATACAATGTTCGCATCGGGTGGTATTTCTATGATACATGTTGATATAATGGACGGTTTTTATGTTGATAAAATTGCAGGTGGAATTGATGAATTATCAATGATACGTACAAATACTAACGCACATTTGCATGTTCATTTAATGACGGAAAGTCCATCCGTATGGGCAACAGATGCTATTAACGCCGGTGCAGATACCATCATAATTTCAACAAATACATCCGGGGTTCGTGATGCAATTAACATAATAAAAAAGTCTGGAAAACGTTGTGGTATTGCACTAAATCCCGAAACAAATGTTGAAATACTAATCCCTGTATTAAAAGATATTGATGAAATAATGTTAATGGCTGTCACCCCTGGCGCAGCGGGTCAGGAATTTGATACGCGTATCTTGCAAAAAATCAAAACATTAGATTACACCAGAAAAAAACATGGATTAAAATATCTGATAAGTGTAGATGGCGGAATAAATCCAGAAACAGCAAAACTATGTTGGGATGCGGGTGCAAACTTGTTGGTCAGTGGCTCTTACCTTGCCAAAGCACCGGATTTCCCGTTGGCTGTCCAAAGTTTATTGAATCACTAATTTACGCCCATTTCCGTTTTGTGTGATATAAATATGTATGGTATTTTTTGGTAATTTATCCAACGCTATTTCCGGCCATTCAATCAAAGTAATATCATTATCAACGGCATAAGGTAACCCAATTTCTTCTAATTCAGATATATCACCAATTCTATACAAATCAAAATGTGAAATTCCATCATAATTTTGCACCAAAGTAAAAGTTGGACTTGGCACTACAGTATTTTCACCGCGCAAAGTCTTGATTATCACGCGTGCTATTTCTGATTTTCCCATACCCAAATCACCATGCAAAGCAACAGTTTGTGGCGCATGCAACGTCTTTGCAAAATCACGTGCAAATTGATGCATTTCATCAATATTGTTCAAATAATAAATTTTTTCAGTCATTTTTTATTCCAATAATAATAAATCATCTTCCATTTTATGAATTAAATCACGAATTTCAGCAGCCTCTTCAAATTCCAGATTTTCAGCACACTTATGCATTTTCTGATTTAATTTCTTTATTTCACGACGTAAACTTTCTGCATCCATAATACCACCATTTTTACTATATACAAATCTTTTTGCTTTGTCTGTTTTTTCTTCTTTGGCTTTCACTTCTTCAAACACAGATTTAGATATAGTTTTTGGAACTATGTTATGTTCACGATTATATTTTTCTTGTTTTTCACGACGACGCGCTGTCTCGTCCAGCGCAACCCGCATTGAATCAGTAATTTTATCAGCATACAAAATCACGCGTCCATTTGCATTACGTGCCGCACGCCCAATTGTTTGAATAAGCGAACGTGTGGAACGCAAAAATCCCTCTTTATCAGCATCCATAATCGCAACCAGTTCACATTCTGGTACGTCTAAACCTTCACGTAATAAATTGATACCGACCAACACGTCATATTTACCAAGTCGTAAATCACGTAATAAATCTATTCTTTCTAACGTTTCTATATCAGAATGTAAATATCGCGCACGCACACCGTTTTCAACAAAATAATCAGTTAACTGTTCCGCCATTTTTTTTGTTAAAGTTGTCACAATAACACGCCCAGATGTCTTTTTTACTTCACCCAATAAATCATCAACCTGGTGCGTGGTAGGACGCACATCACAAATCGGGTCTAATAACCCGGTGGGGCGTATAACCTGTTCCGATACAATACCATTGGATTGTTCTAATTCCCATTGTGCAGGTGTTGCAGATACAAATATAGTCTGGGGACGTAAATTATCCCATTCGTCAAACGTCAATGGGCGATTATCAACACACGACGGTAGGCGAAAACCGTATTGTGACAAAGTTTCCTTACGCGCCCTATCCCCACGTGCCATAGCACCAATTTGCGGAACCGTCACATGACTTTCATCTATGAACAAAATTGCATTTTTTGGCAAATATTCAAACAAAGTTGGTGGTGGTTGTCCTGGCAAACGTCCAGTTAAATAACGCGAATAATTTTCAATTCCACGACATGTTCCTGTTGATTCCATCATCTCTATATCAAAATTAACACGTTCACGTAATCTTTGCTCTTCTACATATTTCATATTATCATGAAAAAACTTTAAACGTTCATCTAAATCTGCGCGAATTTGACCCAAAGCCTGAATCACAGACGGCATAGGCGTTGCATAATGAGTATTTGGATAAATAACAATCCTATCCAGTTTATGTAATTTCGCCCCAGTTAAAACATCAAATTCCCAAATTTCATCTATTTCATCACCAAAGAAAGATAATTTCCAACCCCTATCCTGGGAATGGGACGGGAATATATCCAAAGTATCACCACGTACACGAAAATCCCCACGCGCAAAACCAACATCATTACGTTTATATTGAATATCAACCAGCGCCCGCATAACATCTTTTTCAGACAATCTATCCCCAACATTTAAAGATAACTTCATAGCCGAATACTGTTCCGGCGCCCCAATACCATAAATAGACGATACCGACGACACAACTATAACGTCATCTTCCTCTAACATGGCGCGCGTAGCACTATGCCGCATACGATCCAGTTGTTCATTTATAGATGCATCTTTGTCTATATATGTATCGGTCGTTGGAACATATGCTTCTGGTTGATAATAATCATAAAAAGACACAAAATATTCGACATGATTATGCGGAAAAAAAGCCTTCATTTCCGTATATAATTGCGCAGCCAATATCTTATTAGGTGCCATAATCATAGTGGGCCTTGATAATTGCTGGATAACGTTCGCCATTGTAAAAGTTTTTCCAGACCCCGTTACCCCCAATAAAACCTGTGATTTACGTCCATCACGCACACCCATCACTAATTCAGATATAGCACCCGGTTGGTCACCCATGGGCGCATAATCAGATTCCAAAGAAAAAACACTTTTGTCTTTATTCATTTTATTTTTTTGTTCACATACCTTAATATAATTCATTATAATAAAAATACAAGGAAAGAGAGACTATGCGACTTAAACCCCGACACAAACGCAGAATTATATGGACAATAGTATCAAATATCGGTGCAGTTTTGTTTGCTGCGATTGTTTTGCCCCCGATGATAACACTGAATTATTTAAAACCTAAAATTGAAAACATCATTTTAACCCAAACGGGTGTCAAAGCGCAAATTCATGGCAATATAAATTTTAGTTTACTTGGTAAAACTACAATTATTGCACATAATATTTCTGTCCCGAACGGGGTAATATCTTCGTGCGAATTCGCTATCCCGCTTCGCAATATATTTGACATAGACAAAGCAACTATATCTGGCGATATAATCGTAAATGGCGCTTCGTTATCAGTTGAAAAAATAGTTCCTTTTGATATGAAAACAAACGTATTTGTTAAAAATTCTAAAATGACATTTTTAAACAAAGAATACAAAATAGTATCTGCTGATTTGTCCAAAATGCGCACCGATGCCATAGTCCAAACGGACCAACACAAATACAAAATAACATCTATAAAAAATAAATTTGAAATAAAAAACAAAGACAATAGTTTAAGTATATCCGGAACATTATTCCCAAACGGAACAGTAACCGCTCGTTTGGATATCACAGCCCAAGATATAAACAGATGGTTTGAATTTGAAAAACCAAAAATAACAGGTCGGTTTCCTATAACTGCTGATGTAACTTGGGACGGCGGATACGGTATCAAATTTTTAAATATATCTGCAAATGGAATTAGCGGGGATATAATACTGCAACCGAACGGATATAAAACGATAAAATTATCATCAACAAATGCTGATTACGATATGTCTTTTGTTATAAAAGATTCGGAAATATTCAAAAATGCGGCTTTTGACCTGGATTTTTACGGTAAAATAAAGTTTCTAGATAAAACATTTAACCATTTGTCTGTGAATACTGTCGGTCTGGATAATGAAATAAAAATAAACAAAATAATCGCAAATGATATAACAATTCAAGGTGGTTCAATTGATGCACATGGCGCACACAATGTTTTCGTATCGTTACCAGAAAACAATGTCGAAACAAAATGTCTATTTAACGGAACACCGAACGATTGGTATTGTGAAAAATTTGCGTATGGCGATAAAATAACAGGAACTTTAAAAGTTCAACGGAACAGATTTTATGCAAACATACAATCTTCATATCCAATCAATGATATCAATGCCATAGTAAAAGCAACTAAAAAATTTGGCGATAGCGGAATCATAGATTTTGAGTTTCAAAACACATCGGGAAGAATAAATGTCATAAATGATAAAATTTCAATTAAATATAATTTTATGCGTAATAAAAATTTACAATGGGCAAAGATAGATTTACCATTTTTACCGAATTATATGATGTCGGAAACAGGCAATTTTGTATGGAATAAAAATATTATGATATTTGTTCCAAAATCACAAAATTGGAATTTATCAATCGAAGATGGACATTTTTACATTACCGGAAACAATTTTAAAACATGGTTTGAAAATCTAGATTTACAATCATTACAGACCTTGCCTTATGTAATTTCTGGAAACTATAAACAAGGAAATATATCCGATTTAAAAATTCAAATTGCAAATCATGAATTTACGGGGTCTGCATCTGGGAAATCAATAACACTAAAAACAAACACATTGAATCTTGACGCCTTTTTATCAAAACAATTCCTGGATAATTTTGAATCATTATCATTTTTTACAAATGCCCCGTTGATGATACTGTTTGATTTAGATAACAATGTATCTTTGTCGGCTGATGCGTTAATTTATAAAAATCAAAAATATAATAATTTTGTATATTCTTTGAAACCGAACACACAAACATTTTCCATAACTGATTCAAATCGTGGGAATTTATTGGCTAAAATCACGAAAAACAAAACAAAATATACCATAGACATTAAATTAAATAAGTTCAAATTTGATGGAAAAATATTATCAAACAATATGCCATTAAATCTGGCTGATTCCACCGTCACAGCAGAAATAAACCTTAAAACATCCGGCAAAATAGCACACGATATTTTTGCAAATATACACGGAACATTTGATGCTTCGTTTGATGGCGGGGTTTTCTATGGTTTTGGTTTTGATAAATTTTACGCAAATGCAAAATATCTGAATATATTAAATGCGGAATATGCCCTTTCGAACGCACTTGAATCTGGAACAAGTCAAATGAAACAAATGCGAATTATCGGCGAATATAATATGGGTGACATAAAAACAATTAAACCGTTAACATTGTCCCTGCGCCATACTGACGTTACTGGAAATTTTGAAATAACAGATAATAAAATGTCTGCGAAATTAAATCTGGTTTTGCGTGGCACATCACCATCAACCGCCCCAATAGATTTAATAATCAAAAATAACGGACATCGCGAATATTCACTGGGTGAAATAATGAAATCTTTTGATGCGGATTATATGCAAAGTTTCGTGAAAAACCACAGCAAATTCTAAACAGTAAAAATTTATTTGATTTTATAAAAATGTTTATTATGATTACCGCCGGAAAAAATGATAATAGGGGTAGTATATGAATATTCTTGTTACCGGCGCAAATGGTCAACTGGGGACAGAACTGGGAATAATTTTAGAAAAATCAAAATTAGCAGACAACTTATTTCTGGCATCCCACGATGATTTAGATATTACAAATTTTACTGCTGTGCGAGATTTCACCATAAAACACCACATAGATACAATTATAAATTGTGCGGCATACACGGCAGTTGACGATGCAGAAGATAATTATATCAAAGCCAAACAAATAAATTGCATTGGCCCACAAAACCTGGCTTCAACAGGTTGCAAAATAATACATCCATCTACGGATTATGTTTTTAGTGGTCAAAAAAAACAACCTTATAAACCGACTGATGAAACAAATCCATCTACGATATACGGTTATACAAAATTGATGGGTGAACAAGCGGTGACTAAAAATGCCAAAGAATATGTAATAATACGTACTTCATGGGTATTTTCACCATACGGCAAAAATTTTGTAAAAACTATGCGCAAACTTGGTGCGACAAAAAAAAACATCGATATCGTTTCGGACCAAATAGGTACCCCCACATACGCCAAAGATTTAGCATCTGCAATAGTTGAAATTATCCCACAAATGAATCCGAATAATCGCGGAATTTATCATTTTTCAAATATGGGACAGTGTTCATGGTATGATTTTGCATGCGAAATAATGAAATTATCCGAATTAAAATGCAAGGTATATCCGATACCGACACACGCATATCCAACGAAAGCATTACGTCCAAAATATAGCGTTCTTGATACAACAAAAATCAGGGATATTTTTGGTATAGAACCAGCCCCCTGGCAAGATGCACTGCAAAGATGCATACACAAAATAAAAGAAATAGAACGCCAATAATTTTGGGTTGATTTTTATCAGGCTATCATTATAATGGTATTGCTTGCCCTAATAGTCTAGTGGTAAAACACGTCCTTGGTAAGGACGAGTCGCAAGTCCGATTCTTGCTTAGGGCACCACTGAAAAAAAATCGTTAGCGCGCTTTAAAAGATGCGCATTTTTTATACATCAATTTTTATATAGATTTTTTTCATAATAATTTTTACACTTACGAACGAATTTTCAAAACGGTGGTTTTATGGAAACATATTTTATTTTTGGTAATATTTTTTCTTTTGTCGCGGCATTGTGCCTATTCATATCCATATTTAAAAAAACTACCAAGGATTTATTATTATGGCAAGTAACCGAAGTCGTGTTTTGCATACTTTCAAACATAGCATTGGCTACATATTCCGCATTAACAACTAATTCAGTTGCTTTAATCCGTGATATATTGGCATATAAAAATAAACTTACCAAAAAGATAACATTTATATTGCTATTTTTATGCATAATTTTTGGGTTAATAGCAAATAACCGTGGGATTATCGGACTGTTTCCAATGGCGGCTTCATTTGTCTACACCGTATTTTTATATGAAACACGTAACGAACAGCAAATACGTTTTGCATTGATAGTAAATTTAATGCTTTGGTTTGTGCATGATTTTTATGTTGGCGCATATCCATCTGCATTGATGGATGTCGGTTTAAGTGCCTGGTCGTTATTTAACATATTAAAAAACATGAAATTTGAACAAAAGAAATTAAAATGAAAAAAATCATATCTTATTTATTTTATTCAGTTATCTTTGCATTGATATGCGTTGCAATTGACATAGTAACTCAAAAAGTTATTCTACGCCAAGAAAACAAAACCCTGAATAGTTTAGGACTTGATGAAATCAACAATTTGACCCCTGGTATTTCCGGTATAAGCAATAAAAATATCAATACAGCAACTGGTCTAGTTGGAACATGTCCCGATAAGACACCATTATTACTATCAGATGGTCAATGTGTTTCATGTAATGATGTTAATCCCGCTATCCAGGTGGGTGATATTTTATTTGGATGTGAAAAATGTCCAAATTTAAAACAGAAAAAAATCACCTGCGTTTTTAAATCAGAAACAGCACAAACCCCGGAAAAAACAACCAAACAAAAACCATCTAAAAAAACACACAAATACGATTTAATAAGCATCATAGGAACAGACGATAAAATACGTGCAACACTATTGGAAAATCAAACAGAACAAATAAAAATAATTTCAATCGGTTCCGTTTTGGATGAAGGAATTGTAAAATCTATTTCTGTACAAACAGGTATCACAGTTGAAAAAAACGGTATCACAAAAACATTAGATATAGAAATGTGAACATTTTTATATATAACTGTCTAAATTTATCATTTTTTACTTTTATTCGTAATAAATTCGTTTATCATTCTGTTTATGGAAAGGAATTAAAATGAAAAAAATCATCTTTTGTTTGGCTTGCTTGTTCATAACAACATTATCTTTTAGTGATTCAACCACACCAGAAATAAAATGTCCCGAACACAAACCATTACTAACAATGTTGGGAACTTGCACAACATGTGATACAAACGAAGTTGGAATATCCGGTTGTGATAAATGTCCAAATAAACAGGTTATAGATGATAAATGTTATCAAACATGTCCAGCCAAAACCCCGTTACTTACCAGGGGCGGTCTGTGTGAAACCTGTAAGACAAACGAAGATAATTATAGCTCTATATTCAGCAGAAAAATTTTATCTGGTTGCGATAAATGCTCTAACAAAATCATGATTAACGATATATGTTATGAAAAATGTTCCGGAAAAAAACCATTATTGTTAAAAAACGGAAATTGTGTATCATGTGACACCCGCGAAGTTGCCATTTTTGGTTGTTCAAAATGCAAAAACAAACTTGAAATAAATGGTAAATGCTACGACAAATGCCCGGATGATAAACCTGTATTATTGGAAAACGGCGTATGCACGACATGCGAAACAACTGAAATAGGTATATTCGGTTGTAAAAAATGCGCTAACAAAGAAGAACTTGATGGAAAATGTTATGATAGATGTCCGGATAACAAACCATTATTAACCGAAGACGGCAAATGCCTGCCGTGTGACACAAAAGATACGGTAAAATATCACTGCGATAAATGTTCTACAAAACAAGTTATTGATGGTATTTGCTATCCGGCATGCCCCGATAATAAGCCGGTATTGACCGCCGATTTCCAATGCAAAGCGTGCAATAACATATCTGATGAAGATACCGTATTATCTGGTCGTGATAAATGTTCTGCCATTCCAGAAACAGAAACCAAGGCCAAAGAAATACCGACTGCAAAACCCGCAACCAAAAGGTATAACAAACGAACCAGTGGTGCAAAATTTAGGTAAACAAATTTGTTTTAATTTTATTGCAAGTTCTGTTTTTTGGTTATAAAATACCAAACATATTTGGATTTTATATAATGTGTTGATACGACTGACAACCGCGGAATATTATATAAAACAATCAAAGTTATAAAACGGGGTGGCACCGCGCGAAAAAAATCTTAGCGCCCCCGGAGATAGGAGATTTGAATTGGTGCTGAATCTAAAAAACTTTTACGGCACCGAAACAAAAAGGGTGTAAAAATGTTATCTTTGAAATCTAAATACAGAACCCACACATGCGGTGAATTAAATACATCTAATGTTGGGCAAACGGTCACACTGTCCGGATGGGTTCATCGTAAACGCGACCACGGTTCATTATTGTTTATTGATTTACGCGATAATTACGGAATCACACAATGTGTTTTCGACGGTGGTGATGAAAATCTGGAAAAGATTCGTCCTGAATCCGTTGTTCAAATCACGGGTACAGTTGTCGCACGTGACAAAGACGCGATAAACGATAAAATTCCAACCGGCGCTATTGAAATAAAATCTGAAAAATGGACTGTGTTAACTAATGCTGATGTTTTACCATTCCAAGTATTCGGTGATGACGATACTGTTGCCGAAGATTTACGTTTAAAATATCGCTATATTGATTTACGTCGCGATAGTTTACACAATAACATTTTAACACGTAATCACGTTATGAAATTTTTACGCGATGAAATGTGGAATATGGGATTTTCAGAATTCCAAACACCTATTTTAACAGCATCCAGTCCCGAAGGCGCACGTGACTATATCGTCCCCAGTCGTAATCATCATGGAATGTTTTACGCACTGCCCCAGGCACCACAACAATTTAAACAGTTAATACAAATTGCTGGATTCGATAGATATTTTCAAATTGCCCCATGTTTTCGTGACGAAGATTTACGCGCGGATAGATTGCTAGAATTTTATCAACTTGATTTGGAAATGTCGTTTGTTGATTTAAAAGATATCCAGGCTGTTGGTAACGAATTGATGCCTAAACTTATCAAAACATTTGTGCCAGATGCGGTTGTTGCACCGGAAATTCCCCATATTCCATTTGACGAAGCAATGTTAAAATATGGCTGTGATAAACCCGATTTGCGTAATCCAATTTTAATCAGCGACGTAACGGAAATTTTCCGCGGTTCTGAATTTGGTATATTTGCAAATGCTATTGAAAACGGCAGCATTGTTCGCGCTATTCCGGCACCAAACAGTGCCGATAAACCGCGTTCTTGGTTTGATAAATTGGGTGAATACGCAGTCAAAGAACTGGGATTGGGCGGACTGGGGTACATAGTTTTTGCCGACGAAGCCAAAGGTCCAGTTGCAAAAAAACTTGATGCTGACCGCATAGCCAAACTACATGACATAGCCGGCGATAAATCATCACTTTTCTTTGTTTGTGATACACCTGAAAATGCCGCCAAAGCAGCTGGCAAATTGCGCATCAAACTGGGTGAAGATTTGAATTTAATAAATCCACATGAATTTAAATTCTGTTGGATAGAAGATTTCCCAATGTATGAATTAAACGAAGAAACCGGGGCAATCGATTTTGGTCATAATCCGTTTAGTTTACCCAAAGGTGAACTGGACGGCGACCCATTAAAAATCAAAGCAAATCAATTTGATATGGTGTTAAATGGTGCTGAAATTTGCAGTGGTGGTCTTCGTAATTATAACCCGGACACAATGGTCAAAGCATTTGCCATCGCTGGATATGGTCCAGAGATTGTAAAAGAAAAATTCGGCGGAATGTATACTGCGTTCCAATACGGCGCACCACCGCATGGCGGATGTGCATTTGGAATTGACCGTTTGGTGTCTATTATTCTTGGAACATCAAATCTGCGCGAAGTTGTGTTATTCCCAACCAATCAACGTGGCCAGGATTTAATGTTAGGCGCACCACGCGAAGTAACCGAACAACAACTACGCGAAGTCCATATCCAGGTCAGAAAGAAAGGATAAATTAAGCATAAAAAATAAAACCCCGTTTTTATGGGGTTTTATTTTTTATAAATTTTTGTGTATTCATCTTTTATGTTTTTCATAAAATCATTCAAAATTGGATTTTTATCATAAAACATTTTTGAAAAATCACTAAAACCTACTTCTTCCCAATCTATGAATGAAGTAATTTTAAAAGTTTTTTCATCAATCATAAAATTATCCAGCAAATCACAATGATGCCACCCGATCATAAATCCAGTTTTATCTTTTGCGTTATCTTTGTATTTATACAAACTACGCGGATTATATTGTGCAATCGTATATAAAAAATAAGCAACTTGGTGTGCCAGATATTTTTTATATTTATCATATATCTTTTTCTTTTCTATTAATTGACGCAAAGACATACCATGCACCACATCGTAACGCCTTAAAATTTTATCTTGGAACTTTAACAATGTCGGCACCGGAATAAACACGGGTGAAACCTTTGCTAATTCACGTGTGATATCGTATTCACGAACCTCTATGTCCGGGGCAAAATTACACTTTTGTGTTGGATATTTATAAATATATTTATCATTAACCTGTATCAACAAATTACGACCACGAAATCCAGTAATAATTTTGAACTTTGGGTGTTTGATACCGCAATTTTTTTTAATAAAAATTAACAATTCCGCCAAAGGCGAATTTAGCGCGGCACGCACACGTTTACGGGTGTTTTTATTCCAAACCAGCCCACAAATCATATTGGTAATAAAATGACGTATAGAAACACTTAACTTTCTCATACACACAATAGAACTATATCTTATGAATAAAATCAAATAAAAAACATGCGAAAAAGCATGTTGAACTAATTAACAACAAAGTTGCATACAAAACACTATAAAATATATTTTTTCTGTGCCAATCCCTTAAAACTTGCTTTATATAGCCATTTAAATATATAATTTGAAAAAAGGTATAAAATGGCACAAGCAATAAAATTAAAAACATTAAATACCTGTGGTGGCAAAGCCGCAGGGCTTGCTTTGTTAAATAAATTGAAGATGCCGGTCCCACAATGGATGGCTCTGAATTGGGCACAAGCATCAAATATATCTGATAAAATATTAGATGAAATTATTGAATATTTTGGTACAAATATTTTGGTCGCGGTTCGTTCATCTGCCGCAAACGAAGATGGCGCACAAAAATCTTTTGCCGGCATGTTTGAAAGCAAATTAAATATCCAAACGACAAAGAAAGATTTACGCAACGCGATTTCATCTGTTATTGCCAGTGGTAAATCGTTACGCGTAAACGAATACGACGGTAACACCAATAACATGGGTGTCGTGATTCAAAAAATGGTCAATCCTGTTATTTCTGGGGTCGCTTTCACTAGTGCTATTGACACAGATAGTTCAGAAGTTGTTTTAATAGAAGTCACATCGGGTCTTGGTGATAAATTGGTTTCTGGATTGGTGACACCAACACAAATCAAAGTACCTGTTCGTAACAATATTTTGGACAGTAATAACATATCTATTTCTGGAAAATTATTACCGGGCCTAGATTCAATAAACAGTTTAATTGAAAAAATACAAATTCTGAAAAATAAAGCAAAGAAAAAATTGGATACAGAATGGTGTATTGATTCTGATGGACATGTTTGGTTTGTCCAGGCACGCCCAATAACCCAACCTGTATTTATAAAAAATCGCACCAACAATTCTGCAATTCCTGTGGTTGGTGGAACTGTGACTGCCCCTGTATATGTAATTCCAGAATTGGGTGCGCATACATCACCAGAGATTATGAAAAAACGTTTTGATGATTTTCCAGATGGGGCGATACTGGTTGCACTTTATACCGAAGTTGACTTTGTTCCAATTATGAAACGCGCATCTGGTATTATAACTGAACAAGGTGGCGTTTTAAGTCATGCCGCCATTTTATCACGCGAATTGGGTATTCCATGCATAGTTAATTATCCAAACGCGACCAAAAAGTTCAAAACCGGTGATATAATAACAATGAATGCAACCACCGGTCAAATCAAAGAAGATATAGAATTTATGCAATCAAATGAAACCGCCTGGATGGATGAAGCATGGTTATTTGATAATATGAAACGCGTGCCATACAACGGTGGCTGTGTCTTGATAGAATCACTGCCAAATAGATTGAATGTTTATGCACCATGGATGGAATCCAAAGATGTTTCAGATCTAGATTTGTTTATTCGTAAAAAATTTGGTGTTGCACCGAATGTTATACGTGGCGATTCTCAATATAGCATGAAATTCTTTTCATGGTTTGAAGACAGAAATCATAAAAAATTGCCGGAATATTCTGCAGCGCTAAATAGAGCATATGAAATTGCAAAATCTATGTCTGCATCCTCAGTTCACCGTTTTTATAAATCTTGTATAAATACCGCAAAAAAATATATTTCATTGGCACGAAATACTACAAACGCAGCAACTAAATTATATTACAGTGAAACCGTTGTTGCACAATATATAATATTGGATGTAATATTCCCACGTGCAATTGCTTTATATCAACTATACTATGAAACAGCGCAAAAATTACACATGGCGAACGCAACATTTGCAGATTTACTTGCTTTGAAAAAAATACGTGGCATTCCAAAAAAATATTATGATTTTATTACTGCACTATCCCAGGAACGTAATGATATTTATCCAAAATTCAAAGAAATATTCCCTGAAATAGTTGGGTATTGGATGCCGGAAAATTCAAATAAAATGCAACGCGAAGCGTTAAATGCACTGGGTATAGAAAACACAGATAATATGTATATGCTGAATGAATTTTATAAAAATCTGTCCAAAGTAAAAAAACAATAACATATCCATGTAATATCTGCGTATTCATTATGTAGAAAATTTCTTCGTGTAGAAAATGTGTAGAACCACGCATACAAAAATACTGCATGCGTTTATAACCAAACCAACCTGTATCCCATTTCCTACTAAAAATAGATTCCGCAAATTTTATAAATTGAGCTAGAAAAAGCTTGCAACCTCCAAAAAACATTATAATATGAAACATAAAAGAGGAAACACGATGGAATACATAACAGAAATGAATTCAATTATTGCCGAATGGAAAAAAGCATGCATAGCCAATTTAGCTGCTGCTTTCCCAAAAGAAACTTTAAATAAACAACAATTGTCCACCAAATCTTGGAGCGATATTATCAGTGCATCATATGATTTAATTCAAGAACCAGATACAATCTCTCGTGCTTACTCTACAAATTGCTTTATTCTTGGTGTAGCTGCTGGCCCTAATAAATTGTCGGGATTTGATAGGGACAAAAATGTTTATGCATTTTATAAAAACACATTTGGCCCATCCTTAAAATTTGCGACCGATTTATTAGACCAAAGCGCATTTGCGGCAGAACCAAATACATATGTGATTTTACCAAGTGGAACACCATACAACAATGGATTACCAGCAAGTTTGCAATATATAACCCCGCGTGCCATGATGATGCATACAGTGTCTAAAAACGAAGATGCACACAAAGTTGATGATATATTGTTCGGTAAACATCTTGGTATCGTTGTTATCAAAGCTGTACCAGAACTTCCAAAACCAGCATTGGATTGGGCTGCACAAAATAATGTAAAAGTATATTAAAATTTATCGAATTGCAGGATTTATTTGTGTAAACACCTGTGCATCAAATGTGTAGATATTTTATCTATTTCGTCCGTCTGCGTTCACTTTGTTCACTGCGCCGCAGCACTGAATTTTTCATAAAAAAACACCGGATTTTACCGGTGTTTTTTGAAAAATTCGTGGTAGCGGCGAAGGGATTGTTTCGCTGTGCTTCACTCCCTTGCAAAATTCCGCTTCGCCAAGGCTTCGTGGAACCGGCGTAATTCCGCCTTTTTGCGGCGGGTCGGACCCCATTGTCGGTCTCCAAACCCCAAATACCAAAAATTAAACCCCGACTAAATCGGGGTTGAATTTTTGGTAGCGGCGAAGGGATTCGGACCCCTGACCAAAGGATTATGATAAGTTTGAGATAAAAACCAAATAACGCAGATTCTTGCGGCTTACACTGATTTTCTGACCTATCAAAATTTTCTTCGTGTAGAGAATGTGTAGAACCACGCATACAAAAATACTGCATGCGGTTATATCTAAACCAACCTATCCGATAAAATCGATTCCGCAGCCTTATAAATTGAGCTAATGTGAAATAAAAAATTTCTGGACTTTTTTATGGTATAATGTTAGCATTAAATTGAACATCAAATTAGATGCGAGGTAAAAATGATAGCAAATCCTGAAAACATTATTTCTTTAACAGATTTTAAGCGCAATGCAGCAGATGTTGTAAAGCGCATAAAAGATGATAAATCGCCAGCTGTCTTGACTGTCAACGGTGCTGCATCTGTGGTTGTATTAGATGCAAACGAATATCATAGGATTGCACGCGATGCAGAGATGGGATCCATGATGCGTGGCATTGAAGATGGTTTGAAAAGCATGGAAGAAAATCGTGGTATGCCTTTGGATGCCGCATTCAAAATGCTAAAACAAGATATGCGTACAGCCCTAAAACGTCAAGGTTAGACAATGGCAAAAAAATATTCAGTTATAGTTGAAGAGCGTGCATATAATGATTTGCGTAATATATTTATTTATATCGCAAAAGACTCGCCTTTGATTGCAGATCAAATATATGACGGTCTTTTGGAACAGATGCATTCTTTGGAAGAATTTCCACAAAAGCATCAAGTTATTATAATTGTTCACGACCATGAGATCAGACATTTAGTATTCAAGAAAAGATTTCGAATACTATATACGATACGCAACAACACTGTACATATCTTGCACTGTTTCAGGTCAGAACAAAATTTGGAAAACTGTTTATAAAAACCAAAACATCAAAAGCGAGTTGTTTTTAGTTATCTTCTCTCGTGACAACGCGCAAACCACAAATAATCTCGCCAATACTCCAGATAGACCCTTCTCAAATTATCGCTGTCTTGTATTTTCAAAATTTTCGGTGCAACGGAACAAACGAAAGTTTTTCGTAACCCACTGCTCAACCGTATCTCTTCAATACAATAGCATGCCCCACCCGCAGCACAAAGAGACGTAGAATCATGCGACACCTGATATAACCAAGATGTTTTGATATCGTTTTCAAACACCAACCTTGACCATGCGTGTTTACCATGTTTAAAAGATGGATTGCCGAACACACCCTGATGTCCGTTTGTTTTAGATGACAACACATGCATTTCAATTGGTTGTATACCACATTCTTGAATTACTTTGTCTTGAATCTTTTTAAAATCTAGTGGTAACGTTTCAACCAACTCAATCTCTTGTCCAAGAAATTTCGTTGTTTCTTGTCCACCAACTCTAACCTCTGTTTGTGTTATAGTGATGTAATCTTTATTCGTAATATGACTCATTTATTACCTTTTTGATTTCTAAAATCAAATTTTACCACAGAAAAATTACCTGTCAAGAATTTATACAAAAAAATCCTATTGTGTAAAACTTTGTGTAGCCGTTGTATAGAAAATTTGCAGAATTTCATCAATTTTGCCCGGATTTTTAGATTGTTATTATCTCGCAACTACGCCGCACAAAGGGTTGTTTATTTCCTTCAAAAATGTTTTTTAATAAATTCACGACCACATTGAAATTTTAAGTATTTTTCAAAATCTTTTGCTTTGTATTCGTTCTCTATTGCAAAATACATTTTCACCTTCCAGGGACGATATTTTTCTGTATGTCCAATATGACCACGATTATGTTGTGCCAAACGTTCCTTCAAATCGGCTGTATATCCAGTATAAAATTTATCTGAATCTCTTAAACTTTGCAAAACATATACATAATACATTTTTATTTTGTCCGTCTACGCATACTTTGTATGCTCCGTCGCGACATCCGTTTCGCGTGATTAAAAATCACATCGCCCCGCCCGATTGTACCAATCGCGACGGAGCGAAGCGAAGACGGATGGTAGCCGCGAAGGGATTGTTTCGCTGTGCTTCACTCCCTTGCAAAATTCCGCTTCGCCAAGGCTTCGTGGAACCGGCGTAATTCCGCCTTTTTGCGGCGGGTCGGACCCCATTGTCGGTCTCCAAATCCCAAATACCAAAAATTAAACCCCGACTAAATCGGGGTTGAATTTTTGGTAGCGGCGAAGGGATTCGGACCCCTGACCAAAGGATTATGATTCCTCTGCTCTACCACTGAGCTACGCCGCCAGTGCAACGAATTATAACAAAGTTTTTCTCTTTTGCAACAATATTTATAGAATTTACCCCATATTTATCTAAAACAATTTGTTTTATCAACGTTTATATGATAGAATCATATCCCATGAAGCGCACTTTATTATTTTTATCTTTACTTATAATCCCCGGTCTTTCAATGGCTGATGATATTATATTACCAGATAAAAACCCATTTATGGGAACATATCAAAATCAAGTTGCTTTTGGCATAGGTCAGGGATTTGATACAGGTATCCTGTTACCGCCACCGGTGCGCCCTGTCCCTTTTTATATTGGAACATTTCAGTATTCACAACCCACCACTTTTTTCAGAGTCCCCGCCCGTCGCTCAATAAATATCTCAGAAACACTTGGTTTATATGAAAAATATGGATGGGATTGGCCCGATTATACGGTTCCTATGATGTATTTTACCGAAGACATAGCATTATTCAGATACGAACAAATTTATGCTGGTATGGGTGCGGGCGCTGGATTACAAGCCAAAGAAAACGAACGCCTGGGGGCAAAGTTACTATTCCAATTCAAAGTAACATTTGGATATAACTTTAATAAAAAATGGGCGGCTGAATTTTTTATACAACATTTTTCAAACGCCAACACAGCCGAAGAAAACCATTCTTACGCTTTTTACGGACTTGGATTTACATATAATTATTAAAGCACTACCAATCTATCGGTTTTTCGCCATTTGCGATTAAATATTCATTAGCACGTGAAAAATGATGATTTCCGAAAAATCCTTTATACGCCGACAAAGGTGACGGATGCGCACTGCATAAAACCAAATTTTCATTTTTATCGACAATTGCTGCCTTGTTTTGCGCAAACGAGCCCCAAAGCATATAAACAACATGTTTTTTATTTTGCGCGATTATTTTTATTACCGCATCAGTAAACGTTTCCCAACCATGTCCAACATGTGATGCTGCAACATGTGCCCGCACAGTTAATGTAGAATTAAGCAACAAAACTCCCTGTTTTGCCCATGCGGTTAAATCACCATTTGTTATACTTTTGTGTCCGATATCTGATTCTATTTCTTTATAAATATTGATTAACGACGGTGGTAATTGCACCCCAGATTCTACTGAAAAACAAAGCCCGTGCGCCTGATGCGGTTCGTGATAGGGGTCTTGTCCGATAATAACCACCCGCACATCATCAAATGGACACAAATTAAAGGCATTAAAAATATTCTTAGCCGCCGGGTATATAATTTTTCCAGATAAATATTCCCCCCGCACAAATTCAGTTAATTTGCCAAAATAATCTTTGTTAAATTCATCTTGTAATACAGATTTCCAAGATTCTTCTATTTTTACATCCATTGTTTTAACTCTTTTATCAAACCATTTTGAGAAGCTTTCCATAACACAACATCAATATATCCAATTGGTAAATTTGTTTCAATGCGCAAATGTTCAAACATGTTATCACAAAGTTTTTTTATCTCTGGATTTAAATTCCCATTATCTATTTTTTTATATAACACAGAATTTCCGCCGTACAGAACCCCCAGGCGTTGAATCCAAATATCATATTTAACAACATTTACACCTAAATTTCTTGCCAAATGATTCGCGGTGATTTTTCCGATATGGGGTAACGTTTGTAAATATTTTATTTTTTCACCAGTATCTTTGATTTGATAAAAATCATTACAATAATTAACACGATTATTCCAAATTTTTACAATAGCATTGATTTTATTTTTATTATTAAAAATCTTTAATAAATCATCAACAGATGGATTTTCAACCATTTTTTCCATAATTATCCTGTGAATTTTTTTTGCGGTCTTTTGAGAAAATCCCCCCGCCAAAATGACATAAGACACAGTATTTACAAAATCAATATCCGATAATTTTTTTGGATTTGCCAGATTTTCACGAATTTCATCAAAAGATTTATCATCGCTATCCAAACCCATATCGCGTAATTTAAATTCTAAATCATCAAACCACTTTTTTGAAAACATGCTATACTCTTCGTTTTTTAAAATTCGCCATAGCAGTATACACCACAGAATTATCCCTGGATTTATCAAGTGATATCATTTCACGTTTTATATCTTCACATGCCTTGGTAAATTGTGAATTCAAATCAGTTTTTTTCTTGGTATCTATGGGATGATTTTGATTTTTCAAAGATTTATATTTTTGGCGATAAAACTCGGTCAGCAAATCATTTTTTGCATTTTTAAACGACCGGTTTGTTTTAAATTCTATACTGCCGTGTTCATCAAATTCAAAATCATCCGACATCTATATCCTTTGGTTATAAAAATCTTTTTATACATCCAAATTCGCGTTCAAAGCATTTTCTACAATGAAATCACGACGCGGTTCAACAACATCGCCCATCAACATAGAAATAACTTCATCAGCCTGGGATGCATCTGTCACCTTTACTTGGAAAAGCGAACGATGATTTGGGTCCATTGTTGTTTCCCACAATTGTTCTGCGTTCATTTCACCCAAACCTTTGTATCGTTGAATCTTTAACCCATTTTTCGCATATTCAAACGCGGTATTCAATAACGCAAACGCACCCCAAATCTTTTGTGATTTAGTTTTTACACGCAACACCGTTGGTTTAGAGAATGTATCAATCAATTCATCACGTCCCGCCATACGCAACCAAGCACGAATTTCAGGTGAATTTATCTTTTCGCGTGCTAAAATATGGGTTTCTGTCACACTGCGCAAAGTTCTAGTGATTTTAATACCGTCCGCATCCGCAGAAATTTTCCAACCACGTTCGAATTCCAGTTCTTCGTTATCAAGCATATTTTCAGCACGTGCAAAATTTTCAACACTTTCTTCTTCAAAAACTTTATTAAGTGCCAATGCTTCTATGAACCGCAAAGGCATAATATGATTCAATGGTTGTAAATTATTTTTCATATCATCAACCAGTTCCAACAAACGTTTAAAATCCGCCCCTGCTAATTGCTGACCATCACTTGTTTCAATCATTCCATCTGTGGTCAATTGATCCAACAAGTAATCATCCATTTCACGTTCATTTTGAATATAAATTTGTTGTTTTCCACGTGTCACGCCGTATAGCGGTGGTTTAGCAACATAAATATATCCGCGTTCAATGGCCTCTTTCATATGACGATAAAAGAACGTCATTAACAAAGTTTGAATATGTTGACCGTCCACATCCGCATCGGTCATGATGATAACTTTGTGATATCTGAATTTTTCGATATCAAAATCATCTTTGCCAATACCGGCACCCAACGTAGTAATCAATGCACCAATCGTATCAGACCCCAACATTTTATCAAAACGAACACGTTCAACATTTAAAATCTTTCCACGAAGTGGCAAAATAGCCTGGGTCTTTCTATCACGCCCCTGCTTTGCGGTACCCCCAGCAGAATCACCCTCAACAATAAATAATTCGCATTTTGCCGGGTCACGTTCGGAACAATTTGCTAATTTCCCAGGCAAACTTCCCAATTCTGGTCCCGCTTTTTTACGTGATAATTCACGCGCTTTGCGTGCCGCTTCACGTGCAGTAGCCGCCTCAACAATTTTATCAATAATCATTTTGGCTATTGTTGGATTCTCTTCCAAATATTCATAAAGCAAATCATTAACAGTATTTTCAACCAAAGGTCGAACTTCGCTAGATACCAGTTTATCCTTAGTCTGTGAACCAAATTTTGGATCCGGGATTTTAACACTAATAATACTAGTCAAACCTTCCCTAAAATCTTCACCAGATAAATTTATATCCTTTTTTAAATTCTGTTCGGATATATATTTATTCAGCGCACGTGTTAAACCAGCCCTAAATCCCGCCAAATGTGTTCCACCATCGCGGTTTGGAATATTATTAGTAAAACAAAGCGATGTTTCAGTATATGCGGTCGTCCATTGTAAAACTATTTCAATATAAGAATCATCAATTGTTTTAATCATTTGAATTGGTTCGCTGTTTAACAATTCTTTGGATTTATCAAGATATGTCGCAAATCCCTTTAAACCATCGGCAGAATGAAATTCACGAACAACCTTTTCTGGGCCACGTAAATCTTCCAAAATAATACGAACATTAGCGTTCAAATATGACTGTTCACGCAACCAGACTTCCAATGTATCAAAATCAAACTTTGTCCCAGTAAAGGTTTCTGGTGACGGCAAGAAAGTAACCTCAGTCCCATGTTCGTGTGTTGTTTCATTTTTAGAAATTACCAAATCCATAGTTGGCACACCATCTGCAAAAGTCATACGCGCTTCATTTTCGCCACGCCACACACGAACTTCCAACCAACTAGACAAAGCATTAACCACAGACACACCGACACCATGCAAACCGCCTGATACTTTATATGCGCCATTACCTTCGTTATCAAACTTACCCCCCGCATGCAATTCACACATTATCAATTCCAGCGCACTGCGTCCCGTTTCATGATTTATATCAAACGGCATACCACGACCATTATCACGTATAGTTGTAGAACCATCTGCATTAAGTGACACATAAACAGTATCGGCATACCCAGCCATTGCTTCGTCAATAGAATTATTGACAACTTCATAAATCATATGGTGTAAACCGTCGCCACCTTCGCCAACATCACCAATATACATCCCCGGTCGTTTTTTAACCGCTTCTAAACCCTTTAATACTTTGATTGAATCACCAGTATATTCATTATTTACAGCCATGTAAGAATCCTTTCTTTTTTCTATGCAAAACATAGCAATTTATGATATAATTATCAAGAAAAAAGGGACGAAAATGAAATTCAAATTACTATATTATGGGGATATATTAACAAACCCAAAAAAAAGGGCTCAACACATTGCAGATATTCGTATGCAATTCCATCCACAACTAAAAAAATTGGTAACTTTTAAGCCATGGGATAACCTGACACGGTTTATGGCACCAAATGCTGAAAAGGGTCCAACAATAACCCGTCACATTGGCGGCATAGATTGGAACCCAATAATCACCCCAAACCTTAAAATGATTGCGGAATTGGACATATTGTTGATGCACCCTGAAATAGTTGGTGTTCCACGTTCAGACATCGACAATCGTGTTAAAACTATACTTGACGGATTACGTTGCCCGCAAAACGAACATGAAATCGGACAAAACACACCTCATGATATTGGACCGATTTACACACTTTTGGATGACGATCATCTGGTTACCAAATTAAATGTCAACACCAGCCATCTTTTAATGGATAGCGTGTTTCCATGCAATTTTCAAATTACTTCGGATTCAGTATTTATGTTAATTGACGTTAATGTCCGTGTAACCGAAGGAACCCTTGAAAATCTACCATTTTTGGCATAACAAAGGTACTATACAAAAAAACACCGGGGATTGCCCGGTGCTTTTTTATAATCCATATTATTTTACATCAATACCGCTGTAATTTGTTCCTGCATTGCAAAGGTACCCAAAACAACCCAACCCATAACAGCAGAAACCAACCCCATACCAACACCGTTCATGATACCGGACAAAGATTCCATTTTACGAACAGATTCTTCCATATATTCACGCGCAATTTTATCAACCGCTTTATCAAAATCGTTCATATCGGCATAAATAGCCAAATCGCCGATAATATCTTCGTTTGGAAAATTTCTGCCAGTTGATGCCAATGCCACCCCCAAATTTTCACCATTTGAAATATAATGCAAAGTTTCTTCTAAAATACTGCTTAAATAATGATTTGAATTATCAGCCAACAAACGCATAGCATCCGGAACAGACACGTCCGCAGACACCATCGCCGCCAAAGACATCATCCAACTGACCGATAATTGCAATTTATAAATATTCCATGGCGGATAACTATCAAACTTTGCCCGTAACTTACCGGTCCACCAAGGCAACGAGAATATTATCAACAGTATTAACAAAACAAAGCCGATTGAAAAAGAATATATGTATTCATTAGCAAAATCAGATGCCCAAATCAAAGATTTTGCTGTTCCCGTCCACACTATTCCATTACCGGCGGCTTCCTGTAATGGCGGCACCAAATACAACCCCACCATAACGATAATACCAATAGTTAAAATCAATAAAAACAAAGGATACGCCAGTGCGGAAACCATGGCACGCTTAATACGACTTGTTCCATCAACAACACGCGTAATATTTTCTAGTGATGTCACCAAACTAGACATATTCCCAGACATTAACAACAAAGTCTCTTCACCCGGAACCCAATCACGCGTTGCTTCGGAAAAACTCATACCGCGTTCCATATTTTTTTGAATTTCACGCATAGCGATAGCAAACGCTTCATCTGGCTTTTTACCATTTTTTGATTCCATCATTTCAATTCGATGCAACGCATCCATCAAAGTAAAATTATTGCGCAAAAGTGATGCAATTTTATTCATCACCGCCAGACGCTTTTGCGTATCAAATCTAAAACTGAATTTGGCCCACCATAAATCTAATTTAGTCATATCAATACACCCATGGTCTATCTAGTAATCCAACCCAGCGTTCAACTTCGTCAACACCGATTATGCCCTTTAACATCAATTCAATCGCAGCCTCTTTCATTGTGCGACCATCTAATTTTTCAAGCCAGTAACGCAATGCAGATGCAGTTTCCCCAGCCAATGCAAAACGTAAAAATTCGCTATCTGTGATAATAATTTCCCCAGCTTTTATTCGACCAATAGTTCCTGCACCCTTGCAATTTTCACATCCTGGTCCACGCACATAGGTTTGCTGTAATCCTAAATCACCCAACGCTTCTTTGACACGCAAATATGACGGATGTTCGGGTCTATCAACAATACGTTCACGACAATACGGACAAAGTCTTTTAAACAAACGCATAGAAATCAAACCACGCATCATTGTTTCGTCTTTTAATTTAAATGCCTCAACCCCCATATCTAATAAACGAGTTAACGCACCCATAGCCGAATTCGCGTGTAATGTTGTCCAAACATTGTGTCCAGACAAAGCACCCTTAACCGTTAATTGCGCAGCGGACAAAGTTCTGACCTCACCCACCATCAAACTATCAGGGTCGCTTCGCAAAGATGCTGCCAATGCCTCTGTAAATTTTTCATCACGTTGTTCTTCGTTTGTAGCGTTAACCACAGGCAACTGACGCGCACCAAAAATCTTTCGTTCCGCAGGATCTTCCACAGTAATAAGATTTATTTCATATCTGTGTTCTTTTAACATCAAAGACATATTTTGAACCAATGTCGTTGACTTACCCGAAGATGTTGGTCCCGCAACAACAACCAAACCGGTCGGTGCAGAACGTAAACGCATTAACAATTTTTGTTCATAATCATTAAATTCTTGTTCTGTTTTAATACCTTCGCTTGGGTTATCATAAAGCAATCGCATAACCAGATATTGGCTACCAAATGACACAGGGTTAAATTGCATACGAATACCCAACACAGACGAAGGTAAATATAAATCCTTGGTTCCGCGCAAAGGCGTTCTTCCGTCTTTCTGTGCCGATTGATATTCATTTTGCGCATAACTTGAATTAGAAATATCTGCCGATGCAAACGCAGCACGAACAAAAGATTCGCCCCATTGTGAATTATATTCCAACACCGGTTGCATACTACCATCTATACGGAAATAAATAGTTGTTTGGTCCGCAACTTCGACGTGAATATCAGACACTTTTTGTTCTGCGGCACGTGCAACAATATCCACAAAATCTTTTTGCATCTGATTATCATAATCAACCCTGGCATGACCTTCGGCACCTAATTTTGCGTCACTAGTTTTATAGATATTAGAAATCAAACCCAAATCAGAAAAATACGGTTTTTTTATTAGCTTGTTATTCTTACGCAATAAATCAATAAAAGCCAACACACGCCCATCATATTGATGTGTTCTTGATATAATAATTTCACCACCAGAAAAATAAGCCAACAATCCCTGGGTATCTTTTGATACAGCAAATTCACCAGAAAAACCGGTTAGTAATCTATTATTTCCCGAAAACAGATATCCCAAAATATCTTTGCTGTTTGCACCTTCTAAACGCTTTGGCAAAGATGGTTCGGCTGAAACATCTGATACAAAATAATCATCATCTTTCTTTGGCATTATTTATCTTCCGCTATTTAAGTTTTCTGAATATCCATCTTTTTCAAAAACAATTCCATCATTTAATGAAATAGATTTAACAGTATACCCATCAAGTTGCTTTCCCACAGAAATTCTTTTATTTTGACCAGTGGCTAAATCTTCCACTGTCGCTTGTAATTGATTACCCAAACCAACAATGTTTATCAATCTATACTTATTAATCACAGGAACAGTTTGTACAGGCTTTTCTTGTACAACCTGTTGCACAGGCTCGTGTCTTTCAACTGGTGGTGGGGTATTTTCACGTTTTTCAAGTGCTTCTACTTGACGTCTTAATTGTTCTGTTTGTTCTTCAAGTTGTGCTTTAATAGCCTCTAACTCTTTTTCTTTTTGGCTGGCTTTACCTGCTAGCTCATCTAATTCCATCTGCATTTTCATTTTTTTGGCATTTAATTCATCTAATTGCAAATCCATTTTTATACGTTCCGCTTCCAGTTGCATAACAACTTTGTCTTGTTCCAAATCAGTGATTCTTTCAAACAAAGAACCTTCTGGTTCGTAATTCTCTAATGCATTATTGGATACAACATCTGGACTTTCTTCCACTGTTTCAACATCTATTTCTTCAACAACATAATCGTCCGCAAAAGCATTAAAATTGATTCCAACAGAAAAAATCCCCATACATAAAAACAAACTTAATTTTTTCAACATTTTTTCACCCTTTATTTTGTATAAACTAATACGTCATAATCCCAAGAACGTGCCCCCACGTTCCATTTTACAGATTTCATATAAACACCGTCAAAATCAGCAAAAAATTGCATAAATTCTGTCGGTATCAGTTTAGAACTAACCGTCACTTCTATAACATTTATTTTTTCTTCAAAATCTTCATTTTTTAATGTCTGATTAGCGACCTTAACATTTGCATTTACTTTTACTTGTTGAAATATAGAAGTGATATCACGCATAGCTGTCACCTGGTCACGTTCATCAATAGATGCAAACTTTTCCAATTCTGGCAACTTAATACGAACTTTCATTTCATTATTTGAAACCTGTTCCACTATCCCACCAGGAAACAAATCCCCACCTATGGCATAAAAATCATTTAACGTTCCAAAACCACGTGAAAAATCAACAAAAGCATATTCAGATTCACATCTTGTGTTTTTTTGACTCCACCCCATAACGGGTTGCATAACAAAAGCGATTGCCTTGTAACAAAGATTTGCACGTTCCATAACATCTGGTAAATGATTATAAGGATAATCCAACGGTATTTTTTCTTTTTTTACAATTTCAAATTCTTTATCCAACTGTTTATTTTTTGCCTCTAATTGGCGTTGATATTCCGCTAACAATGTTGGATTTAATTGCGTGGTTTTCTTTGGCTCAAACATTTTCAGAACTGGCGAATACAAAAACAACCCCAACAAAACCAAAAATACACCACCAATTACCACCGACACACCAACAGATTTAGCCATACTAATCTGACGCAATTTTACAATCGTGCCACGTGCCACAAAATCAGATAAAAACTTTTCCTGGGACCGTGGCATTCCCCATGATGCCGGCGCAAACAAAGCACCCCAATCTGGTATATTTGATAATTCAGCATATAATTTACGTGCTTCGGTTTCTGTTTCAAATAAAACATCATGAATAATTACCGCATTACGCACAGCAATCAAATAAAAATTAGAACCCGTCTGAAAAACACCTAAAAAAGATATAAAGCCAGACAAAGAACTTGCCACCAAAGCAGCCACACTAGGCATCCCAGCCCTAAAACCATTATGGGAATCACCCAACCCAATCATAGATTGATATTCGACAAATAAATTATACTTTTTATTGACTTTTTCAACCAATTGCCTGGCATACAAATAAGGATTAACACCAGCAGTCACGGGTTGCCAAAACAACCCTGTTGCATACTTTTTATGGTCAATTGTTACTATTTGCTTTATCAATTCTCTCTCTGTGTAAACATATTATAACATAAACGCACAAAAAAAATAAAGCCCAAATTTAAAAGAAAAAGTCATATTTCTATGACTTTTTTGTTAACTATTACACTTATAAACTTTTGCTTTCAGTTTATACGTATTCTTTGGCCCAAATATTGCACCCGGATTTTTCATAATGTCTTCTTGGTCAATAAAATAAGAATCCCCAAAGCCCTTTTCTTCCATAATTCTTTTTTCTATAAAATCGTATGCATCGGCTATTTTATACGTAGACACAGATGAATCAATTGTATATAAAAATTCACAATTTTTTGGTTCACTATTTAATCTTGTTAAACCGTTCCCAGCACCAGTTGACTGTGCGCACGCACACAACACCAAAGAAACACAAATCGATACTAATTTTTTCATTAAACACTCCTTTTCTATTCTTGTATTATTTCATACGCAGATTTATCACTGAATAACTTTCTTAACACCAGATTATTCAATGCATGCGAACCCTTTACAGATTCTAAATGTCCGAACACAAAACCACCACTGGTAAACATATCACCAACAGCATCTATGATTTTATGCCGAACAAATTCATCAGGATACAATAGTTTGTTAAGTGTCCCATCCCCAGCATCATTCAAAGCAATTACATTATTTTCATTTGCACCACGTGCCATACCATGTTTTTTCAAAAATTCCCATTCTGAATATTTTCCAAAAGTCCTAGATTTTGATATATCTTTGACAAATGTTTTTATTGATTTTGATGACCCGTCCAACAAACAAGAATACGATTGTTCACCTATTATTTTTTCAGGATATATTAGCGTTGCATCTATTTTCAAACCATTATCATTTGGTGATAATTTAACATATCCGTTTCCTTTGCGCCCAAAAGTATGATTATAAAAAATTGTTTTTATACGTTTAAAAAACGGTAATTGCCCAGCCAATTCATTACGTCGTGCAATAATAGTTTTTTTCACAATTATTCTCGTCATTTTTGTTTTATTTGATGCAACTTTTTCAAAGGCTTTATAAAATTCATAAGCACTACCATCTAAAATAGGTGTTTCTGGTCCATCTATGTCAATAATCGCACTATCTATACCGGATAAAAACAAAGCAGCCATTAAATGTTCAATTGTTTGCACACACACACCACCCTTTTTGCCCACAGTGGTATTGCGCATCATAGTATCCCCAACATTATCAAATCGTGCCGGTATTAAATCTGAATTTTTTATATCAACCCTTTTAAAGAAAATACCTTTCTTTTTTGACGGTTTTATTGTCATATTTACCCTTTCCCCGGAATGAATTCCAACACCGGATATTCTAATTTTTTTTGCAACTGACGTCATGTACCTTTCCTTTTATCCAATCATAAAAACTGTCTTCTATTTGGGTATCCAATTTGGAATATTTTATTTTATCTTTTGCCCAATCTGGTAAACGAACCCAATCTTTTTCAGTTGTTAACAGTTTAGCATTTTTATTATCGGCCATTTTTATCAATTTTTCTATATCTTCATCAGTATATTGATAATGATCTGGATATGCACAACGTCCAACAACTTTGACAGGAACATTATTAAAAAACTTTTCCGGATATCCAATCCCAGCAAACACAACGACCGGCGTATCCTTACTATATGGACAAATTTCTTTATTAGTTGCATAAAACAAAGGAATACTAGTCAGCAAAGCAAACTTTGGTGATATTTTTTTTCTTTTTATAACGATAATCGCATCAGCACGCCTAATCGCAGATTCTTTTTCCCGCAACGGTCCCGCAGGCAACAAAAAACCATTTCCAAAACCAATTTCTTCGTCAAAAACCAGTATTGAAATATCTTTTTTTATTCCTGAATTTTGAAAACCATCATCCATGATTATGGGCGTATTTGACTTTTGTTTATCCAGCAACATTAAATTACTTTTTCTATCCCCAACATGAACTAAAATCCCATCACTTGATAACATTTTAGCTTCGTCCCCAATATTATCAGTCCCTTTTGTTTTTTTATATCCACGCATAACAACCGGTGCATCAAAAAATCTAGCCATATTTCTTACCATAGGTGTTTTTCCAACACCCCCCGATAAAATATTTCCAAAACAAATAACAACGCGTCTTGGAATATATTCATGCTTTTGTCGAATATAAAAAACTAATTTAGATACAATCCAATAAAACCAAGTCAAAGGATACAACGCATACGATATTAAATTACGTTTTAAAAACCAACGTGGCGTTTTCATTTATTCACCTGTTTTTTAAAATTTTCAGCAGTCAAATCCTGTTCTACTTTGAAATCAGTAAATTTTTTATCCAAACTATACGCTTGATTCACCATAATATCTTCAAGTTTTTTCCGCAAAGACTCAAAATCCTGAATTTTTGTTTTTTTATCAATAAATATAGGTTTACCAACAACACCACTTATAATTGAAAAAGGCTTGGTCAGTAAATACCTATCCCAGCGATTTTGAAACCATGGCCGCGAACAAGAATAACAAACCGGAATAATCGGCGCGCCCGTCATTTTTGCAAAATATAGTGCCCCATCATGAAACCGCATAGATGGTCCCTTAGGTCCATCTGGTGAAAGAGCCAAACAAAAATCACCGCGTGATAAAACCCTAACACCATTCTTTAACACGGACACACCATTATTAGCCGACGACCCATAAATGGTTCGCAACCCAAACAATTTTTCCATTTTGGCAATGGCACGACCATCACGTTTAGAATCCGCCACAGCATATCCACGAACCCCCGCACACGCCACAATTGGCGATAACATCATCGTCCGCCCATGCCAAAAAACGAATATAGCAGGCTTTCTGCGATATTCTTTTAAAATTTCATATCCAGATATTTCCTTTTTGGATGTAAAATACACAAACCAAATTAAAACATAATAAACAACCGCTATGGGCCATTGAACAATCGCCCATTCGGACAGAAAACGAACAAACTTTTTAAATTTACGGTTCAGTGATTTTCCCATGGAAATAACCTTAACAACGGAATACTAGCAACAAAAACAGAATAATGCAAGCAACAGAAAAACACAAAAAATAAGATTAAAAACGTTTTTTTATTTGACAACTTGACAAAAAGATATATAATAGACACCGTTTATCGCGGGATAGAGCAGTCCGGTAGCTCGTCAGGCTCATAACCTGAAGGTCGCAAGTTCAAATCTTGCTCCCGCAACCAGAATTCTGCGGTTCCTAGAGGACCGCAATTTTTTTATTCTGCCTCATGGGGACCGTATGGGGACCGAAATTATGTATATTCAGCTCTAGAGATAAACAGATTATAACACAATTAATGATAAAACCGCTACAAAAAACACCCTTTTGCAGGGTGTCTTGTTTTTATATTGTTTGATGTTTTTACTATGCCTGCAAAACATTTACCAAATTTTTAGACGAATAATAGACCTTCCCACCTATTTTTTTGGGTTTCAATTCCGGATGAGCCCCAGAACTTTTCCACATACGTAAAGTTTGCGGCTTTATCCCTAATTTTTCTGCCAATTCATTTGTATCATACCAAACTTCTTCACTATTTCCTAAAGTAAATGCCATCTTTTTTCCTTATATTCAGCTTGTTAATCTAATCAATAGAACTCATACAAAATCATTCTATTATTATATAGAACTGATAAAAAATCGTTTCTTAGAAAAAAAATTTCATTTAATTCTTTTTTATACATTTTTAGTCATAACACGTAGTTCTATAACAAAGATTTCTAATCTCGATAAATAATAAAAGGATCTTCCATGAATAGTTATAGCTATAATTATAACCCTAATCACGAAGTAGAAGAAGTAAAGGCTTTAGGACCTGATTATTTTGCTAGTCTGATATACAAGGTCGAAAGTCGTGGAGTACGAGTTCTCGATGTAACAAAAAGCATCGTAAACCAGTTTCAATTTGGTGGAACAGTATCTCAAAAACAAGCCTCGGTTCTAATGAACTTTAATCGTAAATTTGGTTCATAATAAAAGCCCCTTTCGGGGCTTTTTAGATATTAATGACATACTTCAACTGCGTAGAATTCATCATAATTCATAAATTCCGGTGCACCACAATAAATACGATAATTACAATCGTTATCCGGCATGCCCATTTGTTCCCTGGTGCTATATGGTATTATATTTATCAAACAATATCCTGGTTTTGCGTATGAATTTGGATTAAACACAGACAAGAATTTAGCATTTTTCTGGCTGTTTGCAATTTTACGCAGTTCTTCAGTTTCGGGGACACTGACTAAGAAATCACCCATTTCACCGGTTGCGATACCTGGTCTGCAATCAAAACCACAAGCATCCGTTATTGCTTGGTCAAGTGCTTTATATTTGTGATTATCTAAATCATTGTCATAAATAAATTGTTTAACATTTTCAAGAACTTCACACGCATCTTTTTCGTGTTCTTCTAATTTACCATCATTGCGATAATATTTCATATTTTTATAATTCCAATTTGACGAAAGAGCCAAAGCCTCTTGTTGTGATAATGACCTAGTTTTACCTTCCCCATGAATAGATAATTTAGTACATTCTTCATTTTCACAAAACACGTTTTCAACAATTTCCGTTATACATTTTTCCGTCTTATTTGGCATTTTGTAATGATGATTGAAAGGAACAGCACAACTCCATAATTTGCCTTTGTATTCTTCTTTTACAGGATAACAAGAATGTGCCACCGTATGTTTTCCAGCTTTTCTCCCTAAGAATATAACATTGTATTGCAAAATTTGTTTGTTCGTTATATCACCATAAACACTCAATAAAGCGGTTCTTTCTGATCCAGGAAAGTTTCCTTTATACGTCAACGCAACACGACCGAACTCGCCGTCATTTTTTTCTTCTTGAACTTTTTCAAATCTGGTTGTTATCTTGTCAACAGTTACATTGGCATAATCTTCATAAGTAACCACTCTAACATCTATTTTTGTATTATGTGTATCAATGAAATGTCCATCTGCGTCTATGGCATATTCGACATTGTCTCTTTGCCAATTTTTATCAAGATCACAAGTTAAATCTGCTGTTGATGTTGGTTTATCACAAGCAGCCAAAGCAATTACAGGTAATAATATCAGGGCTTTTTTCATTTTGTTTCCTTTTTTGGGTTATTTTTATTTGTTTTTGTTATTTTATCAATTTTGAATCCCAGCCATAATAAGAACAAGCACACCAATACAATGACTATCATATGCCATACCGTAAATGGAATATTGTTTGTTTCATAATATTTTACTATTTTCCAAGGAATGCCTATTAAACAAAAATAATAAATTCCTCTTATTAACACACCACGCCAATAATTCATCTGGTTTCCTTTTATTTTTTTTGTTTACGTTTTGGTTTTGGTAGAAAGGTTTCCAAACGGCAACATGCCCAACCAGTAAACATTAATGCTGCACCTATGCCGAAGAAATAGTAAGTGTTTAATATGTTGTTTTCTAATGAATACTTCATCACATCAAATGTCATACATACTGACCACACCATAACAAAATATACCAATCCGACTATCCAACTGTTCTTTTTTTCTGTCTTTTGGTTTTTCAAGGATTTTGCACCTATAAATGCAACTAGCCATCCAATAATAAATACCGTCAACGCAACCAACGCAAAAGTCCATTTGCTTAGTGTTCCATTTTCTGCTAATGTTTTTATAAATTCAAATGTTACATCTATAAACGCAAAACATACAACCCATAATAAAAATTCTTGCCATTTTTTCATTCTTCTCTCCTTTTTATTTTTGGCATTTACGCATTGCACGTATAACCTTTTCAAACAACACTTTATCCGATTCAGGAATGTTATCCGTATTACCATTATACACTTTTTCCAAATCAAAATCATTATTATAAAGTTCTACCACTCGTTGTTTTTCTGTGTCTGTTAACTGTGTATCTAATTCTTGCAAAAATTTATCATAATCCAGATTTTGCGACCATTTTTCCATATCATTCATAAATCTATCCATTTCAGCATTGGCAGTCCTGATTTTGTTATTCATATTTTCTGCCAATTTTTTCTGGTCTTTCATTTTAGAATATAAAGATATATTTGTTGCTACACCTGCACCAGCAAGCCCAACAGTAACTATGCCTGCAATTTGAAAATTTTTATTCTTTTCTGCACACTTGTTCAATGTTTCTGTTTTTTGTTCAAGCTGTTTTTCTAATCTACTTATTTCGTTACGCAAATAATCCAAACCATCATTTTCTCCACCAACAACCCTTACTGCAGCCATACACGGTGTAGCAATACAAAGAATCAAACACATTAACGATATTTTCATTGTTTCACCTTTTCCATGAATTTCATTGCCTCATCTGCTTCTTTTGCTTCAGACGATATATCATTTAACACTTTCTTATTTTCTTTGATTTGTTGGTTTTGTACGATAATACCTATTCCACTTGCAACTGCTCCTATGCCACCTATAATCGTAGCAGCCTTCCAACCTTTTATTGTTTTTTCACATCTGGCTATTTCAGAATCAACAGCATCTATTTGTTGTTTTAATTGATCCCTATATGCCACTAATTCAGTATAGTCATCAGCATACGCAAAATTACCGACCAATAAAAAACTCAATATATATACAAATATTCTCTTAGCCATTAATCCCTCTTTTATAAAAAAAAGAAACCGCCCGAGAAAGAGCGGTCAGGGAGTTGATAAACCATATCTGTTAATGATTTCGTGGCTTTCGAGTTTCCCCTATTTTATAACCAACGACTCCCCAACCATAAGTCAGGGATGATAACGGTGCGAAAAACACCGAAACATCATTTTTTAACGATGCTTTCGCACCGAACAGATATAGGCTTATCACAGCCTCTGAACCCAATCTCTCGGATTCATTTCACATTATACCAGCTTTTTACTATAAAGGCAAATTATCGCTTATAAAATATCAGATACTACCAAAAATAAATTGACCTAAACGCTTGTAAGTAAATTTTTATATGTTATAATACATCACATGGAAATAGAAAAAACATCGACTTTGAGAGCCGCATTATCAAGAACAAATCAAAAACTATTTGATGAAGATCTAGAAAAAATAAAAGGTTTGAAACGAGCCAAGAAAACAGCTTTAGCCATATTCAATATCATACAACAACATCCTAAAATATCGGTTTCAGAAATAGTTAATCTCACACATATCAGCAAACAAGCTGTATCAAAATGTGTAAAGAAACTAGTAGCATTAGAAATTCTGTGTCCCATGAAAAAACAACCAAGGTATCAGATATATTGTTATCCTCGGGTACTAGGAACAGCTAAGGAACTCTATTCTAATGATTTAAGCAACCAAAACAGATCCGGATGCAGCATTAGTTTTGTCGGCAAAGAGGCAGCTATAGCACAGGCATTAATCCCCAGCAAAATACGTTTCAATGAAGATATACGACACAACAAAAAAATTTATAACAAAAACAGCCAAAATTCTCTTTTTGTTTGTGATAATATAGATCTGCTTAAACACCTGATAAAAACAAAAACGAAACCATATCAATTAATTTTTTGCGATAGTCCATATAATCAAAAAACAGCTAGAAGAAAACGAGAATATACGGATACATTTGATGAACACTCTGGGTATTTGAAATTCATGTACCCAAGGTTAATGCTATGTAAAGAACTTCTAGATCAAAACGGCTTGATTGTTATCGCTATAAATGAACCGGAATATGCAACCACAAAAATCATGTGTAATGAAATATTCTCGGAGTCAAATTTTTTAAATTCTATTGTTGTTGAATCTGGAATTAATGCAGGAATATACAGTTCTCATTCAGATAAGTTTCTTGCAGATACCAAGTTTTATTTACTTGTTTTTGCAAAAAATCGTAAAAATATATCCTTAAATCGTTTATATGATCTAGCAGATAAAAAATTTGCTACCGAATACAACACAATTATCCATAATGATTTGAAACATGAACCTTTGTTAGAATACTTAAAACGTCAAAAATGGGTTATAGACGAATTTTCAGCTCATGAACTAAAACTGACCCTAAATAATATAGATAAACTAATGTACGCATCCCAAAAGTTCGAAAATTATATCTATGAGACAGTTGCACCATTACTCTACAAACCAACAATCCCATTCAAAGCAGAAACATACGCAAAAAAAGCCAAAAATTACTCGTACAACGATGTTTTTTTGATAGACGATAAACCAATGCTTAAAACCACAAACGATCATCTTGTAGAGTTTAAACCGTATATAAATAGATTACAGGAAAATAATGGTAAGAAACAAAATACCATATTACGTGGAACAATATGGAAAAATTACCAAATGTTCAAAAATTCGGTCCAAAAAGAAGGCGATGTTCAGTTTGAAGGTAAAAAAAATCTACGTTTACTGCAAGATATTATCTATTGGATCAATAATAAGAATGCTAGAATCTTAGATATATTTGCTGGAAGTGGAAGCACCGGTCATGCCGTATTTGCCCAAAATTTGAAAGATGGGGGTAATAGAACATTTTGTTTGTGTCAAATAGAAGAATCAATACAAAACACAAATGATAAATCCAGAAAAAACACTATTGATCGTCAGAAAACAATACCCAGATTGAATAATGCAATAAAAGAAACCAAAACAACCGCTGGTTACAAAATTTTCAGAGGTATAAAAACATAACTTTTTTATTGGTTTTAACGAGATATATGTTTTGTTTTTTTCTTAAAAGGCTTACTAACTTAGTAAATACTTTTGATACAAAAATTCCAATATATAAAATGCGGGAGTTTATACCATTACTTCATAAAATATAAAAATTTATCAGATAGTTAGTTCTATACATTAATGGAATATCCGCAATCGCAAAGGAATAAGAAATATGATACTTAAACCAACATATCCACCTGAAACAACCTTGCTTTCCCTTTCTGAAACAGCATCTATTCTAAATATACGACCTGATACCTTACGACACTGGTCATACAGAAAATACTTCTCTCATGGATTAAAACCCATAAAAATCGGAGGACGTATCTTCTATAAACGTTCCTGTATAGATGCTCTTTTAAAATAGTTTTTTGAACCTTAATCAGAAAGTATTTCTTCAACCACAGACCAAATACTATCTTGGATAAAATTCCGGATATTATTTGGTTTTTCTTTTACATGAAACAATACTTCCAAAGTAAATAAACTATTACCTTCATCATGAGTCAAATCTTCGTTATATTTTTGATTCTTAACCACAAACAATGCAATTCCTTCTTGTTGAGTTACAGGTCTTATATCGATAACCTCTTCATCAAAACAATGTTTATCTATCACAGTTTGAATTGCTAAACATAGTTTGTAAAGAAAACCTATGTTTAAAGAATCTACTTTGATCAAGAGGTAAAAAACCCAAGTACCAGATCTTGTTTTCTGAAACGAACCTATGAACGGTAAGGGAACATCTCTCCAATGATTTCCTTTACCAGTAAATTCACGTTCTATTTCTAGAATTATATCCCTATAAAGGGATAATGATTTATAATAATTCTTTGTAGTTATGTGGCATGAATGCCACTCTGGTAACTTTATAGTTACCAGCACTGGAAGTGAAAACTTCATTAAAAAGCCTAACCATGCGTTTTGTATCAAATTTGATTTATAAAGATTATTTCTAAATGCAGCTTTTGGTGATACATTAACGTATTCTTGTAAATTGATAAATTTCATTAGCCTTTTAAACGCTTTATTTTTGGTTTTTATCTTCATTTGGATCTCCTTAAAAAGATTTTCTAACCTCACAAAGGTTTATGAGGTTTGTTATAAAACGATGTACACAAAAATATTTGCTGTTTTAAATAGGGAAACGAACAAACGGATGCACCTCAACAAATAATTTTTGTTACAATGTATAGAACTAGTTATTTGTGATAAAAAATAAAAATAGGGATAGTTGATATAATTTTTTTAGAATTATACAAAAAATACGTTTTTTGTTGATCTAACATTAACAAGCACCACAAAAATGTTACAAAAGGTATCTTTTGTAGCTTTTTGTCAAAAAAGCCCTAAAATCAGGCATTTTTTATTTTGCTTAATTTTCTTGCTTAATAAAAATGTTACGGTATAATAATACCGTATACTTAGTGTAACATTATACTAAAAACAACAAAGAGGTTATAAAAACATGGTAAACAAAGAATATGTACAAAATGACAAAATTAAAGACATTTTGAAATACATCAAAGGTCTAAAACATAGTGAAATGCTTAGAATGATGTTTTTTTGCAGTCTTAATGGTATGAGATGTATAAATTTTAGATGCTTACAATTAAAAGACGTTATCGATAGTAATGGTAAAGCAAAAGATGTTATTGATCTTCCTGCATTGAAAAACAAGGGCAAAATGGGGGCTCAATACTATGTAAATCACCAATTCAAAGCAGAAATAGAAACTTATTATCGTTATATGAAAGAAAAATATGGCGAAAAATTGAACGAAGAATCTTTTTTATTCGCATCACAAAAGACAAAAAGACCCTTCAACAGGGTTAGTATTTGCCGTATTTTTCACAACATTTATAAAACATTCGGTATTCATGGTGCATCACATCTTGGGAGACATTTATTTATTACAAATATTGCAAATGCAGGTGTCTCAGTTTTTGTTACTCGCCTACTTGCAAATCATAAAAATCTGTCCACAACTCAAAAATACTTCAATTCTACCACACCACAATTATTAACTGCTGTGGAAAATGCTAGTATATAAACAAAGGAGTAAACGATGGCATACCGAGTGATTATACCTTCTGGAAACCTAGTGCTAGGTGTATTTGCAACTGAACAAGAAGCATACGAAGTTTATAAAAAGCACTATACAACCGCAACGGCATTGCAACCTGTTATTGAGCAATGCTAAATAATAAATTTCTGCCACTAAAAACCCCAGAAAGCGAAAAAACTGGGGTTTTATTGTTCTATAATATGATATAAAGGATTAATTATGAAGAATAATTTAGGAATGCATTATCGTAAAAGGAATAATACCATTGAAGTAACAACACCAAGAAAAAAAGAAAAATTATTCTTTGATGGAATCGCTGCTATGCACACTCAATACGGTATAAAAATCAAACCTTCTGAATATTCTCCAGCTTTCACCATAGATGAATGGGGTCATAAAAGATATTGGTAAATTATGACCCCTGATCAAGCTTTTCTATCTTATAAACAAACCAACATTACCGGCAACACTTGTGGATATATTATATGACATTTGATACGTATTTTGTGATGTTTCGGATTCAAAATCATTAATCTCCTGAGTATTGCCAACCAATCTATCTATGTTATCAACAGCTTTCTGTGTAGCTGCTTTTTTTACAAAATCTAACAACTTAGCATATACATTTGTAGCCAATAAACTCTTGTGTCCCAATATTTTTGCAACCACAGAAGGTTCTACCCCACTAGATAATAAGACAGTTGCAAAAGATCGCCTTAGATCATGAATTACTAGATTTTCTATACCACATCTTTTAAGTATTCTTCTCCAAGCTTTTTTTAGATCTTTTACACGATCCATGGTTTTCGGATTTACAAATACCCAGTCGCATCCTTCAAATCTTGGAAGAGATTCTAAAACTTTGGTAGCTTGATCACATAAATATACATCCAACGGATCACCATTTTTGGTTTTTGCTATTGTCCATATACGAGTACAAAAATCTATCTGACTCCATCTCATTTCCAAGACGTTAGTTTTTCGTACACCTGTAAATAACAACATTTTGAAAATACTTCTCATCAATAAATCTTCTTTTTCAACAGCATCCATAAATATTGGAAATTCTACTTCGTTCAAAAATCTACTTCTTTCATGTTTTGGATTCAGGTCAATAGGTTCACAAGGATTATTGCCATTATATTTATGTTTCTTTTGTGCAAAATTTATAATAGCTTTTAGTTTTTGTATTGCGTGATTTGCTGCTGATGGACCATTTTTTTCAGTCATGTTATTAAATAGCTCTTCAACATCTTCATCTGTTATAAAAGATAATTTTTTGTTCATAAACTTGGCGAAATACTTTGGAACATCTACTTGATAAGCTTTTCGAACCGTATCACAAATATCTGTCTTACGATCAAGATAAAAATCAAAAGCATCCCTTAATGTGTATTCGTTTTTCTGTGATTTTATTTCTTTTCTTGGATCTAAACCTTTGTTGATCATATCCATATACTCAACACATTTATCCAAAGCGTTTTTTCGTTTTATTTCTGGATAAGATCCAATGGTTATCCTTATATGTCCAAAACATTTATCTTTTTTCTCAAATCTAAAAGATTTTATATTCTTAGTAACCCTTAAATGCAGACATGTAAAATCTGCATCTGTAACCTCATACTCTTTTTCAGCAAAAGGTAATTGTTCAATCGTTTTGTTATTCAATACAATGTTTTTATTTTTCATAATTCTATTCCTTATGATATAGGTTTTTTATTTTCCATAAAGCCCGCCATGGGGACCGTATGGGGACCGAAATTGGATATGAATATCAACAAATATCCACATGCCTATATCTCTAGAACTGTTAAAAAACGCAGTTTTACGAAAAAAATTGAAAAAAATTTTATTTTATATATTTTTTTCAACACTAGTTGAATAATACTCATAACCTGAAGGTCGGTGGTTCAAATCCATCTCCCGCAACCAAGATTTAATAAAAAGCGCACCCTTGTGGTGTGTTTTTTTATTAAATATGTGTGTTGTGTTGGATTTGAACCACCGAAGAAAGGTGGTTCAGTGCAAAGGATTAGGCAGACGGTAGTATGGCGGTTTGCGCGAAGCGGAATAAATCCATCTCTCGCCCTTAATCTTGTGCCAAATTCAAAAAAAGTGGCGATTTTTCGCCACTTTTGAACAAAATTACATTATTATTTTTCGTTACTATAAAAATGTTTAACTAATTGAACACCCAAATCTGTGGTAATTTCTGGTAATGACCTTATTGTTCCATCTGGATTTTTGTATTTTGTTTTGAATTTATTAAAATTCTCAGGATTATGTGCATCAGACAAAACAACATCACCGCGACAATTAAATACCAACATTATATGAAAACCATACAATTTTTTCCCGTCTGTTTCCGGATAAAGCGGTGTAAAAATTAACTGTTTTAATTTATCACCATCACAGAATTCAATAAACTCAGTTTTTGTATCACGACAATTTGATAAATTGTTCGTTTTTGCACGTCCAACTGAATTTAAATCCCACTGTAAAATATTTTCTACAATCAAATGCTCTGGATTTGCTGTTAAATTATTTCTGAAATCTGGATCATGTTTAAACCCGATCAAAAACAAAGGATATTTTTTGTCGTCAACATTTTGTAATTTTTTATCCAAAGCCCCGATTAGTTTATGCGCATTACTAACACAGTTTTTATGATATCTGTCAAAAGACATTTGAACAAAGAAATGTCCATCGGAACCAACATACATATCATGTAAATCTTTGATGATGCTGTCCGAATACACCTTTTCAACAAACGATCCATTGGTCAAAAGTGTCGTATAAAATTTATATTCCAAAGATTTTGATAAAATACGTCTTACATATCCTGGATTTATTTCTTCCATAGTTGTTATTTCACCACCAGAAAAATGAACATCAGATATTTTGCACTTAAATTCATTTAATCTATCCAAAATACCATAAATTTCTGATTCTGGCATAAATTTTCGCGATTTCGTATCACAAGCATAATGACAATGCGGACACATCATATCGCAATAATATGTTGTATCAAACATAACACATATCCCCGCAGAAAAAAACGAATTCGAAAATGTATCTAAATCTTTATCACTAATATTTGCCATAAGTATACCTTTGTTATTAACAACAAGTATAATAACACAAAAAAACATATTGTCAAAACAAAAATTAAAAAATTAAAATTCAAAAAAGTGGCGTTTTTTGCCACTTTTAAACTATTTTTTCATAATTTTTAATACCCTAATATATTTAAACAAGTATATTTTATAATGCTGTCGTCTTTTTGATGATATGCGCAAAAGCGGTATCCCACAAAGGCGTAAATCATATATATCGCGAAATGAATCTTTGACCATTTGGATATTATACCTTTGCATATGCGCAGTAATATAATCAATCAATATATCATCGTCAACGTATGGATATAAAAAATATAATCTGCGCAATTTTGATATAGCGTTCTTTTTTACAAAAGGAAAACCACGAACCAACATTGTGCGCGGATTTTCATAAATAGTGTTATCTTTGGCATTTATTAACGTTGTCATACTAAATCCATGGCGCATAACGATGCAAGATAAGCCAACCTCGTACTTCAAAATAAGCGAAGTTTTGCTTGAAATATGCGTAATCTTTTGCATAAAGTTTTCAAAAAAATCACAATTAAAAACTTTCTTGTTAAAACCGACAAACCAAGATTGCACATGTAATGGCGTACTGTCATCACATTCAGATACCATTCCGATTAAATCACTACCAGAATTTTCCAATTTATTCAATATGGGTGCCAAATCATTTAAAGGTCCATACACTGAATCATTTACAAAATATAACCATTCATATTTTTTTAATATATCTTTGTCACGTGCCCACAAAAATCCCCGTTTATAAGAGCCAAAATCATATTCTTTGTGGCGAATTCCATCCGCATATAACACATTTGGGATTGTAGATATTTTTTTAATTTCTGATTTTGGTAAATCATTGTCTGCAAAGAAAATAACATCGCCCAGTTTGGATAAAGCATTAACATAATAAGTAACAGTATCATCAACAATATTATCTTTGTCAAATCCAGCAAACAAAAATAGACGTTTCACAGGTTTCATGAATACCCCCATGGGATTAAATACACATTTGTATGTTATATAAAAAACACGAATAATACAAGTTGTTATTTGTTTTACAAATACCTGAAAAATAATTTATCTATTACGCAAAGATGCGATTATATTTTGTATACCTGTTTTTCTTTGTGCTATTTGTTCCTTCCATGCGACGATAACTTCCTTGTCTACGCCCAAAACATCGTTCAATTTATTTTCGATATACATTGGGACAAATGATTCAGATGTTAATTTATGCCCAGATAATAAAATCAATCCGCCAACTTCGCGTGGCATACCATATAAAGACGTTAATGGATTTTTACTAAAATCACACTTCCCAAGAACTCTTTTCGGAGCCCCAGCCAAATCAGTCAAATTATTTTCATGACATAATAAATGTCCATTTACCGTCACACCAGGCATCTTTGGTAACTTATCCAACCCCATTTGTTCCAAGTTTAACCCAGACTCTATAACAAAATTATTTGGTAAATCAAAAACATCATATAAAACACCATGTTGTTTTATATATGCTATCAATTTATTCCAACTGTTATCGGGGATAGTCAAATTTCGTTCACGCATAAACATACGCACAGCTTCTCTTAAACCGCTATCACAAGGAACTTTATTTTTATAACCCCAGCATTTAACTACTTTGTAATTATCTTTGCCATCGTATTTATCATTATAAATTTCCAATGTCACAAGTGGTGTATATTCTTTACGTATGGAATATCTTGTGAAACCTTCATAAATGTCATCGTCATAATAAATTTCCGCACCATGTTTCAATTTATTATTTTCGTAATTTAATGCCTCTTGTGAAGCCAGATAAACAACATAATAACCATCATTCAAATCCATCAATTTATATGCAAATCGCCCAGACATACGTATATCACGCTGTTTAATCCTGTTTTGTTTAATATTTGAACGTTGCCAAGCCTTAACCAACTTTAACACATTTTCTACATTAGAATATTCATCGCATTTTTTCAGATAATCAAATCTGATAATTATATTATTTTCGATTGCGTTTTTCATCTGGGTATCGACATATTTTTCCGCCACAGAATATAAAAAATCGCGAACAAGATTTATGTTCTGGATTGTTCTGCTGTTCAATTTATTAGCATCAAATTTTTTTGGAAATGTTATTCGAATTAAATAAACACGAATTTTTCTATTAAAATACCGATACAATATTTCACGAACAATTAAATCTTTGTTTTGTTTAATCGTATCAATATCAAATTCTTGTTCATGAATTTTAAAGTGTTTTTCTATCACACCATTAAATAAAATTTTATTAAAATAATCATCTATGGATTTTGGCGATGCTTTTTCAAATTTTTCTAATTCAGATTTTAATTTTTGGATTTCAGTGTTACGTGGTGAATTTTCAAGACATTTTACCGTCAATTGCATATTATTAGATGACAAAATCACATTATATCCAGCCGCAATCAATATATTATGGATTTTATTCGCAACACCTTCGTTATAAACAGTAATTAAATATTCAGTAAATTTCTGATTACGATCATATTCCCAGCCGCGACAGATAAAATCTGTCATAACTTTTTCATCTAACTGTTCAAATGGTATAATGTAATAATCACCCCAATTATCAACATCCAAAACAGAACAAATACCATAACGTTGCAATAATTGTTGTTGCACGGAACAAGCGGTCCTTTTATTATTACAAAACAGAACAAAACCCGAATTTTCTTTTGGGTTTATGCTTTGAATATCCGGTAAAAATTTAATAACATCATCTAACATAAAATATTGTTTTGTTTTATATATAACACTAATATTTTATTTTGTCAACAAACACAACAAAAAATAAAATTTTATTAAAAATTTGACATTTAATAATTTTGTATTACTATAATACTGCTATGATAGTTTCAAACCAAGAATTTTTTAAGCACCTTGAAACGCGTTTTACGTGGGCGCCGTTTTTAAAATTAACTTATTTGTGTGACAATGAATGTGAACACTGTTGTGAACGCGCCGGGCCAAATTGTGAACCAAAATTTATTGAATTGGTTGATATAAAAAACATATTGGAACAATTCAAATATATAAAAAATTTTTCAAAATATGTGACGTTGACCGGCGGTGAACCAATGATGGCATACGTTGCGAAAAACGAACATTATATTCCGACTATATTAAAATATTGCGGAAAAAACGGATATGATGTTTCTATTAATACAAATGCCCATTGGACATCATGGGACTGTGCGGGAAAAATATATTCTGATTTTGATGAATTTGTTAAGAAATATAACAACAGATTAACGTTTCATCTATCTTTGGATAAATGGCATAGAAATCCAGTTGAATCAAACGCGAAATTTTTAAATTGGATTGTAAAAAATAATACTATTAGTGCCGATAGAACTAATCTTTACATGTTTTTTGATGGGCCCGAAATAGTTATACAATTAATAATGAAATTAAAAACAGATTTTGATTTGGAATTATTACCAGAACCGGTTCTTCAAACAAAGTTTTTCAGTCTTCATAAATTCAGCGGAACAGATAAAACATTGTGCATAATGCCATATTTTGGAATTGATAATCTGGGTCGCGCAAGGGATAACGGTCTTGCAACCAAAGAATTATTTTCCAAAACAGATATCTATTTTTCAAACCGTTCGGACCCAGACAAAGAAATATGTTTTGATGCAAATGGGATTGCAACATTGTGCGCATGCGACGATGATACTATTAAAACACCATATTATGAAAAAAATGGGAAAATGAAAAATCTTGCCGTTATAAAGCGCGAATTATTTGACATGGCATACAAAGCATATAGTCAGGAAAATCAGTTTTAACAAGGATTTAAAAGTGAATCAATACGAAACACCTGAACCAAATATAAAAGAAGCAGCAGATACAGTCTTTGGTATGCTGTCACAATTTGATGAACAAAATTTTTATAATGAATATACACCGCAAATCGTAACAACAAACGAATTACAACAAATTTATGAATTAAAAAATCATATTACAACTGATACCAAGGTTTTGACTGTTTCTGGTTCTGGGGAACAACCATTATTTTTCAAATTATATGGCGCAAAATACATAGTCACATTTGATATTTCATATAATGCGTATTTGTTAACATCACTAAAAATAGCCGCTATGCAAGCCTTTAACAAACACACAGAATACGAATCTTTTATACGCAATCTTGGTGATTATTGCAGACCTAAAATGTTAATGCGAACACCAAAAATGGGTGACGTTCTGCAATATTTAGACACAACACAAAAAAATCATCTATATCTTATGGATTCTTTTGGTTTGCCGGTATTCTTGGGCGATATCAGTTGTCAAAATTATACAATACCACAAAATGATTATGAAAAATTAAGAGAATCAATAAAACAACCGTTTCCTTTTATCTGGACAGATATCGCACAACTAGATAAAAAACTAGGCGATGATAAATTTGATATTATCTATTATTCCAATATTTTGGGATTGATGAACCATGATAAAATCAAATCTGTCTTGGAAGACACTAAAAAACATATAAAACCAAATGGTAAATTATTTCTGGTGGTTGAAAATAAATTTTTAGATTTAATAACCCATAACCTTGCCAAAACTTACAAGATGCCGAATTGGTGTGCAAGATTACTGCCATCGACAAACAAAGATTGTTTTAATCAAATTATTATTCAAAACAACCAACACACAAAATAACAATATATTTAAAAATTTACCTTTTAAAAACATGCTTATTTGTTTATAATCTCTCTCGAACCAGATAGAGAGAGAAATATATAAATGAAATACCTTATCCAATTTATGGTTATATTGATATTCGTGTTTCTTGGTGAAATATGCGAATATTTTATACCGCTACCTATCGCGGGCAGTATTTATGGATTATTATTGTTATTTCTGGCACTTTGTTTTCATATTGTAAAATTAAATTGGGTTTCAGATGTGGCGGATTGGTTTCATAGTGTAATGGCTTTGTTTTTTGTTGCCCCTGCCGTGGCAGTAATTGATATTTGGGCGCAAATTTCAGATATATGGTATTATTTGGTTTTATTACTGGTTGCCGCATATTTTGTAACAATGATTATCACAGGAAAAACAGCCGACTTTTTCTTGGAAAAACGGAATAAAAAATGATAGATTTAATAACAAATTCAACTTATTTTGGTGCAGCAATAACAATTGCTTTTTTTGTGTTAGCAACAGTAATAAATAAACGTTGGCCTAACCCGTTAACAACCCCTTTATTCTTGGCCACAGTATTTGTAATAATCACTTTGTTATCCTTTGGTATACCATATAAAACATATAACGAAACGGCTAAATATTTAACATATTTTTTGGTTCCGGTAACTGTATGTTTTGCAGTCCCAATGTATCGGCAACTACCATTATTAAAAAAGCATATTTGGACAATTTTGTTTGCTATGTTGGTTGGTGTAATTGCGTCGGTATTATCTATATGTATTTTGGTTATATTGTTGGGATTATCTGATATTATCGCGCGATCTTTGGTATCAATATCGGTCACAACAGCACTGGCCATAGGTATTACTCAAAAACTAGGTGGTATGGTATCTTTGACAGTTTCTGCTGTGATAATAACAGGGATACTGGGCGCATCGGTCAGTGATAAATTATGTAAATGGATGAATTTGAAAAATCCTATATCACGCGGTCTGGCTATTGGAAATGCTTCACACGCAGCCGGCACAGTCAAAGCAATGGAAATGGGAAAGATAGAGGGTTCTTTCAGTTCGCTAGCTATTGTTCTATCTGGACTTATGACCGCGGTCATAGCCCCAATCGCAATATCAATCTACTTTGGTTAATTTAAACAAGATTTTAAACGTTTGCCGGTATCATTTTGGTCAACGCGTTTATTTTTGATTTCTTCTTCTGCTTTAAGACGCTGTTTTAATAAAATTACGTCGGGATGATTTTGAATTTGTTCGTCCAATTTATCAATAGCGGATTCTATATCATTTTGATTTTTAACAAACAATGGTGTTATTGAATCAGCTGCATCAAACAAAGATTGTTTTATTAAATTATAATTATCATCTATGACCGATAAATAAGCGCGAATATGTTCATCTTCGTGTGATAAAATAGCATTATATGAACAAGTATTCGGCCTGTGTGATATATCAATTTGAACCATAAAATCAGTATAACCAATCGTTGCATCAAGATTTTTCAATGCGACACAAAAACCATCTTCTATGGACGTTATATCTGTTGTGATCTCATAATTATCAACCATTGTTGCAACCACATTACCATGCAAAATATCCATAGATTGCAATGGTTGAATAACTTGTTTTTGCCACACCGGGGTATTGATATTGATTTTTGGTTTTAATTTATAATCCAAACAATCATCCGATGCAAAAGCATCAAACATAAATATCAAAGAAAAATACAGTATATATTTTTTCATTTATCAATCTATGGCTACATTTCCATAAAAATCCTTCATTTCTTCAAAGAAATCTTTACATCTCCAAATTTTATAATCGTCACCACGGGTATCTATTTTATTATTTTCTTCGTCAATTTTATTTTTTATTTTTTCTTTTATTTGTTCCACAGATTTATAAGTTTCAATTTTTTTTGCAAATTCAGATTCAATTTTACTAATATTACTTAAATCTTCTACAAACACAGGATATAAATTTTTAGTCGCATCTATTACAGATTTTCTTACATTATCAACATTATTTTTTAACACATCTTTATATACATTAACATGGTCTTGTTCATGTTTAAAAACAACATCGTATGCACAAGTTTTTTCTTTTAATCTTTTGTCTATGATAACATTAAATGCGGGCAATAAATCAATATCAATACTGCGCAAAGAAACACAATACCCCCCATTAACATGCACAGGTATCAATAACAATTGATAACTATATGATACTTTTGACACAGTATATCCCAACTTTCCGACAAGATTTTCCGCAGATTTTTCAATTTTTATATCTGAATTATCTTTGTTTTCAACTTTTATATCAACATCATATTTATAACGCAAACAGTTATCAGAACCAAAAACATACATTGGCATAAAAAACATAAAAAAAATAAAAAATCTGGAATAAAACACAGATTACCCCTGTTTTTTAAGATATTCTGCAACAAATTTATTACCAAAATTCCGATATAATTCTTCTGCTAATAACACAGAAGAACGTCCAGATTCAAATAAACTTAACAAATTACCCAAACCACCCAGTTCTGTATTTAAAATCACAGATTCATTATTTACACGTCTTAACAATAACACAGCACGTTTAAGATTCGGATATGCTTTGCCCTGAATAAAAGCCATTTCCAAAGGATTTAAATTCCATTTTTCATAATCAGATGCATCAGCCGCCGGATTTCTGAAAAATAACACAGTTTGTGTCTGCCCACGAACAACATCACCTATACCTAACTTATCCAAAACATTTGCACGCTGGAACGCAACCATGTATGCCTGACGATTTTTACGACCTTCTTGTAACCCTGCAACAAAACTATCACGGAACATTTTGTTTTCCAACATAGGTGCTGTTTCATCAATCATAATCAGCGACGGATTTCCACCAGACACAGTCACATTATTGATACGATGTAAAATATAAGAAATCACAGCCGGCGCCAAAATTTCATCTTGTAAAATATCTGTAAAATCAAACGTAGTAAGACGTGCCCTTAAATCCAAAGTATCTTCCTTTTCATTAAATATGTCACCATATTGCAACGGGTCAATCCATTTTTTCAATTCACCACGCATAACACCATTTGATGAAAAACAACTTTCATAAAGATTTTTTAACAATCTATCTTCATCTTGTAAATAGTCAAAATTAACAGACACAGCACGTGCTATTTCATCATTTGAAACAACATCATTTTGCCCACTGATTATTGAAAACCATCTGCGTAGAAAAGCCCTATTTGCCGCACTATCTGGCATTTTCAAAGGATTTAAATGTGTTAAAAAAACATCCTTTTTTGCGTCTTTTTCTTTGCCGTTCATAGTAATATATTTACCATCCACAGCCAAAGTAAATATTTCAGCACCTTTGTTTCTATCAAAGAAAAACGCCTTTAACTTTTGATGTCGCAAAGATTGAGCAATCAAAAATGAAAACAAAGTTGTCTTACCACCACCAGTTGGACCAATAGTCAACGTATGCCCCACAGCAGCTGGTTTATCGCTTACATGGAATTGGAATTGATATGGTGTCCCCTGGGCAGTCGGAAAAACAACCAAAGGTCCCGGACCCCAATCACTATTTGCGATACCATGTGGCATAGTAGATAATGGAATACTGACCGCCGCAGTTCTTGATAACATTTTAAAACTACGTGGGAATATGTTAAATCCAGGTATTTGCGCAAAAAATGACACTTTTGAAGCAAAATTTTCAACCACGGGCGCAACACCAAAACCCGCACAAACCTTTTTAAATTCAGCTATATTTTGGTTTAAATCATCAACATTATAACCAAATAATATAAATAACGGATAATAGTCAACCAAAGTCTGTGCTCCAGTAATATTTTCATCCATTGATGTTTGCGCTTCACTTATTTGTTCAATAGTTGAATCTCTGTTCTCTTCGGTTATAGTTGATTTATGTTGACGAATCAAAGCATCAACATCACTTGGACGTAAAATATGAAAACCGTTCATACAAATCATTTCGCATTGAATTGTTGACACTGTGTTATAAAATTCTTCGTCTAAATAATCGGGGGCTGTTTTAAAAGAAACCATCGCAGCATAATAAGATTTATCGCCACTACTATATTTAACCAAACCATTTTTCAAAAATTCAACATCATCAACAGTCACCATATTTGCTATGTTTCCATCACATTTTTTTATCACAGGCTTTGTCACAGGTGATAAAATACGACCAAAAAATGATGCCATATTATTTATATCGTTATTTTTTAACAATACCGGCTTATACACAGATAAAATAGATTCAATATAATTACAATATTGGTTAATTTTTTCACGATTATTTGGTCCCCGCACAGAAACAACAACATAATAACTATTTGTAAATATTTTTAATCCTTGGTTATTCCATTTGTTGTAAATTTTTTGTAAAACCGGTTGATGAAATTCGTAATCTGTTTTTTCGTCCGCAGAATCACGAATAGTAAAAAACCTTAAATAAACCGATGGGTCTTGAATTTGATTAAATAATTGTGCGCGCAATTCCAATAGTTTTTCTTTGTCTTTTTCTTCCTTCATACTGGTTTGAACGCCTTTGATTTTATATACCCGAACCAAAGAACCATCAGTAATCAATAAACTATCATCATTATATACAGTATTAAATGGCAAATAATCAGAATACTTTGCATACCCAAAACTTGGTAAAATCTTTTTAGTTAATGCTGGAATATAAATCAACAAAACAATAAATATCAACAAGACTATCATAGATATTATGACTAATATCAAAGTCATTGAACTGGTATTACCGGCAAAATAGTTAAATAAAGCATCCATTTTACGATATCAATCTTCTTGGTATTTTATTTTTAAACACTTGGAATTTCGCAATTATAATTTGTGCTATTTGTGGGTCTTCCCTTGAATAAAACCCCAGAATAACATGAAAAAACGACAAAACACCCAAAAAAGCAAGCGGCAACCACATAGGAATAGTTTTTGTCACAAACAAAAAAATAACCATACATGCAATAAAAACCAAAAACCAAACAAAAAAGTTTAATATAGCAAGCGAATAAGGCACATAAAATATGCGCGGCGGATTTGCCAAAGCTTTAAGTACCTTTTCCTTCAAAAAACTCTCCTAATATCTCAATTATAACAATTTCAACATTTTTCAACAAGCATAAAAGTAAAAACATTAAAAATTGTTGAAAATGATAAAAACACAATATTTTTAAACATTTTTTCAACAATTCTATTTTTTTACTAAAAATTCACAAAAAACCGGTAAAAACTTTGATTTTTTTGTTGAAAACTTGTTAAAAAAATTGTTAATAAGTATTTTTCAACAATTTCAACAGGCACAACAAAAACAACAATAAATATAATTATTATTTGATTTTTTATAAATCTGGTTTATAATTGCCCAGTAAAAAGGATGCAGATATGAAATTTTTAAGTTCTTTAAAGGCTTGGAAAAAACGCGGAAATATAAAACAAATTCGTCGCGGTAAACAAGTTATATTGATTGATCCTTCTAATCCTAAATTAAAGGCTAAACAAGGATTCAAAAGAAAATAAGTCCGATTGGATAATGTTTTCTGCCCGGTTAAACGGGTATTTTTTTTTACTGTTCTAAAAATGCCTGTTGTAAAATTTTTTTAATTTCAATGCTGCCCAGACCACTACTGCGCAAATATTGAATTTGATTTTCATTTGGTTGATAAATTGATGCAGCGTGTCTAGCGCTATTTGGAACGGATTTTATGTATTGGACTGGTTTCATTATTATTTTTGCATCTTTGTCCGCCATAACAGAAAAAGATATATCAGAATCGCAATTTTTGAAATTTTTTTCTATGTTCGCAAACCCATTTAAAATAGTTTCTGAATTTTCATTAGCCAAGACGCGATTTTTTACAAATATGCCGGTATTTTCGCATAAATGGTCGGCAAAAACGTCGATTTTTAATGAATTATAATTTTGTGATATAATTTTGCCATCAAAAACACTATTTTTACCGGTGTTTTTGATAAAAAATTGCAAAAAGGCCGGCTTTTTGTTAATTATTTTCGCGGTCAAAAAAACATTTGTATTTTCTGCGTTTAAATCAATATTTATATCAATATTACCGGCAATTTCACCAATATATATAATATGAACCGGTAATTTAGGTGTTTTTTCTATGGATATAGTATTTGTTTCATGATTAAACACCGCACTTTCATAATCGGATAAATCTTCATAAAAAACACCATCACGAAAAACCAAAGTTTCCGCTGGAAATGTTTTTATATTGAATTCTTGCCAAAGGTATGACATATTTACACCAATATTATATTTATATACTAAGTATAATATAAAAAAACAAAAAAATACAACTTAATTGGTGAAAAAATATGGGATTTAATTGTGGTATAGTTGGATTACCAAATGTTGGCAAATCTACATTATTTAATGCTTTGACGCAAAGTGCTGCGGCTGATGCACAAAATTATCCGTTTTGCACAATTGAACCGAACACTGGTCGTGTTGTGGTTCCTGATAATACTTTGATAAATCTGGCAAAATGTGCTGGGGCGGAACGTATTATACCAACACAACTTGAAATAGTTGATATAGCTGGTCTGGTCAAAGGTGCATCCAGTGGTGAAGGACTTGGAAATAAATTCTTATCTAATATTCTTGAAACAGATGCGATAATTCATGTTGTTCGGTGTTTTGAAAATGATGACATTGTTCATGTTAACGGCAAAATAGACCCATTATCAGATATTGAAACAATCGAAACAGAATTAATGTTGGCGGATATAGAAAGTCTGGATAATCAAATAAAAAAACTTGAAAAGAAAGTCCATGGCCAGGATAAAGATGCTGCAAAATTACTATCTGATGCTATATCTTTGAAAGATGGACTTGAAAAATCAATTCCAGCCCGTGACCAAGAAATTGATGCAACACCATTTAATTTATTAACAAAAAAGCCGGTAATTTATGTTTGTAATGTCGAAGAAGCATCTGCTGCAACTGGTAATAAATATTCCGATATTGTTCGTGAAAAATTCGGAAAAATTGCACCAGTATTGATAATATCTTCAAAAATAGAAATGGAAATTGCACAAATTGTTGATATAGACGAACGCAAAATGTTTTTGAACGAACTGGGTTTATCCCAATCTGGTTTGGACCAGGTTATACACACTGGATATGATACACTGGGATTACAAACTTTTTATACGGTTGGGCCAAAGGAAGCGCATGCATGGACTATTACCAAGGGCATGACAGCGCCCCAGGCAGCCGGTAAAATACACAGTGATTTTGAACGTGGATTTATACGTGCTGAAATAATATCACCGTCTGATTATTTACAATACGGTGGGGAAGTCGCTGTCAAAGAAGCCGGCAAAATGCGCCTGGTTGGCAAAGAATATATAATGCAAGAAGGCGACATTTGTCATTTCTTGTTCAACGTTTAAAAAATATAAAAATACCGGTCTTTTCGATAAAAAATTACAAAAAAGCCGGTATTTTTTTATTGATTATTTATATTGACAAAACAAATATATGTGGTAATTTTATACAAAACAAAAGGGTATAAAATTATGGCTAAAATTTTAAAAAGAATTCCAAAAAGAAAACATGGTAAATATGCTGATATTGGTTATGCTGCCGAAGATGTTTTATTAAATGTCCAAGATGTCTATGAACTTATAGAAGAAGTTCAACAAAACAAAGAATTAAACGACGATGAAAAAAAACATACAATAAGTTATCTAAATGGAGAGGCATTATTATCTTGTATATCTGTTTCTTATTACAAAGGTAACGGATTAAACACTTTTCAAAATGCTGAAAAAACAGGTTTAACCGAAAAAATGACCGATGAACAAAAAGATATTTTACGAAAATTATCTAAAAATGTATCATTGGCGCGCATATTATATACAACCGGTAAATATTCCGTATACGCACTTGTTGGAACTATGATGTTTAATCTTTATGCTAATTCACATCTTCAAATTTTTAAAAATATAATTCAACCAAAACAAACTTATGTATTTATTTGTGTCGCTTTGTTTTGTATGTGTTGTATTTTGGTACAAGAAAGGCTGACGAATATTTGTGATTATGAATTAAAACAATTAGTTGGTTTAAATGAACGATAAAGATTTATTTTCCGTTTATATCCAATAATAATTCTAATTTTTCGCGTGCTTGATTTATTTTATCATTTATTTCTTTTATGTTTTCTGAACAATCAATGTTGTTTTTTAATGATTCTGAATAAATTTGCTTTTTGTCATTTTCTAATTTTTTTATATACATTTGTAATTTCAAAGAAACCAAGAATTTTTCAGCATCTTTTAAAGATAAATCTGTTTTTTGGACACTATCATCATCAAATGATATATTCAAAGAATTTAAAAAATCCAAATATTTTTCCGATAATTCCGGATAAGTTTGCACTACTGATTTTATTATATTTATATTCATAATATCGGTATCTGGGACTTCTATATTTGATGTATGTTTTTGTTGTTTCCATTTATGCCATTGATTAAATTTGCGTTGGTTATATTCTTGTTCGATTTCATTTTGAAAAATTTTATCTGTTATTTTTGATAAACAATCTTTTAAATATTTTTCAGCCTGTGCACGTCCCCCCGGTGTATTAACCAAATAATTTTTATTAACACAATCCCATAAAAAATCAACCAAAGGAACCGCATCATTTATAATCTTACGCATGGCAGATTCCCCAGATGTTTTTAATATTTCATCGGGGTCTTTACCACCTGTCACAAAAGCAAATTTAACATCACTATTATCACGCAAAAACGGTAAAACCAGCGTAGCTGCCCGTATAGCGGCTTTTTGACCGGCATTATCACCATCAAAACAAAATATGATATTTCGATTTAATTTACATAATATGGCGATATGATCTTCGGTCAAAGCAGTCCCCAATGGCGCAACAGTTTCACCAAAACCATGATTTTGCATTTGAATAGCATCTATTTGACCTTCTACAACTATGCTTCTATTTTGACGATGTATGGCGTCCCTTGCGAAATTAAAACCGAATATAGTTTGACGTTTGTGAAATAAATCTGTATCCGATGTGTTGATATACTTTGGTTCAGACCCATCCAATGATCGCCCAGAAAATGCCACAATTTGATTATGCGCATTAAATATAGGAAACATTAACTTATCGCGAAAAAAATCGTATGGACCGTAATTTCCGATACGCACCAGACCAGTGGCAACCAATTTATCAACTTTTATATTTACAAAATGTGATGAAATAATATTATTTTTTGGTGCATAACCAATTCTATATTTTTTTATCATTTCATCGCTAAATCCGCGCTTTCTTATATAATCCAACGCGATTTTTCCGGAATCAGAAAACAGTAAATCCTGATAAATCTTTGCGGATTCATCGGTAATTTTTACATAATTTTCTTCGTTTTCTATCTGTTGTTGACTTTTTTGTTTAAATTCTGGCATTTTTACCCCCGCCATATCAGCCAATTCGGATATAGCAGTTTTAAAATCTATATTTTCAGATTTCATAACAAAAGAAATAATATCCCCATGTTCACCGCAACCAAAACAATGATAAAAACCTTTGTCTTCTGACACTGAAAACGACGGTGTTTTTTCATTATGAAATGGACAACATCCCCAATAATTTTGACCCTTTTTAACAAGCGGTATACGGCGGCTTACAACGTCTACAATAGATAAGCGTTGTCTTAATTCATCGGTAAAAGTATTATCAAACTTTGACAATTACTTTGCCTTTTTATTTGATTTTTTATTGTTTATTAAATTGATTGCTTCTTCAAGGCTTGGTTGTTCTTTGACCGATACATTAACACGATTTGACGATAAATATGGACCATATCGCCCATCGCTATAATAATAAATAGGCTTATCTGTTTCTGGATTTTTACCAAGTATTATTGGTTCTATTTTCTTTTTATCATTATTTAATAATTCTTTGGCCATATCCAAAGTGATAGTATCTATATTATATTTTTTAGCAGATACATTTTTGCTTCCGTCTGTTACATACGGACCATATTTACCGATTTTGAAAATAATATTTTCGCCCAAATCTTTTTCATTATTTTGATTTTCGTTAGATTGCATCTCGGCGCTATCATCGTTATCTGTTAATTTCATAGTATAATTACAAGTTGGATAATTACTGCACCCGATAAAAGGTCCAAATTTTGATAATTTTATCCCCAGTTTTCCACCACATTTTGGACATTTATCATCTGAATCTTTAAATAAATGTTGATGCATAAATTCGTTTATATTATCAATGATATCTGCTGTTTTTATCCCACGTACAGATTCAATAGTTTTATTTGTTGGTGTCCAAAATGATGTCAAAGATGATAATTTATCACGTTTTCCATTTGATACATCATCCAAAGTATCTTCGGTTTTAGCAGTAAAATTAACATCAACTAAATCTTTAAAATAATTAGAAAGATAGGATACCAAAACCCACCCAGAAATAGTCGGATGAAAACGATGTTGTTTATCTTGTTCTACATATTTTCTGTCCACAATAGTTGACATAATTGTCGCATACGTTGATGGGCGCCCGATACCAAGTTCTTCTAGTTTTTTCACCAAAGATGCTTCGGTAAAACGTGCTGGTGGCTGGGTAAAATGTTGTTCAGGCATCAAAGATTTTATTTCTATTTCATCGTTAATATTTAGCGGTGGTAATTTAGTATCTTTTTGTTCTTTTTCATCATCAACATCTTCGATATAAACCTTCATAAATCCATCAAAAGTGCGTGTTGTTCCAACACTATGAAATACAGCACTTTTAACATCTATATCCAAAGAAATAGAATCAAATTCAGCATTTGACATTTGGCAAGCAATTGTACGTTTCCAAATCAAATTATATAATTTTAATTCATCCCCAGACAAATTAACTTTCTGATCAATAAAATGAGTTGGACGGATAGCTTCGTGTGCCTCTTGTGCATTTTTAGATTTTGTAACATAAATATTCGGATTTTTTGGAACAAATTTATCACCATATTCTTTGGTTATATATTCACGAATTTCACTAACCGCTTCGTTTGATAAATTAGTAGCATCGGTTCGCATATAAGTTATAAAACCTTGTTCGTATAACTTTTGTGCCGTAGCCATAGTTCGTTTAGATGAAAAATTTAATTTACGCGCAGCCTCTTGTTGCAAAGTTGATGTTGTAAATGGCGCAGATGCATGACGTTGAACTTTTTTCTTTTCTATGTTTGAAACAATACCAACAGCCGGTGTTTTTATATCCGACAAAATTTTATCGACCATATTTTTATTTTCTATGGTCATTTTTTCAATTTTTTTACCATCAAATTTAACTAGGTTAGCATCAAACAAATCTTTCTTTACGGCACAATTTGCGGTAATACTCCAATATTCTACGGGGTTAAAAACTTCTATTTCTTTTTCGCGGTCAACGACTAATTTCACAGCCACAGATTGCACGCGTCCCGCAGATTTACCAAGATTCCGTCGCCATAATAATGGTGAAATACCAAAACCAATTAAATAATCCAGAATCCGTCTTACCAAATATGCATCAACTAAATTATTATCAATTTCACGTGGATGTTTTAATGCTTCGCTAACCGCGTTTTTAGTAATTTCATGAAAAGCGACACGATAAACAGGTTTATCTTTTATCAAATCACGTGCGTTTAAAATGTCGTTTATGTGCCATGCTATGGCTTCCCCTTCACGGTCAGGATCGGATGCAAGATATACAGCATCCGCTTTTTTTAATTCGTCAGTTATCAATTTTAATTGTTTTTCCTTGCCCGGCATAATTTGCCATTTTGGTTTAAAATCATGCTCTGTATCAACACTGCCTGATTCTGGAATCAAATCACGAACATGACCAATAGATGCAACAACACGCCATCCTTTTCCCAAATATTTTTCAATAGTTTTTGCTTTTGACGGAGATTCAACGATTAAAAGATTCATTTTTCAAAACCCCTTGGATGAAAGTTGTTGGTCTTTGTGGATATGCGCATTTTGACATAAACCAAACCCAAATAAAAGCGATATCAAACTGCTGCCACCAAAAGACATTAACGGCAAAGGAACACCAACTGTTGGCATTAACCCTAATACCATAGAAATATTTATAGAGTAATAAATGAAAAAGTTCAACATAAAACCAAAACATATCAATTGACCAAATCTATTTCTGCATGTTTTTGCTGTCCAAAAAAGAATCGCAACAATAAAAGTATATATCATCAACAATATAAATGCGCCGATAAATCCAAATTCTTCACCCAACATAGTAAATATAAAATCCGTTTGTTTCTCTGGCAAAAAAGATTGTTGTGCCTGGGTCCCTGATAAATATCCTTTGCCAACAATACCCCCAGAACCAAAGGCTATTTTTGCCTGATTTATTTGATATCCAGCACCACGTGAATCCTGGTCCGGATTTAAAAAAGTGATAATTCTATTGCGTTGATAATCATGCATAGCGCCATACCAAACAACTGGCGCTGCCATAAGTGCTATTATTCCAGCAATTAAAAACCATTTTTTATTTGCACCGACTATATAAAACATACCCAAAGTAATTAACCCCAAAGATATCCCTGTTCCCAAATCTGGTTGCGCACAAATTAACAAAAATGGCACAGCCAACAAAGCAATAGGTATTAAATAGTTTTTGAATTGTGTTAATTCAACACTATTTTGCCATGCAAAATATCGAGCCAAAGCCAACACCAGCGCTATTTTTATAAATTCAGATGGTTGAATATTTATTCCGCCAATTGATAACCATCTTTGTGCGCCCATACCAACATCACCAACAAAAGTCACCAATATAATTAAAATCAACGCTATTACATATATAAGATATGCCGATTTTATCCATGTTTTTATATTTGAAAAAGACACCAGGAAAAATATAGCCATACCAAAAATTATCTTGAATAATTGGGATATAGCAAATGGTGACCATGACCCGCCTCCGGCTGAAAATAATACTACCAACGACAAAGCCAATACAATACACATCGGAATAAACAATACCCATGAAAAACGTGATAGTTTTTCACCGAAAGTCATCATATTTGCATTTGACACACGTGTTGTTGTTGACATTTTATTTTAATAATTCCTTCATAACTGATGCTGTTGCACGGGCTGCGGGACCACTGCCGCCAGCATGTTCCATAATTACGCATACGGCGTATTTTGGGGCGTTTGTCGGGGCGTACCCAACAAATAAACCATGATTTCGCATATTCCATTTTAATTGTTCATTTGTTAAAACACCACTTTGACGTTCAGATTTTGAGATATTGCGAACCTGGGATGTACCTGTTTTCCCACCCATTTTTTTTCCATCTATATTAATTGCGCTGCCCGATGCAGTTCCTCCTTTTTTTGTCACTTCTTCCAATCCGTTTAATACATATCGCAAGTTTTTTTCTTGTATCCCCAGTTTTTTAAAACCTGGCTTTTTATCAGAGTATACTAAATGTGGAACAATTTCTTTATTCGAAGCAACCCGCGCAATCATAACCGCTAATTGCAGGCAATTTGTTAAAATAAACCCCTGACCTATGCCGGAAATAACAGTATCCCCATGAACCCATGGTGCGCCTATGTTTTTTTCCTTCCAATGTCTATCTGGCATAATTCCGGGCATTTCATGTGCCAAGATATCATCCATATATTTTTGATTTAACCCCAGTTTCAAAGCCATTTGTTTTATAGCATCAATTCCGATACGCAAAGCAATTTGATAAAAATACACATCGCAAGAATGTTTAAGTGCGCCAATTAAATCAACATATCCATGCCCATGTTTTTCCCAACAATGATATTTGTGGTCCCCATATTCCCAAAAACCGGGACAAAATATTTTTTCATTTGGTGTCACTGCGCCACTTTCTAATGCTGCCAATGCAACAACTATTTTAAAAGTTGATCCGGGTGGGTATAATCCTTCGATTGCTTTGTTCATAAAAGGTTTTGCATCATCACCCAACAGTGAAGCGATATATTCTTCGCCGTCATCGGTTTTAAAATTATTTGCATCGAAACTTGGGGTGGAAGCCATAGCTAATATTGCCCCATTATCAATATCTATGACAACCCCACATCCTGCACGATTCATAGCCAAAGAATCATATAAGACCTTTTGAACATTTTCACGAATAGTTGTTTTTATATCAGGTCCATTAACAGGGGGAATAAATTGAGTTTTATCTTCACCTGTGATTCGCCCGACAGCGTTCGTTACTAAAACTGTTTGTCCCATTGTTCCGGCTATATCATCATTAAATCTTTTTTCCAACCCATTTATTCCAGTTGTAAAAAATGGTGCATTTGGTACCGGCTTTTTGGGTGCACCAACATAACCAAACACCTGGGCACCGGCGGGACCCATTTCATACACACGTGAAAAACCAGTATTTACATGTAATCCTGGTATGTTTTTTGCAGCCAATTTTGCCAAAGTATTCCAATTAGAATTTTCACTTATCAAAACAGGTTGAAAAGATTTTTGTTTTTTTATATCACGCCAAATTCTATCGATTGTTTTTTTCCGTAAATTTAAATCTTTGGCGACAATATCAATCAAGAATTCTAAATTTTCGGTTTCTTCGGGAATAATATATATTCTGTATGTTTGGGTGTCGCGTGAAATAACAGCACCAGATTCAGATAATATATTACCACGCTGTGGGATAATAGCTTGGATTCTGAACGAATTATTTTCACTTTTGCGCGAATAATCTTTGTATTCAAAGACTTGCATTTGCAACATACGTAAAATCAACATAGACGTCAATATCACACCACCTGTTAAAAACAATGCGCTGCGTCTATCAAAAGTGCGTGATACTTCTGTGTCTATCATCGTTTTATCCATTTATCCAAAGACGTTATTGGGGTGTATAAACAACCCAACCAAACAAACAGCCATAAATTATTTAAAAAATTATTCCATGTCAATCCAGAAAATATTAAAATTAAAATACCAAGCCCAATAAACATCATGAAAATATAAACTGAATTTTTTTCAATATGTGGAATATCAACAAAATTTTGAAATCCGTTTATGGCGTAAAATAAACAAAACATAGATGTCCAAAAAAGTGGCAAATTACACCTATAATCAATCAAAAAACAAAACAATAATCCAAATAATGTGAACCATTTTGTTGGTCGAACAAAAGTGTAATAAAATATAGGTATTAATGCTAATATTCCGCCCGGATTCCAAAAATGCACACTTAGCCGCCACAAAAATATAGTCATTAAAAATGGCGCTATTTTTTTTATAAAATTGATAACATCATCAATCAATTGTACGAACCCGTATTATTGAATTTTAATACCATTACACGTGAATATCTATTTGGGTGTAAAACATCAACATAACTATCATCGACCATTTCACCAATATATATCCCAGATGGTAAAATACCACTTATATTACTTGTTATTATTTTCAATCCGCGTCTGCCGATAAATTCAGCATCACTGAAAAAACCAATAGAAGCTTTTGTTTTTCCGTTTCCCTGTAAAAATCCAGAAATGTCAGTTCCAGCAACCCGAACAGCTATGTTAGAATCACCATCCATCAGTGCACGAACCCGGCAAAATTCAGAACCACAATCAATAATTGTTCCTATCAATCGATTGTCAAAAGACACAACCACCATGCCACGAACCAAACCGTCTTTTGTGCCACGATTTATTAAAAATGTATTATGATGAAACACAGAATCATCAAACAAAATATCCGCAATAACTGTCTGGTATGGGGACGCCCTTTTTACCCCTATTTCATTTTCAAGTTTTTGTTTTTCCACAATCGCAATGTCGCATGCGTATTTATTAGTCAATGCTTCATCTAGTTTTTTTCTTAAAATTTCATTTTCAGAACGTATTTTTGATGTTTCACGTATCCAATCAGCCCCCTGACCAATAACGCGTACCGGCCAAGTAATAACATTACCAACCCATCCAGCAACAGGCAAAACAACATGCGCCAATCCGTTCATAATGGTATAATCAGGTTTTGCAACGACAATATATATTATAAAAATCGGGACAGCCAAAGCCGCCAACACAGATTTTATAATTTTCGTTAATTTATAAGATAATTTGTCCTTGGTCATGAAAAATACTTTAAACGCAAAAAAACGAAGATTCAATAAAAACTTGATTTTTCTTTTTTATATGTCAAAATAGGCAAGACCGATATGGCAAGGCATTGCCACGAGGTTTTACAAAAAAGGATAAAAAATGCCTAAATTAAAAACAAAATCATATATGAAAAAACGTGCATCCATGACTGCAACTGGAAAGATTCGTGTTGCAAGAAATGCTCACCATAAATGTCTGTCGCACAAGTCTAAACGCGCTAATAATGCGGGGACAAAGCCACAGTATTTGAACGAAAACATGATGGGTCAGGCTAAAATCTTGGCACCATATGGATTGAAATAAAAGGGGGCATATCATGGCAAGGGTAAAACGCGGAACAACCGTAAAACAAAAGCATAATAAGATACTTGAACGTGCCAAAGGTTATTTGGGACGTCATCATTCAACGTACCGTGCTGCACGTGAAAAAACCGAAAAAGCCGGACAATATGCGTACCGTGATCGTCGTCAGAAAAAGCGTGATTTTCGCTCGCTCTGGATTGTTCGTATCAATGCCGCTGTTCGTCCAAACGGTTTGACATACAGTCAATTTATGAATGGTTTAAAGAAAGCTGGTGTTATTTTGGACCGCAAAGTTCTGGCCCAGATGGCATACGATGCTGATAAAAACTTTGAAACATTGATTGAAACAGCAAAACGATTTATTGCCGAATCTGCTAAATAACGCTTTACGGCATTGGTTTGTTTTGTCACAATATAAGGCCGTAGAGATACGGTCTTATTTTTATCAACAGGATTAGATATGAAAGAAAAAATAAAAAATATACAATCTTTGGAAGAATTACAAGAATTATACGCATCTACGTTCGGTAAAAATGGAACGATGACACAAAAGTTGAAAAATATGGCATCGTTATCGAATGAAGAGCGTGCAATTGTTAATGCTGAAAATACTGAATTGCGCCAATTGTTCAAAGATAAACAAGTGGAACTTGAAAACGCGGCATTGAACGCAAAATTAGCGACTGAATTTGTCGATGTAACATTGGATGTTGAACCTAAAAATCGTGGGACAATACATCCTGTGACTCAATCATTTAAAGAGGCTGTGGCTATTTTTGAATCTATGGGATATAAATTGATGACTGGCCCAGAAATAGAAGATGATTGGCATAATTTTACTGCGTTAAATACCCCGGAATATCATCCTGCGCGTGATATGCAAGATACTTTCTTTCTTGAAAATGGTAATGTTATGCGCACACAAACTAGTGCTGTTCAAATTCGTGCTATGGAAAAATGTGGTGCACCAATAAAAATGTTTGCAGTTGGTCATTGTTATCGCAAGGAATTAGATGCAACACATTCTGCGATGTTCGATCAACTCGAAGGTTTATATATAGATAAAATTGAAAAAAATATAAATTTATCTGATTTATTGGGAACGATGCGGACTTTTGCGTCAAAGTTTTTTGAAAAAGAAGTAGATTTACGTATTCGTCCATCTTACTTTCCGTTCACAGAACCATCTATTGAAATAGATATGAAATGGGGTGATAAATGGATTGAATTGCTATGTGGTGGCATGGTTCATCCAAATGTGTTGCGTAATTGTAATATAAATCCAGATGAATACCAGGGATTTGCGTTTGGTTTTGGTTGGACCAGGCTAGCAATGGTAAAATATGGTTTAAACGATTTACGCGCCTTTACTGATGGTGATATCAGATGGTTGAAAAATAGCGGATTTTAACAAAAGGGGTAAAAAATGAAATGGTCTTATAAATGGTTAAAAGAATATCTGGATACAAATTTAACCCCAGAAGAAATAGCCGATAAATTAACAGCAATCGGATTAGAAGTCGAAGGTTTAACTGTTCCTGTGTTACCAATCGCTGCAAAAATTATAGAATGTATCCCGCACCCGGATAGTGACCACTTGCATATATTAAAAGTAGATGACGGTTCTGGAAAGTTACGTCAGGTTGTATGTGGCGCACCAAATGCACGTGTTGGTTTGGTGTCAAGTTTGGCACTGCCTGGATGTAAAATCGGTGATTTTGTAATTCAACCCGGAAAATTACGTGGTGTTGAATCAAACGGAATGATGTGCAGTGCGTTTGAGATGGGTATTGGTGAAGATGATACAGGTATAATTGAATTAGATGAATCCAAAGAAATTATCGGGCAACCAATATCTGCTTTGTGTGATAGTGCATCCGCTGTATTGGAAACGTCAATCACACCAAATCGTCCGGATTATTTATCTGTGCGTGGAATTGCGCTGGATTTATCGGCGGCGGGTGCTGGTAAATATATAGCAGAAGATATCAAAGAATTGGATTTAAAGCCCGGTTCACGCAGGGTAAATTTGCTTGCTACTGATGCGTGTCCAACATATAGATTTTGTGAAATACACGGAATTAAAAATGCTCCATCTAATGATAAAATTCAAAATAGATTACGTTCTGCGGACATAAATCCAAAAAATGCGCCGGTGGACGCAACAAATTATATTTGTTATGATTTGGCACAACCTATGCATTGTTTCGATGCAGATGAGATAGTTGGCGATATAACCGTGCGTATGGCACAAAATGGTGAAAAATTCACAGATCTTTTTGGAAATGAACACGAACTTTGTGACAAAGACTTGGTTATCACTGATGATGCTGGAATTTTAGCTTTGGCCGGTGTAATCGGTGGTGCACGCGGATGTATAAGTGATAAGACGCAAAATATTATTTTGGAATCTGCGTATTTTAATCCTGTATTTGTTCGCAAATCATCTAAAAGGCACAAGATATCTACAGATTCTTCGTATAGATATGAACGTGGAATTAACCCAGATGGCACAGCACGGGCATTAAGTTATGCTGCAAAGATAATAATGGATAAATGTGGTGGTGAAATAGTAAATGTTTCTGTGGCTGGCCGTGATAAATATACGCCTGCCCATGTGGTTTATAATCCATCATATTTTAAACAAAAAACAGGTATAGAACTTGATGAAAAAACACAACGTGAAATTCTTGAAAAGTTGCAATTCAAAATAGTTGACGACAAAAAAGGAAATTGGGTCATAACACCAAATCCACAACGCGTTGATGTTGTTATTCCTGAAAATATAGTTTCTGATTTAATTCGTATTTATGGATATGACAAGGTTGGTTTGAATTATGTTCCTGAAAAAACAGTTCCAGCAGAACATAATGATTTGAATATACCATTAAAAGAAAAATTAGCCGGTCTTGGGTTAAATGAAAATATTTCTTTTGGGTTTGGTAATTCAAAGATAGAAAAAATTTTAACAGATAAACCAGTTATTCGTGTTGCAAATCCCATAGTTGTTGATATGGATACTGCGCGTAATAATTTATTAGAAAATTTGTTGGTCGCAATTGCAAAAAATGAAAAACGTGGTTTTTCCGATATCAATATGTTTGAATTGGGAAATGTGTTTGATGGTGATATGCCGGGCGAACAACACACGTCTTTGTGTATAGTGCGATGTGGCACAACATCACCAAAACATTGGCAAAAGCGTAACCGCGATGTGGATATTTTTGATGTAAAGGCTGATATTTTGTCTTTGATTGGTGCACAAAAATTCACCATAGATACAAAAAATCCGCCACTTTGGGCGCATCCATATAAATATGGTGCAATTACCCAGGGACCACGTATTTTAGCACAATTTGGTGAATTACATCCGTCCATAGCGAAACAATTACACATAAAAACGCCTGTGATGGTTGCAATAGTTGAAGATATAAATCTTTTACCAAAAAATCCAAAATATAAAAAAATCCCAATCACAGATTTTATGCCTATAACGCGTGATTTTGCTTTTGTAATTGATGAACATTACGAATCACAAAAAATCGTGCAAACGGCGCAATCTGCGGATTCAAGAATTGCAAATGTAGTCATTTTTGATTCGTTTAATATGGGAAATGGTCAAAAATCCATAGCTTTTACAATAACTATATATCCTGAAACAAATATGACGGATGATGATTTGTTAAAAATCCAAAACACAGTTATTGCAAATGTCGAAACAAAATGTGGCGCAAAATTGCGTACATAAAAAAATAAATACAATCCATACTTGATTTTTTAATCAAATGATTGTATAAATAAAGCCATGAAACAAAAAGTAATAATTATCATTGAATAAAAGGCGCTGCGCTTTAGCGGTGGCTGGGGCGCATAAAGCGCCCTTTTTCAATATAAAAAAAGGTAAAAACGATGACGTATCCAAAAACAGAAACCAAGGCTGATTTTTCAAAACTGGAAAATAAAATCTTAGAATTTTGGCGTGATGATGATACTTTCCATAAATCATTAAATAAAACTAAATTGGGGCATCCATTTAGTTTTTATGATGGTCCACCATTTGGAAATGGGTTGCCACATTGGGGGCATTTGGGTGTTTCTGCGATTAAAGATATGGTTTCGCGTTATCAAACTATGTGTGGGAAACACGTTGAACGTGAATTGGGATGGGATTGTCATGGTTTGCCGGCCGAAGCATCTGTTGAAAAAAAACAGGGACGCAGTGCAAAATCTATTGTTGAATCAGACGGTATGACTGCGTTCTGTGATATGTGCAGGGACGATGTTTTGACGTATACCAATGAATGGTTGCGCTTTATCGAAAGAATTGGTCGTTGGGTTGACGGTGGTGATAATTTTGGTTATCGCACCATGGATAAAAACTATATGGAATCTGTAATCTGGGCGATGAAAACTTTGTATGACAAAGGTTTGCTTTATAAAGATTTCAAAGTAAATCCATTTGATTGGAAATTGGGGACGGTTCTGTCTAATTCCGAAGCGTCCAGTGAATACCAAGATATCGTTGATGATACTGTGACCGTATGGTTTGAACTGGAAAATGGTGATAGGGCTATTGCTTGGACGACTACACCGTGGACGTTGCCTGCGAATTCTGCATTGGCGGTAAATCCAAATATGAAATATGTGCGTATGCGTCACGATGACGGACATGTTTATGTTTTGGCTGAAACCAGATTAAAGGCATACGAAAAAATATTCGCAACATCAGAAAGGGTTGGTGAATACACTGGTGGTGAATTGGTCGGTATGCATTATAAGCCTTTGTTTGATTACTATGCCGGAACAAGTGATTTGTTATATCAAATAATCCCGGGGGATTATGTTTCGGACAGCGATGGTACAGGTATTGTTCATATCGCACCTGCATACGGCGAAGATGACTATTTAGTGGCGAAAGCGATTGATCCAAAATTCCCGATAATTTTAAATGTTGATGATTATGGTAATTTTGATTCAACTGTTAAAGATTGGGCGGGTGAAAATATCTTTGTTGCGAACCCGAAAATCATAGATTATTTACGTTCAAACGGTTTATTGGTTAAGAAAGACCAACATAAACACAGTTATCCATTTGGACCCCGCAGCAAAGAAAAATTGATTTATCGTGCGACAGACGCTTGGTATATCGACGTACCAAAGGTGCGTGACCGTTTGGTTGAAATAACCAAAAAAGAAACGACGTGGACATCTGCCGGAAATCGGTTTATGGCTTGGATTGAAAATGCGCGCCCATGGGGAATTTCCAGAAATAGATTCTGGGGTGTTCCATTACCGATTTGGGAAAAGAACGGCGAATATAAAATCTTTGGTTCGATTAAAGAAATGGAAGATTTTTTTGGTGTCAAAATCGATGATTTGCATCGTCCAACATTGGATGCTTTGACCAAAGACGGTTGGCATCGCATATCTGATGTGTTGGATTGTTGGGTTGAAAGTGGCTCTATGCCATTTGCATCTTTGCATTATCCGTTTGAAAACAAAGATAAATTCGAAGCGACTTTCCCCGCCGATTATATTATCGAAGGTCAAGATCAAACACGTGGTTGGTTTTATTCTTTGATGGTTATCGCGGTTGCTTTGTTTGACAAGCCTGCATTCAAAGTTGTATCTGCAAATGGTATGGTATGTGACGAACAAAAGCGTAAGTTTTCAAAATCTTTGCATAACTATGTTGATCCATCGGAACAGTTGGAAGTCTATGGCGCAGATGCAATACGTCTGTTTATCCAAGGCAGCAATTTTATGAAGGCTGAATCTGTTGGTATTGACAAAGAAGGTATAGTTTTTAATGATACAATTAAAACAATATTAACACCGCTTTGGAATGCTTATCATTTCTTTACACTATATGCAAATGCGGCGGATATCACAGTTTCGCGTATGCCACAACTGGAAAACGCATTGGATAAATACATTGTATCTGAATTAAATGATTTAATCAGAACGACAACAAATGCGCTGGACGAATACAAACCAGATATTGCAGTCAAAGAATTTGTTCGATTCCTTGATGTGTTAAATAATTGGTATATCCGTCGGAATCGTGATCGTTTTTGGGACGAAGATGAAACAGCTTTTGAAACATTACACTATGTTTTGACAACTTTTTGTAAATGTTTGGCACCGTTTGCACCATTTATTTCTGAATACATATTCAGAAATTTAACAGGTGAAGAATCTGTCCATTTACAAGATTGGCCGGTTGTGGGTGAAATAGACTCTGTAATAATGAACGATATGCGTCGCGTTCAAATGATAGTATCAACCGGGAAACAATTGCGTGAACAATATAAATTACGTAATCGTTTACCACTATTGGATGTCACAATTGCCGGGGTTGATATGCGTAAATATGGCGACATAATTCGTGATGAATTAAATGTCAAAGAAATCAAGTTTATTGAAAATATCAATGAAGTCGCTGATTCTTTTGTATATTTAATTACGCCGAAAATAGGTGCCCGCCTTGGTGGCGCATTAAAAGATATAATCCCAATGGTAAAACGTGGCGATTATAAAATAGAAGACAGTAAATTGATTGTGGGTGAATATGAATTAAACAGTGACGAATTTGAAAACCGTTTAATAATGAAAGATGGTGTCACCGGTGCAACTTTGCCGGACAACACAGCAGTCGTTGTTTTGAATACCGAAGTTAATTCAGAACTTTTTGCCGAAGGCTTGGCTAATGAAGTAAAACGCTTTATCCAAGATTCACGCAAAGCGGCAAATCTGGACGTATCAGACAGAATAAAATTGACGTATATGGCGGATTCTGCGTTGCGTAATGCTATCGAAGTTCACAAAAAATATCTTATGCACGAAGCTTTGATTGTTGATATGGTATTCGGCGATGCAGACCAATATCGTGACACAATCGAAGAATATAATATCGCTATAAACATTGAAAAAGTAAATGCATAATAAAAATATAACTCTTACGCCGGATATTTATTTTGAAAATGTTCCACCAACATTGAATATGAATATCCGGTCAGAGTTATATTCAACAAATGAATTTACTTTTGCGGTGGCTGTGATTTTATCGGCCCAGGCAACTGATAAAAAAGTCAACGAAGTAACCCCCGGACTTTTTCGTATTGCCCCAACGCCCGATAAAATGTTGGCGCTGGGGATTGATGAATTAAAACAACAAATCAAAGTAATATCCTTTTTTAACAACAAAGCAAAATCTATAATCGCTCTATCCCAGCAATTAAAAGATGAAAACAGCAACGATATAAATTATAAATTTCCCATCAAATATCATAATCGCGACGAATTGATGAAATTGCCCGGCATTGGTCAAAAGACGGCAAATGTTATAATGAACGTGCTATGGAACGCACCGAATATTGGTGTTGATACGCATGTTTTTCGCCTTTCGCACCGATTTGGTTGGACAGATGAATTTGATAATACACCCGAAAAAGTAGAAGAAAAATTGCTTAAAATAATTCCGAAAAAATATCATGCAATAACAAATCATGTAATGGTTTTGCATGGGCGATATATATGCAAAGCACTTCGTCCAAACTGCGCAAATTGCCCTGTTTCAAAATGGTGCAATGCGATTGATAAGCGCCATTAGTGTTTATGTACCTAATCTAGCTGTAGCATAGCGAAATCTGATGGTGCAATACAACGGATAAAAGAATCTAGAAAAAATCCTTTTTTTGTAATGTTGTTTTTGATAGAATAAAAGCGAATCCAATGGGAATTGGTTTCGGGACTTAGAACATCCCTTATCTATGCGGCACGGAATGTGTCGTAATCCGCCTATGGCACATTGTGCCATTACCCTGACATTGGGTCGGGGTGCCACGTAAGTGGGGCATTCATAGATATGCTGTTCTAACCCCCGACCGCCGGTTTACCTTGGCGGTTTTGTTTTATTAACAATTAAATAGAAAGGGAGAACACATATGAAAAAATTTTTAATACTTGGTCTTTTAATTACACCAATTATGGCAAATGCAGATAATATCGGTCCAGCACACGTGAATTCTGGTGCGGTTATTGCAACTGCGTCTGCGCCTTATGCAACCGCCAGTGACCAACCGGGTGATTCAACCCATGTTGTGACCGCTAGTTATGTCAAAGGTGCCTATAACGATACCATTGCCGCAATAAATAAAATGGAAAATATTTTAAGTACTAATATAAATAACAATAAAGACTCTACAGACTATGAAATACAAAATTTATATGACAATAAACAAGATAGATTATTAGTAGATGGGGATAGTGTTTCTACTGAAGTGATATCTTACGGATTTGGTGATTATATGGGTGATGTTATCACCGGGAATAATCAACAACCAATCGATAGCCAAGCTTTAATAACAGCCGTCGGTGTTGAATCTGGCATACAAACAGCTTTTGCTGTAAAGGGAGTCAGTGCCGTCACAACCTGGAAAAGTGATACACCAACCCTGTTGCGATTAACCACCGCATCGAATTAAGTTACTTTGGGATTATTCCAGAGACCAAATTCCCCGCCTGGGGCGGGGAAAACCGCTTGCTGTGGGGATGGTTGGTTTTTCTTACGTTATATACAATTCAACCTTTCCCGTCTTGGTGACGCAATCCATCCGTCTGCGCTACGCCGAGACTTCGCCCCGCCCCAGGCGGGGAATTTGTTGTGGTTGTGGCACAGACTTTATTTTATTTATTGCAGTATTCATTTGTTCCGTTTTTGCGACTTTTAATACATATTCAAACGAAGATATTTTTGCAATCGTTCGCAAATAATCATTAGAAAACACAGGTTTTGTATTGTTTTTTTCTGCATCATCAATAATGTCATCAACATATTTTCCTGCGATATTATATAGATATTTACTTACAATTATAATATCATTGCGCAGTTTTTCAGAGACCTTTGATTCATCAAACTCATAAACTTTTTTGCCTTTGTCAAAAACAGATTGTACCCATTCTGGTAATCCAGGGGATTTTCTGTCTATCACTACAAAAGACGGTTCGTTTTCAATTAAATCTGTATAATCACGTATGCAACGTCTTATATAATAATTCACAAGATTTTTTATAATTAAATCGCGTTGTTCACGTGCTTGTGCAGCATTTTCAAAAGTTCCATGATAATTAGATTGCTTTGGAAGTGGACCATCATATATTAACTTTGTCACAAACGTTTTAAATTTTGATTCGTCCAGAAAATCTAAGGCCATTAAAAATCCTTTGGTTTACATGGGTGTATTTTATCAAAAAAGGCGATATTTGTAAAGTTTTGAAGATTGTACAGATATGACATTCCGTTTTGCTTGACTAAAACCCGCTTGTCGTGGCTTTGCGTCAGCAAAGGTCCGCCTGAATCTCGCTGTAGCGAAAGCGTAAGCTGAACGGCGGGACACTTCCCACTTCGCCAAGGCTTCTTGGGACACTGAAAAATTTTAATCGCGCACTGTTTGGTGCGCGATAACAATTTTTCGTGGTGCCGGTTATAGGACTTGAACCTACGACCCCCTCATTACGAATGAGATGCTCTACCAGCTGAGCTAAACCGGCAACTTAAACCAAATCATAATATATATTTTTATTTATTTCCACATTTTATTTTACGCAGGATTACCACTATCCCCGCGGGTGTCATCCCCGGGATTCTTGATAATGCAGCGATATTTTCAGGTCGTGTTTTTGTTAATTTTTCAATCAATTCATTTGTTAATCCCGGCATTGATGCATAATCAAAATTTGATGGTATTTTTAATTCAGCGTCTTTCTTATAATTTTCAATTTCACGTTCGTTTCGCGCAATATAGCCGGCATAAAATTTATCATTTTCGCGCGCCACATCACCACGTAAATTTTTTATTTTTTGCAAAGTATCAGAATCTATTAACCCCAGTTTTTGCGCGGTATCGCCCAATCTGAACACTGCATTATCTGCACGCAAATTTAACCGATATTCCGCACGCGAAGTGAACATACGATATGGTTCATCAACCCCCAATGTGGTTATATCATCAATTAAAACACCAATCATAGAATTAGTTCTGTTTAAAATCAACGGTTCAATTTCCAATGCGTATGCAGCAGCATTTGCACCCGCAATTAAACCCTGGGCGGCGGCTTCTTCGTATCCAGACGTTCCGTTTATTTGCCCGGCAAAAAATAGCCCGGGAATATCTTTGGATTCCAAAGTAGTTTTTAATTTTCGCGCATCAATTGCATCGTATTCAATGGCGTATCCATATCGCGCTATGCGCGCATTTTGCAAACCCGGTATTGTGCGAATCCAGATATCTTGGATATCAGAACCGAAACTGGTTGAAATACCATTTGGATAAATCAAATCGCTGTTAAAAGATTCTGGTTCCAAAAATACATGATGCGATGTGTGTTCTGGAAAACGCATAACTTTATCTTCAAGCGATGGACAATATCTTGGCCCCAACCCCCGTATATCACCGTTGTACATAGGGGCATTTTTTATATTTTTTCGAATAATTTCGTGCGTTTCTTCGGTGGTATGAGTGATAAAACATTTATCATTATATTTATTATTATCGTCACCAATACAAAACCAATCATGTGGAAAATCGCCCGGTTGTTCTTCGCACACAGTGAAATCAATACTGTCACGATAAATACGTGCTGGTGTCCCCGTTTTCAAACGCAATAATTCAAATCCTGATTTTTTAAGAATATTTGAAATCAAAGAATCGTTTTCTTGATATTCACCATTATCCATCAAACGCCCAGATTTAATTTTTTCATTTCCGCGTGTAACTAATCCGCCCAAAAAAGTCCCAGTCGTCAGCACTATTGAATCAGCAAAATATTTTTGATTAACCGATTTTTCATCTATATTTAAATCAAAAACTTTTTCAAAAATAATTGTTAAATTGTCGGTGTTTTCTAAAATTTTCATCAATTCAGAATGATAAAAATTACGATCTATTTGTGCCCGCAAAGCCTGGGTCGCAGCACCATGGGTTGCATTTAATGTACGCCAATGAATCCCGGCAGAATCTGCGGCACGTGGCATTATACCACCCATCACAGCCATTTCAGCGACCATTTGCGATTTACCCGGCCCACCAATTGATGGATTACAAGACATAGCACCTATATCGGATTCACGCATAGTCAGCAAAAGTGTTTTTGCCCCACGACGTGCAGATGCAGCTGCAGCTTCAACACCGGCATGCCCACCACCTATAACAATGACATCAAATTTTTGCATTTTAAAACCGACCCATTCCGCCGTTTACATGAATTGTTTGTCCGTTGATATATGATGCCTCGTCAGATGCCAGAAATACACACACATTTGCGATATCTTCTGGTTCACCAAAGCGACCCGCCGGTATCTGTGATAAATATGTTTTCTTTAATTCATCGCTTAATACATCTGTCATAGGCGTTTTTATAAATCCGGGTGCTATTGCATTTGCGGTGATTCCACGTGATGCAACTTCGGCTGCTATGGATTTAGTCATCGCAATTATTCCACCCTTGGACGCAGCATAATTTGCCTGGCCAGCACCACCGACAACACCAACAATAGATGCCATATTTATAATACGACCAAATCTTTGTTTCATCATTGGCATCAAAACTGCGCGTGATAATTTAAAAGTTGCACGTAAATTAGTATTTATTACATTATCAAATTGTTCGTCACTCATACGCATCATTAATGTATCCGCAGTAATTCCGGCATTATTTATCAAAACGTCTATACGCCCCGCACGTTCAATTGCATCATTTATCAATTTTTCTGTGGCGCCGTCTTCGGATAAATCAGCAGAAATTTTTATAAAATCGTCATTAAACATTGAATTTAATTTATCCATACCGCGACCAGTCACAACAACTATTGCGCCCGCATCTTTCATTTTTCTTGCGATAGCAGCACCAATTCCACCAGTGGCACCAGTTATTAAAACAACTTTGTTTGTTAAATCGAACATAATGTTTCCTTTGTTTTTTATCTTGTATTGTCACGACAGGCTTTATAATATTTTCTGGCGATACTTTCTGGTTTTACACCTTTTTGACAAGTAACGTTTAATTTGACCCCTTTAAAATTCATTATAACATCTATTTTATGATGCAACGCAAGGTGATATGCTGCCTTGGCCGCATTAAGTATTTCCATATCCTCCGTTGGTTCAAACAACACACCACGCGGATTTCGATTTAATGAATAACCGCCAGCAATTTTACCGTTGTAATACCAGTCGCGTTTGTTTTTTGAACGTCTGTTCCTTTTCATAATTACACCTCTAATTTAATTGCGTTCATATCATTACAAATTCGTTTTGTTAATCCTGTTAATACTGCACCTGGTCCAATTTCAATAGTTTCATCTATTCCCAAATCACGCATAGCCAAAACGCTTTCGCGCCAACGAACACCATGAGTCATTTGATAAACCAATGCTTCGCGAATTTCATCTGGATTTGATATCGGTGAACAAGTTTTATTAGAAATCAATGGTGCCATAGGTGTTTTTACTTCTGTATTTGCCAATGCTTCACGCATTTCTTCCGCTGCGCTTGATTGAATACGACAATGTACCGGCACAGACAAAGCAAGTGGCATAGCACGTCGCGCCCCGGCGTTACGTGCCAATTCCATAGTTTTTTCAACAATATCTTTTTCGCCAGAAATCACAACCTGGCCCGGGGTATTATCGTTCGCGATATCGCAATCAGTGGTTGCGCAAATGTCACGAACAACGTCTATATCCAACCCCAGTATGACGGCTGTTAACCCATGACCCACAGGAACTGCACGCTGCATAGCATCCCCGCGTAATCTTAACAATTTTGCCGTATCACGCAAAGATATTGCCCCAGCCGCACAAAGCGCAGTATATTCACCCAATGAATGCCCCGCGACATATTCTGTTAATGATTTTTCAGATGCGCGCAACATAGCAATAGACGTCGCCATAATGGCCGGTTGCACATTACGTGTCAAAGTTAATTCGTCCATTGTCCCATTGAAAATAATATCGGACAATTTTTCATTTAATGCATCATCAACTTCGTCAAACACAGCACGCGCCGCAGCATTATTTTTATATAAATCATATCCCATACCAACGCTTTGTGAACCCTGGCCGGGAAAAACAAATATAGATGACATCATAGCCCTTTTTGTATGTTGGATAAATTATAAAAAATTAAAACGAAAAATCAAATTATTATATGGTTTATTTATTTACGCATTGAAAATTCGCAACCGCAATAATTCTGGCGATAAAAATCAGATTCGCGATTTGTTTTTTGACGCAAATTTTCGTCCCATTTTATCGGTAAATATTTTATTTCACCACAAGATTCAACAGCGGCGGTGTCAACCTGCGCTTGGTCTTTGTGTCGTGATACGCCAAACACAGATGCAATCGCATTATATCCATTTTTTAATGCCCAATCACGTGCAAAACAAAAACGATATGCAAAACATTTGCTACAACGTTTTCCGCGTTCTGGTTCGTTTTCAAAACCACGAACATGTTCACGCCATGCATCATGATTGTAATCACCAACTATATATTTAACGCCTAATTTTTCACAATATTTAATTTGTTCATTTAAGCGTTTTTGATATTCACTGTTTGGAAAAATATTCGGATTAAAAAACATAACTATAAAATCGTCTATACCTGAAATTTCACCGTCAACAAGTTGCCTAATCGCACCGCACGAACATGGCGCACAACAAGACATCAAAACAAGTTTCTTTGTTTTATCTGGCATTAGATAATTCGATTCTATTAAAGAAAGCCCATATTTCATGTGTAATACCATGGCTATGTTTCGGTATAACACGATTTAATTTTTTATTAACAACCACAGCTTTTTGGTTTTCATTGATTGCTATAACAGCGTCACTTTCTGGTTCACCAAAAAATGTATGAAATTCTTCTGCATTTGAAACAACTATGAATTGTAATTTTCTATCAACAGCATGAACAACAGGGTGCTTTCCGCTTGTTGTTCTTTGCCATGAATCAACAAATTCTTTTTTATATTGTGCATTTATAACAACAGGTGTACCAATTGATTCAATAGATTCAGAAAATTTACCTAAATCTGATACAGTAAAATCATATATACACCCATCGTTCACATTGATACAGTTAATATTAAAATCACTATACTGACAAGAAATTCTTTGGTTCTTTACCATATTTAATCTTCTTTTAATTCAATTCTATTAAACAGATTTTCCGGAACCACAAATTTTTCACCATTTGCGATTCTGTGTTCATACTTTGTTGGCCAAGATAAATCGTGTTTGTTTTCAAATATATTCTGAATTTTTTCAGCAGCATCCGGTATAAACGGTGCGGAAATTCGTGCAAACAAATCAATTATTTGAAAACATTCGTTTAATACAGCCCCTGCCCCGGTTAAATCACCATTTTTAACCAGTGTCCACGGTTCTTTGGCGGTCATATACTCGTTTGCAATCCCGTAAATTTCACGCAGTGCGACAATAGATTTTCTGAATTCACATGCATCCAAAGCATTTGTTAATTCATCTAATTTAGCGTTAATTTTACCTGATAATTCTGAATCAATATCTGCCCCATTTGGAACAGTATCACCAAAATTTTTAGCACTTAATTTACAAACGCGTGATACAAAATTGCCCAAAAGTCCGTTTAAATCTTTATTGACGATTTCGGCAAAACGTGTCATTGTGAAATCGGTATCATCTGTTTCTGGCGCCGATGCCAACAACGCATATCGCCAACAATCGCTGGGGGCTATTGATAGAGCTTCGTCCAAAAATATTCCGTTTCCAGTTGATTTAGAAATTTTTGCACCATTAAAATTCAAAAAGTTCTGTCCCTTTAACACGTCCACAGTTTTCCAATTATCGTCCATTGCTAATTCTTGTGCCGGGAAAAACACAGAATGAAACGACACGTTATCTTTGGCCATGAATTCTGTGTAATGACAGTCCGGATTTTTCCACCAATCTGCCCAATTTTCATTTGCAATTTGCGATATGGAAACATACCCCCATGGTGCATCAAACCAAACATAGAAAACTTTGTCTTCGTATCCTGGTTTGTTTACCGGTATTCCCCATTTCAAATCGCGCGTAATTGGATTGTCGCGTAACCCTTCGTCCAACCATTTATTAGCAATAGTAATAGCGGTCTTTGGCCAACCAACACGTGAATTAACCCAATCGCGCACTTTGTCTTGCATCTGGCTTAATTTAAAATACAAATGTTTAGTTTCACGCATTTCGACCGGTGACGTTGGGTCAATCGCACTGTGTGGATTAATTAATTCGTTTGGATTTAATGACGCACCACATTTTTCACATTCATTACCGTATGCGTGTTCATAGCCACATTTTGGACAAGTTCCAATAACATATCTGTCCGCTAGAAACTTCTTTTCATTGATAGAATAAGGCTGCTCGGACACTTTTTCTTCTATCATGCCCAATGAGTCCAAGCGTGTAAATAATTCATGAATTAAAATTTCGTGTTGTTTTGTATGTGTACGTCCATAATGGTCAAAAGACAATTTAAAATCCTGCACAGCATCCAAATGTTTTGCGCGATATTTTTCAACATAATCTTCTACATCCATATTTTCGCGTGCTGCACCAATTTCAGATGTTGTGCCATGTTCATCAGACCCACCGATATAAAGCACATCACGCCCCATAGCGCGACAAAAACGTGCGTATACATCGGATGGTAATAAACAACCAATTAAATGCCCGATATGTAATTGATTATTTACATACGGTAATGCAGAAGTAATAAGATATTTTTTTGCCATTATAAACAACCCTTTTTATAAAAAATGGACGCAAACGGGGCGTCCAAAGAATCCCGTTAGTTTTTGTTATAAAATTAAATTTGCATTCGTTTCATTTTTTTATCTATCTATCATACGACCAATCTTTGCCTTTGGCAAATCCGCGACACTGAATTTTCTTAATTGTATGCTTCGCACGCAATAACGAAAATTCGTGGTGGGTGGTATTGGACTCGAACCAACGACCTTTACGATGTCAACGTAACGCTCTAACCAACTGAGCTAACCACCCAAAACACCATGGATTATAACAGCAAATTTCAGATTTGCAAATAATAATTATTATGGAATGATACTGTCGTCATACACCGAATAAGTAACACCATCATATTGAAGTTTTAATTTTTTATCCGTCCCACGTGTCATTGGAACGTCCAATGTTGTCATATTACCAAAATAATCAGCGGTACCATCTTGGTCAATATCAACATGTAATGCGGGTGTTGTCTTTTTTGTGCTGTGCAGATATACGATTTCATCCCCAATATGTAATATCCGTCCACATTGATTTGATGACGACATACCGACGGGTGCATATAAATTATTTGGGCATTGTGTTGCACCACTGGATATCGTTTCGCTATATGGATATGTTCCACCGGGGCAATAGTTATTCTGGGGACACGGTTCACATTTAAACCAATGTGCCGGCAGATATTCCCCCGCATTACAGGCTAAATTTTCATCAACGCATGATACTTTGCCACCCCAGTAATCTTCGTAACCCGTCACGAATTGCACCGTTCCCGCCGGACATGTTGTAGCAAGTTTGGTGCCAGTAAAAATATCAGTCATCATACTGGATGTATACGGTGAACCGTTTTGAATCAATCCCGCAAACAACGATGGGGGAATATAACCTGATAAATTTGAATCATATTGAAAAGTTTCCAGAAACATATACGAATCATAGTTTGTAATTTTACCAAATAAATCTGCGGGTATTGATGTAAGATTACGACAACTCTTAAATGTACTACGAAACATGTAGTTTGCACCACCAGAAATATTTTTGAACAAACCTTGCGGTATAGTTTTTAATGCTAAACAATTGTTGAAAGTGGATTCAAACATTTCAACTGCGCTGCCATAACAGTCGCTAAATAATTCTGCTGGTATAGATGTTAACGCCACACATGAATAGAATGTTCCATAAAACATTTGCCGTCTTTTGCCTGTTACACCAGAAAACAGATTACCGGGAATAGTTTTTATGTTTCTACCATTGTTAAAAGTATGAAAAAAACTTGGTTGTAAACTTAAAGAGGTGCCTAGCGTTGAAAATATTTGTCCAAGTGAACCGTCAATTGCTGCGATTATACTTGTTGTATCAAAACGAATAGTTGCATTATATGGTTGTTCACTATATCCCGTTGCTAGACCGTCAAAGCCAATTGTTTTTACACCACCGGTTGAATATGTGCAGGTATATATTGTATTGGTTGTATCGTTACGTGTAATCGTGTTACCAGAAACGTCGTTGGCTTCACTTTCCAATGTGCCATTTTCACCACAATTTACTGTAAATGTGCCAGACGCAGATAATGAAAATTTGAACACATCGCTATTTGATAAATTTGTTGTTTTAATCGCAAATTTGCCATTTACGCATTCGGTTCCGTCGCCATTTATATCAATTTCGTTTGATTCACACGCAATCGCCATGCCGCAAAATCCGCCGTATAGAACGGATAATATAATTAAAAATTTTTTCATTGTTGTTCCTCCTTTGTTCGTTTTTTGTGTGTTATGAAAAAACAAAACCACCGAAAAATTCAGGTGGTTGGAGGTTCCAAACAATCTAACGAGAAATTGTGTGCTTTATTCAACATATTCAGCGACCCTCCAACCAATTTATGGTTGGAGTTTTCACCCATATAAAATATATGGACGCTCGTTATTTCGGGTTTGGACACCCCATCAAGACAACACGCCTTGACGGAATTATTTTATCAATTTTTATATAATCAAACAAGAATAAAAAAACCGGTATCCATTGTCGCTATGTTATATCACGACGGGATTACCGGTTTTTTCTAGAAAATATATTTTTAATACATAGTTTGCAATATATGTTTGCTTTTATCGATATTGGACAACATTTTGCCACTGCCCACTGCAACGCATGCCATTGGATTATCAACTAAAAACGCCGGTAATCCAGTTGCTGCACGAATCGCTGCATCTAATCCACGCAAAAGCGAACCACCACCAGTCATCGCAATACCCAAATCGGCAATATCCGCAGATAATTCAGGCGGTGTAGATTCCAATGCCAAATGCACTGTGTTAACTATCTTGGAAACAGTTTGTGCCAACGCAGACGCAATTTGCGATTCGGTTACAATTGTTTCGCGCGGGGTCCCGGACAGCAAATCACGACCCTTTATTTTCATACTTAATTCAGTGGTTTTATCTTTTGGCATAATAGCGGTTCCGATTTTCTTTTTGATTTCTTCGGCTGTATTTTCACCAATTAACAGATTTTTGTTTTTCCGAACATATTCAATAATGTCTTCGTCCATTTGATCACCCGCAGTTCGAACGGCATTAGAATACACGATTCCGCCCAACGACATAACAGCCACTTCTGTCGTTCCGCCACCAATATCCAACACCATAGAACCAAGTGGTTTTTCAACAGGCAAGCCCGCACCAATTGCCGCAGCGGTTGATTCTTCGACAATATATACTTTGCGCGCACCTGCGGCATCTGCGGCCTCTTGTATAGCACGACGTTCCACCTGGGTTGCGCAAGATGGTACACATATAATAATCAGTGGTGCAGCCAACGGGTTCTTTTGATGCACTTTGCGGATAAAGTATTTTATCATTTCTTCGGCAACTTCGAAATCCGCGATAACACCATCGCGCAACGGACGAACCGCGGATATAGTCCCGGGGGTCCGACCAAACATTTGTTTAGCCTCGGCCCCGACGGCCAAGATTTCTTTGCGTCCCAATAAACGATTTTCAGCCACAGCAACAACCGACGGTTCATTAAGAACTATGCCACGTCCCTTGACATATATCAGTGTATTTGCAGTTCCTAAATCAATTGCCATATCTGTGGAAAAAAATTTCAATAACCAATTATACATATATACTTTCCTTTGACTTGTGTTTTTCGCATTATAAAACAGGGTGAAAAAAAATCAAGTGTTGCTAATAAATTTTGCTTTTTTATTTGCAAATCAATATATTTTGGTATTATAGGGGTCATGAAACGAAAAACTATACGTAATCACAAAGATTTTCTTACACCGCCGGACGGTATAACTGCGGTGACAAGGTTTGCTGTTATTAAAATTAAACCTGCAAAAATACCGGGTGATGCGCGATATGGGTTAATTGTATCTAAAAAAATGTCTAAATTGGCTACGACCAGAAATCGGGCAAAGCGGTTATTGCGTGATTGGATTGCTTTTAATGAAAAATTGATGTTGAGTAAATTTGACTATATCTTTATTGCGCGTGTTGGTATATTGAACTGTTCACGTGAATATGGCCGCGACAGAATGAAAAAAGCATTCAGAAGAATCAAAAGACTTGTTAAAAAATCCACACAAAATGCCGAACAAAAATAGTTTTTTTATAAAATTCGGATGTGCTTTGGTGCGATTTTATCAAATTTGTATTTCGCCAATAACTGGTGGTCGTGCGGCGTGCAGATTTACCCCAACTTGCAGTGAATACACACGCCAGGCTATTGAAAAATATGGGATTATTCATGGAATTTTTCTGGGAATTAAACGTATATCAAAATGTAGACCCGGTGGTGGGTGGGGGTATGACCCGGTTCCTTGATAATCTTGACATAATAAAACATTATGATAAAATTTATAGAACGTTAATATAAAAAGGATTTATAATTATGACATCTTTTCGTGCAACGGTTGAGAATATGTCCAAATTGATGGATGAAATGGGCATAACCGAATTAGACCTGGAACGTCAGTTGCTTTTGGGTTTATACCGTAAACATATTCATTTATCTAAACAACAGGCTGTTGCTGCACCGGTTGGTTTTGTGGCACAACAAAAAAATAATGATGATACAAAAATTTCCGGTCACGTTTTGAAATCGCCAATGGTTGGGGTGGCTTATCTGGCACCTGAACCGGGGGCAAAACCATTTGTTAATGTTGGTGATTCTGTCAAGGCTGGGGATACTGTCGCTTTGGTAGAAGCTATGAAGACATTTAACCCAATCAAAACAGATATTGATGGTGTGGTCAAAGAAATATTGGTATCTGATGGTGTTGCTGTGGAATTTGATACACCAATGGTTGTGATTGAATAGGATTTTACCATGCCACAAATAAAAAAAGTTTTAATTGCAAATCGTGGTGAAATTGCATTGCGTGTGATACGTGCATGTCGCGATATGGGGATACGAACGGTCGCCGTTTATTCTACGGCTGATAGGGACGCGATGCATGTCAAATTGGCGGACGAATCCGTTTGTATTGGCCCGGCACAGTCAATGGATTCTTATTTAAATGAATCTGCTATTTTAACAGCTGCGCTTTTGACAAACGCTGATGCAATTCATCCTGGATATGGTTTTTTATCAGAACGTGCCGACTTTGTTGACAAAGTTGAACAACATGGGCTTATATGGATTGGCCCCAGCGCAGACATGATTCGTAAAATGGGCGACAAGGTTAATGCAAAACAAACAGCGATAAAATGTGGTTTGCCGGTTGTTCCTGGATCCGATGGCGCAATTAAAGATATTGATGATGCTTTAATTTGGGCGGATAAAATTGGGTATCCTGTAATGATAAAGGCTGCGGCCGGTGGCGGTGGGCGCGGTATGCGTGCTGTACATGATGCTACCGAATTACGTGAAGCTTTCCCATTGGTTCGGGCTGAATCAAAATCTGCGTTTGGCGATGATACGCTTTATATGGAAAAATTGCTTTTGCATCCGCGTCATATTGAATTTCAGGTTTTGGGTGATAAACATGGTAATGTTGTGATTTTTGGCGAACGTGATTGTTCTTTGCAAAGAAAAAATCAAAAAGTCATGGAAGAATGTCCTGCTGCTATATTAACCCAAAAGCAACGTGACGATATGATTGAAATCTGCAAAACCGCCGCCAAAAAAATGAAATACGCAAATGCCGGGACCTTTGAATTTATGTTTGAAGACGGTAAATTTTATTTTCTGGAAATGAATACACGACTTCAGGTTGAACATCCTGTTACTGAAATGGTTTACGGGATTGATCTGGTTCGTGAACAAATTCGCATAGCAGCCGGTGAAAAATTAGGTTATACACAATCTAATCTTGTTGCACATGGGCATGCTATTGAATTTCGTATCAATGCAGAAGACCCTGAAACTTTTGTTCCAAATCCTGGAACTATAACATTATACGCCCCGTCTGGTGGATTGGGGGTGCGTGTGGATTCTGCGGCATATACGGGATATACAATTCCGGCGATGTATGATTCAATGATTGCTAAGTTAATTGTGCATGCACAATCAAGACCTGCTTGTATTATGCGCGCCGAACGTGCATTGGACGAATTCACAATCGAAGGCATCAAAACAACGATACCTTTACAGAAAAAATTGCTTAACAATTCTGATGTTCGTCAGTTAAAAACTGACAATCACTGGTTGGAACAGTTTTTAGAATCTGAAAAAAAATCAGAAGAAAAAACAGACGATTAAAAAAACACCGGTATCCGCTTTTGCTTTGCTACAGCGAGATTAAACGCCGGTATTTTTTATAAATTTCTTTTTTTTCTGAATTCATCTAATGACACAATGCGTTTATCATCTGGAACTGTGCCTGGCTTTTCTTCCAATGGCAATTCAATATCAGCCGGGTTTGTAACAATTGGTTTTTGTTGTGGCTGAAAAGATAACATAAATTCGGTTGATGGGTCTTTGAATTCAACCAAAGCCGAAAACGGAACACGAATAAAAAATGGACGTCCATCAAATGTTAATTGGACACCAAATTCCTTGTCCGACACATTTAAATTATTATACGAATATTGCAACACTATGGTCATAGTATCCGGATACCGCATACGTAAAAAATCCGGTAACACAACCCCCGGATCACGGGTTTTAAACGTTATAAAAAATCCAGCATCATCACCCAATCCATTAAATTGAGCATAAACAAGGGCTTCTTTAACAACGGATTTAAGCGCATTATCCAATAATTCTTTGTAATTTATCTTATGCATTTTGCGTCTCCGTAATAACTATATTACTTATTCTGCCATCTTGGCAAGTAACAAATAATGCATCAGGGACATTTTGAAAAACATTTGATTCTACCCCCGTAGCCCACACCTGAGCATCAGAATTGTTTAATTCCTTAAATAATCTATTTCGTGCATTGTCATCCAAATGTGCCGCCGCTTCATCAAGCAAAATTAACGGTTTTTTACCCGTTTTTATACGTATCAATTTTGCATGTGCCAAAATTAAATCAATCAATATAGATTTTTGTTGCCCGGTGCTGGTGATGGCTGCGGGTAAGTTTAACAGATTATTATACACCCCAAAATCAGATTTATGGACGCCATCCAAAACCATTTTATCGTTACTTAATTCCCGATTTTGTTGCAGATATTCAAAATATAAATTTTCAGCATTTATAGCTGTATTTTCCATAATTAAACTTTCCACCATACCATTAACAGATACCGCCCCAGATTTGAAAAAATAATTTATTTCCGAAGCATATCTGATTCGCCCTGCCCCAATAGCCACAGCAGTAGATGCAATTTGTTTATCTATGGCATCAAGCCAGTTTTTATCGCCGTTTGATTTCAAAGCCCCGCCCCGTTCAGACAATAATTTATTAAGTCTTGAATTTCGTCCGATATGTGATGGTTCGAAACTTGCAACCAAATGATCAAAAAACGAACGACGTTCAGACGAAGATTCAACAAAAATTCTGTCTTCGCGTGGGGTTAACCATACAATTCGTAATTTTTTAGCAAGTTCTGATAAAGTAGCATTTTCATTGTCTATCTTCGCATGCCTGTTTTGTTCGCCCGCATTTAAAAACACACAAATATCTGTATCATCATCAGTTGTTGCGAATACTGAAAAACCGCCGTCCCCATCAAATCTTGGTAATATTTGCGTTTCGCTGTTGCGTAAACCGCGTTCACCGGATAGTAAAGACAAAGCCTCTAAAATAGCGGTCTTGCCAGCACCATTTAATCCTGTGATAATAATATTTTTATATCCATTTGTTTTTATTCTGGATGAAATATGATTTCTAAAATTGGTAATTGTTAATTGATTTATCATTTTAAAATTTGGAGGCCAGGGTCGGAATCGAACCGGCATCCAAGGATTTGCAGTCCTCTGCATAACCACTCTGCCACCTGGCCTTTTTCGCAAGGCTATATTAAGCAAAAAATAATCGCATTTCAACATAAAAATTTAAGATTTTACCAGTCGACAAATTGGAATTTGTTCCAATGTCTTTTGGTTATCCAAAAATGATATTGTATATATAAAAGAGTTTTTTATGAAATACGGCTTTTTCTTGATATTTTTTATCCCGATATCTGTATTTGCAAATACAGATTGTGCAACCATGCGCGATTTACCAAATAGAGTAGTGTCTTTGCCAGAAATCATAGAAATAGGTCTGTGTCGAAATCCACAAACAGCCGCTGCATACGCCGCTTTACAATCATCTCGTTATTCAAAAAATGCGGCGCATTCCGTATATTTACCAAGTTTATCTGCATCTGGGAATGCGCAACGTTCACATACGCAACATGATGATTGGAATTATAATGCATCGCTGTCTGCATCATATTTAGTTTTTGATTTTGGCAAAAGAGAATCTGATTTTGCTGAAACTTTGGCTATGTATCGTGCTGCTGGGTTTGATTATGACGAAACAGTTCAAAATTATATCTATTCAATCATTGGTGCTTATTATACTTTGCTTAATTCAGATGCATCCGTTGAATCGGCGAAATCTGCGTTGATTGTTGCCCAAACTGCAAAAAATGTAGCCGATAAAAAATTCAAATCTGGTGCAGTTGCCAAAGCCGATGTTTTCAAAGCAGACACAACATTAGCATCGTCACAGTTATCACTGGAACGCGCAAAAAACAATAGAGAAATAGCCAAAGGAACCCTTTTGAATATCATCGCTTTTCCGTCCACTTTGGATATAGAAATAAAAGATATGCCTGCCAGTTTTGGGTCCGATGCTGAAATTGAAAACGTAGAAGATTTAATCGAAATTGCAAAAAAGAAACGACCAGATTTATTAAAAGCAAATGCACAAACATCTGCGGCTTGGCATAGGCGTAATAGTGCTTTTTTGAAAAATTTACCATCTTTTTCAATTAACGGAACTGCGACTGTTAATGATAAGACAGTCGGTGGTATGTTTGATAATATGTCTGCAAAAGTAGAAGGCAAATTCGGCGTATCCGTATCTATGCCTATATTTACAGGCTTTTCAAATTTTTATAATGCACGCGCAGCAAACGCAGATTATGAAAATATAAAATATATGGAACAAAATGTTTCAAACAATGCAACGATGGATGTTTTTACGGCATATCAAAATTATAAAACAGCCAAAACAGTTTTAAATCAAACAAAAACATTATTGAAATCTGCGATTGAAAACGAACGAGTAACATCGGGAATGTATCGCGTGGGGCGCGCGACTATGTTGGATTGGCAAACAGCACAATCTGAATTATCAAATGCGCGTAACCAAAATAATTCTGCAAAATATGATTTGTTTATAAAACGTGCAGCGGTTGCGCTGGCTATTGGTGATATTAAATCTGGGGCAAAGGAAGACGTAAATGGAAAATAAAGATAATATAAAAAAATCTTTTTTGAAAAATTTTTTTAGTTGGATTTGGCGCAAAAAATGGTGGGTTTTGTTAATAATTGTAATAGTAATCGTAATAATCGGGATTGTAAAAGTTAACAAAACTAAAAAGAAAAATTATATTACACTTGATATTACACGTGGCGATATAACACAAACTGTTACGGCAACCGGTGAAATTCAACCAGTGAATACTGTAAATGTTGGTTCGCAAGTTTCAGGCACCATAGAAGACATTTTTGTTGATTATAATTCGCATGTGAACAAAGGCGACATATTATTAACAATTGAACCATCTGTATTAAAATCCACAGTAGCCGAAGCAAAAGCATCGCTTGATTCTGCTCGTGCAGAATTAAAATATTCAAAATCAGAATACGAAAGAAATAAAACGCTATATGCGGATGGTTTTATTTCGCGTGCTGAAATGGAAAAATCAGAAACTTTGTACGACCAGGCGGAACAAGCCGTCAACAAAGCGCAATATTCATATGATCGTGCTGTCACAAATCTGGGCTATGCCACAATTACGTCACCGGTAAACGGGACTGTTATTTCACGCAAAGTGGACAAAGGACAAACCGTTGCCGCATCTTTTCAAACACCGGACCTTTTTGAAATCGCCGAAGATTTATCAAAGATGCAAATAGAAACCGCCGTATCCGAAGCTGATATAGGCATGATAAAAGAAGGACAATCTGTGTCTTTTACAGTTGATGCATATCCAAATCAAACTTTTAATGGCATTGTTCATCAAATACGACTATCACCGACCACTGTGTCAAACGTGGTTGTTTATACAGTTGTCATAGATGTTGATAATTCTGATTTGCGCTTGATGCCTGGAATGACCGCTTTTGTCACAGTAACTGTTGCAAATGCAAAAAATGCATGGAAAATAAAAAATTCAGGTTTATTGACGCGTTCTTATCAAAATCTTGTTGATAATCTGGACGAAAAAATCACCCCGAAAACACATCTGGCTATCAAGCGTGATAACAAGATTATTTTTGTTCCGTATGCCAAGGGACTTTCAACACCCACAGAAACCCAAATAATTTCAGATGAAATCAAAGAAAACGATAAGTTAATAGTCGGTTACAGTGGTCAAAAATCTAATAACAAAAGTAATATGCCCGCTCGTCCAATGTAAGGTTTAAATAAATGAATTCACAACCAGCCGTCATAGATTTAAAAAAAATTTGTAAAATATTTCCGCTTGAAATAGGCGGTGTTCAACAGGTTTTATTTGATATAACTTTTACAATAAATTCGGGTGAATTTGTTGCAATTATGGGACCTAGTGGTTCTGGAAAATCAACCTGTATGAATATAATCGGTGCATTAGATTCTGCAACATCTGGGACGTATGAATTATACGGAAAAGACATTACAACTATGACAACTGATGATTTGGCTACTATTCGTAACGAATACATAGGTTTTGTTTTTCAAAATTTTAATCTTTTGCCAAAACGCAATATATTGGACAATGTGATGTTACCATTGATGTATCGTGGTTTTTCTGTGGACGACAGAATCCGCCGTGCGCGTGAAATGTTAAGATTGGTCGGATTGGAAAAATTTGAAACATATTTACCAACGCAATTATCAGGTGGTATGAAACAGCGTGTTGCGATTGCGCGTGCTTTGTCTGGAAATCCTAAATTGATATTAGCGGACGAACCGACGGGGTCATTGGATTCAAAAATGGGTAACGAAATTTTAAATTTTTTTAAAGAATTAAACAAAGATATAGGAATTACAATATTGATAATTACACATGAATTTGACATAGCCAACTATGCAAATCGCTTAATTCATATATACGACGGACATATCACTTATGACGGCAAGGTTCCCAAAAACGAAGATGTATTATTAAAATCACAACAAAGGCATAAAAAATGACACTGGGGGATATATTAAAAGAATCTTGGTTATCAATCAGTGGTAATAAACTTCGCTCTTTTTTGACGGTTTTAGGCATTATAATCGGTGTTATGGCAGTTGTGATAATGGTGGCTGTGGGTGAAACGGTTCAACAATCTATCACAGATCAATTTTCATCACTTGGCACAAATACCATAGTTATTCGTGCTGGTGCCGCACGTCGTGGTGGAATTCGTTTTGGAAATCGAAATACATTAACAATAACTGACGCCGAACAAATACGAAAATTGCCAGATGTTATGTCTATTACACCGGCACAAAGTGGTTCTGCCCAAGTTATCTATGGAAATAAAAATTGGTCAACGATGATGTTGGGGACATATCCCGATTATACAGTAATTCAAGATATCGAAATGGACAAAGGAACATTTTTTGATATGAACGCGGTAAAAAATGCTTCTACATACGCAGTTATCGGTCCAGATACAGCACGCGAACTAGATTTACCAGACAACCCAGTTGGTGAAATAATTCGTATTCAAAATATGCCTTTTGTAATCATAGGTGTAATGAAAGCGCGTGGCGATTCTTCTTTTGGGTCCCAAGATGATATGATAATTATCCCCATTACAACATTAAAAAAACGATTACAGGGTTCGCCCTTTCCGGATTCTGTGACAATGGTTGCTTTGAAAATATACCAAGATGCAGATAATGCCATAGTCACAGATCAAATTAACGCCCTGCTTCGTCAAAGACACAGATTAAAAGACGGCGACGAAGATGATTTTCAAATTACAGATATGAAACAAATAATGGAAACTATGAATACAGTGACCGGATATTTGAAATTATTATTGGTTGCAATAGCGGCGGTATCTTTATTGGTTGGGTCAATCGGGATTATGAATATGATGTTGGTATCGGTGGTGGAAAGAACACGTGAAATCGGTGTTCGCAAAGCAGTTGGTGCGCATGAGCGTATGATAATAATTCAATTTTTATCTGAATCTATTTTGATATCGTTTCTTGGTTCAATGATTGGACTGGTTCTGGGCGTCGGATTATCCCAGGGCGTTGGTCGTTTTATTTTAAAATATAATGTTCCATTTAGTATCTGGCCGGTTGTTTTATCAGTTATGGTTGCGATTATTGTTGGATTGGCATCGGGGGTAATGCCCGCAATCAAAGCCGCCAAATTAAACCCGATTGATAGTTTAAGATATGAATAAAAAACGGTGCCATTTGGCACCGTTTTTCTTATCGGAATAACATTATTTGCGAATACCCAATTTTTTGATCAATTCTTCATATTCAACCGGGTTATGCTTTTTAATATAAGCCAATAACTTTTTACGACGATTAACCATCAACAACAAACCACGTTTTGAATGTTCATCTTTGTGATTTCTTTTCATGTGTATGGTTAAATTACGAATACGTTCCGTTAAAACAGCAATTTGCGCCGCTGCAGAACCACCGTTATCATTTTCAGTCGCTTTAAAAGTGGCGATTAACTCAGTCTTTTTTTGTTTTGTTATGGACATTTTATATCCCTTGTTTTTTATATAGTTCTTTTTGGATGAATCAATCCGTCTTTTACTTCGCCAATTCCAACAAATGTTTCATTGTTGTAAATACGTCGCAAACCGTTTGATTCACCGGTTTCTATAAAGCCACCATTTTTATATAATTTGGTGTCTTTTTCATCCAAATTGATTACCGGAATGTCCCCCAGTGCACAATCTGATGCCATTAAATATTCATCAACGGCGTCACCATTATTAACCAGATTTTCTAAAAAATCAAGTTTTACCGCATTTTTTATTGAAAAGCCGACAGACTGTGTTCGTTTAATATACGTGGTTGTGGCAATCGTTCCGCATATTTTAGCAATATCACGGACGATTGAACGAACATATGTTCCGCGTGAACAAACAATTCTGAAATTGTATTCATCTTTATTTTTGCCGGTATATTCCAATTCATATATAGAAATTGGCCGGGGTGGAATATCAATTTGTTGTCCGCGACGTGCTATTTCGTATGCCCTTTGGCCGTTTATATGAATTGCTGAAAAAGCCGGTGGTATTTGTTCCGTCGTCTTTTGTAATATTTCACATGCTTTTTTTATATCTTGGTCGGTTGGAATTTTCCCGGCCTTTTTAACGATTTTGCCGGTAATATCCAATGAATCAGTTTCAACACCAAATTTTAAACCAAATAAATATTCTTTGTTTTTTGAACATATATCTTCTATGAAAGGAATCATTTTCGTAGCATTCCCAATCATAACGGGCAAAACACCGCTTGCCATCGGATCCAATGTCCCAATATGCCCAAATTTTTTTTCACCGAATATCTTCGCAACCCGCCACCCGGCAGTTCTGCTGAATATCCCTGAATCTTTGTCCAATATGATAATCCCGTCCATTTTTACCCAAATAACGATAATTGATTGTTGTTTTTCTTTTCTACAACTGGTTTTACCGATGTTTTTGCCGCTGTTTCGGACGAATTCTGCACTGTTCCACATTCAAGATGATTTAAAACCTGTTCAGCGCGTTCGACAATATGCTTTGGCATTCCTGCCATTTTAGCAACCGCAATTCCGTATGACCGATTTGCAATACCCGGTATAATTTTATGCAGAAAAACTATGTCATTATTATGTTCACGCACATCAATAGTCAAACAACACACATTTGTTAAATTTTCGTCACTAACCAAAGCGGTCAATTCATGATAATGTGTTGCGAACAACGTTCTTGGTTTAATATTGTTTACATATTCTAATATAGCCTGGGCAATCGCCATACCGTCAAAAGTTGATGTTCCGCGCCCTATTTCATCAAATATGATAAAAGATTTTTTTGTCGCACGATTTAATATATTGGATGTTTCTACCATTTCAACCATAAAAGTTGATTGTCCAGCGGCTAAATTATCAGAAGCACCAACACGACTAAATAATTGGTCACAAATTCCGATAACAGCACTGGTTGCAGGGACAAACGACCCCAGATGTGCCAACACAACTAAAATTGCGTTTTGACGTAAATATGTTGATTTACCAGCCATATTTGGTCCGGTTAATAACGCAACGGATTTATCATCTAAATTACAATCGTTTTTTACAAAATTATCGCCCTTTTGATGCAATACATATTCTATGACTGGATGACGGCCGCCAACGATATTAAATTCAGTGTTTTCGGTTATTTCCGGGCGAACCCATGAATATAAATCTGCACACCCAGCCAACGATAACCAAACATCTAAATCGGCCACCAAATCAGCGGTATTCATCAAATCATCAGATATATCGCGGATTTTTTCTATCAATTCATTTATGATTTCGGATTCTATGGCGGATGCTTTTTCAGATGCACTGCGTATATCATTATCCAATTCAATCAATTGTTCGGTTGTAAAACGCATATTTCCAGTCATTGTTTGACGATGTATAAAACCAGATTCAGGTGCCATCAATGCATCGGCCCGGGTTGATGGAACCTCTATGAAATATCCCAATATATTATTGAATTTGATTTTAAGTGTATTTATATTCGTGTCTGCAATATATTTAGCCTGTAATTGCGCAATTGTTCCCATTGCACCGTTTGATAAATTTCGCATATTATCAAGCGCCACATTAAAACCGTCCCTTATAACATTACCGTCCCTGAAAAAAGTGGGCAATTCGTCCGATAATGCGGATTTTAATTCAACTGCAAAATCGTCATGAGTATTTATATTTGCAAACTTTTGTGATAATTCATAATCAAGTTTTTCACCAACGCATTTGATTAAATCCAATACCATCAAAAATTCAGAAACATTTCGCATGTCGCGTGGTGTTCCACGTCCTGATAATAATCGTGATATAGCACGATTTACATCCGGTACACGTGACAAAGCCGAATTTATTTCCGCCATCAATCCATGATTTAATAACAAATGTCCGATATGTTGCTGTCGCAACAATATAATATCCCTATCCCCTGGTAAAGTTCGCAAATAAGAACGTAATTTCCGCGCCCCGGATGCAGTTATCGTTTTATCAATGACGTCCAATAAACATGTTCCGCCTTCGTTTATAGATGAATCTATTTCCAAACTTTTCCACGTTGCAGAATCAATTAACAATTGCCGTCCAGATTTAAAATTATAAGGTGTTTGAAATGAAATATTTGCACCGCGTTGCGTGTTAAACAAATACCCAGCCATCAAAGTAGTTGCACAAACATTTTCCCGATTATCAGACTTTATATTTCCACCAAATACATGCGATACAATTAAATTTATATCGGAACGCATATATAATTTTTCATATACTGGGGTGGTTTTATATATTTCACGCAAATTTTTTATAACCGCATTTTCAGCACTTTGTTCCGGATAAATTATTTCCGCAGGATTTATACGAATCATATCGTCAATTATAGAATCTGATTTGCCAAAAAATATTTCACCTGTTGAAATATCACATCCCGCAATATCGAATTTTGATGCTGACACAGGAACAACAGACACCAGAAAGTTTGAATTTTTCGGTGTTAATAAATTTTCATCGGTAATAGTCCCAGGTGTTAAAACACGGACAACTTTGCGTTCAATAAATTTATGCCCACGTTGTTTAGCCTGCTGTGGTGTTTCCATTTGTTCAACCAAAGCAACTTTAAATCCAGCGCGAACAAGTCTACCAAAATAATTATCCGCCGCATGCCATGGAATCCCACACATTGGGACATTTTCACCAAAACCATCGGTTCCACGATGTGTTAAAACCAAATTTAATGTTTCGCTAACTGTTTTTGCATCTTCAAAAAAAGCCTCGTAAAAATCGCCCAAACGAAACATCAATAACGCATCTGGATTTTCAGATTTCATATCAACATATTGTTGCATAACCGGTGAAAGTTTGTTTTTTTCAGCCATACTTATTCCCCGGTGTTTGACACTTTTAACGTTTCGATTTTTAATTCGGCTTCTTTTAGTAATTGTTCACAATATGCCTTTAATTTTATACCCTGTTCGTATGCCACGACAGAATCAGCCAACGGCATTTCGCCCGATTCCATTTTTTTTACCAATTCGGTTAATTGTTTGTATGCTTCTTCAAAAGAAAGTTTACTAGAATCCATGATATTTTACCCTTGTTTTTGACCGTTTTAAGATACATCATAAAATGTTCGTTTGCAACAAATAAACATACCAGAATACAAAAAAACACCACTTCGTGTGTGGTGTTAGTATCTAAAATAAACTGTAATTATTTTGCAGGCGCAATAATAATAGATTTTGTCCTTTCTTCGGGTTTTGATTTTGATTCCAGTGTTCCTTTGTCACCAATCAATTCAATAATTTTTTCGAACAATTGTGGAACAGCGGCACGACTGCGCGCCAAAACACGCTTATCCCCCTGAATCATCACAGAAATTTTAACTTTGTTGCCATCATTCAAAAATTCAAAAATCTTCTTTAATTTGATATTTAAATCATTTTCTTCGATATATGGTCTTATCCAAACTTCTTTTATTTCGACACTTTTCTGTTTTTTGCGCGCTTCATTAGCACGCTTTTTTTGTTCGTATTTATATTTGCCATAATCCATAATCTTGACCAGTACAGGCGTCGCAGATGCATTTATTTCAACCAAATCTAAATCCTGGTCATACGCCATATTCAACGCATCAGATGTATTCATAACCCCAAGATTTTGACCATCCTGGCTTATTACCTGGACAGTTTTAGCAAAAATCTTATCGTTCATACGCGGACCCATATCACGGGTTTTGTTATTATTTGTCGGTTTAATCGTTGTGCTCCTTTTATAATACCTGTGAATTATTAAATATTTTTAAGGGTTTTTCAAGATTTTTTGCACATTTTGCAACACGCCCCAAACGTCACGTTTTGCGCTGGGCTTTAAAATAAGATAATTTGGATGATATATCGGAACAACACTATATCCGTTAACATGTTGAATTTCACATCCGTGATTTGTGGACAAGTTTATTTGCCCTATTTCAGTCGCAGCCAATGTCCCCAATGTTATAATCATTTTTGGATTTAACATTTGTATTATTTTATCGACAAAAGGTCTGGCTAAATCTAATTCTTCACGATTAGGGGTTCTGTTTCCAGGTGGACGCCAAAATATCAAAGGAACAATAGAAACGCTATCTCGTGACATTTCAATTGCGGATAGCATATTGTTAATCATTTCACCCGCCTGACCAGATAAAATTTGACCCGATAAATCATCATCGCTGCTTGGCATATCTGTAATTATAAGCAATCCATTTGGATACTTGGCAATATTTGGCATAACTACATTCGTAGCACCGTCCCGCAAAGGATGATTAAATTCACCGATCATACGAATCAAAGAATCAATATCTTTTGGACGTTCAACCATTGATTTCACAGTATCCAATGTGATTGGTGCCGTGGCGGGAACAATAACGGGTCTTTGCTGAAAAAATTTTTGTGACGAAACAGTTTTATTTTGATTTTTTTCGTACGGTTCAGTTAATTCCCACTTTACCCCGGCCATATTTAAATCTTGCAAAGCATAATGTCCCATGTATTTGTCCTTGATTTTTTTGACTTGTTGATATACAATATACCCCGAGCAACAAAAACTCAAGGGAGTATTTTCATGAAAATAACAAATTTTGCTTTATTAGCAGGTGTTGCTGGGCTGTTGGCTGCTTGCGGCGGTTCCAGTATTGTTGAACCAACTGATTTGAATGATCAACGTGTTTTCTTTGCTTTTAATTCTGCTGAAATTTCAGATGAAGCACGCGATAACTTGTTGGGTCAATCTTTGTATTTGAAAAACCACGAAAACACAAAAATCCAAATTGCTGGTAATTGTGACGAACGTGGTACAAGGGAATATAACTTGGCTTTGGGTGCACGTCGTGCAAATGCTGCAAAGAAAGTTTTGGTTAATGACGGTATAGAATCACGCCGTATTTCTACTATTTCTTATGGCAAAGAACGTCCATTGGTCAAAGGTACTGGTGAAGACGTTTGGAAATATAACCGTAACGCCACAACAACAGTTAAATAATTGTTTTGTTTATTTGTTAAAAAACACCGGCGTTTGCCGGTGTTTTTTATTGTAAAAAATTCGGAATTTATATTGTGTTTTTTGTTTGCCCCAGTATGTTGTTTGTGATAAAATGAACACGTCGGAGAGATTTTTTTCCGATGGGGCTTCATAACCCGAAACAAATAGGCGTCCGTATAGATAGTGACGTAAAATCTCCAACCAAAATTGGTTGGGGGGTCGTGAATATATTGAATAAACGACGCAATTTCCGATTTGAATTGTTATGAACCTCCAACCGCCAAAAATTTTTTTCGGTGGTTTTTTAATTCACCGCTTGGGCGGGGTGGCTCTTCCTGATGATGAGTTTGCTTATGAGATTGCGGCATATGAACCAAATACAAATATGGCGACAAGTTTAAATCGTTACTTTGCGTCTGCGGCAGCGGTGGCTGCTGGGATAAAAAGCCAACGTGTGACGGCGTTGGATGTCTGGGGGTCAACGCATACTGTTGATTTGGGGTTAAAGACCGTGACACAATAAAAACAATTATTGCCCCACCCCGAAACAAATTTTACCGGCAAATTTGTTAAAAAAGCCGGTAAATTATAAAAATATTTGCGCTGTTGCAACTTGATACGATATACAAAAAATACCGGTGTTTACCGGTATTTTCTTAAATTTTTATATTATTTATTTTGTTAATTTTTTGATTAAATCTTCCATCTGAACACGATTGGCAAAATGAATTATAAAATCCCCCGCCCCACCCCGTTTTTCACGTAATTTTACCGGGGTTCCTAAATTTTTTGATAATTTGGATTCTATTTTTGCAACATAATCAATATCCATTGTTGTTTTTACAAAAGCTCGGCTTTTTCCGGAACGATTTGATTCTTTTACCCTTTTTTGTGCATCAACAACAGATAAGTTATTGTTAATAATATCGTGTGCCAATTGTTCGGGATTTTCAGATACGGCGATTGTACGTGCGTGCGATGCCGATAATTCGCCGCTTTTGACTAATTCTTTTACTGATTCTGGCAAAGAATTTATACGCATCAGGTTTCGAATATAACTTTCAGATTTTCCGATTAGTTTGGAAACATCTTCCATACTATAACCACACTTTTTCATTAAATTTTCATAGCCTTCGGCTTCTTCTATGGGGTTCAGGTTTTCACGTTGAACATTTTCAATCAAAGCGATTTCCATAGCGTTTTGATTGGTGATATTTTTTACCAATGCCGGAATTTCGCTTAATCCTGCCATTTTTGCAGCGCGATAGCGACGTTCGCCCGCGACTATTTCATAAAGGTATGGTTTGTTTTGAACGGTTCTTAATATAATCGGAACCAAAACACCTTTTTCACGAATTGATTCGGATAATTCCAATAATTCTTGTTCTGAAAAAGTTTTTCTTGGTTGATCTGGATTTGGACTTATTTGTACCAATGGAATTGGTTTTACAATCACTCGTTCACCACCAGTTAAAACTGAAATATCCGGTATTTGACCCATTTCTTGATTTAATTGTGCCAATGATTTACCTAGAAATTTAGATGTCATTTTGAATCCTTTTGTTCCAATGCGTTAACTACTTCTGTTGCGACACGTAAATATGCCTGGGCGCCCGGTGATTTAAAATCGTAGAATAGGGCGGGTTTACCGTGGCTGGGGGCTTCTGAGATTCTGACATTACGTGGAATAACCGTTTTAAAAACTTTGTCGCCAAAGGTATCGCGGACATCTTCTTCGACAGCCCGGGTTAAACCAAGTTTTTTATCGTACATGGTTAACACCATACCCAAAATATCTAATTTTGGATTCCATTTCTGTTGAATAGCGTTAATAGACGATAATAGTTGTTGAACACCTTCTAGTGCGAAAAATTCGCATTGTAACGGTATAATAACGTAATCAGATGCCGTTAATGCGTTTACTGTTAAAATTCCCAGGGCAGGTGGGCAATCTATTAAAATGTAATCATAATTATTATCGATAGTTTTTAATGCGTCACGCAACCGATATTCGCGATTTTCCATATCTAGCATATCTAATTCGGCCCCGGCTAATTTAGCAGATGCCGGTAAAATATGCATATTTGGTATCGCAGTAGTCAAAATATTTTCAATTATACCGGCAGTTCCCATCAAAACACCATAAATACTTTGTTTATGGGATGCGCGAACAAACCCGAGTCCGGTGCCGGCATTTCCCTGGGAATCCAAATCAATCAATAATACGCGTTTTTTTATAGCAGCCAGTGAAGTTGCGATATTTATAGCGGTTGTTGTTTTTCCAACACCACCTTTTTGATTTGCAAAAGATATTATTTTTGCCATTTTTGTATCCTTACTTTCTGTGGTAAAGAATATTAAATTGAAAAAAAATAGTCAATATAAAATAAAAAGCATTTAAAAACAATATGTTATATTTTATTTCATGTGAAATAAATCATCTATTTTAATTTTGTAACACATATAATGTAACCGTCACCAGTTTTTGATGGATATAGTTTATAATCGAATTTATATTTTGTTTTTGCTTTTAAAATTTCGCTTTCAATTTCCCGGCCTTTTAGCAAAAAAAGCCGGCAATTTGTTTTGTGTGTATAATCAAAAATTTTTATCAATGGTGCAAAAGCACGTGCGGTGAATACAAAATCCCCGGCCTTTACCGGTGTTTTCGAAAGAAAATTTTCAATTCTGTCGTTAACAATAGTCAGGTTTGGTAAATCAAGTTCCGTTTTTAAAGTTGATAAAAAGCCGGCTTTTTTGTGAATTGATTCGATACAAATCACATTCCAACCCAAAATGGCCAGAACTACACCGGGAAAGCCAGCACCACTGCCCAAATCAATAATTTTTGTGTTTTTTGGGATAAAATCGGCAAGTTGGGCGCTATCTTTGAAGTGTCTGTTTTCTATGTCGCCCAAAGTACTTGGTGCAACCAGGTTCATTTTTTGGGACCATTGTTTTAACAAATTTTCGTATTTAATAAATTTTTCTTTATTATCCATAACTTTTATTTTAACATGATTCTGCTATGAAAGATATGAAAAGTTTTTATCAGGGCATAATTTTACTTGCCGCATTTATCGGTTGTTCTTGTATCATAGGACAAAAGATATACGATTTTCGCATTGATAATCAAAATTATAGTGGAAATGTTGTTGATACTGATTATGGTTCGTTCCTTGCTGCACAGCACGCATTGTACGTTAATGATTTTGATGCCGCGGAAAAGATGTTAGAATCTGTTGATAGGGACATAAATTCAATCAAACAAACAAAAGATTTAACTGATTTTTTAAATGGTAAATTACCGGGTAATGTTGATTATCTAAAAGATTCCAAAGATTTATCATCAAAACTTATGTATGATGCATATTTGTTGGGCAAAGATGATTGGAAAAAACTTTACAAAAGATATGAAAAAAATGATTCAGTTTTTTTAGCGCCTTTGCGGATATTTTCTGCTGTTCACGAAGGTAAAAAACAAGATGCTATGAAATATGTAGATTCGCTAAAAACGAACGATTCGTGGAAAGCTTTTGTTCGTGGTCAGATTGCCGTGTTAAATAATGATATAAAAACTGCGGCAAAAGAGTTTGCGGATGTTCATCCTGAATTTATGAACATAAACGACTATTTGTATCTAATGTCGTTTTACCAAGAAAACGAAATGTTTGAAGATATGGATATTTTACGTGAAGATTTTCTGGCAAAGCCGGGTGGTATGTATGTGATGAATTTTGAAGAAATTCCAGATTGGTCAAATTATACGGGATATAAAAATAATTTAGTATTCAGTATCATTCAAAATGTTTCGCATACCCAACTAATGATTTTTACAGATTTATCTTTGTTGATATTAAAATTTGCATCTGTGGTGGCACCAGATGCTAATCAAGATGCAATAAATTATTATCTGGGCCAGTATTATTTTTATAATTCTGGGGATTATAAACAAAGTTTTAATGCTATTGATAAACAAAGCCCCCTATATTTATTTGGACAGATGAAAATAGCAGAAAGAACCGGCGATATAAATGCTTTGAAAAGAATCGTTTATAAAAATCCGTTGTTTTTACCGGCTATAAAGACGGTTATTGCTAATGATATTCAAAACGGAAACAAAAGGTCTGCTTTGCGTATAATAAATCGTGCATTACGTCAAAAAAATATAACAGATGACGGACGTGTGTTTTTTCTTAAACATCGTGCAAATGTTTATTTGATGTTTAATCAACCAAAAAAAGCACAAAAAGATTTAAACCGTATTCAAAACATAGACGACAGGTTGTTATCTGATATTTTGTTATTACAGGCACGAATTTGGGCTGCACAAAACAAACATTTAGATGATGCGTATGATTATGCTATGACTTTGGTCAAAAGAAATACTTCTGATGTAGAGGCTTGGGATATTATGGGGGTAATCGTTGAAAAGCGCGAGGGTATAGAAGCTGCACTGGAAGTATTAGAACGTGTTGGTGAAATTTCTATGACAACGTCTTCGTTGTATGAACATCTGGGCGATATATACAAACGCAAAGGCGATAAAGAATCGGCACGTCGGTCGTATATGCGTGCGCTGGATTTGTCGGATGACGGTTTGGTTGTTGTGCCTTTTGTTCAAAAAAAATTAAGAAGATTAAGATAATGCCCCGTATAAAACGGGGTTTTTTGTTGCAAAAGAATAAATATGCCTTATAATTCAACCTTAGACGACAGGGACGGAATTATTCATTCTTGTATTTTTATGGTTTACAAAGAATACAAAAACGAATGATTTGTCTCTGTGAATATTAGGCGAAAAAGAGTAAAAATAACTAAAAAAATGGAGACAAAATAAAATGTTTAATTTGTTTAATAAATCTGGTAAATCAGAAAAAACACCAGAAAAGCATATTTTAAATAATCCAGTTGTTGTGGAATTTAAATATGGTAATGATACTGTAAAATTGGAAACGGGTCGTTATGCGAAACAGGCTACGGGTGCTGTAATGGCTACTATGGGTGAAACTATGGTCTTAGCGACTGTGTGTGCTGAAAAAACAGCGGTCGAAGGCCAAGATTTCTTTCCGTTAACCGTTGATTATCAAGAAAAATTTGCATCGGCTGGACGTATTCCTGGTTCCCGCGATAGACGTGAGGGCAAACCCACAGTTAGTGAAACTTTGATTGCGCGTTTGATTGATAGACCGATTCGTCCTTTGTTTCCAGACACATTTAAAAACAAAGTTCAAATTATTGCCCAGGTTTTTTCTTATGATAAAAAACATCAGCCTGATATCTTGGCAATGATTGCATCATCTGCTGCGTTGGCATTGTCTGGTATTCCTTTTGCAGGGCCAATTGGTGCTGCGCGTGTTGGATATAAAAACGGTCAATACGTATTAAATCCGTCAAAACGTGACACAGAAAATTCACAAATGGATTTGGTTGTTGCTGCAACCAAAGACGGTGTTTTGATGGTTGAATCCGAAATCGGTGAATTGGACGAAGCGACAACATTGGGCGGTGTAAAATTCGGTTTTGATGCACAACAGACAGTTATTGCTGCTATTAACGATTTGGTGAAAAAGGCGGGCAAAGAACGTTGGGCTGTTCCTGAAAAAACGTCTGAATATATCGAAATGGAAAAAGATTTTGAACAATTTGCCGGCGATATCGAAAAGGCATTGTTAATCAAAGAAAAACTAGTTCGTCTTGATACGTTGGCACAAATTCATGCAGCTGCCAAGACACGTATTCCTGAATTATTCCCGGATACAACAACTGCGACATCAACATTGGAATCGTGGGCAGATGAAATTGTTGAAAATATAACTGCGCGTATTATGCGTGGAAATATTTTAGCTGGCAAGCCACGTATTGATGGTCGTGATACCAAGACTGTTCGTCCAATCGAAATAGAATTGGGTGTATTACCACGTGCACATGGTTCGGCATTGTTTACGCGTGGTGAAACCCAGGCGCTTGTTTCATTGACACTTGGTTCAGGTCAAGACGCTTTGCCACTTGAATCTTTGGATGGGTCTGAAGAACGTGATTTTATGTTGAATTACAATTTCCCAGGCTTTTCAGTCGGTGAAGCCAAGGGCTTAAAATCCCCGGGACGTCGTGAATTAGGACATGGAAATCTGGCTTGGCGTGCGGTTCATCCAATGGTTCCAACACGTGACGAATTTGATTATGTGATTCGTATTTGTTCTGATATTTTGGAATCCAATGGATCATCGTCTATGGCAACAACATGCGGTGCAACGTTGGCTATGATGGACGGTGGTGTTCCAATGAAACGTCCGGTTGCTGGTATAGCTATGGGCCTGATAAAAGAGGGCGATAAATACGCAATTTTGACCGATATATTGGGTGACGAAGACCACTTAGGCGACATGGATTTCAAAGTAACTGGAACCGATAGGGGTATCACAGCATTACAAATGGATATCAAAATCACTTCTATTACATTTGAAATCATGGAACATGCTTTACAGCAAGCCAAAGATGGTCGTATGCACATTTTGGGCAAAATTGAAAGTGCAATCAAAGAACCGCGTAAACAATTGTCTGAATTTGCACCGCAAATTTACACTATAAAAATCAATCCTGAAAAGGTTCGTGAAGTCATAGGCAAGGGCGGTTCTGTTGTCCAGGCTTTGGTTCGCGAAACAGATACCCAAATTGAATTAGAAGATGATGGTACTGTAAAGATTTTGGCATCAACACCCGAAGATGCAGATGTAGCGATTGCTCGTATCAAAGAAATTGTTGCAGAACCAGAAGTTGGTCAAATTTACGAAGGTGTTGTATCTGGAATCAAAGATTTTGGTCTGTTTGTAAAGGTTTTAAAGAATTTTGAATCAATGGTTCATATTTCTGAAATCAATGGTAAACACATCGGTAAAATAGAAGATTTGAACATGAATATCGGTGACAAAGTATTTGTTAAATATCTGGGTGCCGATAAACGTGGAAAAACTCGTTTTACAATGGTGGGTATTGACCAAAATACCGGTGAAGAGACCAAATAATTGAATAATAAAAAATGGGCGATTTTATCGCCCATTAAAATAATCATAGGGATTTAAAAATGGATATAGAATCATTGATGGCAAGTGCCAAAGGAATCCAGGATAAAATATCTGTGGCCCAAGATTCATTGGCACAAAAACGTGTCAAAGGCATAGCTGAAAATGGCGCAGTCATAGTTGATATGACCGGGAAATATGATGTTATTTCTGTGACTATAAATCCGGATATTTTATCACGTGGCGCAAATGTGGTTGGCGATTTAGTCGCAGATGCATACAGGGATGCCAAAGAAAAAGCAGACATTTTAATTGATAAAATAATGACGGACGTGACAGGTGGTTTTTCATTGAACTAAAAAATACTGGACAAATCCAAAAAAAACAGTTATCATACGGCTACTTTCTTGGATGTTTAGCTCAGTTGGCTAGAGCATCTCGTTTACACCGAGAGGGTCAGGAGTTCGAGTCTCTTAACATCCACCAAAAATTTAAACCGGCTTTTGCCGGTTTTAATTTTTGCAAAGGATGTTCAGACGAGAACGAAGCCATATAGCAACATATTAAGTATACTGGTTTACAAGATTTTGTTCAAAAATCTTTTTATGAATTTTTAATTTTCTTACGATACTCTGATGATACCTGTCACATGGGTCGTTCAATAAAGATTTTAAATCCATAATTTTTGCCGTTGCAGAAGATGGTCTGATAGTCATTTTGTGGATATCGTTATAAGTTTGTGTAGTAAACTTATGAAGTTCTTCAAGGCAACTTTTTGGTGCTTCATGTTCTGTTAAAATTAATTTTGGGTGTGTTGATGTTTCTTGTATCGAAAGTTTATAGTTATTCTTGTCATCTTTTGATAACAAGCATGCTTTCCCAATTTCGTATGATTCGTGTTCCTTTTTTTCTATATCAACTTCATAGTAAGAAAAATGTTTTCTTTGATCCATATACCACGTTATTTTTCTTAATATATACGATATTTCAAACCATGGCAAAAAATCATCATAAAAAAATAAAGCCAAATCGTTAATAGGAACATTTTCAAAGCTTATAGTTTCTTGTTTAATACATGAAAAAACATCGCTTAAATCCGTTTTTGTCATGGCATAATAATCCATATTTATCGGGGTAATCGTATGTATTTTAAACAAATCTTCTGGTTCATAGTGTGCGATAGTGAAAATCTCTGGACAACAACCATCCTCTATTTGTTTGTTTAACATAACATGATACCAGAACGAATCTTCAAAATTAGTTTCTCTGGTTATAACATAATTTTGTCTGTCTCTTAAAAATGTTGCTTTTAATTGTTTTAAAAGTTCTTGTTTTTGCATCATAAACTCCGTATACCTACGATAACCTACTGTGCATAATACTATATTATTTATAATAGTCAAATATTTTTTTTGTCATAATTATATTGTTGCTGACATTGTTTTTTTGTTTGTTTTTTTGCGTTCACTATGTTGGTGGGGGGGTAATTTTAGTGTCATGCCGTAGCCCAACAAATTTTTGGAACACAATTTTGATGTTTCGTAACGGCGCAGGCGGACATTTAAACCGGCTTTTGCCGGTTTTAACTTTTGCAAAGGATGTTCAGACGAAAACGACCAGATTTCGACCACCACAAAAAATCGTTATTGCGCGACACAAAGTGCGCGATTAAAATCCTTGTTTCTTATTTTTTGATATGTTAACTTTGAAAAAAAGTCATAAGGAAGCGATATATGGACGAAAATTCAAACCAATCAAACAGAAAGAGCAAAATCAAAAAGTTTTTTAAAATAGCTGTTGCTGTTGGTTTGATTATATATTTTGTGTTTCCACGGTATTGGAAATCGTTGATTTATCCTTTTTTATACGGCAAACAACATGGAATCGAGCAAAAAATTTCAAAAGAAGATTATTTTGAAGATGTTAAATCGGAACCTTTTGTTTTCAAAAGAAACGGTTCTGTTTATCAATTAATCCCAAAGACAAAATATCGTGCAACTGGGCGCGTTGGGATTACCGATCACTATGATGGTTGGTGGAACAAGTTTTACCGCGGATATTCGCGAAATTCTTCACAGAAATCTTATATTGATTTGGTCCCACAAGATGTCGTTTTTGTTACAGGCAAAATGGCTGAGCCTGATGTTTTCAAAACGTTTGATTTTTTTCACGAAGAACGTAACGGCGGTGTCAAATGCAAGGGCGTTGAATATAATACGTCGATTAAATCAGCATTTGGTATTCGTATGAGCTACAAGAAATGGCAAAAAAATCGGGAAATTTATAATAAATGCCATCCGTATATAAGCGAAAATGAATATAATAACTATCATCCTATTCCGGCAAATAACAATATCAACGCCGCTTTGAGTATGTTAAAGCACGGGGATGTAGTTTCATTAGAGGGATTTTTAGTTGATGTTTCAATTGATGGAAAAGATTTTTTAAAAACAGCGACGCGCCATTCACAACGTCACCCGTGGGCCCGTGTCGGGGGACGGGAAACGGGTTGGTGTTTTGTTCTTTATACTACAAAAATAATTGTTAATGGCGTTTTGTATGAATAACAAAAATCTGTTTGTTTAGACAATTGAATCAATATTTTGATAAAACAATTTCAATTTGCCCGTCAAAATTATTGGCGGTATTTGATTTTTATAATGACAAAATATAAATAAATGTATTATCATTAAATCGAATCCAAGAAATTGGGTTCGGGGCTGTCGAAGGTCCTGGTAGGTCGGTGCGAAAGCATCGTTAAATGTTTGTTCTCGGTGTTTTGCACCGCTATTATCCCCCGATTGTTGTCGGGGTGCCGTTGGTAATATAATACGGTTTGTCCGAAAAACCCGCGGAATCACAACTTACCTGATTTTCGAACACCCCGACCGCCAATTTTTGGTGGTTTTATTTTTTTTAATTCTCCCCCCGTTTGGGGGAATGGATGCGTCAGCAGACGTGGGGGGTAACCCCCTTCGTCACCTATCTGTTGACACAGATACGTGACACTTCCCCGCGGGGGCAGAATTATTTCCAGCCCCGCAAAAAAACGGGGGATTTACTGTCTGCTTTAAAAACAAAAGGGGGAACAAATGCGAAAATTTTTGGTTGTTATATATTTACTATGTATGATTTCGATTGCACGTGCGGATACATATACAATCACATTAGAAAACATTAGTAATATACCATCTGATTACACAGAATTAGAATACATAGAATCAACCGGAACACAGTATATTGATACCGGAATAAAAGGAAACCAAAATTCCAAAGCGGAATTAAAGTATCAATATTATCAAATAAGTGATATTTTTGGAAGTGGTCGTATTTTTGGCAGTAGAAGCGATATAGCAATCAATAGTTTTGTTATTGGAACGAACAGTGGATACAGTGATACATCATCAACTTTTTTTATGGGGTATGGCAATCAAAAATCTCGGCATTTAAATACATACCCTGAATTAGACACATGGTTTACGTTTATATTTGATAGATTGAATCAAAAAATCAATGGCGAAGAAGATGTTGCTGGCTATGATTATGAAATATTCGAAACCCCCCAGAATTTAAAATTGTTTTATTTTGATTCAGCAACCCCTGGTAAAAGTTATGGTATTGGTCGTTTAGCATATGCAAAATTATGGGATGGGAATACACTGATTCGAAATTTTGTTCCCGCCAAGAATAGTTCCGATATTGTCGGGTTGTATGATATGGTATCAGATACTTTTTTTACAAATTCAGGTACAGGCACGTTTTTTGCAGGCCCAGTAGTGAACGTTCGTACGTATACTTATGGTGTTGGTGCAATAATTGATGAAATTCCAACACGTGATGGATATGTGTTTGCTGGATGGTGTACGGATATTGAATTAACAAATTGTGCTATGACACAAACAATTGATAATAATGCAACGGGTAATAAAATATTTTATGCAAAATGGAATCAGATTATATCATGTCCCACCAGATATTATTTACCAGCGAATACGGACGGGTGTGTTATCTGTCCGGTGGATAGTTATTGTGGTGGTGGGACGTATACCTTTAATGAAACTGTGCCGCAGGGGATAGTTTCATGCGGTGCGGGATTGTTTGCCCCAAGCGGCATGTCATCATTAACACAATGTGGACGTATATTACATATTGGTGATGAAATCGTATATCTGCATAGTGTAAAAAAGACAACCCCCGCATTACATGTTGATATTGACCAAGACGGCACTGCTGATTTCTTTGGTAATATGACAACTTTGGACGTTCCAATGACACGCGGGACGGATAAAAAATTAAAACTTCAATACGATGGTGTTACTTATTCGGTGTATGACGATAGTGTGGATTTGAGTGAGTATCAAAATTAACCGCCCTGCGACGGCAAAGAGCAAGTTCTCCTCCGGTGAAGGAGTCCGGTCGAAGAACCGGGAGGTGGTCTTTACCAACCCGCCCCGGGCGGGGATTTTACCCCCCTTGGCGCGTTGCGCCACTCCCCCGCTGGGGGAGAATTTTAGTCCGTGACAAACCCGTGTATTCGCCCACATCGTGGAAGAGGGCCAGAACGGCGCGGCGGGATTTTGCACCGGCGTGGAAGTAGATTATGACACTAGTCAGAAGGGGATATTATTGGATTTTATTCTTTAATCTTAATTGTCCACAAGCTGAACCGATATCTGCACCACGTTCACGTCGTATACGTGTATGTATTCCTTTTTTTATTAAAATATCTTGGAATCGATGAACTGCGTTGCCTGATATAGATGCAAAATCGCGTTCATCAACCGTATTCCACGGGATTAAATTCACCATCACATTATGCCCACGCAAAATTTCCGATAATTTTTCAGCATATTCCGGTGTACAGTTATAAAGTTCTGTGTCACCTTTGTCATTACGTTTGCCCAACAAGATATATTCAATCATTAATTGACGATTGTGGGTATCTGAAAATTCAAATGCAGCATTTAAAACTTCGTTCAATTTATATCTGTTATTTATAGGCATAATTTGTGACCGTAACTCGTCAATCGGTGCATGCAAAGATATCGCTAAATTTATAGGTCGCCCCCATGTGTTTAATTCCCTTATCCCCGGTACAATTCCACAAGTTGATACCGTAATTCGTCGCCAAGATATATTTAATTCGCTATTTGCGCGTTCCAGAAACCCGATAACGTTTTCAGTGTTCTGTAACGGTTCACCGGTCCCCATAACGACTATGTGTGAAACATCGCCATTATTAGCATCCCCGTTCGGGTGGACATGTTCTTTGTCAAATCTGTCGCGACGCAATTCCCATTGTGCGGTTAAAATCTGTGCATACATTTCGTTTATTGTTAAATTACGTTTTAATCCCAATAAAGTGCTGGCGCAAAATTTGCAACCCATGGCACAACCCGCCTGGGATGAAACACAAACACTGTTCCCGTATGTCGTCCGCATTAACACGCATTCGATTTGTTCGCCATCCACCAATTCCAATAAAAATTTAGTGGTTTGGTTATCGATGCTGTCCAATCTTTTAACTATCTTTACAGGTAATGTTTGCGCATATTCATCTAATTTGTGCCGCAAATCTTCGGGCAGATTTTTCATCGATTCAAAATCTGGTGCGCCACGATTTAACCAATCTTTTATCTGATTGGCACGAAAACGTGGTTGACCCATTTCAACCACGAATTTTTCAAGTTCTGTTTTTGTTAAATTAAAAAGAATTGTTTTCATAATTTATATCTGTCGTCGTTAATAATTATAACCGCTTTGCGGCGCAATTGTTTTAGTTGTTGATCCGCAACAAAAGAAGCCTTTCTATAAATTGCATTTTGTTTAATTATATCATCTAGATTTTTATATTCTTTGGATTTTTTTTCGCTACATATCAACAGCATTGAATTATCTTTGATATTTGACCATGTTAATAGGGGTAAATTTACAATACGTTCACGAATATCAGCTGATAATTCATACTGCATAGCAGTAAATTTCTGTGGATATCCACCCAAATCTTCAACCATTTTAATAGCTTTTTCGCAATTATTGGGTTTGCTTAATTTTTTTGCGATGTCCCCCGGAACATCAATCAGTCGAATTATTTCCATTTCTATTGGTAATCCGCGTTCACGTATTAAATCATTTCTTTCAGTTTTTATATCTTCATCAGATACATCAATTGTCGGAACGACTGTTCGTGACATAACAACACCCCAGGCAATATCAGATCGTATCGCCAGACGTGCCATTGACCGCATAGTACTATCAATATCGCCCAATTTCATATTTTTTAATTCTTTGTCGGCATCATTATCGGTTGGTTTGATATTAAAATTAGCCGCATAATTTAATTTAACATAATCATCAACAATATTTCTGAATGCTGTTTGCCGATTAGTCGTCGATGTTATGCCCTGACGTGACATTAATTCAGTTCGTGCAGTAATATCTGTATCTGTTATTGGATTACCATTAACAGTCGCCACAACCGTCGCAGCATTTACCTGTGATACAATAAAAAACAAAAATAAAATAAATACTTTTTTCATAAATCTAGCCCCCCATTGTATTAGTAGTGTTTGCCGTCGATGCTCATTCCAAACTTAAATTGAAAAGTTGTGCCACCAACATAATCATCTTTGACTGCATTATCACGATGATATTCAAAAGATAAATAATAACACGGATGATTATAAAATATTCCCCCCGAATGTCTTTGAAATACATGGTTATATATGTTATATATCGCGGAACCTTTGATATTTATTCTTTTTGTAATTTGTACCCCGGCACCACCAATCATTTCGTGTGTATCTTTGTCATTGGTGGAATAAATATCAATAGGTTGTGAATCCCATATATGTCCCAGCGTAAAAAACGTGTTATTTTTTCCGATATAAATAGAATTTTCAGCATGATTTATGTTCATATCATTTCTATCAAAACGAAAACGAGATGATAACTGTATATTTTTATTATTGCTGTATACAATTCGTCCAACATAATCGGAAAAACCATTTCTGAATCCGTTATCATTAAAATCTTGTTCTGGGGTGTTAAAGTCATAAGTTTGTCCAACAAAAATTTCAATATTATGATTGCTATTAAAAGCCATCCAGCGTGCGCCATAATCCGCAAAATTTCCGTTTTCCCATACGTCCAATCCGGCATATCTGTTGTTTGAAAACAATGTAGTGTCTGATAAAAAGCGTCCCGCAGAATCATTGTTATATGCAAAAATAGATTTACTGGCCGTTCTTTCCATAACAGTTAACCTGGCGCGCGGTTCAATGATATATGTCCAATCATTATTAACACTGAATAATGGCAAACCCCATTCAACAAAACCACTTGGTAAAAATCTTGATTTTATCCCAGAATAAGAATCTGTGATTTTATCATCATCATAAATCGTAGTATTGTCAAAATTATATAAATCGTATCGTGCAGAAACACTGGCCGTAAATCTATTGCCACCCCACAAAGTCCACGGGGACACAATTTGAGCTTCGCCAATCATACGTTGACTTGATGAATTCGATGTTGATACGCCCAATATGTCACCAGATAAATTCAAGTAAGTTTCAGCAAACAGCGGATTCGTCTGGTATACACCGCGTACATTCGGTAATATATTCCCGGATACAGATGTTTGATTTCCAGTCGGTTCACGCAGTTCTTGGAATATATGCGTGTCTGCAACAATATAACTTGTTTGACCAAATAATTCTAATTTAGCCCCAGAATCAAGATATGGTTGATAATCATAAAAGCCATATTTTTGTAAATATGTTTTATCAGATGTTCGTTGAACATAAACCGTAGCACGCGCATTTTCACCCAATTCTATTTTATCATCATTATAAATATGCCAACGATTTTCGCCCATTTTGTTATGAGTAAAAGAACCCTTGGTTCTAAATTCTGAATGTTTCAAATTTAATCTGTGTTCAAGTTGAAACAATGGATTTTCATTTGTTAAATATGAAAAAGTTGGTGTTAAATCATGCCTATCCGATATGTTAATATAAAACGGAATGTTAATTTGAGTTCCCATGCCGTTTGTAGTATTAAAACTGGGGGTTAAAAAACCAGTTTTATATTTCACAGATGGGTCCGGCATTTCATAATAGGGTAACCAAAACATGGGAAACGTATCATTGTATAACCAAAATATGCTGTTATGAAAATATAACATTTTTTCACCAGCATCATGAATTATTTTGGTGCCTGAAATTTCCCATGTATTGCCAAAATCATCACATCCATCACATGCGGTAAAAATAGCATCTTTTGCGATAGTTTCCTGGTTATCACGTGTGATTTCGCTTGCTTTGATATAAACATGACTACCCAGCCATAATTCAATATCATTGGCCAAAATTTTAGAATTATTTTTGGAAATAGATATATTATCTAATTTAATCCTTTGTCCCGAAGCATTGGTGACTTCGGTATTACCGGATGTTTTTAATTCCTGGGATTTTATATCGTATTCAATGGAATCAGATTTTACAGTTTTTGCTTCGTCCATATTCACACCCAACGCAAAAGCATTTGTCATAATCAAGCAAAATAGCCAAGATGTTTTTATGTATTTCATTTCTTTAATAATAAACCAATTAAACCAAATAACAATATAAATACACCAATCGCGACCAACCCAACATCAGTTAAACTATCCACCATATTTGAAACAGACATATATGTAGCCATTATAGCAGCCATCGCCAACACAGCAACCGCCGGTGCAAAACTTGCGCGTCTGCGAAGTAATGATGAACGTAATAAAATCAAAGTGCAAACAATAGTTAAAATCAAATTCATAAAAGGATTTATCAATCGGGTACATAATTCAACCAAAGTCAAATGATGCTGTCGAACGTCCTCTTGGGAAATAACATCTTTGATTAAATCCATAGTTGGTATTCTGCGAACACGAAAAGATACATCTGAATCATTTTCAATTAAATTTAAATCCATATCGAAATTATCAAACGTGCCGGTGGTAAATCCGTTTTTTCCACGCATCTGCAAAGAACCGTTATTTGTCACAATTGATAACCCATGCACAGTCGAAACCAGTTTTCCACGTTCTGCAAAAATCAGCATTTGATTTTTATCATCACGCATATCGGATAACATAATTTGATTTAAATCTTGACCCGATACATTATCAACATACACCACCAAACCATTGGCCAGTTTTGTAAAAGCGGCTTCTTGCAATTTTAAATGTGCCAGACCATAACGTAAATTCCATTGTGTGCTATAAAATTTTGCCTGGGTTGATGGAACTATCCAGATATTTAAAACTAAATGAACAATTGTTAAAACCAAAGCCAATTTAATCGCTGGCTTTGCAATCTGCCAAGGGGACAGACCTGTCGCAGCCATAACAGTTACTTCATTTTCAGCAATCAGTTTATTATAAACGAAAATAGTCGCTATGAACGTCACAAACGGAACAATGATAGATATGATAAACGGTATCATTAACGAGATAAGGTATATAAAACTTGATAATTTAACGCCATAATTGATTAAAAATTTCATCATAGACATAATTTGCATCATCCATGCTAATCCAGTCAGAATAAGCAATAACATGATAAAAATACCCAATAATTGGCGTGTAAAATATTTGTTTATAATACTCATAATCAAAAGTATAAAACCCAAACCCACACCCGTCAAGAATAAAGGCATAGTTTTACTATAGTATCTGCCCATAGAAACCGCATAATATGAATTTTTTTTAAATTAAAATATCAATCCCAAAATTTTATAATGACAAAATTATCATAAATATGATACTATTTTGTTGAACTCAGAAAACTGGGTCCAGGGCTGTAGCAAGCCTCACAGTTGCGGTGCGAAAAGCATCGTTAAAATAAATATTTCGGTGCTCTTTTTGTGCCGTTATTTCCCTGATTATACAAAGTCGGGGAGATGTTGGTTATATAATACGGTTTACCCGAAAGACCACATAATCACTCAACTGTTGATTTGCTAACTCCCCGGCCACCAGTTTTTTGGTGGTTAATTTTTTGTTTTTGCTGGTTTGGCAAAAACAACCGCGGCCCCGCTGTGTCGGGGACGGGTCAAACGAAAGAAAGCAAAGGGAGAAAAAACAAATGAAAAAGATTTTTATTTTATCAATATTGATTGTACCAATCATGGCAAAAGCAGATAATGTTGGACCAGCAGCGGCATCGGGAACACCTGTTGTTGCAACCTCAAATGCGCCATATGCAACCGTTGGTGCCGTAAATGGTGATACAACCCATGTTGTAACCGCCAGTTATGTAAAAGAAGCCTATAACGACGCCATCGCCGCAGTCAACAAAGTAAATGCCGATAAACAGGGTAAATTAATATCAACAACAGAAAGACAACAAATTCTTTCTGGTGTAATAGATGGTCCTACTGTTGCAGATTGTAATACCAATGGTAATTGTTCTGGTTGGACAGATGCAGATGCTCAGTTAATTACCGCAGGGGGTGTAGATGTTATGGTAAACACTGTAATTGATTATAAACGTGTTAATGCACTTACCACATGGGGTTCACCCAGCGTGTCACAATTAAGTTTGTCTGATGTAGAATAATCTGTTGATGCATTTTACTTTTTTCTTGCATTTTGACGATTCGGGCATAATAATACACGTGTTCTTAAAAATAGTTTTTTTAAGGGCGGGGTTGAAAGACCCCGCCTTTAAAAATAAAAAAGGCAAAAAACCCAAGGAGAAACACAAAATGTCTTTTGAATCTATGCCACGTCAGGATTTATTACTAGCCATTGATTCACTGGCCCAGGAAAAAATGATAGATCGTGAAACTGTTATTGAATCATTGGAAATTGCTATTGCAAAAATTGCTAAACATAAATATGGCGAAGAATTTAATATAGTTACACAAATTGACCGTAAAAACGGCGCAATTCATGTTAAACGTTTGTTTGATGTTATTGAATCACCTGAATCTGTTGGTGATGAATATAATCCAAATATTATGCTGACTGTGGCCCAGGCAAAAAAATACGCATCAAATCCGTCGGTTGGCGATGTGGTCGAAGATTTATTACCGGAACCAGAATTTGGTCGTATGGCTTTTCAAACAGCACGTCAAATTATGACTGCGCGTGTGCGTGATGCTGAAAAAGGCAACCAATACGAAGAATTCAAAGACAATATTGGCGATATAGTAAACGGTGTTGTAAAACGTGTTGAATTTGGTAATATTTTTGTTGATATTAATGGCAAAGCCGAAGGCTATATCAAAAACACAGAATTAATACCTGGGGAACGTTTGGCGGCGGGTGATCGCGTTCGTGCTTTGATTATGGATGTGGTTCGTTCTAATTCGGGCCCACAAATATTTTTAACAAGAACGCATCCGATGTTTATGGAAAAATTATTCGCCCAAGAAGTTCCTGAAATCTATGAAGGTATCATTAAAATCAAATCCGTGGCTCGTGCGCCGGGTTCACACGCTAAGATTGCTGTGGAAACCTTGGATCCATCTGTGGATGCAGTGGGAATGACTGTTGGTATCAAAGGAACACGTATTCAACCAGTTATAAATGAATGCCATGGTGAAAAAATTGACGTTATTTTATATTCGGAAGACCCGGCTGTATTCATTGTAAATGCTATGCAACCTGCCAAAGTTGCAAAGATTATTGTTGACGAAGATACACACACTGCTGCAGTCGTTGTGACCGAAGATCAACAGTCTTTGGCAATTGGTCGTCGCGGTCAAAATGTCCGCTTGGCATCTCAATTGACGGGTTGGAATATTGATGTTATGAGCGAAGCCGAAGAACAAGAACGTCGTGCAAAAGAATTCAAAGAAAAAACAGAATTGTTCACCGGTGCTTTGGATGTTGATGAAACTATCGCACAATTGCTTATTACCGAAGGTTTCAGAACTATCGAAGAAATTGCATACGTTGAACAATCTGAATTGAATTCTATCGAAGGATTTAACCCAGAATTGGCGACTGAATTGCAAAATCGTGCAAAGGCTTATCTGGAAAAACAAGAACAAGATTATTTTGATAACGGTCATAAAATGGGTATGGTTGACGATTTGTTGAAATTTGATTTTATCAAACGTCCAATCATTATGAAACTTGGTGAAAATGGTATCAAATCTTTGTCTGATTTGGCTGATTTAGCATCGGACGAATTGGTTGAAATCTTGGGCGAAGATAATATGTCACAACGTCTTGCTGAACGTGTAATTATGAAAGCACGCGAATTGGCATATGGTATCGTTCCAGATTCAGAAGATGCAGAATAAAAAATAAATTTACCAAAGGTTAAAAAATGGCAACATTAACACTCGGGAAATCTGTCACTATCGGCGCAGTCCAAAGCAAAAAGGGCGATGCAGTATTTGTTGAACGCCGTCGTCGCATTGTTGCGCCTGGAAATAATGAATTACGCGAAGAACCTAAAAAGGTTGAAACTGTGCATAATGCAGCCGATGAAAAATTGCGTGCTGTGTTGGCTGCGGCAAAGGCGCGTGACGAAGAACGTAAAAAGCGCGAAGCTCAAGAAGAGGCTGAACGTCGTGCCCGTGAAGAAGAAATAGAACGTGAAAATCGTGAATACGAAGCTGTCAAAGAGCAACTGGCACAGCGTGAAAATGAAAATGTGTCGGAAGATTCTGTTGAAGAAGAGATAGTCAATGTTCCACCACGTGAAAATACTCACGAAAACAAAAAAAGTAATGTTGCCAATCAAAATCATAATAATCGCTCTTTCAATAACGATGACGAAGATAATCGTTTCGGAAAACAAAATCGTTTTAAAAAAGATTTCAAAAAAGGTGGAAAAATATCCATACACGACATTGTTATTGGTGGCGGTGATGACGACGATGATGATGAAATTGGATTACGTGGTGCAAATCGCAGACGCAGCGAAGCATCTCTTAAACGTTTTCGTGAAAAAGCGCGTGCCGTTTTTACTGCGCCACAGAAAGTTGAACATGTTGTTACTTTGTCCGATACAATTACAGTTAAAGATTTAGCAGCAGCGATGGCTGAAAAAGTTGGCAATGTCATTAAAAAATTAATGGAAATGGGTATGATGGCATCGCAAAACCAATCCATAGATGCCGATACCGCGGAATTAGTCGCGACTGAATTTGGCGCAACTGTTAAACGTGTTGACGTTAAACCGTATGCTAATATTTTAGAACAACAACCAAATCCAGAAAATTTGCAACATCGTGCACCAGTTGTCACTGTGGTTGGACACGTTGATCATGGAAAGACTTCATTGTTAGATGCGTTCCGTAATGCAAATGTTGTTGCAGGCGAAGCCGGCGGAATTACTCAACATATTTCTTCGTATGAAGTAAAAACTAAATCCGGTGCGATGATTACGTTTTTGGATACCCCGGGACACGAGACTTTTACAGCCATGCGTGCACGTGGTGCCCAGATAGCGGATATCGTTGTTTTGGTTGTTGCTGCAAATGATTCAATAATGCCACAAACAATCGAAGCCATAAACCATATCCGCGCTGCCAAAGTTCCTTTTATAGTTGCAATAAATAAATGTGACTTGCCAGAAGCAGACCCCCAACGTGTCAAAACCGACCTTTTGCAACAGGAAGTCCAAGTTGAAGAAATGGGCGGTGATGTTCAATGTGTGGAAATTTCTGCCAAGACAAAAATGGGACTTGATAAATTAGAAGAGGCCATTTTATTACAGGCCGAAATTATGGATTTAAAAGCCGACCCAGATATTCTTGCATCTGCGTATGTTGTTGAAGCAAAAATGGAAAAAGGTCTTGGTGCGGTTGCAACAGTTCTGATTCGCCAGGGAACACTTTCCGTTGGTGATGTTTTTGTTGTAGGTGAAACTTTTGGACGTGTTCGTGGACTTGTTAATTCAAACGGTGTTCGCGTTAAAAGCGTTAAACCTGGACAACCAGCGATGGTATTGGGGTTGGAATCTGTCCCGGCTGCTGGTGATGAATTACATGTTATGGAAACAGAAGCACAAACACGCGAAGTGGCTGCGTATCGTGTTCAAAAAGCAAAAGATAAAGCAAATGCAATTAAACGTTCATCTTTGGAAGAATTGTTCGCTAAACGTGATGAAACAAAGAAATTAACGTTGCCGATTATTTTGCGTGCGGATGTCCAAGGCTCTGTTGAGGCTATTTCTGATATGTTGCGCGGGTTTAATTCGGACAAAGCGGGTGTGGAATTATTATCCGCAGGGGTCGGGCAAATTACCGAAGGTGATATCAGATTGGCCACTGCATCTGGTGCGGTAATAATTGCGTTTAATGTTCGTGCTGATTCAGCAGTTCGTGATATGGCACGTAAAATGAACGTAGATATTCGTTACCATAGTGTCGTTTACCGTATCACAGATGAAATCAAAGAAATTTTATCTGGGAAATTAGCACCTGAAAAACGCGAAAATTTCATCGGATATGCGGATGTTATCGCTTTGTTCACCGTGGGCAAGGGAACGCGTGTTGCCGGTTGTCGCGTGACAGAGGGCGTGATTAAAAAATCTGCTTTTGTCCGTCTGTTGCGTAATAATGTTGTTATTTACGACGGTAAAATTGGTGAATTACGCCGTGAAAAGAACGAAGTTAACGAAGTATCAAACGGTGTAGAATTCGGAATGAGTTTCGATAAATATAACGACTTGAAAGAGGGTGATCGTGTCGAATGTTACGAAGTTCAAGAAATCAAAGCCCAGTTATAAAAAAAATATAATGAATAAGGCACCGTCGTTTACGACGGTGTTTTTTTCTTGTTTGAAGTGTAAAAAAATGGTAAGATAAAGGCGTCGAAAGGTATTCTTTTGATGGGGCTTAAGAACCCGATTGTAGTTCGTCCAAGTGACGTAAAAAAAACTCCAACTTATTATATCGGTTGGAGGGCTGTGAATACATGGAATAAACAGCGCAATTTCAACTACAAATTGTTCTTAACCTCCAACCGCCGAATTATAGGTGGTTTTTTTTGAAAAAAACGGGGCGGGTTATGCAACAGTTGATAATTTTTATAAATGTATTTTTTCTGGCTTTTAATGCCATGGCTGATGATGTTGCAATAGGTCGTGAAATAATTTCCAAATATCAAATAATCGAAGAATTAAAGAAAGAAATCGCCCAGATAGATTCTGAAAACATACGTTGTGAAAAAATGAAAAAGGGTTGGGTTGCCGCGACTATTGTTGGTGGTGTGGGGGTTGTTGCGACGGGAACCGCTGCGATAATACAGGGGACAAAATTAAAAGGTAAACCAAAAAATCAAAATAAGAACAAGCCGGACCCAACCCCAGAGACAGAAGAAGATGAAGCAAAATGAAAATATTGATATTGGTATTTTTATTATTTGTGCCGGTTATATCGTTTGCGGATGCAAATGACGATATGAAAATACAAATATTGAATTCACAGATAGAAAGTTTGACCAAGGAAAGGGATGAAAAATACGAAAAGTTAAAACAATGTGAAAAAACGACCAAAGGATTCAAGATAGCGGGATTATCAACTTTGGTTGCGACGGGATTTGGAATATACGGAAATATCAAATTGGCACAACGTCTGCACGACGGTGAAACATCGGGTATAGGAAAAAGCGAAGCGGTCATAGATACACGTCCACAGTCAGAAAAAAATGATGACAGTTGCCAGGTGTTGTGTGAAGTTGGTGCCGCACCACCAGAATGTAATTGTTAAATGAAAAAGATTCAAACATATAACAACAATCAAAAAAGGAGAAAAAAATGAAAATAAAAAAAATGTTAATGTGTGTTGCGGCTGGTGCCGTTGTGATGTCGTGTGCAAGTGCAAATGATATAGATGTAAATCAAATTAGGACCGCGTGCCAAAGCAGTGATAAAACTTTATGGGTTGAACGTAATCAGGTCTGCATACCGCGCAATCCGTGCGAAAACCAAAAATTCTACCATTATTGTAATCGTGTTTTCGGAAATGTTGAAACACAAGGTGTCGGATATAGAATCCTCATAGATTTATATGCCAGAGCACACAATCTTTCTTGTAAACCGGTCAATCAAGACGCAAAATTATTTGGTCAAGATTATGTAGTATGTGATGGAATCGATGTAATGGTTTTTGAATTTGATGATATACATGATCATGCAATAAACAATATAGATTATTTATCAAGAATGACAAAAGCCTTGTGTACAGCAGTTGATGGTCAAAAAGTTGGTGGAGATTGGACTGGTAAATGTATGACATCAAAGGAAAGGTGTCAGAATATTAATGATGTTCTAAATGAATATGGCTTTGCTGCTACTTGGAGTTCAAGAAGCGGAGCCTCTTATTACGAGAATTCTAAAATATGTGAAATTCTTATAATTACAAAAGATGGGGGGTATATGGGGGATATGCAATTTTAATCTCACTATCAAACAAAACACCGTCCATTTGGACGGTGTTTTCATTTAACCAAACCTTAGATTTAAAAACCCTTTGGTTTTGACATTTTTACCGACGACACTTTTTTATTTAATGCACCGACAATTTCATCAGTAATGTCTAATTGTGGAACGTCTTTGCCAATACGTGCCATACGACCATCAATTACCAAAGATAACTTTTTCTTTGCAATTACACCCTCTATAATCGGGTCAAGATGTTTCTTTTGTATTTCACTTAATGCGGTTTGATAAGATGCCTCTACAGCCTGGGCAGATTCACTTAAATCGCGTTGCAAACCAGTAACACGACGTTGATATTCAACAACGCGGCGTTGCAAGGCTTCCTGGGATAAAACATCTTGGGATTTTTCAATGTCTGCTTTTTCTTTTTCAAGTGACTTTTGTTCTTTTTCCAGTTTAGCTTTTAATTTATTTTCATAATCGGCACGTTGTTTGTGTAAATCCTGTAAAACCTTTGCATCAATTTGGATTTTATCCATATTGATAACGGCTATCTTTAAATCACGTGCATCCATAGCATTTGCTGATACACCGTTCAGCGCATCTGATAATTTAACTTCTTTGCCGGATTTTGATATAACAAAAACACCAATCAAAGCAACCACTAATACGGCAACTGCGATAATTCCCATTTTTGTGTATTTTTTTAACATTGGATTTGTTTTTTCATTCATCTTTACTTCCTTTTGTTTTTATTGGTTGTTTGAAATATAGCAATCTTTGTAAAAAAACGCAAAATGTTTTTATGTATATGTTTATTTTTTTATCTAGCAGGACTTATCCGTATTTCAACACGACGATTTGTCAAACGTCCCATATCGTCTTGGGCAGCAATTGGACGTGCAGAACCGCGACCAACTATGAACATACGTGACGTAGATATTTTATTTTGTGCAAAATATACCCCAACACGTTCAGCCATATCAAAAGATAATGAATACGCAGCATTTTTATCCATCATTGAATCTGTATATCCGGCAATTTCCATAAATGTAGCATCATATTTCTTTAATATTTTTGATATTGTTTTTAATGTATCGGCACCGTCTTTTGAAATATCGGCAATATTTAATTCCATAATACTATCGCGGACAAGTATTATAACAACATCAGTTCCCGCACGTTGGACAGAAATTCCTGGTTTTCGTAAACTGTCATATAATTCATATTCTAAATTTGACATATAATTCAATAACACTGCATTATCGATACTGTTTTTATCACCGTATTGCATGTTGGTCGATAATTCACCAGTGGCGGTCAATATTTTTCCACCATGTCCCATATATATCGGCAATTTAGCAGTCTTGGACGATTCTGTCATATCTGTAAAACTGACCCCAGAAAGATACATACGCCATGTGTTGCGATTCGGGCTGTGATATTGAACACAGCCCGCAATTAACACAGAACACAAAATTGTTTTATAAAATTTCATAATTTAATGTGCTATGAATTCTATTATATTCGAATTGTTATTATTACAATTGCCATCTTCTGAACCGTTAACCAAAATTTTATCAGCCCAATCTGCTTTTTTTACAGCAAAATAGTTACAATCATCATACGATAATCCTTCTATTTTTATTTTAAATTGAGTGTTACTGTTATATCCAGCAATTGACCAACCGGTGCCAATTGGGGTGTCTGCCTTTGCCAGAGCACCATCGGCGACAAGTTGTGCTGGTGTAATATTAGCAGTCACATACGGTGGATTTACAAATTCATACATTGTTTTAATATTTTGCGCGGTTTCTTTTATCGTTTCAGATGCGATTAAACGTTTTTGTCTGTTATCAATAGAACGATATATACTATATGCTGCAGCAATCATAATTGTTCCGATTGCTAAAACACCGACTATTTCTATCAATGAACGTCCTGATTCTTCTTTCATATTTTCCCCCTATTGTTTTATTTTGAAATACTTATTATTTCTGCATCTTCAAATAAACCCATAGCATCTGCAACCATCGGGTCCGATTCTACTTCTGATTTATTGTGTTCAGATATAGTTTGTTGATTTTCAGATTGTTCGGATTTTTCTATTGTCCACGAATTCCCGGTTTTATCCTGTAACCAGACTGATAATTTTTGTGAAAAATCTTTATCATTTTTTCTATCAAAATATTTTATATGTCCTGGTTCAAATTTTATGATTTCAAGATTAGTACTGTAATAAGAATACAACAACAATTCGCGTGCCTGTTGTAAAGCGTTTGCTAAATCGGCGGATGTTTTTATTTCAATGTATTTTTTTTCTTCAACAACAGGTTTAACAGGTTCTGTTTTTACAGCCCCAGATTGTGAATCCTGTTGTTTTAATAATTCAGAAATTGGTGGCATATCAGCAATATGCATTAACCGAATAATCAACATATCAAAACATTGTTTTTGATTCGTTGATGACTGTAATTCTGAAACCGAAGCAATCATAACCTGCCAGATACGTGAAAGAGTATTTAATGAGATTTTTTCATTTATCTTTTTAATGATTTCACGTTGGTCGGCGGTATATGGTGACGATGTTGAATCCTGTAATCTTAATGATGGATACATACGTGTTGCCCAATGTGTCCATTCCATCATATCATTTAATAGCATGGTCAAATCCGCACCATTATTATAAATTTCATCTAATTTATTCAATGCAGCATTGACGTCACCAGATAACACAGTTTGCATAAAATTAACAACCGTGCCACGGTCAGTTCTTTTTAACATATCAAGAACAGCTGCTTCGTCAACATGTCCGCCAGTTTGAGCGATTGCTTGGTCAAGTAATGATAATCCATCACGCACAGACCCATCAGCAGCACGTGCCAATAATTCATTTGCCCCGTCGGATAATTCTATTTTTTCTTGGGTTCCAATCCATGCAAAATGCTTTTTTAATGTTTCAACCGGGACACGTGCCAAATCAAAACGCTGACAACGTGAAAGGATTGTTACAGGAACCTTTCTTATTTCTGTGGTTGCTAAAATAAATATAACATGTGCCGGTGGTTCTTCTAGTGTTTTTAATAATGCATTAAAAGCACTGGTTGATAGCATATGAACTTCGTCAATAATATATACTTTGTAACGTGCATTTGTTGGACGGTAAAGCGCGGCATCTAAAATCTCGCGCATATTATCAACCCCGGTATGGGACGCGGCATCAATTTCCATAACGTCTATGTGTTGACCGGCTGCAATTGCCAAACAGTTTTCACATTTTCCACACGGTTCAGATGTTGCTTGGTCAGATGATAGACAATTCAATGCCTTGGCCAGAATACGTGCAGTACTGGTCTTTCCAGTTCCACGAATTCCTGTAAAAATATATGCGTGCGCAATACGACCAGTGTTAATCGCGGTTGTCAAAGTTTTTACTAAAACATCCTGACCTATAAGAGATTCAAAATCCTGACTGCGGTATTTGCGCGCTAATACAGTGTAATTATTTTCCATAATGCTTCCTTTGCGTAAAGCATAGCAAATAAAAGTTATATTTCAATAAATAAAATTATTTCAAATCAGCGATGAAATCTGGAAAACCAATTTCTTCATCTTCGGTTGAATCAGTGTTTTCAGGGGTTTCTATGATTTCGGGAATTTCTTCTGCGGCCACAGATTTATCCTTTGGGTCACGCATAGAATCAATTTTGATTTGTTCTTCGTTAACAATGCGTCCGTAATGTTCGGCAGTTTGTAATAAACGTTCGCGTTCAACTTCATCAGTTGTTTGTCGAGCCAAATCCATAATTTGCTTTCTTTTTTGGCGCCATTTATGACAGCGCTGAATCATCTGACCCACAGATGTTTGATTTTTTTTATTTTGCATTTTCTTTCTTTTTTTATGGAAGTAATCTTTCAACGACAAACCATTGTCGTATCGGTTTCATCGGAAACATACTAAACCAAGTTAAAACTTATTGCAATAAAATTTTTTTGTTGTTAAGATTCTCTCTATCAGGAGGGTAAGTTTGCAAAAACAACGTGGAAATTTTTTATTACAGGCACTATTGGCGCTTACACTGGTGTTTGGTTTTATGCCATTTTTTGCAAACAAATTATCATCGCGTGATATGCAGGCTCGTTTTTATTCGACTGTTGGCCAGATAGAAACCGCCTATACAGCATCGCGCATATATGTTCGTGAAAAAAAAGATAATCTTACCACTGGTGAATTAACATTTGATGGTAATCCGGATTTGCATTTGAATTTTAATAAGGAACTTGAACCGTATGGTTTGCCACTTGGGTTTAATCCACAAACTGTTTTTGGTCAAAATATTTCTTTGGATATTAACAGAAGTGACGAAGGGGTTGTGACTGCACAATTAAAAATAAATGGTGGGGATTTGTCTAAATTTGAATTAACACAGTTGGTTCGAATGATTGGTTTTGATTCAACGATATCTGATGAGAATGTCATAATTATAAATGTTCCAGTCGAAGAGTTGTATTCGGATATAGTGCTAAGACGTGAACCAGAAGGAAACATAGGTTTTTTAACACAATTGGATATGGGGGGGCACAGAATAGATAATATTGGGGTTTTGTATGCGGATACTGGACATGCTAATCAAATTAGTGCGTTTGATTTATCGTTAACCGGTAATGAAGCCCAAACAAGTGAGATAACTTCGATAGATGCGGAATATACACTTTTTAAAACGGATAGTGGGTGGTCGATTTCTGATTTGTGGTCTGACCAAGCAGAAAGAATGATTACGCTGGTATTACAGAATTCCGAATTGAACATAAATGATAATCTTACACTGGCGAATATACGTTGTTTGTTAACGGGGTGCCCAAATTTGCATGTTGTGACAGTTGACGACGAAAATCCAAGTGAAGCATATGTTGAAAGCTTGGCTTTCTTTGATAGTGTTAACGGGCAAGAGGTTGTTGGTATGTTGTATGGTCCCCATGGTGAAGATACCTCTTGGTTGGTTGAAGGTGATATTTTGTGGAAGGGATTAGGTTATTTTGTTGTTGATGGCAGTGTGACCGCTAATAAGATTAAGGGGTTGAATTTCAGTATTATGGAAGATTCTTTTTCTACGTATGAGCAAATGTCCGGTATTACAACCGACCGATTGATTACTGATAAACTTATAGTTAGCAGACTGTTGTTTTCGCCAATTGTTAATGTGAATTCAGCAAACGATGTTGAACGAGTGGGGAATCAATTGGATGTGGTAATTGATTTTAAGGGAACAACTTATTTGCCGGATTTAATCAGATCACCAGATAGTGTTTCTGGATTTTCTGTTGCAAGGGTAGTTGATAATGATGATATCAAAATTATTTTGTATCCTTATTCTTCAGCGATTGGTGAAAGAGGACTAGGAACGTGTCGAGATATTATAAACAGTATCAGAGAAGATGTTAATATAAGCATATCTAAATATGATGAACATTCTGTATTACAAAATATTATCTGTAAATATGAATTTTATAAAAGAATCGAGCACAGATTAAATTGGAAATTAAGACAGCTTTGTTACGGTAAAACTGCTGATCCAGATTATGGAGAAGCGCAAGGTCGCATAACTGAATGTCTAAGGAATTAAATGTGACGTATAAACGAATAAAATTTTTTAAAAATACACAATACGGATCGTCCGCATTAGAGGTTATTTTTGCCATAGCCATTGTTTTAATTGTTACCCCATTTATGTATAATCAAATTTCAGAAATGAGCCAGGCTGTCCATGATGTTTCTTTTGCAAAACAAGTTACTGGTCTGCGTGATGGTGTTTTGAATTATGTTCGTGTGAACCAGGGCTCTTTGTCCAATGGTGATGTTTTGGATGAAGAGGTTTTAGATGCTATTGCCCCGGGTGCAACATTGGGACTTGTTACAAAAACATCAATTGGTGATGGCAATATGGGTGATTCTGCGAATATAGAGATTTTTTTAGTGTTTGACCCCGAACAAGATAAATACCGCGTTGCGAATATAGCAAAATATATTGGGCCCGATGCCGCTGTGGTGCAAAACGATGACGCTGCGTACGCTAAAAATTGGGCTGTATCATTGGCAAATATAGACGGGAACTATAAAAAAAATTTGATATACAGAATTGCGCGTGATTTTTCCGAAGAAGACAAATCGTTATATCTTCATAAAACCGGTGATAGCGGATTTAATGTAATGGAACGCGATTTACATATGCACAATAACGATATAGTTAATGTTGCAGATTTTGTCGCGGACCAAGCCTTCAAGGTTTATACATTAAGTGCATCATTGATAAAAAAAATATCTGAAAAACTTGAAATAAAGGCTAATAGTGTCTATTTTCCGATTGGTGCAACGTTTCAAAACAGTACGCTTAATTTTAATAGCCTTGAAATTCATAACGGTTTGCACGGATTTAGCGATATTTATACGAATAGTTTTTGTAATTCTGATTTATACTGTGGGGATAACGGTATAACGACCATAGAGGCGCATATTGACAATTTTATTAAAATTCCTGATAATTTTATTGCCGGCAAAAATGACGATGATACCGCTTATTCCCAGGCTTATTTTTCAGGTTTTAATATTAACGGAAATTTGACATCACCGAACGTAGAAACGCATGAACTGGTATTTAAACCATATGCAGATATGGTGGTGTCTGGCGAATTTATAAGTCATGATAATTTTAGTAGTCAGAAAGTAGTAGCATTCGTAATTGGCGACAGTGATAGCGGATGGAAATATACATACGGATATAATGGGCCAACATTTAAAGGTTGTATGGTTCGTGGCAGGTATGGACGTGATGTTACATTTTGGATTTCTGCCGCACCAGGTTATTTAAATTTGTGTGATCCTGATCAGGTGTTGGGTTGTGTTAGGTTTGATATTGACGATGGACATGATATATTGTTTGGTCCCCAATACATGAACTATAATGGTATTGATTATTAACGGGTAATAAAAAATGAAAAAAAATAACAATATTTTTAAACGTGAATATGGTGGTATGTTGGTTGAATTGATGTTATCGGTTGCAATTGCTGCAATTCTGATTCCATTTATATTCAGATATCAACAAAATACCGTGGAACGTGCACGAAATATCGCCGTAACTCAACAAATGGAAACGGTCCAAGGCGCACTGGAAAGATATATTATTATTCACAGAAATGAATTATTACAGGCGGTTGGTGATAACATAACAACCATTGGTGATGGGGACAGAAAGGGACTAGATATTTTGTTTGCGGAAAATTTAATATCGGCAGATTTCAAAAATGAATATCGAAATGATTATATATTGAAAATTCTGAAACGTGGTGCCGCTGGGACCCCCAGTGTATTACAAGGTGTTGTTTTATTAAACAACGGAAGCAACAGTAATTTACGAACACGCGAAATAGCAAACCTGGGTGGGGGTAAAATTGGATATATCACCGGTAACACGGTCCAGGGTGCCTTTAACGTATTCAGGGAATCCAAAGGTTCTTTTGACCTTGGTAATTTTAATAGCGGTGTTGTTGGAACCACATCAACTTTCCGTGGCAGCAGTGATTATTTATGGCGCAAACCATCTGGTAATGAATCCGATGCTACAATGTTATCCAAATTGAATCTAGAGGGTCAAGATATTGTAAATATAAAAGATGCGTCGGCAAATCGTGCTTTTTTTAATGGGGAAATAAAGGCAAACGAAGTATCTGTGGATGATAAATTATTTTTTACCGGTCGACCGATTCTTAACAATCTTAAAAATATTAACGACTCTACTGGACATTATTTCAGCACCAGTGCATTTGTAAATGGTTCTGTGGCGGGGTCAAACAACAGCAGTTTGGGAATAAACGGGTTTCTTAACGTGACGGATACTGGTCAATTTGGTGATTTGATATCCAACAAATTATATATCCATAACGGTGATGTAAAGGTTACTGGTTTTTATGCCGGTGATAAGAATGATAGCCAGAAAATTGCACATTTTTCACAATCAATAAACAATATGTCGGTTAACAAAATAGATGTATCCGACGGTATACTAATAACCATGGAAGGCAGTGAAACAAATCCTGTTATTGCCGGGGTTTCGCCAAAATTAACCGTGACTAATTTTATTATCCCAGTAAAAGCAAAACAGGTTGGGGGTGAAATAGTTAATATTGATATTCCTGATGATGCTGATTTTGCTACATTTGATGAACTTAGCAGAACTTGGGATTCACAAACAGATTATTATTGGTGGTGGGATAAAACAAATGGTGCAATTGGTATATTTAATAATATTGCTTTTCCCGTCCGCAAATTTGCATGTCGTTTGGATTATATGGATAAATATGAGTCTGTTACATATAATAATGAACAAGTTGATGGCTATTACAGAGAAGATTCCAGAAGGGCAAATGCAGATTATACATACCGATTGATTTCAAATGAACGTTTTAGTATAAACGATGATACCTGCAAAGAAGGTGAGTTTGTAGCTTCTGATGTATATGTAGACATCGCAGATATTGATACCAGATTATCCAAAATTAAATCGGCGATAGTTTGCAAGACCAATTGTTTAAAAAATATACAATACTATATTGACGAACAATATAAATACCCAGTTTGTCAGTGTTTAAAAGAATGTGGTTTTACGCCAAACTACAATTTCCAGTGCAATGGGGAAAAATGGGTCGGTTGCGAAGGATTTTCTCCGAATTCTTGCGGGGCTGGATATATTCAAACAGATACTTGTGAATGGGACGGAAGTACTTACTATAAATGTGAAGTCAACCCATGCACGGGTTATGACATTACAGATCCGGCACAATGTAGATTTGGTGCTTCGGAATGCCAATCAGGTAGTACAATAAAATACAAGTGCAACCCAGAGCAACCGGGACAAGGTGATGATCTAAAACCTGATGATGACTTGATAAAGTGAAATTTTATGTTATAAATGAAAAAACAGGTATATATTATGAAAATAACATGTGATTTTTGTAAGACCGAATATAATCTGGATAAAATACCCGGGGGGGCGGTAAAGTGCGCTGTGTGTGGGCACACATGGGTTCCGCGTCGCCCGTTTCGACATAATACAACCATGAAATTTATTGCTGCAGTGTGTGCGTTTTTGGCTGCATGTATTTTTTCTTTTGTAGTTATCGTTAATCATCAAAGCAAAGTTGACAAGAAAAAGCCTCTTTTGGCTAGCATAGATCAAAAAAATGTTCATATTATTACGGATGAAAACGGCGATAATCGTATTTTTGTTTCCGGGGATATTACAAATAATACTGATGATATATACGGATTGCCTAATATTATAATCGTGTCATACGATGCAAACGATAATGTCTTGTCGCGACAAACCTTTATGCCCCCAGCCACGTTGCTAGAATCAAAAACAACCGTCACATTTAATCATATTTTATCGGTTGATCCGACCAATGTGAAACGTGTGGCAATCGAATTAAAGGAATCAAAATGAAATTTTTAATGTCATTATTTTTGTTTTTTGTTTGTGCAACTGCTTTTGCGACCGATCAACCACAAACACCGCAACCATCCCCGGCACCCCAGACGGCACGGGTTAGTTTGTTTTCTACTACCGTTGATTGGCAGGCGGTAACAGGTTTATCACTTTCGCAATATACTGGCAAAGTAAAAGGGGTTGATAGGGCGTTCGTCAAAGATGGTTTAGTTTTGTATTATCTTGATTCTTTTCCGTGTTATGGCGAAGCCAGCAATGTTCGTGTTTGGTTATCGCCAAACGGAAAATCTAATCATGATTTACGTATAGTATGTGTTTACAAGCCAGAAACAATTTCTTTTGCGTGGCGTAATGCGGATGAAGAGGCTTTGGATGCACGAACCACTGGGATAATTACTTGTCCAGTCAAAGGTGATAAACGTTTTGAAATAGATATATCAAAATGTGAACGTGGCAAAGATTGGAAAGATATGTAATATGACCAACATTCGTAAATTTATTGTCCAAGATTCAGATATTGGTATTCGTGTCGATAAATTTTTATCAAATCAAATGCCCGATTTTTCGCGCAGCGAAATACAAAAATTTGATATAAAACATGCCGATAATAGTTCTGTGAAACTATCGGATAAAACTAAACTAGGCGATGAATTCATAGTTTCGATTTCACAGCGTCAATCGGATATAGCTTTTGATAATATTTCCGACGATTTGGATTTAGATATTTTATACGAAGACGATGATATCATAGTGATAAACAAACCGCGTGGTGTTGTAATGTATCCATCTGCGGGGAATAAAACCGGAACATTGGTTCAAAATTTATTATCATACACAAATTTGTCTGCGCTGGGCGGGGAAACGCGTCCGGGGGTGGTTCATCGTTTGGACAAAGACACCAGTGGTGTAATGGTTTTTGCAAAAAGTGATGCAGCATATCGCGGATTGGTAAAAATTTTTTCAGCGCACGATTTAACCCGCAAATATATTGCTTTTGTTTGGGGGGTTCCAACATGGGGTGGGGCGGATATTACGGGAAACATAGCGCGTTCATCACGCAATCGTCAAAAGATGTCAATGGTAAAAAGTGGTGGTAAACCCGCACATACGATTGTAAATGTATCTGATGTCTGGACACGTTCGGGAATATCTATGTTTCGGTGTACTTTGATGACTGGGCGGACACATCAAATCAGGGTTCATTTATCAGCGCATGGATTTCCGGTGGTGTGTGACCCGTTATATGGTCATGAAAAATCGCATATTGGTTCTGTAAAAAATCCAGAATTATTGGATTTCTTAAAAAATCACAACGGACAAATGTTACACGCGGAATTATTAGAATTTATCCACCCGGTTACTGGTGAAAAAATGCACTTTAAAACAGGGCTACCAGATGACATGTTGGAATTGAAAGAAATTCTGGATAATGAATAAAATTTGTTGTTGTAAATATTCATTTTTCCCTTTCATTATTTTTGCAACTATGTTAAAATAAATACAAACTACATGGAGAAAGGGGATGAAATATACCGTCAAAACAGTTGGTCTTTTAACATTGATTACTGCGGTTTCTGCGGCTGGTGCTGCGACTTCGCGGGTAAGTATTACAACAAAAAATACATCGCGTTTGCCGTCTATTTCTGGTTATATAAAAACTACGGGAACAACGACGTCTGGGACAACAACGACATCAACAACCGCGTCTTTGTTGACTAATGCCGAATGTATCGATGCATACACTGGTTGTTTAAAGGGTGCTGATGCGTGTGGAACTGGGTTCGAAGAATGCACAACGAACGTTTTGTTGCATGCGAAAATGCCTAGTTGTTTAAGTGTTTTGTCCCAGTGTACCGCATCTGGTATTACTGATTTGTTTGGTACCAGCAGTGTGACCGCACTAACATCGGTTGAATCCAAAAATGCGTATGGCGAAGTAACAAAATACACATACCCAACGGACGGCAGTGTTTTGGGGCAAATGGTGTTGGGTGCTCAAATCTCCAATATGTTATCAACTGACCAATGTGTTAAAAAATATATGAACTGTTTAAAGAAAGACAGTGTTTGTGGTAACGATTTTGAATTATGCACAACAAATACTGAATTTAGAAAACAGTCGATTTATTGTGCTGGAACATTGGCTCGGTGTCAGGGTGACGGTTTGACTGAATTGTATGGTTCAACAAATACATCTGGTGCACCATCTGGTCGTTCCAGACTGGGTGTCGCAATAAACGAAGGTGCAGCCTTGGCGGCGGTTAATGCTGTTGCTACGTGTTACAAGGTTGCGGACCAGTGTATTTTGAACGCATGTGGTGCCAATCCGAACAGATGTATTTCTGAATCAAGCAACATTTTGGCGAAAATTGCTGATTCAATCAACGGTGGAACAATGATTTCTGGCGAAGAATTGTCAACTGTGGCGTCTACCGTATCAAATGCAGAAGTAAACGGATATATCAAAGGTTCATGCCTTGATACGATTGGTGGAAATAAATATTGTTATGCTACATTTATTGGAAACGGTGCTATGCCGACAAATGCACAGTTGCGTGACGAAGATAACCGCGAAGAAGTGTTTAGCGAAGCTATTTCCGCACGTATGGGTGCAAATTCTGCGATTAAACAGAAATTGAAAGATTTGGCAAACAAATTTGATACCAAGGCCAAGGATAAATGTGTCGCTACAATTAAATCTTGCGCTATGCGTTCATGTGGTAACGGGCTTGGTTCCGTATGTTACAGCCAGGTTTATGGTGCAAATGGCGAAAAAAGCATAAATGGCAAAGCAACATACGAAACAATTAAAACCGCTTGTGAATCAATTGTTAATACTGACTCTAATTGCCAATATGCGGCAGCGGCGGTTAAAAATGATTTGTATACATACACATATACGGATAACAGTGTATTCAAAACATTGTTCCCAGAATACGAAGATGGTGGCGCCGATCCAATTAGCGTTGTGGGCGCGTTAAATGCTTCGTTAAGTGCATCTTATAATGATGCTGCGATTGCAAAGATGAAAAAGCAATGTTCAAACACAGCAATCAGTTGCGTAAAATCTTTGTGTGGTACTGATTATACAAATTGCTATCGCAACAGAACTGATGCTATGACAAATACATATAATACTGGGTCCAGTAAATTCGATAAAAGTATGAACAAAGTCGGCGGTGTTTTGGATTATACAATCGTTACCGGCCTTTGCATAAACCAGGTTAAAAGTGCCGAAGTTTGCGACGAACACTTAAAAATCGAAGCATTTAAATTAAAAGCTGGACAACAATCCGATGGTACTTGGGGCGACAGCGTCCGTGGTGATTGGTTGGATGCCGCAAAAAGTATTTCTGTGACACGTATGCCGGACGATGTTGTTATCGGTTGTAAAACCGTGTCTGGTGGCGAAAATTGTAATCCGAACGCAGTTGAATCTTGTGATTTCGTTGACGAAGATGGTTGCTTATACGACCAACCTGTGACGGAAACATGGGATGAATATTCGATATCAAATGCTGCTTCTAATTTATTCCAACAAATTTTGATGGATATCGAAAAAGAAGCCCAGGCGAAATATAACGCTAAATTGACCAAGGAACAAAATATCTGCCTTGGCAATAATATTGGCGGTGTTAGGGGTAACAAAGACAACGGTTCCGCATTTATGTGGGTGAAATTGAAATCTAACCGTGTTCCAAAGAATTATGCAATGAAGGGATTAACAACAAATCAATTCGTGGCAAGTAATGATTTGTATGGTTCGTTCTGTCGTGCACGTGTGACCGTAATGTCCGACGACAAAGCAATTCAAGATTATTTGTCCGGGGATTCCGTTGCATACTTTGCGGTTGGCGATCCGTTTACCTGTGGTTCATGGATAAGCCAGAAAACTTTGGATAAAATCAGCACACATGTTGCTGAAAAGGCCGCCAAAGAAGCGGGCAAAGGTTCCAAAGCAGAAAAATGGACACGTGTTTGGTCAACATTGGGTGGAACTTTGCTAGGTGGCATTGGTTCGTATGCCGCTATGGATGCAATCCAACAAAATGGCAAAACATTGGGCGGGTTAATCAATCCAAACAAAGATGAACAAACCGCTAAAAATACAAAAAATGCTGCTAAATCTTGTATGGAAAACGTAGAAACGGCAAAGAAAGCATATCAAAGTGCTATTGCTGAAACAGATGATGATATGTTTATAAATACTTATAATAACGCTGTTCGTGTTGCGAACCGTGCATTAGAAAATGCAAGAACAATCAAAAAAGAACAGGGTGATGATATCAAAGGTCTGTCTTTGAGAAACGATTATTTCCAAACAGCGGCCAAGAAAACAAAGACGGAAACAGTAAGGGTGAATAATATGTTGTTTGCTGCATCTGCTTTTGATCCTATTGGTTTGGGTGTGCAGCTGGCTCTTTCTCAACAGGCTGGAAACTCTTCGTCTACACCTGGAACAACAACGTGTGAGTGGAATGATAAACAGAGTGCTATAAATCTTATACAGAGAGTGAAGACTTTGGGGTCTGCTTGTGGTTGTCGAGTAAACGGTGGTGGTAATTGTATACAAAACTTGGATAAAGCGACTGCTGAGTTGTCTGTTGATACACCAACTTCTTTGTCCCAAGATAATGTGATAAATTATATCAATGCTGCTATCACTGCTTGTGGTCAAAATAACACAGGAAATTGCAAAGGAAAAAATCCTTGTGACGAAGCAAGATATGACCTGGTTAATTTGTCTAGTTTGATTGTCTGCACTGATAATGCACCAGTTGTTGATAATGGTGGTGGTGATAATAGCACAACTGGTAATAACAATGGCAATAACAATAATAACAACAATACTTCATCAAGTACTAACACGTCTTATACAGAATCGATTAATCCTGATGGTAGTCGGACACGTACATACACGGAATTCAATCGTCAAGACTATATCACGGAATTTACATCTAATATTGACGTAATTGCGAATTATTGTGAAGACCACGAAGATGTTGAACAAAACAATAAACATCGTCGTAATCTGAATTTGATTGCAGGTACAGCCGGTGCATTGGGTGGCGGTATCTTGGCTTACAAGATTGTCCAAAGTGCCCAAGAAATCAAATATGAAAAGGCTGAAAACGAAGCGGTCAAGGCCTGGATGGGCGAAGTCGGATCCCATATTAAATGCTATATCGGAACCGATGAATTGGGTGAATTCGGTGATCCAATCATATTTGAACTGGATTAATCCAATTGATGTTAATCAAATTTAAAAACCGCCTATTTGGCGGTTTTTTTATCGTCTTATGCGGACTAAATTTTCTTTTTTTAGTGGGGACCAGCCCGCACCAGACACACCAAATAAAAGCCCTGTGTCATTGCAAGGAATGTTTTTCGCAACCAACGAAGTGTTGTGAAAAATACGACGTGGCAATCCAGGTTTTAATAAAGTATCCGGCAAAGCCGGACGGCTCTATTCACCCCCGTCGCGCCGTTCCGGCTCTCTGCCCCGGTTGGGGCGAATACACGGTTTGGTTGTGGACTAGATTCTCCCCCGCGGGGGGAGTGGCGCAACGCGCCGAGGGGGGTAAATTCCCCGCACCAGGCGTGGAATTTAAATTCTATTTTGCGTTTTTCTTTAACCAGGCATAATGACGGAAAAATTCTATACCTGGACCGGCTGGATTCCCCATCCATTTTGTTCCGGCTGGGATATCACGGAAAACGCCACTAAGTGCGCCAACTTCGACATCGTCGCCAATATGAATACCGTTTGATACACCAACGTGGCCACCCAATAATACACGGTCACCAATAACTGCGCCCCCCGCCAGACCAACGCCAGAGGCCAAAAAACATTCACATCCCACAACAACACCGTGCGCTATCTGACAAAGATTATCTATTTTAGTGCCGTCCCCCACGATTGTATCGGTCATAGCCCCCCGATCAATACAGGTATTAGCCCCCACCGATACACGATTACCCAACACCACACGTCCAACGTGTGGAATAAATACGTTTTTCCCGTTCTGGCGCGTGTAACCAAATCCATCTTTGCCAATTACTGCATTAGAATTTATCACGCAATCTGAACCGATTGTAGCGTTTTCTATGTGCGCCCCGGAATAAACGATAGTATTAGCACCCAAAACAACATTACGACCGATAAAAGCCCCTGGATAAATTTTTACCCCCGGTTCCAAAACAGCGCCGCGTTCAATCGTTGCAAACTGACCAACGTAATTAGTTCTTTTTTTGCGGAAAAATATACCACGGTCAAGCGAAGCAAAATAACTTACCCCAAAGCGCGGTTTTTCAGCATAAATTTCCCCTAATATTTTTACTATGTTACCACGTGGCGAATCTGTTATTAACAGTGTTGCACCCTTTGGTGCATCATCAATTTGTTCTGGTTGTAATAAAATAACCGTGGCTTTGGTTTTATGTAAAACGTCTATGGGTAAAATTTTAAAAGCATTTGAATTGCGTTCCGTGGAATAGAAAGCCAACTGACCCGAACGTGCATCGGCAATCGGTGCAACCCCGCGAACTGGTTCGTCCGGATTACCTTTTAATTCCAAACCAAATTTCTTAGCCAATGCCCCAGCGGTTGTTTTTGTCCCCTGTGGCCCAAAAATCATACGCAATAAATTCATATTAAACCCCTTGATATTCTTTGATTGGATTATAAAAATATCAAAACCAAAAGGCAATACGAAACTTTATAAAAAATACCGCCATTTGGCGGTGGTTTTTCGTATAAATATTTCAATTAGTCCGGACAGAATCCCAACAAATCCATAACGTTTTGGACATCTTGATTAACGGACACAGTTTTTTCACGTTGCATGCTATCTAAATACGTATACGAAAACGGCATAGACTGAAATTCAGGTGCTGTTTGGTACAAATCATAAAACGGTTCCAACAAAGTATCAAACCATTGCCGATTTTTACAAAGGCATAGATTGCGAACATCTGCAACCATTTCACCGGTTAACCCGTATGAATAAGCATCGTATATTTCACCGTTAGTCATAACAAGACAACGCTCACCAAGATTATATTCATTGGCATCGTCTTTTAAAAATTCATATATCTTTTCGTTAATTTTTTTATCTTTTTTATTTGCGTTGCGTAATTTATAGATAATACCTTCGCTGCAACAGGCATTAGATGCACGCATCATCATTTGATATCTTTCCAACAATGGTTTTGCCAACGCATCGTTCGCAGAAATATAGCCCTGGAAAGTCAACATGTTAATTATTCCATCAATCTTTACAGGATTTAAATGCGGACTACGTGGTGCCACAGTCTCTTTATATACGGGTTTTTTATACCAAACATTACATTCCCACACTGTATCAAATGGGCAATTGTAATCATACCCACAATATCCCATGCCATCAACATATTCAACGACATCTTCTTCGTCTTCTTTGACTATTATTTCTTCATCAACAGAAACCACGGGTTGTTCAACAACGACTTCTTCTTCGGTATAATCAGACCAAAGATTTTCGGTCTGTTCCATGGGCTGTAAAACATCAATTTCTTCGTCAAAGAAAGTTTCTATGTCACAATCTTCGCCAACACAATCAGACGCGTTCGCGAAATTCGAACTACATACGATAGCCAGTATCGATAAAAATGACAAATACCGTTTCATATTCCTATATTCTATCACAAAAAAGGTACGTATTAAACAAAAATTTTATATTGTGTAGTATAGAAAAAAAATCCTATAATAAAACTGCATATAAGAAAGGATGGATTATATGAAAAAAATTTCTGTTGTTGCTATGTTGTCGATGTTAAGTTTTACGGGATTTGCGCGGGAAATAAGTCAATTTGAACTTGATAGCAATCCACCAAAAATCGAAGATTATGGAACTTTGGAACACGGTGAACCCATGATTCAAAAAAAGGTGATAAACAATGTTACTTTGGATAATATTACAGACAATGTTGTGAACGACACAATAAATGATGCGGTACCGGATAAAATTACGGAAGATTATACAGAAAATTCTAAAATATCCATGGAATCTGCTGACGGGATAGTTGAAAACAAAACAATTACTGAAAAAACTATTTTTAAAACAGAAAAAATAGCTGGGGATTTTGATGAACCTAGTAATTATTCCGACAACACACCAAAATATACAACAACATCTAATCCAAAAGCAAAATTCCCACACGGTTTGCAGTTGGGGGTTGGAATTTCGCCAACCAGCGGTCTGAACGGATTTTTGGGATACAATAATAAAAATTTTGATTCTTTTTGGGCCAAGCGATTCGGTATCCGAATCGATTTTGCAACGTTTTCACCAATAAAAAATAGATTAAATAGAAAAATAAACGATGTTATTGGTGATGATGGAATAAAAATAGATGACGATTTCAAAGTTGAAAATCTGGTGTTATCTGGGAAACATATAGGCGCAATAATTGATTTTTATCCTTTTGGTAATACTTGGTTTTTGGGTGGATGGCGGATTTCAGGTGGATATATGACTGGGAATTTGGATTTAAACGCTGATGTTCACGGAACCAGTAAAGACGGCAGGATAGAGTTTGAATTAGGGGATATAAAATACTATTATGCTGAAAACGATAAACGGGCGACTTCAAATGTCAAATGGAAGTATAGCGGTCCGTATGTTGGAACAGGGTTTGATTTAGGACTATTTTGGGGATTCAAAATATATATGGATGCGGGTGTGGTATTTTCGGATAAATCTGCCAAGATTAACCTAAACGTTCCGCGCGAAGGGCTAAAACATGTAAGCGATGATACAGATGTGTCGCAAAGTGAATTGGGTGCATCAAAGGCAAAAACATTAAAAGATACCCAGGATGAATTGGATAAATATCCATATTACCCATTGGTAAAACTTGGGTTTATGTATCGTTTTTAATTTGACCGCCCAATAGGGCGGTCTTTTTTTAGTCTTTTTATTCGATTCGTTTTTAACACGAATCGGGTATTTTTTTACTTTGTGGTGTATTTTTTATACGTTGTTGCGATTCGTATTGAAAAAAATTTACTTTTTTTATTTGTAATAAAATACCGGAAATCTGGCGTTTTTTACTTTTTTGGATTTTTTTTAAAAATATTTTGAAAAAAAACTTGACTTTTTGAAAGTTCGAACACATAATAACCGGGCTTTAAGTTGATGTTGTCAAAAGTTAATACGTCAACCTCTGAATTTTCGTGATTGTATCACAACATTGTTAATAAAAGCAGCTCATCAAAAAAGATTTTTGATGTTTTCAAAAATCTGTTCAAGAAGAGATATGCAGACAGTTGAATTTGGAAAAAATCCAAACTTTGACTAAGTCAAATGTGCATATCCTAGACAGGTAGTAGGTTAAAATAACCTCGTTATAAACTTGTCTTGCGAATATATATAATATGTAAAGACGAACTGATTTATGTCAGCTTTGTTTATGCACAGGACTTAAATTACAGGTTTTTTTAGAACTTGAGAGTTTGATCCTGGCTCAGAACGAACGCTGGCGGCAGGTCTTAGGCATGCAAGTCGAACGGATGATAGAGGGGCTTGCCTCTCTAAAGTCAGTGGCGCACGAGTGAGTAACGCGTGGGAAACTGCCCTTCACTGGGGAATAACGTTTGGAAACGAACGCTAATACCGCATACGCCCGCAAGGGGAAAGATTTATCGGTGATGGATGTGCCCGCGTTGGATTAGCCAGTTGGTGGGGTAACGGCCTACCAAAGCGATGATCCATAGCTGGTCTGAGAGGACGATCAGCCACGCTGGAACTGAGACACGGTCCAGACTCCTACGGGAGGCAGCAGCTAAGAATATTGGGCAATGGGGGAAACCCTGACCCAGCCATGCCGCGTGAATGAAGAAGGCCTTCGGGTTGTAAAGTTCTTTTAGTCGTGAAGATGATGACAGTAGCGACAGAAAAAGCACCGGCTAACTTCGTGCCAGCAGCCGCGGTAATACGAAGGGTGCAAGCGTTGTTCGGATTTACTGGGCGTAAAGCGTCCGTAGGTGGTTTGTTAAGTCAGGGGTGAAATCCCAGGGCC